>Ga0326726_10006406_pt1 | contig 10603 bp, 5 predicted proteins | sample MHFenrmetagenome_2_FD_207603 | JGI IMG/M metagenome (GOLD analysis project Ga0326726, IMG submission 207603) | Lab enriched peat soil microbial communities from Michigan Hollow, Ithaca, NY, United States - MHF15MN | ecosystem: Environmental > Terrestrial > Soil > Wetlands > Peat | place: USA... | reverse complement strand
CATGAATGCGCTGATCTCGTGGAGCTTCCCGGCCCTGGCGGCGAAGTCCAAGTCCATTCCGTTCGTTTTCTTCGCGACCATGATGGTGTTGCAGTTTGTGGTTGTATTCGTAGCCTATCCGGAGACCAAGGGCGTGTCGCTGGAGGAGATGCAGAAGAAGCTGACGGCGGCGTAAAGCAGTCGTCAGCACTCAGCATTCCGCCACGGAGTTCGTCATCAGCATCGGCGGGCGAGGACGCCCGCCGGACAGCCGCCGGGACGGCGGCGCTACCTACTTGCTCACTTCAGCGATGAAGACTCCAAAAGGTTCCAGTGTAACTTCTGTGCCTCTTGCGGATGACTGGGGCGTAGCCACCAGGCTCTTCAGGCCGGCCGATGGGAATCCCTTGTCGGCGAGGTTGAAGGTTGCTTTCTGCGGCGATGCGGACATATTCAGCACCACTAACACCGCTTTCCCCTTGTAACTGCGCAGATAGGACATGACGTTGGCATCGTCTTCGTTGAGCGCAGTGTAACTTCCTTCGAGCAGCGCCTGGTTGGTGCGGCGCAGGGCCAGCACTTTCTTGTACATGCTGAAGACCGAATTGGGGTCCTTCGATTCGGTGGCGACGTTGTGGGTCTGGTAGCTGGGCGGTACGGTTAGCCACGGATCTTTCTTGCTGAAGCCGGCGTTCGTGCCGGTGTCCCACTGCATGGGAGTGCGTTCGCCGTCGCGGCCGATTTCATTAGGCCATCCGGTGCGGCCGATCGGATCTTTCACGTCCTCCTTACGCTTGGGGTCGTTATTCTCCATGCCCAGCTCTTCGCCGTAATACATGATCGGCGAGCCGCGCAGAGTCAGATAGAAAGCGCCCATAAGCTTGGCGATCGCGTCGTTGTTCTTGCCGTCGCCGTAGCGGTTGTAAGAACGGACCTTGTCGTGATTGCTGATCACGTACACGGGCCATCCGCCGGCCCCATCCACCGCTGCAATCTGGCGGCGAAACTCGGGCGGCGAGAGCTTGTCCACGGTGGTGAACATGAAGTCCATGGGCATTTGCAGTTCGTTGTTGTGCTCGCCGTAGTATTCCTTCAACTCATCAATATTTTTCGTCCAGGTTTCGCCGATCAGCACTGCGTCGGACTCGTCCGCGACGAGGCGCAGCTTTTTGAGGACGTCGTGCACCTCGGGGGTCTTCTTGTTGTGGATCTCGTCGGTATTCGGGTCGCCCTGCTTGTTGGTGCCGGGCAAGACCGGGTTGTCGGTCAGGTTCGGGTCTTCAAACAGTGTGTCCACCGCGTCGAGGCGAAAGCCGGAGACGCCGCGCTTATACCACCAGCGGGTGGTATCGAGCATCGCCTTCTCGACCGCGGGATTGCGCCAGTTTAAGTCAGGCTGCTCGGCATAGAAATAGTGGTAGTAGTACTGGTTGGTCGTGGGATCGAGCTTCCATGCCGATCCGCCAAAAGTAGAAATCCAATTGTTGGGCGGCTGGCCCGGCCCCTTGCCATCGCGCCAGACGAACCAGTCGCGATGCGACGCTGTGCGGGAAGACTTGGAATCAATGAACCACGGGTGCTGGTCGGAACTGTGGTTTACAACGAAATCGAGAATGATGCGGACGCCGTGTTTCTTGCCCTCGGCCACCATGCGATCGAAGTCGGCTAGCGTGCCATACATGGGATCGATGTTCTCGTAGTCGGAGACGTCGTAGCCGAAATCGACTTGCGGCGATGGGAAGCACGGGCTGATCCAGATGGCATCCACGCCCAGGTCATGCAGGTAGCCCATCCTGGAAGTGATGCCCTTCAAGTCGCCGACGCCGTCGTTGTTGCTGTCGGCAAAGCTGCGCGGGTAGATTTCATAGAACACCGCGTGCTGCCACCACTGGTGGCCTTCGGCGTCGACGGACTTAGTCTGGGCGGCCAGCGAAACGGAACAACCGAGGATCAGCAGGAACGAGAAGATTGAAAAAAAACGCTTGGACATACGGGTATTCTCCAGGAACGACATTAAGACGACTAGCTGCGAAGCCGCCCATCATTGTACGAAGATTTGCCACCGAGTGCTGGCAACTTATTCTCGCCCGGCGAAATTCAGGACAACGTCCTGGTGGACGTACGATTCCGCAGTCGCGGCGGGGAACTCAACCACCAGACTCGCACGATCCTGAGCTGCGGGAGCGAGCTTCCCTCCTTTGACGGATGCCACCTGGGACGGGTTCCAGACCAAGAGCTCATATGTCTTGCCAGGCAGGCCCGACAAAGACAGCGTCAGCTGCGAGCGACTTGCATTCCAGGTTTCCGCAAGGACGCGTAGTCCCTCGCTGGCGCTGCCAAGCGCGGGCAGGACGTTCGAGAAGCTGACGCCGAAGTCGTTCTTCAGTCGCATGCGAAGCGTGCTGGTTGGCTGGGTCAATGGGATCCGCAGGGAAAAGTGCCGATCGCTGGCGCTGGCCGCGACGTGAAACGGCTGACTGCGGCCGTTCAACTCGACCGAGACCACCTCGGTTCGCAAGCTGACTGCCGGAGAGAAATCGAGAGTGCAATTGCCGGAGCCGGTGCGTTTCACTTCCAGCGTGATGACGCCAGGTGATCTCTGGAGGCTCATGGCCAGGGTCGTCGCGCCCACCTGCAGATTATCCAGCGAGAACGATCTCCAGTCGGCTGGGACGTGGGGAGCAAAGGTCACGGTATGGGTTTGCGCGTCGGTCTCGAGGCCGAGCATCCCGCGAAGGATCGGGCTGATAACCATGGCCGCCGACCAGATCTGGTGCGGAGAGTTGGTGGAGAGGGGCTGATAGTAGTCACCGGAGAGCACCTCGGCGACGTGGCCGAGCGATCCGTCGAGCGCAAGCAGCGCGTTCGCCCGGAGATTGGCGTAGGCGGCAAGCGGCTGGTGGTAGCGATATTCGCCAACTGCGGCCCATCCAGTGAAGAGGGGCCACACCGACCCGAAGTGGTATCCGCTGCCGTTGTACATCGGAGAGCGGTTGGAAATGATGCGCATGCCCCAGTCAGCCTGGTGGTCGGCGTCGGCGAGTTGCTGAATGGTGGACTGAGACTTATCTTCGTCGGTCACGCCAAACCACATCGGGACGGTGGTGAGCACGGAGAGCTCGTCGACCCGGCGATTCTGCTGGTCGAGGGCGAAGGCGTACGTCTTCTTTTCCGGAGACCAGAACGTCTGATTGAAGGCGGGCTTCTGGCGATCGAAAGCAGCTTGCAGATCTTTGCTGACGTCGTCTTTGCCGGTGAGTCTCGCGAGGTTGGCAAGGGCGCGCAGCGCTTCGAGTCCCAGTCCGCTCTGGTAGAACTCGGTCTTCACGGGAAGGAGCGGGCCGCCCTCGACCCATCCATGCCCGAAGCTGAAGTTCTGCGGGAAGCTCTGCGCGTCATAGGTGGAACGCATGAACTGGTAAGCCCTCCAGAGGCTGTCCCATTTCTGGCGCGCGAACTCCACATCGCCGCTGCGAGAGACGTAATCGTTCGCGGCAATGATGTAGAGCGGCATGGCATCAGCAGAGGCGTAGCCGTAGGGATAGTCTTTGAACCAGTTCACGAAACTTGCGCCCTGGGAAATTTCGTGCGGGATTTTTCCGTCGTCGCGCTGAAACTTGGCGATGAATTCCAAGGCGGTGCGAGTGGTAGCAAAGTCGCCGATGGAGTTGAGAGCGAAGGAAGTCCAGAACGAATCGCGTCCAAAGAACCAGGCGAAGCCGGGACGCTGGCTGGTGCCCGACGTTCGATATCCCGCAACCAGGCCGGTACCGAGCGTGGCGTTCGTGACCAGACCCTGGATGGTGCTGATGCGCGACCAGTCGTAGGCCTGCTGAAGTTGCGTATCGGGGAGCGTCAGGTTGACGGTGCGGCCGAGATAGTCGCGGTAGTAACGGGCAGATTCGCGCAGAAGATCGGGATACGACGCTGCCAGCCGCTGGTAGTTGGCCTCCGCGTCGGCCAGGCCCTGAGTAGAAGCCGCGAGGAGAATCACTTTGCTGGCCCGTCCCCTGGTGGTCACGCCCAGGCGCATGGAGTTTTCGTCGGAAGACGAGTAATTAGTCTGATAGGCGAGTTGCGGGCTGGATGCGGTGGGCGAGCCGGCCAGGGCCGAAAACTTTTTCTGCTCCTCACCGAACACGAACGCATGCCGGGCGTCGTCCCAGTAGTGGAATGTTCCGCCCAGAGCGGCGGGCCATTCGAGTTGGAAATCCGCGATAAAGGCAGCTTCGACTTCGAGCGGTTGCTCGGTTTCGACATCGAGCAGAATGACGGCGCCGGGCTCATGTACGGGGACGAAGAACGTTTCGCGCACCGAAAAATTGTCGCCCGCATAGACCAGAGTGACCGATTCGGGGTGGACGATCAGGGTGCGGACCAGGCTTTCCGCGGGCAACGCGTGGCCGTCCACATGAAACGTCAGATGGAAATTGCGGAGGATCTTCAACGGGTAGACCCAGGCTTCCATCTGTCCCCTTTCGTTCCCGAGGAGACCAGCGCGCATGCCGACCACCGGCAGAAATTCCCAGGAGCGGACGGGGCGGGAGAGTTCGAGAGATGGCGGCGACTGTTCGGCCGTAACTGTCTTAGAGGCGACGAGCAGGAGGAGAGCCATGCAAGCCAAGGCGGCGAAATGACCGGGACCATCGTGAGAGTTTTTCATTGGCTCAAGGCTGCACGCGGAAACGCTTCGAACTTGTGAAGAGATGCTACAACGCCAGCTTGCAAAGTCTTCCGGCACAAAATATAAGAATTCAGGGGCACAGTCCAGCGCGAGGCCGATTCCCAGGTATTCCCTCTTGTCTTTCTCACGCCGCGAACTTCTGAAGTCGCTCAGCCGGTCGGCGCTGGTTCTATCGCTGGAGAACGTGCTGCGGCTGGCGCGGCCACTATGGGCGCAATCCGTGCCGGCCGCGACGCCGCCGGTTGAGCCGTTGAAACCGGGCACTCCGCTGGGAGTGATTTTTGTGGATGTTGGGCGGGCGTCGGGACTGAACGCCAGGACGATTTACGGCGGCGAGCACAAGAACAAATATCTGCTCGAGACGACCGGCTGCGGGGTCGCGTTCTACGATTACGACAATGACGGCTGGCTCGACATTTTTCTGGTCAATGGCACGCGGCTCGAGGGATTTCCGGCCGGGCAGGAACCGGTCTCGCACCTCTTCAAAAACAATCGCGACGGCACATTCACGGACGTCACGCTGAAAGCCGGCGTCGCGCATTCCGGCTGGGGACAGGGTGTCTGCGTCGGCGACTACGACAACGACGGCTACGACGACCTGTTCGTCACTTACTTCGGGAAGAACGTGCTTTATCACAATAACGGAGATGGCACTTTTACCGACGTGAGCGAAAAAGCCGGCGTGGCGGGCAACGGCAAACGCTGGAATACGGGCTGCGCGTTCGTGGACTACGATCGCGATGGGCGGCTCGACCTGTTCGTCGCGAACTACATTGACATGGACCTGAAGACCGCCCCGGTGCCGGAGTCTGGGCCGTGCCTCTATAAGGGCGTGATGGTCGCATGCGGGCCTCCGGGATTGAACGGCGGCAAGAACATTCTGTATCGCAACAATGGCGATGGCACGTTCACAGATGTTTCCGAAAGCGCGGGCATTCTCGGGGCGAACGGGACTTACGGGTTGGGCGTGCTGACCGCCGATCTCGACAATGACGGCTGGCCCGACATTTATGTCGCGAACGATTCCACTGCAAGTGCGCTCTATAAGAATCAGAAGAACGGGAAGTTTGTCGACATCGCGCTGGAAGCGGGCTGTGCATTGAGTCCAGACGGCAAACCGCAGGCTGGGATGGGGATTTCGGCCGCGGACTACGATCTGGACGGAAACCTTGACCTGGTGAAAACGAATTTCGCCGGAGACACGCCATCGCTCTATCACAACCTGGGCGATGCCAGTTTCGAAGATACGACGTTTACGGCGGGACTGGGCGCGCACACCCAGTATCTCGGCTGGGGCTGCGGGTTTTTTGATTTCGATAACGATGGCTGGGCCGATATCCTGATCTGCAACGGCCACGTGTACCCGGAAGTCGAGCAACTGAAGACTGAGGCCGGATATCCGCAGCGCAAACTGTTGTATCGCAATCTGCGGAACGGGCGGTTTGAGGATGTTTCTTTGGCGGCCGGGACGGGAATATCCGAGCCGATCGCGGCGCGCGGATGCGCCTTTGGCGACTTCGACAACGACGGCGATCTCGACATGGTGGTCAACCCGGTGAACGACTATCCGCAGTTGGTGCGTTGCGATTCGCAGACCGGCAACAACTGGATCAAGATTCGTACCATCGGGACGAAGTCGAACCGCAGCGGGATCGGGGCGCGCCTGAAGTGTGTGACGCGCGCACCCGGGGAAGCGAGGCCACATCAGCAGATTGATGAGGTGCGGAGCGGAGGAGGCTATTTTTCGCAGAGCGATCTGCGCGTTCATTTTGGTCTCGGGAAGGCGGAAAAAGTCGAATTAATCGAAATTCGCTGGCCCAGCGGACAAGTGGATACCCTCAAGGACGTCAAAGCGAATCAGGTGATTTATGTGAAAGAGGGTCAGGGGATTGTGCGGACGATGCAATTTCCGACCGGAAAATGAGAGTCCCGATCCCCCTGCACGGCAGAGGCTAGAAGATCAAAGTCTTAACCACGGAGAACACGGGGGAACACGGAGGAAAGCCATCCCAGGGCTCTACGAAGGCTTCTTGGCTTCGGCTGTTACAGGAGTGCCCGATCCTTCCTTCAGCGTGTGGATCGAGTCGGCCGGCAGGTTGTCAAAACGTTCTACGAGTCCGCTGGGCCAGCGGATCTGGACCGAATCCACCTTGGTTGCCGAGCCGAGGCCGAAGTGGACGCGCATGTCGCTGCTGGAATTGTAACTTGATCCGCTACGGACTTCATCCACCAGCGTGCGCACGCCGGCTTTCGCCATGATGCGCGCCCCGATGCCATCGCGATTCGATTTTGTCCCCATCACCCGAATGGCAATCCAATGGTTGGCGTTGCGGACCTGATTGACCAACAGGCTGGGTGGAGCGTTCAGGTTCGTGATCACGGCCGAGATGCGGCCGTCGTTCCAGAGATCGCCGACCGCCAGGCCGCGCGAGGAGGCGACGGCGGTGATAGCGGGTCCGGCGCTAGCTGAGATATCCGCGAAAGTTCCCTTCCCCAGGTTGTGATAGAGAATCCGCGGCTCTTCGTAATTGCTGCCCAGGTTGTTCTTGTCCACTTCCGGGTAGACGTGGCCGTTTACGAGGAGCAGGTCGGGCCAGCCGTCGTTGTCGAAGTCGAGAAACATCGTTCCCCACCCGAGATACTTCGTGTAGAGGCCGAGACCGGCAGCGGAAGTGACGTCATCGAACGTGCCGTCGCCGTTGTTGCGATAGAGAGTGGAGGTGTCGTCGGAGAAATTGGTTTTGAAAATGTCGAGGCGACCGTCGCCGTTGTAATCGCCGATGGTGGCGCCCATGCCGGCCTGCTCGCGGCCGTCTTCGTTAAAGGCCGCGCCCGCCACGACTCCGACGTCGGTGAAAGTGCCGTCGCGATTGTTGCGGTAAAGAATGCTGGGAGTGCTGTCGCAGGCGACATAGATATCGGGCCAGCCGTCGTCGTTGTAATCGACGGTGGAGACGCTAAAAGCGTAGTGGCCGTCGGTCTGGTCGATGTGCGACTTGGCGGAAACGTCCTCGAAGGTGCCGTCGCCGCGGCTGTGGTAGAGGATGTTCTTGGCGCCGACGAGTCCGCGGGGACCGCACATCACGGGTACACCTTTCCACATGCAGGAGGGACGTTCGCCGGGGACGGGCGCAGTCGCCAGATCAAAGTCGACGTAGTTGGCGATCATGAGATCGAGATGGCCATCGCGGTCGTAGTCTACCCAGGCGCATCCCGTTCCCCAGGCTTTGCCAGAACCTGCCACGCCGTCTTTCTCGGCAACCTCGGTGAAGACTCCGTTCTGATTGTGATAGAGGCGGTTCTTCCCGTAGTAAGTGACATAGAGATCTTCCCAGCCGTCGTTGTCGTAGTCGCCGACACAGACGCCCTGGCCCCAACCCGTCGCGCTCAGTCCTGCTTTTACGGTGACATCGCTAAATGTGCCGTCATGATTGTTGCGATAGAGATGATTGGTCGGAGCCTGACCTGCGGGAAAGCCTTCCAGCGTGGTCCCGTTCACCAGGAAAATGTCAGGCCAGCCGTCGTTGTCGTAGTCGAAGATAGCGGCGCCGGTGCCGGTGGTTTCGATAATGTACTTCTTCGTATCCTTGCCACCGAACACGATAGGCGCGTTGAGGCCGGCTTTTTGAGCGACATCCACGAAATAGGCGATTGCGTTTTGAGGAGCTTTGGACGGGGCGGGCGTCTGCGCGACGGCTCCCGCGAACAACAGCATCAACAGGATCGCGCGGAGAGCCCACCGAGACCCCATGAACCGCAATTGAACATTTCCCGGCAGACTCATCACCCAAAAGGCATACTAGGGCGCGGCGCAGAAGGGGTCAAGGCAAGGCAGGCTCAGGAGATAGTGTACTTTGAAACGACACACTCTGTTACTAACTAGTCCTATCGGCCCGCCGCATGGAGGAATACAGTCTGTCCGACCGCCAGTCGACCAATGCGAGTGACCGCGCCGTAGATTCCCGCATTGTTCTGGTTCGCACGAACGACCGCTTTCATCATTTCTGGCGCCGGACGTGCTGAGTCGGGATCAAGGTTTACCATCGAACAGCGTTCGTCGCGCATCGTGACGGTAATGGCGGGGGCCTCGTCCCCCTCGCCGAATGACAGCACACCGCCCAACCACTCGTCCTCCCCGAAGGGAACCGGTCGCAGTGAACGAACCACTACATTCGGGCGAAACCGTCGGACGTCCGGACTCACCCCTGCGAGTCGCGAGATCTCGCCCACCGTCTCGAGGGCGATTACGGAGATGCTCGCTTCATCGAAGATGCCATGCCTCAACTGCATCATCTCCACGGGAGCCCCGTACCGGCGGCCGACCTCTTTGGCCAAGGCCTCGCCGAAGACAGGCATGTCTTCGCCATCCGGCGTGCGAATATGCGTAGGAAGGTGAAGGTCTCCTTGAGCGCCGTCGTCACGGCGTTGCGGAGCAAACCGGAGCAGGTCGGGAAGCTTGCTTGCAGTCAGCCACGGCATCCCGCTGCGGTCATCCATGCGGCGGAAGGCCAGGCGCCGGTCACCCTCGAGGCCGTACCAGCCCAACTCGGCGACCTCGAGTCGTTCGCCGCCCATGGACTTCACGGGATAGCGGAAGATCGCCTCCACCTGTCCGATTTCTATTGTCATGCTCGATCCGAGTCCGCCCAACGCGAAATTGTCGCGCCAAAGGCGGTGACCCGCTACAAAATTATCGCAAGAAGGCGTAACTGTTGTTGTAAACAGAGACTAGACTCACAATTGCCATCTCTCGTTCCTACCCAGCTCGTCTCCGCTCTGCTCAACATTCGTTTCCCCGCCACCGCCACGCCAGTGATCATCGACTCAACTCAGGCAAGCGGTTGAGCGGATGGAAGCATCCTGCGCGGCCGACATAGTAAGATTTCCGGGGATTCAGTTTCACTTTGACTTTCGACTTCGCGGCCACATCTTTGATCTCTCCACGGTTTCGATTGCTGCAAATCCTGTTCCTGCTCGTCGCTTCCGTTGTCCTGGCGACAGGGCAGAAAGCCACCGACCAGGCGGCGGTGGATGCACTCTACAAACAGGGGATCCGAGCGCTCCAAACGGGCGATCTGGCGGCGGCTCAGGCGGCGTTTGAGAAGGTGGTACGTCTTGCGCCCGGCGCTCCCGAAGGTCACAACTCGCTGGGCTGGGTGCTGATGACGACCGGCAACCTGAGGGCGGCGGTGGAGCAACTCCGGATCGCCGTGAAGCTGAAGCCGGACTTCGTGCAGGCGCACATCAATCTTGCCAGCGCGCTCAGGGCCACCGGAGACCTCGAAGGTGCGGTTAGCGAAGCCCGCACTGCTGTCCGGTTGGCGCCGAACGACGCCGAGGCCCATCGAACGCTGGGCCGGCTCCTCAGCTTCCGGCAGGATTTGCCTGCTGCGATCGGCGAAGTGCGTCGCGCCACCCAACTCGAGCCGGCGCGCGCTGACCTGCGCGATGAACTCGGATCACTGCTGGCGCAGAACGCACAACTTGAAGATGCCTCGGCCGAATTTGGCGAGGCGCTTCGACTGCAACCAGATTTTGCGGCCGCCAAGTTTCATTTGGGTGTGATCCGGTGGAAACAGCGATCCCTGGAGGACGCACAGAAGTTGCTGCAGAGCGCGGTTGAGCTTGCTCCAGAGAATGCGCCCGCCCGCTACTATCTGGCGCGGGTTCTCGGGGACGAAGGCGACTCTGTGGGCGCGGTCCGAGAGCTTCAGGCCGCGGTCAAGCTGCAACCCGACTTCAGCGAGGCGCAGACCCAGCTGGGGCTGACCCTGCAGAGAAAGGGAGACGCGGTCGGTGCGGTAGCGGCATTTCGCCAGGTCGTGCAAGCGCAACCGGAGAATCCCGACGCCCACAATAATCTGGGGCTGGCGCTGATTCAGTCCGGAGAGGCGCCTAACGCCATTCCAGAATTCCAAGCCGCGTTGCGGCTCCGGCCGG
>Ga0326726_10006405_pt1 | contig 10604 bp, 9 predicted proteins | sample MHFenrmetagenome_2_FD_207603 | JGI IMG/M metagenome (GOLD analysis project Ga0326726, IMG submission 207603) | Lab enriched peat soil microbial communities from Michigan Hollow, Ithaca, NY, United States - MHF15MN | ecosystem: Environmental > Terrestrial > Soil > Wetlands > Peat | place: USA... | reverse complement strand
CATTGCACCAGATCACGTCAATGTCGGCCGGGCTTGCCGCGATGCCTTCCTCGAGGACGCGCGCGCCTTCGTTGACGAGCGCGTAGATGCAGCGCTCCACGATCTCGGTCTCCGCTATCACGCGTTGCGCGACGCCGAGCTTGCCGGCCTCCGCGCGGATCAACTCCAGGACCTCGGGGTCCGCCTGCCGCTTGCGTTCGGGCCCGTCGTAGCGATAGAAGCCGCGGCCGCTCTTCTGGCCGAATCGGCCGAGCTCCGCGAGCCGATCGGAGACCCGATAGAAGCGTGGATCGTCCGGGCGGGCGCTCCATTCGCGCCGCGCGTGAAAGCCGATGTCGAGGCCGGCGAGATCGCCCACGGCATTCGGTCCCATCGCCATGCCGAATGCTTCCAGCGCCCGGTCGATCGCCTCGGGCGTCGAGCCCTCCAGCAGCATCAGTTCCTTCTCCCGCCCGTAGGAATACAGCATGCGATTGCCGACGAAGCCGTAGCAATTGCCGACCGTCACGCCGATCTTGCCGATGCGCTTCGTCACCGCCCGGATCGTCGCGAGCGCTGCGCGCGAGCTCTCGCGGCCGCGCACGATCTCCACGAGCCGCATGATGTTCGCGGGGCTGAAGAAATGCATGCCGGCGACATCGGCCGCGCGGCCGCTCGCCGCCGCGATGGCATCGACATCGAGCGTCGAGGTGTTGGTCGCGAGCACGGCCTGCGGCTTGCAGAGCCCGCCGAGCCCGGCGAACAGGCCGCGCTTGACCGCCAGGTTCTCGAAGGCGGCCTCGATCACGAGGTCGACCGACGACAGGTCCTTGAGGTCTCCGCTGCCACGCACGCGAGCGACCGCGGCAGCCGCTTCCGCCGCAGTCATCCGTCCCTTGCGCGCCGACGCCTCGATCGTCGAGGCGACGCGCGCGAGACCGGCGGCGAGCGATTCGGGCTTCGTGTCGACGATCGTCACGGCAATCCCGGCCGTCGCCAGGCTGATCGCAATGCCGGCGCCCATCGTGCCGGCGCCGATCACGCCTGCACTCTCGACGCGCTGTGCCGCATCGCGGTCCGGCCCCGACCCACGCTCGGCGAAGAAAAGATAGCGCAGTGCGCGTGACTCGCTGGATCGGCGGCATTCCTCGAAGAGTTCCCGGGCCCGATCGAGCGCCTGGTCGAAAGGCTTCGTCGACGACGCCTCGAGCGCGTCCACGATGCGCCCCGGCGCCGGCAGCCGCCGCGCTGCTGCCGGCAATGCAGCCCGCGCCGCGGCAAACAATTCCTGCGACGCATCCGGCGCGGGCAGGTCCCGCAGCCGTCGCGGCTGTGTGCCCCCGGCGACCAGTTCGCGCGCCCAGGCAACCGCGCCCGCGCGCGCCTCGCCCTCGATCCGGTGGTCCACGACGCCAATTGCCACGGCACGATCGCGATCGACCGGCTTGCCGGCGGTCATCATCTCGAGCGATGCCTGCCATCCGGCCACGCGCGGCAGGCGCACCGTGCCGCCGGCGCCCGGCAGCAGACCTAGCGTCACTTCCGGAAAGCCGAGCTTGAGGTCGGCGGTCGCCGCGCGATAGTGGCAGGCGAGCGCCGTTTCCGCGCCGCCGCCGAGCGCCGCGCCGTGCAGGGCGGCGATGACCGGCTTGTTGCAGGATTCCAGTCGAAACAGCAACTCATTCAGCAGCGGCGGCTGGGCGGGCTGGTCGAATTCCGAGATGTCGGCGCCGGCGATGAAGTTGCGGCCGGCGCCATGCAGCACGATCGCCTGAACGGTCGGATCGGAATCGAGCCGCTCGATGGCGGCGAGCAGCGCCGTGCGCACGCGGTGCGCGAGCGCATTGACCGGCGGATGATCGATGACGATGACGGCGATCCCGCCGTCACGCTCGATCGCAAGCGGGGCGCTCACCCGACGCGCTCGATGACGAGCGCAATGCCCTGCCCCACGCCGATGCACATGGTGCAGAGCGCGTAGCGGCCCGCCATGCGACCGAGTTGCAGCGTCGCCGTCGCGGCAAGGCGCGCGCCGCTCATGCCGAGCGGATGGCCGAGCGCGATCGCGCCGCCATTCGGATTCACCTGGAAGGCGTCGTCCGGCAAGCCGAGCCGTCGCAGCACGGCGAGCGACTGTGACGCGAAGGCCTCGTTCAACTCGATCACGTCCATGGAGGACAGCGGCAATCCCAGCCGCACCAGCAGCTTCTCGGTCGCGGGTGCGGGGCCGATGCCCATGATCCGCGGCTCGACGCCGGCGACCGCGGCGCCGAGCACGCGTGCGCGCGGCTTGAGGCCGTACTTCGCCGCCGCGCTCCCGCTCGCGATCAGGAGCGCACAGGCGCCGTCATTGACGCCGGAGGCATTGCCCGCCGTGACTGTCCCGCCGCTCCTGAACGGCGTCGGCAGCTTCGCGAGCGCCTCGAGGCTCGTCTCGCGCGGATGCTCGTCGCGATCCACGATGACGGGCTCGCCCTTGCGCGCCGGCAATGTCACCGGCGTGATCTCGGCCGCGAATGTGCCGTCGGACTGCGCGCGCAGCGCCCGCTGCTGGCTGCGGAGCGCAAAGGCATCCTGGTCCGCGCGCGACACTTTGAACTCCGCAGCGACGTTCTCGCCGGTCTCCGGCATGGAGTCGATTCCGTACTGCTGCTTCATCAATGGATTGACGAAGCGCCAGCCGATGGTCGTATCGAACATCTGCTGATTGCGCGAGAACGCTGCGTCCGGTTTCGACACGACATAGGGCGCGCGGCTCATGCTCTCTGCGCCGCCGGCGATCACGAGGTCGGCCTCGCCGCAGCGGATCATGCGCGCCGCGATCGCGACCGCATCGAGGCCGGAGCCGCACAGGCGGTTTACCGTCACGCCGGGCACCGACACCGGAAGGCCGGACAGCAATGCCGCCATCCTCGCCAGGTTGCGGTTGTCCTCGCCCGCCTGGTTCGCGCAGCCGTACACGACGTCGTCGACCGCCTGCCAGTCGACCGACGGGTTGCGGCGCATCAGCGCGGCGATCGGCACGGCAGCAAGGTCGTCGGTCCGCATGCCCGACAGCACGCCGCCATAGCGGCCGATCGGCGTGCGGATGACGTCGCAGATCAGTGCATCATTCATCGACCAGCCTCCCGGCGACCTGGTGGCTCCGGCCGCGGAACAGCGCAACGGCCTCGCCGCGTTCGTTGCGTACCTCGATTTCGTAGATGCCGCTGCGGCCGGCGCGCCAGCGCTCGCTGGCGCTCGCCGTCAGCAGGTCGCCGATGCGCCCCGGCGCTAGGAACTCGATGGCGGCGCCCGCCGCGACCGTGTTGTCGCCGTGCGAATTGCAGGCAAAGGCGAAGGCGCTGTCGGCGAGGGCGAATACCAGCCCGCCGTGGCAGATGCCGTGGCCGTTGACCATGTCCGGACGGACGCGCATCGAGACCTGCGCAGTACCGGGCGCGATCGAATCGATGGTCATGCCGAGCATCTGCGAGGCCTGGTCCGAACCGTAGAGCCTGTCGGCCGCCATTCTCGCGATCCGCTGCTTCTTCTCCATCGCCGGCATCTCCTAGCGCCCGATGAAGCGCGGGGCGCGCTTCTCGCCGAATGCCGCGACGCCTTCCGCGTAGTCCGACGACCAGCCGAGTTCGCGCTGGAAGTCGCGCTCGAGGTCGAGCTGCTCCTCGAGCGAATGCTGCCATGCGCCGCGGATCGCCTGGCGAGTGCGCACGAGGCAGAGCGTCGGCGCGACCGCCAGTTCCGCGGCGAGCTTGTCGACCGCAGCCGTGAATTCCGCGTCGTCGACGCAGCGCCATATCAGGCCCCAGTCGGCGGCCTGCTGTGCCGGCAGCTTCTCGCCGAGCATCGCGAGCCCGATCGCCCGCGCATTGCCGACGAGGCGTGGCAGGAACCAGGTTCCGCCGCTGTCCGGCACCAGGCCGAGGCGGCTGAAGGCCTGGACGAAGCTCGCCGATCGCGCGGCGATCACGATGTCGCAGGCGAGCGCGATGCTGGCGCCCGCACCGGCGGCGACGCCGTTGACCGCGGCGATCACCGGCATCGGCAGGTTCCGCAGGGCAAGCACCAGCGGCTTGTAGTTGCGCTCGATCGATTCGCCGAGGTCGGCACCCCGGGCGCCTGGCGAGACCGTGCGGTCGCCGAGGTCCTGGCCGGCGCAGAATCCGCGGCCGGCGCCGGTGAGCACCAGCACGCGCGCTCCGTCCGCGGCGACACGGGCTAGCGCATCGCGCACTTCCTCGTGCATCGCGGCATTGAAGCTGTTCAGCCGTTCGGGCCGGTTCAGCGTGAGACGCGCAATAGCGCCGGCCTGTGAATACTGGATTGACGTGTCATTCATCGCGGCTCCGGCACTCTCGTCATTCGTCGTAGCTGATCTCGAGCGCGGGGCTCGTCGGTCTCGCCTGGCAGCACAGAATATAGCCGGCCTCGACTTCCCAATCCTCGAGGGCCACGTTGTGCTCCATCTCGGCCGTGCCGCTCAGCAGTTTCGCGCGACAGGTCGAACAGACGCCGGCCCGGCAGGAGAACGGCAGGTCGAGACCCGCCCGACCCGCGGCGTCGAGGATCGCTTCGCCATGCATCGGCATCGTGAAGGAGCGCCGCCGCCCGTCCATGACGACCGTGACGGTCGCACCGCCCGCGGCCATTGCAGGCGCCGGTGCCCTAGCTGCCGCAGCCGCCGGAGCAGCGGCCGTCGGCCCGAAGTACTCCACATGGACGCGCCCCATTGCGCCCAGGCCGGTCAGCGCGGCCTGCACGTCGGAGGCCATCGAACCTGGACCGCAGATGAAGAACTCGTCCACCGCGGCGGCATCGAATTCGTGGCGCGCCAGCTCCTGGACCTTGGCGGAATCGATCCTGCCGTTGAACAGCTCGAATTCCTGCGGCTCCCGGCTCATGACGAAGCAGACGGAGAAGCGCGGCAGGAAGCGGTCCTTCAGCGCCAGCACGTCTTCGAGGAACATCGTGCGCGCGGTGCTGGTGTTGCCGTAATAAAGCTGGAACCGGCTGGCCGGCTCCGACGCCAGGACGGTCGCGGCGATCGAGAGCACCGGCGTGATGCCGCTGCCGGCGGCAAATGCGACGTAACATTTCGCGCGTCCCGGCTCGAGCTGCGTGTGAAAGCTGCCGTTCGGCGTCAGCACGTCGAGCGTGTCGCCGACCTGGAGCCTGCCGGTCAGGTACTGCGACATCCGGCCGCCGGCCTGCGTGCGGAAACCGATGCGCAGCCGGTCCGCGCCCTCCGGACTGACGATCGAATAGGTCCGCCGCTCCTCCTGTCCATCGAGGACGGCGCGCACGGCGACATGTTGCCCCGCCTTGAAGCGATAGTCGGCGCGCAGTTCGTCCGGCAGCGCAAAACCGAGCGCCACCGCATCATCGGCGATCGCCGTCCGCTCCGCGATCTTCAGCGGGTGGAATTTCAGCACGGGATCAGAGGCACTTGAAGTAGTCGAAGGGCTCGAGGCAGGAATCGCAACGATAGAGCGCCTTGCAGGGCGTCGAGCCGAACTCGGACAGCTTCTTCGTGCCGGTCGATCCGCAGTGCGGGCAGGCGATCGCAGGATCCGGCTGCAGCAGCCGGCGCGCGCTCGAAACCGCCTGCGCCGGCGGCGCGATGCCGAACCGGCGGAGCTTGTGGCGGCCCTCTTCGCTGATCCAGTCGCTGGTCCAGGGCGGCGACAGCACGTCCACGGCCACGGCGCGAAAGCCGCCGCGCTCGAGGGCATGGATGATGTCCGCCTTGATGACAGGCGTTGCCGGGCATCCCGAATAGGTCGGCGCCACGCCGACTTCGATCGTGCCGTCGGCGCGTTCGCGAAGATGACGCACGACGCCCAGATCGATGACGCTCAGCACCGGTATCTCAGGATCGGGCACGCCGGCGAGGATCTCCCGCAGTCGCGCCAGCACCATCGGCAGCGGCGCGGCAGGCTGCGGCTCGACGCCCATCGAGGTGGGTGCAACGGTCATCCGTGCATTACCAGGCCGCGCCCGGGTGCGCGCGGTGCAGCGACTGCATCTCGGCCAGGATGTAGCCCAGGTGCTCGCTGTGACGACCCTGCTTGCCGTGCCAGCCGAATGGGGTGATCGCCGGTTTTTCGAGCCGGGCGTCTTTCAGGATCTCATCAACCCGAGCCGACCAGGCCGGCAGCAGCGTATCCGGCGCGGGCGCGATGCCGGCCGCCTCGACTTCACGATCCACTTCATCCGCGGCGAGCAGTTCGTTCGTGAAGGGCCAAAGGCGTTCCAGCGCCGCCTGCACGCGGGCATGGCTCTCGTCGGTGCCGTCGCCGAGGCGCAGGAGCCAGCCGGCGCTGTAGCGCAGGTGGTAACGCGTCTCCTTGACGGCCTTCGCGGCGATCTCCGCAAGCCGCGGATCCTTCGATTGCTGCAAGCGCTCGTAAAGCTCGAGCTGCCAGGCGTCCACCAGCACCTGGCGCACGATGGTCTGGCCGAAATCGCCGTTCGGCTGCTCGACCAGCGTCGCATTCAGGTACTCGGATTCCTCGCGCAGGTAGGCGAGGTCGTCTTCCGTGCGGCCGCGGCCCTCGAGTTCCCCGGCCCAGGACAGAAGCATCCGCGCCTGGCCCAGCAGGTCGAGCGACACGTTGGCGAGACCGAGGTCTTCCTCGAGCGCCGGTGCATGGCCGATCCATTCGCCGAGGCGCTGGGCGAGTATCAGGCTCGTGTCGGCGAGGCGCAGGACGTAACGGCAGTGCGGCGTCACAGCGTCTTCACCTCGTCGGGGATGTCGTAGAAGGTCGGGTGACGGTAGACCTTGTCGCGCGCCGGCTCGAAGAGCGCGTCTGCGTCGGCAGGGTCCGATGCGACGATGTCGCTCGAGCGCACGGCCCAGATGCTGACGCCTTCCTGGCGGCGCGTGTAGAGGTCGCGCGCATGCTCGATCGCCATCGGTGCATCGGTCGCATGCAGGCTGCCGACATGCTTGTGATCGAGTCCTGCCCTGGCACGAACGAATATTTCGTACAGAGGCCAGTCTCGTGAATTGTCGGTCATGCTTCCTCCGGTGCTCAGGCAGCGCGCGATTTTTCCCTGACGGCCTGTTTCGCCGCATGGGCGACCGCGGCATCGCGCACCCAGCGGCCCTCGTCATGCGCCCGTCGCCGGGCTTCGAGACGCTCGCGGTTGCAGGGGCCGTGGCCCTTCAACACCTGCTCGAACTCGTTCCAGTCGATGGTGCCGAAGGCGTAGTGCCCGGTCGCCTGTTCCCAGCGCAGTTCCGGATCTGGCACCTTGAGCCCGAGGTAGTCGGCCTGCGGCACCGTGTAGTCCACGAACTTCTGGCGCAGTTCGTCGTTCGAGAAACGCTTGATCTTCCAGCGCATGGATTGCGCGCTGTGCTTCGACTCGGTATCCGAAGGGCCGAACATCATCAGCGACGGCCACCACCAGCGATTGAGCGCCTGCTGCGCCATGTCCTTCTGCGCTGGCGTGCCGCGCGACAGGCGCAGCATGATTTCGTAACCCTGGCGCTGGTGGAAACTCTCCTCCTTGCAGATGCGGACCATTGCGCGCGCGTAGGGGCCGTAGGAACAGCGGCACAGCGGAATCTGGTTCATGATCGCCGCGCCGTCCACCAGCCAGCCGATCGCGCCGACATCGGCCCAGGTCGGCGTCGGGTAGTTGAAGATGCTCGAGTACTTCGCCTTGCCCTCCAGCAGCTGATCGACCAGCTCGTCGCGCGAGACGCCGAGCGTTTCCGTCGCGCTGTAAAGGTATGCGCCGTGCCCGCCCTCGTCCTGCACCTTCGCGATCAGGATGGTCTTGCGCAAGAGCGACGGCGCGCGGGTGATCCAGTTGCCCTCGGGCAGCATGCCGACGATTTCGGAGTGCGCGTGCTGGGACATCTGCCGGATCAGGGTCCGGCGATAGGCCTCCGGCATCCAGTCCTTCGGCTCGATCTTCTCCTCCGCATCGACTTTGGCCTGGAAGCGCTGCTCCAGCCGGCCGGCGTCCCCGGCCTCGTCGCGCAGACAGTCCTTGCCAAGCGAATCAAGCCCCTGCGTATACAAGACACCCTCCGGATGGCGGCCCGCCGGCCGTCGAGTTGAATCGGAAATATCCCATCATTATGCGCGCCTAATCCAGTCGGACGCCTGCGGGATGCCTAGCCCCAGCTTTCGAGCCTCTGCACCAGCACTTCCATGAACCGGTTGGCCTGGTGGCCGTCGAGCACGCGGTGGTCGATCGTGAGGGTCACATAGCAGCGCGGACGTATGACGATCTCATCGCGCCCATCGCGCTGTACGACGACCGCGCGCTTTTCGACGCGCCCGATGCCGAGGATCGCCGACTGCGGCTGGTTGATCACGATCGGCGCCGCAACGAGGCTGCCGCTGACGCCATGATTGGAGATCGTGAAGGTACCGCCCTGCAGGTCGGCCGGCGTCAGCCGGTCCGCGCGCGCGCGCGTCACCAGTTCGCCGAGGGCCGATGCAATGCCGAACAGGTCGAGCGCCGCGACGTTGCGGATCACCGGGACCACGAGGCCGCGGCCTTCGAGCGCCGCCGCGACGCCGATGTCGATCTGCTCGTACAGCAGCAGCGCATCCTCGGTCCAGCGGGCATTGGCTTCGGGCACGGCACGGATCGCGTCCACGCAGGCCGACACAAAGTAAGCGGTGAGCGTCGGCGACGCGCCGCGCTTCTCGAATTCCGGCCGGTGCGCCGCGCGATGCGCGAGCACCGCCGAGAGATCGGCCTCGAAGACGGTCGTCACGTGCGGCGCGGTCTTCAGCAGGCTCTCGACCATGTGGGCCGCGATCCGCCGGCGCATCGGCGTATGCGGGACGCGTCGCAGGCCTTCCGGCTCCGCGGCGGCGGCGGGTTGCTGCCTTGCCGCCGGAGCCGCGCGGCCGGCGGCCGCCTTGAGCACATCGTCAACGGTAATCCGCCCGCCCTCGCCGCTCGCCGTCACCGCGTCGGCTTCCAGCCCATGTTCGGCAAGGAGCCGCCGGACCGCGGGGCTCATGCGATCCGGGGATTCCCGGCGTCCGCCCGGCGCGGCTGCCCGCGATCCGGCGGGCGATTTCGCGGCCGTTGCGGCGGCCACAAGATTCGCCGCGGACGCCTGGCCGGCGACACCCTGCTCCACGCGACCGAGCAGCGCACCGGGCTCCACGTCCGTCCCTTCGGCTGCCGCGATTTCCTGCAGGATGCCATCGGCAGGCGCCGGCACTTCGACCGTGACCTTGTCGGTCTCGATCTCGACCAGGGGCTCGTGGCGCCTGACCGGCTCGCCGACCGCCTTCAGCCAGCGCAGCACCTGCGAGCGGGTGCCCTCCGCCTGCTCCACCGGCAACAGCACGTCGATCATCGTGGCCATGATTCAGACGCTCGCGATGCGGCGCATCGCGGCGACGATCCCCTCGACCGATGGCAGCACGGCATCGAGCAGGAGCGGGCTGTGCGGGCTCGGCACGTCCGGCATCGCGAGCCTTTCGATCGGCGCATCGAGGTCGAAGAACGCACGCTCGGCAATGACGGCCGCGATCTCGGCGCCGAATCCCGCCGTGATGGTGTCCTCGTGCACGACCAGGCAACGCCGCGTCTTCGCGACCGACGCCAGTACGGCGTCGCGATCCCAGGGCGACAGCGTGCGCAGGTCCAACAGCTCGACGTCGATGCCGGATCCGGCGGCCGCCTGTTCGCAGCGCTCGACCATCGCGCCCCAGCTCACGACCGTCAGTTCGGAGCCGCCGCGCAGCGTGTGCGCAACACCGAAGGGCAGCATGAAATCGTCGCCGGGATAGGGCCGCCTCGCAGCCGCGCCGTCGAGCAGCGAACGATGCTCGAAGAACACGACCGGGTCATTTCCGCGCAGGGCCGTGCGCAGGAGGCCCACGGCGTCCTCGGCATTCGACGGCATCGCGAGCCGCCAGCCCGTGGCGTGCAGGAATTCCGCCTCATTGCACTGGCTGTGCCAGGGATCCCCGCACTTGAAGAAGCCGCCCGGCATCCGCACGACCATCGGCGCGGCGTAGCGGTTGGCCGTGCGCCAGCGCATCGTGCCGCAGTCGTGGAGTTGCTCGGCTGCCGGCTCCGCGTACTTGCGGAACTGGATTTCGGGCACCGGCATCAGGCCGGCAAGCGCCATGCCGACTGCCCGGCCGATGATGCCTTCCTCTGAAAGGCTGGTATCGAATACGCGCTCTTCGCCGAATCGTTCCTGCAGGCCCAATGTTGCGGCATGCACGCCGCCTTTTTTCCCGACGTCCTCGCCGAACACGAGCACGCGCGGATTGACCGCGAGTTCGTGCTCCAGCGTGCGCCGGATCGCCGTCAGCATGTTGATGCGCGGGCCGTCCGGCCGCGCGACCGGGCTGCCGGCGATCGGAAGGATCCCTTCAGCCAGCAGCCCGCCCTGCCGCTGCCGTTCGGGCGTACCGTCCTCGCGGCGCTCGCTGAAAGTGTAGCGCGTCACCGCGTCCGCGGCGGCTGCGGGCCGCGACTCGATGCGCAGAAGTGCTTCTTCCACTTCCGCCTGGGCTTCCGATTCGAGCGCCTTCCATTCGGCCTCGGTCACGAGCTCTGGCAGGATCTGGCCGCGCAACCGCAGCAGCGGATCGCGCGCCTGCTCGGCCGCCAGTTCCCCCGTC
>Ga0326726_10006403_pt1 | contig 10607 bp, 9 predicted proteins | sample MHFenrmetagenome_2_FD_207603 | JGI IMG/M metagenome (GOLD analysis project Ga0326726, IMG submission 207603) | Lab enriched peat soil microbial communities from Michigan Hollow, Ithaca, NY, United States - MHF15MN | ecosystem: Environmental > Terrestrial > Soil > Wetlands > Peat | place: USA... | reverse complement strand
CGATGGGAGCTATACATGCAACCGGTGCGGGTATGACAGTAAAACGGGAAAGAAGAAGTGACAGGCATCGGGGAGGTGCTGTTTACAACAGGATCAGCGGATCAGGATGTTTTTATTTTGTCAATCCCGTCAAAAAAGTGATGTTTGTGTAAGAATTCTTTAACAGCGTCAATACCCTTTTCAAGATAATTGACGGCAATCAGCATCTCGAACCGGTCTGCCAGAATTACCGTTGTCGGCGACGGATCCTTTAGATGTTTCAGAAATTGAAAATCAGGAAAATATATATCTGCTCAGAGACGGTTTAAAAAGCTCGTGAATCGCCATGTTAGGTGAAATGATTGGTGAATTAACCGGAAAAGTTGTCGGGCAGCGGATTATACGCCGCCATCACACAGGAGAGCTGAAGATTGAGAGGACCATAGAATCGAAAGGAAAGATTCTCGGTACTGACGTAACCTTCATTGCCACAATCAAATCATGGGAAAGACCCCAGGGTGGAATGTATGCCGGCGGTAATGGAGTTATGATGACTACGAAGGGGGAAAAGGTGATTTTGCATGGATCCGGTATCAGCCTCGCAGGAAAGGGTACGGGTTTGAACATGCGGGGAGCACGCTATGCCCAGACTGCATCTCCATCCCTCAGCAGGCTCAACAATGCTGCCTTGGTCTTCGAGTTAGAGATTATGCCGGACGGAACGGTCCATGATAAATGGTGGGAGTGGAAGTAAGGGCTGCTTTCGGAAAAGCTAAAACGTCTTTGCAGGTAGTACTGTTAAAAACCCGCCTCCTCGCAGAAATAGTGCCGGAAGGTGGATTGCATCACCACAGGGAACCCGGACATTATTCCTCTGCGAGAATGTCTTTGAAAAATGCAGCATTACGTAACCAAAATTATCAAATCTGATGCATCAGTCAAGGAAATACTGAATGAGTAAATCATGGAATGAGAAATCGCGGTTGATATCCGCGATGCACAGCAGGACTGGACTCCGTATATCCAGCCGAATGCACCGGAAGGAGCCCCGAATATCCTGATGATCGTCTGGGATGATGTGGGATACGGAATTTTTCAAAACTGGGGGTCAGTATAATTTACCCTATGCACATCGACGGGCTCCGAAAATCTCCACTCCCCTGGTGCGGGCGGAACGCCGGTGATTCCGGTTATGAATTAAAAGTGAACAGGATCTTCCCATCCCGGAATACCGTTATCAGGCCACCGCTTTGCGAGACGACAATGCCGATAGATCTGGTCACCCGGGTGATCCCGGCGATCGATGAATGTCGTGAACCCAGCCCTCCTGGAATATTCACCTGGCTCATATCTACGGTGATATATCGTCCTGCTGCCTCGACAATGCCGGTACCCGAGATGATGAATGCCCCGTCCAGTTGGGCAAATTCCTTGATATTCCCATCCAGCCCGCTGTCCATGATCTGCCGTTCTTTCTCCTGGTGACCATGGAACGGGTTCAGGACAAATTGCCGTGAATTGTTCAGCACCGCCACGGTGTCGCCGACAACAAATGATGTCCCGACAGCTTTGCCTTCTCTTCCTTCCCGGGCAATTTCCTTGGCGACCCGGAAAACAGCATTCACTACTTCCGGTGTGACATCGGTACCGGAACAGATTCGTTCGATATCTTCTCCGGTAGGAAGGTTTTCAGGGATTCCGCCGTTTTTCAGGGAATGATGATCGGGTATTTCCTGTCTTTCCGTGTTCCTGGCAATCGTATCCCATTTCTCCGCCATTTCGTGATAGATGTGAGATTTCTCAGGGAACTTTTCTGCAAAGGACCGGAACAGCTGGGCACAGGCATGGGCACTTGCGGCCGCGGTCGCCATATCTCCTGTCGCCTGTGCCTGGTAATAGATCCTCTCCTGGATCGCTACGCTGTCGGGGATATCAGGACTGGTTGATGCATCCCGTTTCCGCAGCAGGATCCGCTGGGTGAATCCTGCGATCACCACGACCGTAACAGCAGTGACAAGAATGATGATCAGGATGACAGCCATCGAAAGATCGCCCGGTGGTGGCGTTGCCACAGCAGGTCCCGGAGGACCGTTATCCGATTTGAGATCCACGGTAATTCTCCTGCTTGTTGACTGTCCGTCCGATTGTTTTCCGGTTATGTTTATCGTGAATGTTCCTGTTTTGACGTACTGGTAGGTTGCCGGAAGATCCGGGTATTCCGTGAGATTACCGTCATCCCAGTCAATCGTGACCGAATCGATCGTTACTCCGGGAGAGATGGTGTTGAGGTTTCCGTTCAGTGTTACATTCATCCCGTCGATCACCGGCTCCAGAAGGGTGAGTACCGGAGCACTGGCGGGACCGGTGGGTCCCTGCGGTTGTGTGGGGACGGAGAAGTTCATCGTTCCATTGGGGACAGCGGGTGTGGCTGGTGTGGCGATACTGATGTTCGTCGCGGTGGTGACCTGCTGACCATCGGACTGGAATGCCGTGATTGAAAGCGTGTAGGTACCAGGAGTGCGATAATTATGCGAGTAAGGAAATTCGTGATATTCCATTGTCCCGTTGTCGCCCCAGTCCCATCGGAGCATTGAGATGGTTGCATTCAGAGACCCCGGCGTGACCGTTCCATACACCGTACTGGTCAAATCCTGAACATCCGTCCTGTTTATGGTAAGCAGCGGTGGCTGGCTGGTGGAAATGGTCGTGTTTTCCGCAGAGGAGGTATTTGTGGTAGCCGGGACCGTTGTTTGCGCGGTCACCACAGGAGGTGCTGAGGTCAAAGTGGTATTTACCTGAAGGCTCGTGGAATTATTCTGTATAAGTTCGTCCGCACAGACAGCCCCCGGTAATACGATGAATATGATAACCAGTACAGCAGCGAGCAGCTGTAATCCGGAAGTTGCTAACCATCTGAGGTGCATGAATGTCCTGTAATCCCTTACAGAAATATCGTGATGCCTGCTAATAAATAGGGAAGTTTTCCCTTGCGTTAAAAGATGGGTACCTGTTTTTTAAATTTTATGGATAATTCCGCAACTTCTCCTGTTTCAATCCTGTCGGTGCACTACGTCGTATTGTTCATTGGATCGGCAGAACAATCGTTGGAAATCTTTTTTCAGGGTATAGTCCCAATAAAACCACAAAAAAATTGATTTATGACGAAAACATGAAAAATATAAGGTACTAAATTCAAGAGAAAAAAAGTGCTTCATTTTTTTTGACAAATGGATTTTCGATCTTATTACGATTCACAGTTCTATCGCATCTGGGGGTCGCCACAGTGGCGGGCTGAGGTAAAGGCCGGAGCCCCGGGAGCGTCCTCAATCAGTGGTTTTGATAAATCGTACAGAAAAGTTAGTCACCGGAATGTGACAATACCATTTTTTTTAAATTCTGGCTGACCCGGTCAGGTAAAAAAGAACGTCTGGTTTTGTTGATTATACGACAGCCGCATTGAAGGTGTCGCACGAGTCGATGTCACCGCTTACCAGACCGGCGTTAAACCATTTCATCCGTTGCGCGGATGTGCCGTGCGTAAAGGAGTCAGGCACAACGTATCCCTGCGATTGTTTCTGCAGGGCATCGTCACCGATCTTCGCGGCAGCATTCATGGCTTCCTCAATATCTCCGGTTTCGATAATATGACGGGATGTGTCGGCATGATTCGCCCAGACCCCCGCATAACAATCGGCCTGTAATTCCAGCATCACAGAATATTTGTTGGCCGTAACTTCGTTACTTTGACTCTCGAGTCGCTGGACCCGGTCTGATGTCCCCAAGAGGTTCTGCACATGATGACCCACCTCGTGGGCGATGACATATGCCTGGGCAAAATCCCCCGGGGCTCCCAGCTGGTCTTTCAACTCACGGTAAAAATCCAGGTCAATATACACTTTCTGATCATCCGGACAGTAAAACGGTCCCATTGCCGACTGGGCAAAGCCACATGCGGAATCCACCCCGCCACTGAACAGGACCAGTTTTGGTTGAGTATAGACCATACCCCGCTCTTTAAAAATGACCAGCCAGGTGTCTTCCGTATCGGCCAGAACAACGGATACGAAATCGGCCGACTCGTTATCAGCCGCTGATAGTGGTGCGGAGGGGGTGAACCCGTCCAGAGAATTCCCACTTTCTCCGATGATCGCACTCAAAAGGGTAACCGGATCAGCCCCCATCAGCAGGCCGATAACGATAATAACCAGAACCCCGACAATACCGCCGATTGCCCCCCGGCTTACTCCGCCTCCCCGCTGATCTTCAACATTGTCACTCCTGCGCCCGTCTCTCCATCGCATGACCTTTAAGACCCCCTTTGTTCATTTTGATATGCAACAACCGCATCACGGAAAGAATCGAAAACTTTGTCTTTTCCAATCAGACCAATGATCGTGTCCCGTTCTAATTGTTTCATTACTTGTTCATCGATATCGCTCATCACCAGCACGACACCTCGTTTTTTCAATTCCCCGTGAAGTTGTTTGAGTGCTTCCGAACCGGAGTAATCGATATCACCGATCATTGAAGCAGAGAGGCATAACCATTTCAGTGACGGGCTGGCTTTTTTCACGAGGCCAAGAATTTCTTCTGTGAAATGGCTTTCATTCGCATAGTAAATGTTTGCCCCGAACCGGTAGATCGCCAGTCCAGGTACAGCCTGCTCTCCTGAATTGGCAGGAGCTGACTTCCATTCACCCTGTTGTGTTTTGGCGAGAAGGACATTTATGGGGTGGTAACTATGGCGGAGATGGACAAGAATGGAGAGCGCGATCGCAATCATGATCCCCCATGCTACACTGATAAAGATCACCGTCAGTGCCGTCAGGAGTGCAACACCAAATTCAACCGGACGATGGGCAAGAATTGTTTTCATGCCGTTGATATCGATAAGCCGGATCCCGATGGTGAACACAATTGCTGCCAGCACCGCATTGGGGAGGTATGACAGTGGTACGGTAAGGAACAGCAGCACAATGAGCACGATACCAGCCGTGACAACCGATGCCAGCTGGGACTTCCCCCCGGCACTGTCGACCATCTCGGTCTTTGTCGGGCTCCCGTTCACGACAAACGTGCCTGACATGCCGGCAGCCACATTGGAAAGACCGAGGCCGACAAGATCAACATTCTCATCAAATTTTTCTTCATATCGTAGCGCGTATGCCCGGGAAGTTGCTGCGCTTTGGGCAAGAATAACCAGGAAACAGGCCAGTGCAACGCCAAGGAGTTCAGGAATCAGATCAAGAGGCACGACAGGAAATGCAATGACCGGAAGTCCACCGGTTACCGTGCCGATTGTTGTTACGCCAAGGGCCTGGAGGTTCAGAGCCCAGCATGCGATGATGGTCCCGATAACTGCAAGGAGTGCCCAGGGTACCTTTCTGAGAATATGACCCCCGCCAAAAACGATAATCAGGACCAGGATCGAAAGCAGTACCGTGATGCTGTTCATAAGGGGGATTTCCTGCGTGAATACATGTACAGCCTGCATGATAGGGCCGGCCCCTTCTTTCGGTACCCCGAACATGCCGGGAACCTGGCCCAGAGCTACCTGAATTCCCACGCCGGTCAGGAACCCGATAAGAACAGCACGGGAGAGAAAATCTGCAATAAAACCGAGTTTCAGGATTCGCGAGAGGATTAATAAAACCGCTGCAAGGAGCGCAACCATCCCCGCGAGAGCAATATATTGGGGAGAGTCGGGCACGGCCATGGTCACCAGCGCTGTTGCAAGGATCGCTGCGGTTGCAGAATCCGCTCCTACCACGAGGTGGCGTGAAGACCCAAAAAAAGCAAACACGGTGATAGGGATCAAAATAGTATAGAGTCCCAAGACAACAGGTACTCCCGCAATTTTTGCATACCCCATCACTTCGGGAATTGCAAGTGCAGCGAGGGTAATCCCTGCAATAACATCCAGTGGTACCTGAGATTTATTAATCGGGAGAATTCCTTCGAGAACCGGGAATTTTTTGGTTTTCTTTGAGATTTCTTCAGATAGTGGCATGACTCACCCGGGAATAATGCTACCGGTGAGAGTGGACAGATCCGAGTTTCTTTCCCGGTTGGGAAGTGATATCGGGTTCATTATTTGTCACCCTTTAAGGACTGGCAGCCATTTCAGTGATAAGAAATCCATGGTAATAATACTGTTGCCTGGAATACAATTTGAGGTGCTCTTTTTGCCAACAGGATATGGATGTGGAAGCTGGCAGGAGGGAGGCCTGTATTCGATCGCCGTTAAGCCCAACCCGATTGTCAGATACCGGAAAAAAAAGAATTTTGTGGACTAGAAATGGGGAATCAGGGCGGAGGTTGCGCCCATGAACGCGAGGATGACCGCATGCCCAAGACCGATGAGAATGATAGAGAGCACAATCGGGATGATTACAACGAGAACAGCGTTCCCAATCTCCATTTGGTGATTTTCCTTGATGCCAATAACAAGGAGTGCCAGTGACCAGATACATCCGATGATTGATACAAAGGGGATCCAGCCGAGGAGCAGGGCAGGGGTTGCTGCGTACATTGTCGTCTTGACCGTCTGCACGACACCTTTTTCCCCACCCATCAGCAGGACGAACACGTGGGTTTTCAGCCCCAGGACAAATATTCCCATGAAGAGTGCGAGAAACACGAGATAGACAAAGAATACATTCAGGCTGATGATGAAGGTGGAGAAATTCGCTACAGCCCCCGCCATAACACCGCCGATGATCGGGATGACCGCCATCTGATTGACCATGGTCGTGAACATTGAAAAGCCCAAACTCACCACAACAACTCCGAACAGGACCGTAAAGATCACGAGGAGGGCCACAAAATACTGGTAGGCTGCAGCAAGAGATTTTCCTCTAGTTTTTCCAAAAGTCGCCGAAGGAGCCATGAGGAACCCCTTCATTTCGTTCATCAGATCGTCGAACATAATTGTAGGATAACAACAAGAAAGTATATAAACGTTGACTTCTTGAAAAATAGCAAAAAAAAGTTGCATAGAGGGACAAAAGAGGATTTGTGAGGGTAACGGGATGGATAAAAAATGAAATTACCAGAAAAATCTTTATCCTGTCGATACAAAGGGGAGGATACCTAGTGGGTTTTTAAAAAGAACTCTATTTGTAGGCATGGTGATGGTGAACTATGATACAGGGAACAACGGTGGAACGCGATGCGTTTGGCATTGCGAGATTTATTGCAGATTACAAGACGGCTGAACAGCGCCGGCAGGAAGGAAAAGCCCTGCGGGTGAAGATCCCACGGGAGTCGCATGCTGAATTTGAGATGGCCAGGGACCGCCCCGATCCGGTGAAGGTCATTAAGAAATCAAGTGAAGGCAGGCTCCAGCACCTCATACCCATCCGCTATGGCCGTATGGCAAAGAGTGTCTTTGCCTTTTACCGTGGCACGGCTTCCCTGATGGCAATGGACCTTGCACACACCCCGACATCCGGCATCCGGGTCCAGGCCTGCGGTGACTGCCACCTCTCCAATTTCGGCTTGTTTGCCACTCCTGAGCGGAACCTGATTTTCGATATCAACGACTTTGACGAGACCCTCCCGGCGCCCTTTGAATGGGATATCAAGCGTCTGGCGACCAGTTTTTATGTAGGTGCCCTGGATAATGATTTTTCCGACAAGGATTGCACTACTATCACGAGAGCCTGTGTCCGGGCATATCGTGAAGCAATTGCACAGTTTTCTGCGATGAACGTCCTCGACGTCTGGTATGCCAAGCTTGATGCTGATATGCTCGTTGCATCGGCCCCCAATGCTGAGGCAAAAAAAAACAGGCAACGTATTGCTGAGCAGGCACGGGCAAATATAGGAGATTATGTATTTCCCAAACTTACCCAGGTCCATGATGGAAGGCGGCTCATTGTCGACCAGCTCCCGCTCGTGTACCATCCCCCTCCTGAAGAAAAAGTTCCTGAACTTGCTATCGATACACTTAAAGCGTATCGCGAAACCCTGCCCTATGAACGCCGGGTGCTGCTGGATCGTTATCACCTTGAGGATATTGCGATCAAAGTTGTTGGTGTCGGGAGTGTAGGTACCTGGTGCGGCGTGGCGCTCTTTCTGGCAGAAGAGGAGGATCCCCTGTTACTCCAGATCAAAGAGGCACGTCCTTCCGTCCTTGAACCCTATGCGGGAAAAAGTGAATTCAGTCACGACGGAGAAAGAGTAGTGGTTGGCCAGCGCCTGATGCAGTCAGCGAGCGATATGATGCTCGGGTGGACGACCGGCACCGGCAAATATAAACGGCACTTTTATATCCGGCAGCTCCGGGATATGAAATTCTCCGTCGATATTTCGATTACGACTCCACAACAGTTGTCCCAGTATGCAGGAATATGTGGCTGGACCCTCGCCCGTGCCCATGCCCGGACAGGGGATGCCCCGATGATCTACGGATATATAGGGAAATCCGACACCTTCGACCGGGCAATCGGGACTTTTGCAGAACTGTATGCTGATCAGACAGAGCGGGATTGTGAGCTGTTCCTCGATGCAATAGAATCGGGTGAGATTAAAGCTGAAAAAGACAAATAGATTTTTTGGTATTATAACAATATTAGTTTTATTTCGTGGATTCAAACGTGAAATCAATAAAACCAAATTAAAATTTATTCATTGTATGATCCTTTCACAATAATATACTTAATACGCATTTTTTTTAATTATTTAGATTATCTTCATCGTACAGAATTTTTGCCAACAGCGCGAATATGAACGTCCCATTCAGCATATTTATCATCATGAACATGTATTGTGATACTTGGATAACAAATGGTTAATATAGGGTTTATTGTAGCAGGTGCCGTGGCTGTGTTTGTTGGAGTATTACTTCTTGCAGCCAGTGGTGGTTTAGGTACATTTCTTGGTGTGATGTTTCTTTTTGGGGGAGTAGCGGTATTCCTGATGGGTGTGCTGAGGTGATACGTCTGCATATTCAAAACAGCCTGTCTTTTCCTTTATCTCCATACATTTGAAACTCACCCTTTTCTGCCAACAGAATGCGAATATGAAGGTTACTGGCGAGGATTTCTCTCCTGATCTTTTTTGTGCTGTCCTGATCTCGATACACCTCCAATATGCCAGCGATCGTATTTTAGATTTAGCACCAGAGTAATAGCAGAAGAAGGAAAAAGAGCCCGGGATGGGTGGAATCATCTGATGAACATGGAGAAGTCGTTCACTCAAAGGCCATGATAATATTATATATCCGATGAATGACACTTTGTCATGGTATCGGATCCGATAACGGGGTTCCAGAGGAGATACATGTCCTTTGGAGATATGCTCGGCGAGTGGTTTTACGGGTTCCTCATGGTCGCCGTCGTCTGTGGGATAATTGGCGGATACAGTGAAATCTTACTGGCCAGCAATCTCGGATATGGCAGGGTGTATCTCACGGTGGTCCTTGTGGTACTCACCTTCGGGGTGAATATCACATGGGGGATCATTGATGGTACTACCGTGATTTATGGCGGCCTGACGGATAAGGCAGACCTGGAGAGGATCATCGGCGAGCTCAAAAAGGACAGGAACAACCGTGAATTGAGGGACAAGGTTCTGGACTCAATCGGGGACTCCTCCGTTGACTATCTTCCGGATGCAGAGAAGGAAAAGATTGTTGACCGCATCATCGATGAGGCTCCGGAGGCCCCGGTGAAGTATCATTTGAGCGGGGACGACCGCAACACCCTGATCGCCATCGCCTCGTGTGACATTCTCGCTGTCATCCCGGTCATCTTCCCGTACCTGCTCCTCGGCTTCGGAAAAGTCCCCCTGATGCTTTCCCGGCTCATCGCCGCTATTGGCATCGGATACATTGCTTTGCTCTACGCCAAGCACACCGGCAGAAACAAATGGCTGGCTGCCGGCATCTTCGTCCTGTTAACGTTTGTGGTTATGGAAATCACCTATTACTACGGATGGTGACCAGGCCTCTGGATGAATGGATTCCATTCTTTTTTCATCTCAGTGAGTTTCAGCTCCCAAGTCCGGGAAAGCGTTCCGGCGCCCTCTCATTATCTGCCAACAGAAACGCGAATATGAAACTCATAGTACATACAATATGTCCTGATAACCGGGAGAGTTTACGAAAGTAAACCAAATAAAAAGTACTATTTCATAAAGTGAATTTATTTTTCAAAAGCACAACCCGGAGGAACAACTAACCCGGGTGTCCGTTTGGGATATAACCTGCATTGTTCCGGCCGGGTTTTGTAAATATTGCAGGTATTATCATCGAGAAGATGCGGGCACAGGGAAGGAATCCAGACTAAGTCGGTTTCGGGATCATAGGTCCACCCTCGTGCATGATAATACTCTATATTTATTTTCTCAGGGTTGGTGTGTTCGAGGACAATCACCCGGCAACAAGCACCGCATTTTTTACATTTCATAGTGTTTTCTCTGATCGGGAAACGTGATAAAAAATAGTATTGGAAGATAATGTTTTCTTGATTACTGATGACGATTCTCTCTTGCGAAATTTTGTAAGATCCGGTTATTGACGAACAGGGAATAAGTGGTTTAATCTGCTGTTCGTCATCGTGCTTGCTGGCCATTATTTTGTAATGATACCGGGTTCGCATCCATTTCTCAATCCGGACATGGTC
>Ga0326726_10006402_pt1 | contig 10608 bp, 7 predicted proteins | sample MHFenrmetagenome_2_FD_207603 | JGI IMG/M metagenome (GOLD analysis project Ga0326726, IMG submission 207603) | Lab enriched peat soil microbial communities from Michigan Hollow, Ithaca, NY, United States - MHF15MN | ecosystem: Environmental > Terrestrial > Soil > Wetlands > Peat | place: USA... | reverse complement strand
TGCCGCCAGGACGAGGTTGGCGCGGTCGGGCTCGAGCAGATACGCGGAGCACACGTCCGTGTGGAATCGGCGCTGGACGAGCTGGACGACGTCCTGGAGGGTTTCGGCGGCGTTTCCACGCTGCGTAATCAGCGAGCCGATCTCGTCGATCGTCCAGAGCATTTCGCTGTCGTGGCTGGGCATGCGCGCTGGTCGAGCAAGAACGCTGCCTCTGCGAGAGCGTCAAAACGCCGGGAAATCGAGGACCGATTCAGGCAGATGCTTCAATCTTGTCTGCTTCTGGCCGCCGGTGCTACAGCCGCGTCGGATCGATCGATGGTCTGACGTCCAGGAGGATGCGAAAAACAGGCCTGAATCGCCGCGGCCCCCCGCCGGGCGCGATCGATCAACTGGCGTCTGTCTTGCTCTCTGCTCCCGTACGAGCAGGGAAGGACTGCTTCCAACAATTTCGTGGGATCCGCGGACGGGTCCTCCAACATTTGTGTGGGTTTGCTCGAGCGATCATCCATGGCTCTCATGGTCCCTTCATCGTCGTCATCGTCTCCGTCGCCGTTCGGGGCGCTCTTCTCGAGCTATGACCTCGAGGCCCCCTACGACGAGATGTTCGACTCGACGGGCCGTGCGCGGGCGCACTGCCGTTCGCTGTTCGACGAGTTGCGAGCCGCGACACATCTCGAGCTGGGGCAGCGCCAGATGGAGGCCGACAAGGCGTTCCTGACGCAGGGCATCACGTTCACGGTCTACGGCGACAACCAGGGGACCGAACGCATCTTTCCGTTCGATCTGGTGCCGCGCATCATCACGGCGGCGGAGTGGCGCACCCTCGAGCGGGGGCTGACGCAGCGGCTGACGGCGATCAATCTCTTCCTGAAGGACGTGTATCACGAGGGAAGGATCCTGGCTGAAGGCGTCGTGCCGCGCGAGCTCGTGCAAAGCTGCCGGCACTATCGCCGCGAGATGCGTGGCGTGAAAGTGCATCGCGACATCTACGTCTCCGTCGCGGGCACGGATCTGGTGCGGCTCGACGATGGGCGTTTCGTGGTGCTGGAAGACAACCTGCGCGTGCCGAGCGGCGTGTCGTACATGCTCGCGAACCGGGAGGTCACGAAACGCGTCCTGCCGGGCCTCGCCGACAAGTATCACGTCAGTCCGATCGCGCACTATGGTCAGACGCTGCTCGCGACGCTGCGGGCGCTGGCGCCGCCGGGTTCGGCCGATCCGACGTTCGTCGTGCTGTCGCCCGGTGTAGGCAACTCCGCCTATTTCGAACACGCGTTTCTGGCGCGCGAGATGGGCATCGCGCTCGTCGAGGGCCGCGACCTCCTCGTCCACGACAACATCGTCTACATGCGGACGACGGCGGGGTTGAAGCGCGTGGACGTCATTTATCGGCGTGTGGACGACGATTTTCTGGACCCGCTCGCGTTCAGGCCCGACTCCCACCTTGGAGTGGCGGGGCTGCTGAATGCGTATCGCGCCGGGAACGTGTCGCTCGCGAACGCGATCGGCACCGGGCTGGCGGATGACAAGGCGCTGTATGCCTACATCCCGGCGATCATCAAGTTCTACATGTCCGAGGAGCCGATTCTCCCGAACGTCGAAACGTATCTGCTCGGCAACGCGTCGGATCGCCGGTACGTCGTCGAACGTCTGGACTCGCTGGTGGTGAAAGCCGTCGGGGAATCCGGCGGATACGGCATGTTGATCGGGCCGCACAGCACCGCGGCCGAGCGCGAGGCCTTTCGGGCGAAGATTCTGGCCGAGCCGCGCAACTTCATCGCGCAGCCCACGTTGTCGTTCTCGCGCGCGCCCTGTTTCATCGACAACCGTATCGAGCCGAGGCACGTCGACCTGCGGCCGTACGTCCTGTTCGGCGACCGCGTCAGCATCGTGCCCGGCGGGCTGACCCGCGTCGCGCTGAGAAAAGGATCGTTGGTGGTCAACTCGTCTCAGGGTGGCGGGAGTAAGGACACGTGGGTGCTTGCCGAGTAGTGCGGGCCTTCAGGTCCGCCGCGGCAGGCAGGCCTGAAGGCCTGCACTACTTGACTGAAGACTGGTGACTGGAGACTGACGGCTACGATGTTGTTGTCCCGCGTAGCAGACTCGCTGTATTGGATCGGGCGGTATCTGGAGCGTGCCGAGCAGGTGGCGCGGGTCATCGATGTCCGTCTGGATCTCGGCCTTGATCGGCAGCCCGGCGCCGAGGGGTGGGATTTCAGCCGGCTCTATGCGAGCGTCCGTCTCGAACCGGCGACCGCGCCGACGGTCAACCCGTCGGCGCTCGTGGACGCCCTGATGTTCAGTGTCGCGACGCGGGATTCGCTCATGGGCTGCGTCACCGCGGCCCGCGACAACGCGCGGCAGGTGCGCGAGGAAATCAGCTCCGACATGTGGGAACAGCTCAACGCGATGTTCCTGCGGCTGAAGGAGGCGCGCGCCCAGAGCGGCTGGTCGGCCCGCCCGCACTATCTCTCCCGGCTCGTGATCGAAGGCGTCCACCTGTTCGCGGGCGTGACCGACGAGACCATGGGGCATGGCGAAGGGTGGCAGTACCTGCAGCTCGGACGCTATCTCGAACGCGCGGGCGGGACCGCGGCGCTCGTCGATCTGCACTTCCGATCGGAAACCCTCCTGCCTGCGAGCCATACGGAATGGGTGGGGCTGCTGCGGTCGTGCTCCGCGCTCGAAGCGTACTGCCGTTGCTATACGGCGGATCTCAGGCCGGAACGGATTGCCGAGTTCCTGCTGCTCAACTCGGAGTTCCCTCGTTCGGTGCGATTTGCCGCGGCGCGGATTGAGTCGTCCCTGAGAGCGATTGCCCTTCTGACGGCACGCGGCGCAGGTGGACGCGCCGAGCGGATGGCGGGCCGCCTTCACGCGTCGCTCGATTTCGGACAGGTCGACGAGATCCTGAACGAGGATCCACACGCGTATCTCGAGACCATCGGCCGGCACTGCGCGCAGATCCACGCCGCGGTCTATCAGAGCTATGTGATGTATCCGATTGAGTCGGCGCTGCCGGCGTGATCAAGATGGTACTGGGTACTAGGTACTAGGTACTCGGGCCCAGTACCTAGTACCGACGAGGATCGCATGCAATACACAATCCGCCACGTGACCAAGTTCTCCTACGACGAGCCGATCAGCGAAAGCGTCATGGAGGCGCGCATGCAGCCGCGCAGCGAGGCGTGGCAGCACTGCCTGCGATTCGGCCTCAGCACGATGCCGTCGTCGCGTGTCCGGATGTATCAGGATTCGGACGGCAACATCGTCCATCATTTCAACATTCCCGGGCGGCATTCGCGGTTGATCGTGACCGCTGAAGCCTTCGTCGAGGTCTCGGCGCCTCTCGGCCTGCCGGACGCGTTGGGACCCGGCGCCTGGGAGCAGATCGACGCCGCAATCGCGGCCGGGGAGTTCTGGGAGTCGTTGAGCCCGAGCCCATTCGCCCGGCGCACGGAGCAGCTCGATGCGCTGACAGGCGAGATCGGTCTGGCGCGCGGCGACGACCCGCTGGGCACGGTTCGCCGGATCATGTCGGACATCTTCGGGCGCTTCGAGTATGCGCCGCAGAGCACGCGCGTCGACTCGCCGATCGACGACGCGCTGTCGGCGCGGAAGGGCGTCTGCCAGGACTTCGCGCACGTCATGATCGCGCTCCTCCGGCAGCTGGGCATCCCATCCCGCTACGTGAGCGGCTACCTGTTTCAGCCGGCCGGGAGCACCGGCTCGCTCGATGGAGCCACGCACGCGTGGGTCGAGGCGTGGCTGCCTGAGCTCGGCTGGGTAGGGTTCGATCCGACGCACAACACGCCGGCCGGGGAACATCACATCCGCGTCGCGATCGGCCGCGACTACGCCGACGTCCCGCCGACACGAGGCGTGTTCAAAGGATTGAGCGCGGTTCGCAGCGAGCTCGCCGTTGGCGTCAGCGTCGGAACTACTCAGGCCGTCATCGGGGATCCGACGTTGTTCGTGCCCTGGATGTCACGCGAAGCCGCTTCGCCCCTCGTCGACTCGGAATCCAGCCAGCAGCAATGAAGGCGGGTAATAGGTGCTGGGTACTAGGTACTTGTCAGAGCAGCCACCCGGCAGCCAGCTGCTTGCCGTGCGCGGTGATCGCGTTGCGCATGAACATGGCAACGGTCACCGGTCCGACGCCGCCCGGCACCGGCGTGACCCAGCTGGCCACTTCCTTCACGCTGTCCGTATCCACGTCGCCGACGATCATCGTCGAGCCGTCGGGGGCGGTGACCTGGTTGATGCCGATGTCGATCACGGCCGCACCGGGTTTCACCATGTCGGCGCTGAGAAACTTCGGCTTGCCCACGGCGACGAGCACGGCGTCCGCTCGACGTGAATGCGCGGCCACCGATCGCGTCAGGTGGTGGCACACCGTCACGGTGGCGCCCTCTGCCATCAGCATGAAGGCCGCGGGTTTGCCGACGATCTCGGAGTGGCCGACCATGACAACTTCCAACCCATGCAGCGTGAGTCCCGTCGCCTTGATCAGCTCGACGGACGCAGCCGCCGTGCAGGGCGCCAGCGTCAGGTCGTTGTAGACGATGTTGCCGATGGAGGCGGGGTTCATGCCCTCGATGTCCTTGAAGGGATGAATCGCGGACGCGAGCGAGCGTCCGTGGATATGCTGCGGCATGGGACGCTGCAGAATCACGCCGAGCACGCCGGAATCGTCGTTCATCGCGACGAGCCGGGCTTTGCATTCCTCCTGCGTGAGCGTCGCGGGCCAGGTCTGCTCTTCGAATGGAATGCCGACTCTCTTCGCGGCGTTCGACTGGCCGCGCACGTAGACGGCCACTTCCTTGTGCGCGCCGATGCTGACCGACACGAGGCGGCCGATGGCATGGCTCGCCGACGCGTGCCGCACGCGCTCGGCGACTTCGTCGAGAATGCGGTCCCGGACGGCACGGCCATCGAGAAGCCGATGATCCTTCATGCGATTAACCCCGGTGTTCGGTACTGGGTACTATGTACTGGGACAGGGGAGCGCGATCTCGCCGATGCCGGCGCGATCCCAGCGTAGTAGGCCGAGTACCTAGTACCCAGTACCAAGTACCTAGAAGAGTCCGACCGTCCGCCCCTGAGCGTCGATGTCGATGTTCTGAAACGCCGGCGTCTTGCCAAGCCCCGGCATGCGCTGCATGTCGCCGCAGAGCGCGACGACAAAGCCGGCGCCGGCCGACGGGAGCAGCGCGCGGACGGGGACGATGAAGCCGGTCGGACGGTTGCGCAGCAGCGGATCGTGCGACAGCGACATCTGCGTCTTCGCCACGCAGACCGGCGCCGTGCTCATGCCGAGCTTCTCGAGCTTCGCGAGGTCTTTCTGCGCCTGCATCTGGAGATCGATGCCGGCCGCGCCGTAGAGCCGGGTCGCGATCGCTTCGATCTGCTGGACGATGGGCGTGCCCGGCGGCGTGAGGAAGGCGAACGTGTTGGGCTTCTCGCAGGCGGCGACGACCGCATTCGCGAGATCGACCGCGCCCGCGCCGCCCTGGCCGAAGCCGTTGTGCGGCACGACGGTTTCCGCACCCGCCTTGACGGCCAGTTCCTTCAGCAGCGCGATTTCCTTCGCCGAGTCGGTGGGGAAGCTGTTGATGGCCACCACGCAGGGCAGGCCGTACTGCTTGACGATCTGGATGTGCGCGGTGAGGTTGTCCATGCCCTTGCGAATCGCGTCGACGTCTTCGTTCCCGAGCAGGTTGAACGGCTTGCCGCCGTGCGACTTCGTGGCGCGCACGGTCGTGACGAGCACCGCGGCCGACGGCGCGAACCCGCCCGTGCGGCACACGATGTCGCAGAACTTCTGCATGCCGAGGTCGCTCGCGAAGCCCGCTTCGGTGACGATGTAGTCGGCGAGCTTGATCGCGATGCGGTCGGCGATGATCGAGTTGTTCGCGTGCGCGATGTTGCCGAACGGGCCGGCGTGAATGAGCGCCGGCTGGCCCTCGAGCGTCTGCACGATGTTCGGCTTGATCGCGTCCTTCATGATCACCGTCATCGCGCCGGCCGCGCGCAGCATTTCGGCCGTCACCGGCTCGCCGTCGTACGTCGACGCGACGACGATGCGGCCGAGGCGCTGGCGGAGATCCTTGATGTCACTGGCGAGCGCGAAGATCGCCATGATTTCCGACGCCGCCGTGATGACAAACTCGTTCTCGCGCGGGATGCCGTGCGTTTTGCCGCCGAGGCCGACCACCGTGTAGCGCAGCTCGCGGTCGTTCATGTCGACCGTGCGCGGCCAGCTGACGGAGGCCGGATCGATACGCAGCGGGTTGCCGTTGTAGATCGACGCGTCGAGCGCCGCGGCCAGCAGCGAATGCGCGGCCGTCACGGCGTGGAAGTCGCCGTTGAAGTGCAGGTTGATCTCCTCCATCGGCGCGACCTGCGCGTAGCCGCCGCCCGTGCCGCCGCCCTTGACGCCGAACACGGGCCCCATCGACGGCTCGCGCAGCGCCAGCACCACTTTCTTGCCGATCTTGCCGAGGCCCTGCGTCAACGAAATGCTCGTCGTCGTCTTGCCTTCGCCGGCTTTCGTCGGGGTGATCGCGGTGACGATGATGACCTTGCCGTCCTTGCGCGAGGCGAGCCGATCGAGAATCGACAGCTTGACCTTGCCGCGGTTCTGTCCGAACGGCTCGAACTCCTCCGGCAGGATGCCGGCTTCAGCCACGACGTCGGCGATCGGCTTCAGTTTTGTTTCGTAGGCGATTTCGAGCGCTGATTTCATAAGTGTGTTGTTGCCGGCCCTGAAAGGGCCGGCCTGCGTTTGTAGGGCGGGCCTTTCAGGCCCGCCGGTTATTTCGCGAGCTCGGCGCGGACCATCCGGGTGCCTTCGACCATCGCGACCAGCTTGTTGAAGGCGACGTCGCGGGGCAGGTGGACGCATCCGCAATCCGGGTTGATGACGAGACGCTCGGCCGGCACGACTTCGAGGGCCCGGCGGATGCGGTCGGCGACGAGCGCAGGCGGTTCGATTTCCTGCGTCTTGACGTCGATGACGCCAAGGCCAAGGGTGAACGGCGCCTTGAATTCCTTGAAGAGCTGGAGATCTTCCTCGCCGCGGCGCGCGAATTCGAGCGACAGGGCGTGGACTTTGGCCTCGAGGATCGTCGGGAACAGATACCGGTAGCTGCCTTCGAACGACGGCTTGCCGTAGCGGTTGCCGTAGCAGATGTGCAGCGTGACGTGGGCGTCGACGCCCTCCACCGCCGCGTTGACGGCTTTGACGGCCCAGGGCAGATCCTCGGGGAACCCCGAGTAGTACGGCTCGTCGATCTGCAGCTCGGTCGCGCCGTTGCGGGCGAGCTCCTTCAGCTCGAAGTTCAGGGCGCGCCCGAGGTCGAACGCGAAGGCTTCTTCGCTCGGATAGTACTGGTTGCGGATGCGCTTTACGAGTGTGTGCGGCCCCGAGACCGACACCTTCGCGGGGTGCTCGCTGTACTTCCGCAGGAACCGGACTTCGTCCGTGAGACCGAGCGATCCGGTCGCCAGCTTGGAGCGCACCGACGTCTCGTAGAAGTCGTAGTAGAAGCGCTTCGAGCCGAGATCCACCTGCACGCCCGGCAGGCGCTCGGTGAAGTAGTCGATCATGTTGTCGCGCTGGAGTTCGCCGTCCGTGATGATGTCGATACCAGCCGCTTCCTGATCCTTGATCGCGGCCTTGCGGACCGCGTCGTGCATCTCGTCGAGATCGCGCCGGCTCAGCCGCCGCGAGAGATAGTCGTTCTTGGCTCGTTCAAGCCACTCGGGCATAGAGTAGCTTCCGATGACGGTAGTCGGGAGGATTGGCAGCTTCATAGAGAGCTCGTCACGGCTTCTGAGTGGTATACATCACGGTTGTTTTCGAGCCCGGTCGAAACGCGAACGGCCGGAAGTGAACGTCGTAGCCTGCGCGTGCGCCGACGGCGCGGAGCAGGGCGCCGTTGACCCATGTGACGAGCGAGCCGTCGAGCTTTCCAGGTCCCTTGAATCCCTTGCGGTACTCGTCCATCTCCTCGACGAAGATGTCCTGCACCTGAAGGTAACCGCGCGGATGCAGCAGCGGCAGCGTATTCGCGAACGACTCCGCTGCGCCGCGCGAGATATGGAAGCGGACGTCCTCGGGCGCTTCCTGGAGAAGGTCTTCGAGGTGCGACCAGCTCAGGCTCGGGGGGACGTGCGACTCTTCCCGATCGTCAAGCGCGCGCAGCCGTTCCTCGAGCCGGAAGTAGTCCCAGAAGCAGCGCCAGAAGGAGACGCCCCTGCCGCCGGGCAAGGCCGCGTGGGGTCCTCCCTCTAAAAGACGCGCCATCGTACCTTTGAGATCCGACTTTTCGATCCCGAAATCCGCGGTCAGCCGCTCGACGGCCGCCGCGCTCAGGTACGCCCGGACCTCCACAAGGTACAGCTTACCGTCGCGCCGAATCAGATCGTCGAAGGGCAGGTTGTCGTAGACGTTGGTCAGGTGGACGTACATCACCTTGAACCGGTACTGCGACAGGGCCTTGAAGGGATTCAGCGCGTCGAGAGGCGCCGGAACAATGTGCTCCTTGTGCCGGCCGAGCGACGCGCACGCGCGCGCGAGCGTGTCGGGCGAGTAGTCGCCGAGGATGAACTGCAGCCGATCGTAGTACCCCGTACCCGCCGCGTCGTCGTGCGCCTTGAAGCCGTCAATCCACGCAGCGGCACGCGTGCCGGCGCCGACGCCGATCTCGAGGATCGGCAGCTCCGCCGGGAGCTGGCCCTTGGCCTCGAGCTCCTTCAGCAGTTTCCAGAACTCGACGACCGAGTCGTTGACGGCGTCGGGACGGTTCGCGTCTGACTGGCCTGTCGGCAGCGCCGCTTCGAAGCCGCGGCCCGATGCGGCTTCCCACTCTCCCAGAAACCGCCAGAACAGCTTGTTGAAGTCCCAGATCAGGCACTCGCGGTAGGGACGGTACTCGTCGAGATAGAAGCGGCCGTCGTTTTCCGTGGAGTTGGGGTTGACCTGCTTAATCGCGTGTTCGAGCTGCAATGGGAGTTCGGCGGAGTTGCACTGCCGGAGATCGATCGCGACCTCGGCGAGCGCGAGTGCCTTGCCCCGCGCGTCGGTCGTGCGGCGGACGATGACAGGATCGCGAAAATTCGTTTTGTACTGAATCCAGTCGAGATGGACGCGCAGCGAAGGAGCAATGCGCGCATCGAGCTGGCCGCCTTCGACCAGATTGACAAGGGAGCCCGTGACAATACTGGCGAGCTCCCCGAGTGACGATTTCTTGGCGCTCTTTCCTTTGAGCGAAATGTGATTGATGTGGACGATCACCCCGGATCCTGGGTCGCTCGGGCGCACCACTCAGCGCCCTTACAACCTTTCAATCATACTACGCGGCCCATCCGGGGATGGAATCGGGCAGGACAGGCGGGAGGGGCAGGATCGCGACTCGGGACTCGCGAGCCCCGGGCACGTTGCGTTCGCGCTACGGCGTCACGATCACCTGCATCTTCGCAAACGGATGGTCCTTGCAGATGACCGTGTATTCGCCGGGCGTGTCGAACGTGTGACCGTAGGCTTCGAGCGGCACAAGGCGCGACGAGGTCCACGAGCCGTCTTCGGCGGCGATCGTATGCAGGATGCGGCCGTTGTTCGCCCAGCGCACCATCGTCCCTGCCTTGACACGGACGCGGTATGGATTGAACGCGTGTTCGTCGGTGTACATCCGCACGCCGCCGGAGGAGTTGTCGCGGACGTAGCTCGCGATTTCGACGCGGAAGTTGTCGGCGATCGGGCCGTTGAACAACCCACCGCGGCCATCCCCCTGCCCTGGTCCGGCCGCGCCACCACGCCCGCCGCGTCCACCGCCGGCCGCGACTTCCTCGGGCTTCGGTTCGAGTGTGCCATTCAGCGTCAACGCCATGATGCTGTTTCGTCCAGCGATGGCAATGTGCTGCACGCCGTCGACCTCATAGCTCACGCCCGGCGCCGCGCCGCCGTTCATCCCAGTCTGGTACTGCCAGATCATCTCGCCGGTCTTCGCATCGCGCGCCTGCAGATTCCCATCCGGCATCGTCTGGAAGAGCAGGCCTGACGCCGTCGCGAGCGCGCCCGACGGACGCGGTCCCGTGAATTCCTGCTTCCACGCGATCTTCGCCGTCTTCGCGTCGATCGCGGCCATCACGCCGTGACCCTGCGGCATGCCGGGCACGCGACCGGCGCCGAGAATGAAGACGTACGGATCTTCCGCGCGCCGGAACCATTGCAGCGACGAGTTGCCGAGCGCGTAGATGTAGCCGGTCTGCGGGCTGTAGGCCATCGGCGTCTGGCGCATGCCCCACGCGGGCGTCAGCAGGTTCGGCACGTCCATCGACGCGGCGGTGAAGAAGCAGCCGAGCTTGAAGCCAGAGGGGATCGTCTTCTTGCTCCACGTGTCGCAGTCGTCGAGCATGCGGTCGGCGCCGACAGGGTAGGGCTGCGTCGGCCATGTGTGCGACGCCTTGTCCTGCGCGACCTTACGGTCTTCGATCGGCAGAATCGGCTTGCCGGTCTCGCGATCGACGACGAAGAGGACGCCGTCGGTGCGCATCGCGGCGATGAGCTTCCGCTCGCGGCCGGCGATCTGCGTGTTCAGGATG
>Ga0326726_10006401_pt1 | contig 10608 bp, 10 predicted proteins | sample MHFenrmetagenome_2_FD_207603 | JGI IMG/M metagenome (GOLD analysis project Ga0326726, IMG submission 207603) | Lab enriched peat soil microbial communities from Michigan Hollow, Ithaca, NY, United States - MHF15MN | ecosystem: Environmental > Terrestrial > Soil > Wetlands > Peat | place: USA... | reverse complement strand
CCGTTCCTCGGGGGTATTCTCACGGATCATTTCGGGTGGCCGGCGATCTTCCTGATCAATGTGCCGCTTGGACTTGCCACAATCGCCCTGACGCTGAAGGGCGTTTCGCATGAATGGGCGGATGCGACCGGGGAGCGTTTTGATCTGTATGGGTCGGTTGTATATGGGATTATGATATTCAGTGCTGTTTTCGGGATGCTCCTGCTTCCTGATCCTGCTGCGGGACTTTGGATTTTTACGGCTGGATGCACTTTTGCCATTTTTGTCTGGTGGGAAAAACGCTGCACCAGTCCGCTCCTCGATCTCACGATCTTTTCAGGCAACCGTACATTCCTGTGTTCCAATCTTGCAGCAATGATCAACTACGGGGCAACTTTTGCTGTGGCAGTCCTGCTCTCGCTTTACCTTCAGTACATACGGGGATTTTCCGCAGAGACTGCAGGGTTCATCCTTGTTGCCCAGCCGGTTATCCAGATGATCTTTTCACCTGTTGCAGGAAAACTTTCAGACAGGATTGAACCCCGGATTGTTGCAACGGTTGGCATGGCAATCACTGCACTCGGGCTCTCATTTTTTATTTTCCTCACACCGGTAACTCCACTTTATACAATCATTATCAGCCTGATGATTCTAGGCTTTGGGTATGCACTCTTTTCATCGCCGAATACCAATGCAATTATGAGTTCCGTCGATATCCGCTATCTTGGGATCGCATCCAGTATGGTCGCGACAATGCGATCGCTCGGGCAGGTGCTGTCTATGGCGATCGCAATGTTCTGTTTCTCGGTTTTTATCGGGAGTGTCGCCATCACCCCGCAAGTGTATCCCGAGCTCCTTACCAGCATAACGATAGCATTCCTCATCTTTACGTGCCTCTGTATTGCAGGTGTCGGGATATCGTACGAGAGGGGTACTATACACAAACCGTGACTGTACACCAGCTGTTCATCCGGTGAGTACAATGAATGATAATTTTTTTAAAAAGAGAGTTTTCAGGGATCTAGACATGATGGCCTTTGGCTTTTTTTCGCAGGGCCTCAGTATAATGATGGCGCAGTTCCGCGGTTTCTTCCGGTGAAAAATCGGTTTTCTTTGTCGTGTGCAGGTGTTTTTCCATCTGTTTTACAATATGTTCTGCTTCAAGGTAATGTTCAACTTCTAAGTAGGCCGGTGCTTTGGCCACCTCATGGGCATGCCCGCAGACCGGGCATAATTTCCACTTCTGGAAATGATCCACATAGGTGAATGTTCTGCAGGATGGGCACCGGATGATGAGGTACATGACAAAGAGGTGATGCGTGTTATCCTGATAAAAATATATCGGCTGACTGTTATAATTACTGCCCTGTGGAGTTCCCTTTGCATGAAATACAAAGTACATGTACTATAATGAAGAACTACATCTGTCCTCCAGGGTTACCCCTGCGTCACGTCAAAACTGTCTGTTTTTATCGTTATCATATCAGGGGTCACAGGGTGCGGGGTTAAAACTCTGGTAGAGGGTTTTTATGTTTTTGGGGTTTTGTCCGGCGCCGTTATTACCAGAAAAAAGATTTTTTTAAAGGACACCGTTAAAGGAAAGAAGATATACAACCGGGATGATTACCGAAACTCCTTTATCATCGGATCATCTCATAGAGCTGTTATTATGGAGCAGATTCAGGTCTGGGGTGTGCCCGGGCTACCCCTCATTCACGCAGGTGACGATATTGCGGCGATGATTTGTGAAAGGGTGTCGCTGCAGGATGGCGATATTCTCTGCATTGCATCGACGATATATTCAAAAGCTCAAGGCTACACAAAATCTCTCGCATCCATTAAACCCTCAGAAAGGGCGGAGCGGCTCGCAAACCTGAACGGCGAGGACCCCCGGTTCGTTCAGGCAGTGCTTGATGCATCGTCAGATATTATCATGGAACACCCGTTCATCCTCTCGGAACTTGCCTTTGGTCACATCGGTGTCCGGGCAGGCGTCGACCAGAGCAACATCGAGGACGGGATGGTGATCTTCCTGCCACCGGATCCGATGAACGCTGCGCAGGAACTACGAGAGCATATCAGAAACCTGGTTTCCCATGATGTTGGTGTCATCATCACAGACACCTGCGGCAGATCATTCCGACGCGGACAGACCGGCAACGCAATCGGGTGGAGCGGGTTCTGTGCGATACGTGATTTCCGGGGAGATACCGATCTATTCGGACATGTACTCAAGATAACCGAAGAAGCAGTAGTGGATGAGATTGCCGGCTTTGCAAACTTTGTCATGGGCGAGAGCAACAATGGTGTCCCGGCAGTTGTATTACGCAACTGCCCGAAATGGTCAGGTCATGACAATCTCTATTTCCGGAATGACGAAGATATCACAAAACGTGTGCTGAAAAAAGAATGGTGTCATTGATTGTTGACAAAAAAATGATGTTTATTAACGGGAAAATTATAATTGTGTGCCGTACATGATATCGAGGATCAAAATGATGATACCAACCGCTGCCGCGACTGCCATCACCGTTACAGGACTGATATGAACAGCCCGCCGGTCTTCACTCTCGTAATAGTTGACGAGACCGGCTGATGAAAGTAATCTGCCACCTTGTTTCTTTGCCATGCAAATATATTTCATTTTTCAATATATAAAGGAGAGTTACGGCGTATGAAAAACATCCCTCTCATAATTTCCGGGCAAGCATTTGTTGGTGAGGATCTTGTACTGAGTCCGGTTGATATAGTTATAGAGGGGGGTATTATCACGGCAATAGAAGAAAATCCAAAGGCACCCGGGATATGGATCTGCCCCGCTTTTTTTAATGCGCATACACATCTCGGGGATACCCTTGCAATGGACTGCGGGAACCAGGGAGATCTCATGTCTCTGGTCACTCCCCCCGATGGACTGAAACATCGCCTGCTGGCCGTTGCATCACATCAGGATCTGGTCGGGGGCATGCGTGCAAGCATTCTGGGAATGATTGCCGGCGGCACGGCCGGGTGCGCGGATTTCCGTGAAGGCGGGGTTGCAGGAGTATCAGAACTCAGAGAAGCAGCTGATGGATTGTTATTCCATTCGTTCATTTTCGGGAGGGATGGTGGTGAAGCAGTTGCTGATGGGCTTGGGATCAGCAGCACCCGGGACGTACCGGGTGCTGATACACTGGCAGGAAAGACACATCGATCAGGAAAAAAAATTGCCCTGCATGCCGGTGAAAGGGACTCTGCAGATGTTGACGATGCGCTCGCCCTTGACCCGGATCTTCTCATTCACTGCACCCACGCAACAAAAAAGCAGCTCCGCGAATGTGCGGACAGAAATATTCCGATTGCAGTCTGTCCACGATCCAACTGGGCACTCCGCGTTACTTCATCGGTACACCACCCCCCCCTGCAGCTGATGCAGAATCTGGGGTGTAAAATTGTCCTCGGTACAGACAATGTGATGTTTGTGCCCCCGGATATGTTATCTGAAATGGCTTTTGCTTCAGCAGTATACCGGATTGATCCAAAAATCCTGCTGCATGCTGCCGTTCAGGGATCTGAGTTGACCGGGACTTCATTTTTTATCCGGACAGGAGTGAAGGCAAATCTGTTCACGATAGATCCGGCACAATCCTCTCTTCAGTTCAGCCGCGATCCGGTCACTTCCATCATAAAAAGAGCCTCTTTTTGCCAAACAAGCCATAACGTTTTTAATTTGTAAATCCAATAAAAGAGGCATGTTTGTTGTGGGTGATTCCAGTGTTTACTAACATACTTGTCGCACTCGATGGATCGGAGGTAAGCCAACGCGCGCTTATCCGAGCCACAGATGAAGCGAAATTATGGAATGCAAATCTCCATGCTATATATGTAATAGAAACTGGACTCTTCTCTTCCCTCCCCCTGGATAATACCGTTGAAATCATGTACAGTGTGCTCGAAAAAGAGGGGAACGAGGTTCTGGAGAAAGCAAAAAAGTTTGGAACTGATAAGGGTATCACCGTCTTCACTCACATGGAACAGGGACATGCCGGAAGCGAGATCGTTTCTCTTGCGGAACGGGAAAAAGTTGACCTTATCATGGTCGGCTCTCATGGCAAGAGTAATTCCGATCGCCTGCTTATTGGCAGCGTCAGCACATTTGTTGTTACCCATAGTACAGCATCGACCATGGTGGTGAGATCATAACAGAGATGGTTGTCAAAGACTACATGACGTCTGACGTAGTTCACGTCGAAATCCCGGGAAACCGTGACGATGTCTTAAAAATACTCAAGCGAACAGGAATCTCCGGTGTCCCCGTAATCAAGAACAATAAGATCGTTGGCATCATAACGCGAAAAGATCTGTTGAGGAAACCTGAGGAGATCCAGCTCGGGCTCCTGATGACGCCCAAACCCATCACCATTAAACCGGATACAGATATCCGTGAGGCCGCCCGTATCCTTATCACCCGCCGTATCCGAAGGCTACCGGTGGTGGAAGATGGTCACCTTGTCGGTCTTCTCTCTGTTGCAGATCTCATGCATGCGATAGCCAAGCTGAAGATAAAAGACGAGATTAAGGACAAGTATACCAGCCTTACATTCGCACTCTGGGAAGAGACACCTCTCCCGGTTGTCGGGAGGGTCATGGAAATCTCCGGTGTCGATGCAATTCCCATCCTTGATGCCGAGAACCGGCTGCAGGGTATCATCTCTGAGAGAGACCTCATCCGGAGTTCCAGTATAGAAGACAGTGTCGGTGTAAGCGATTTCTCCAATGGCACTGACGATGATGAATGGACCTGGGAAAGTATCCGGGACAACCATACAATCAGCTTCGGTATCTCAAAAGTCCAGCTTCCGAACCGCCCGGTAAAACTTGCCATGGTGAAAAATGTCCTCGCCGTCCCGGTAAATGCAGAAGTAAGTGAGTGTGCACTCAAGATGCGCCGTGCACGGGTCGATCAGATTCCGGTGGTGAACGGGGATAAACGTCTCGTTGCAATGCTCTATGACCGGGACCTTATCCGGGCTCTCTGCCAGGATCCGGCAGAATAAAAACCTTTAAATTTCTCCATATCATTTAATAGCACAAAGCGCTTTTAAAAAGGATTTTGGCGTTTATTTGTTTTTGAGGTGTCAATATGCCTGAACAGTACCAGGAGTCCATGAAAGGGACGACAACCATTGGTCTCGTTTTTTCCAGTGGTGTGATTCTCGCGACCGAGAAAAGGGCGACCATGGGCTACATGATCGCAAGCAAGAAAGCAAAAAAAGTTTACCAGGTTGCAGACCGGATCGGTATGACGACTGCCGGGGGTGTAGGTGATGCCCAGCAGCTCGCACGAATCCTGACTGTGGAATGCAATCTTTATCAGATTCGCAGGTCACGCCCGATCACGGTCGGAGCAACGGCAACGCTGCTCTCGAATTACCTGAACCAGAACCGGTACTTCCCGTACTATGTCCAGCTCCTTGTGGGCGGGATTGATGAGACCGGCCCGAGCGTCTACTCTGTGGATGCAATGGGTGGTGCCACAAAGGAAGAAGAGATCGTTTCAACCGGATCTGGTTCTCCGATGGCGTATGGCGTGCTTGAGGACCGGTTTCTGCCAAAGATGAGTGAAGATGAGGCAATCGACCTTGCAATCCGGGGACTGAAATCCGCAATGAAGCGGGATGCAGGATCCGGTGAAGGTATCCACGTCGTAGTTATCACAAAAGACAAGTATGAGGAGTTAAGCGAGGACAAGCTCAAAAAGTACCTTGCCAAAACTCCTGCATGATCTTTTTTTATTAGGATGACTTTTTTATGCTGATTGAAGAACGGCTCAAAGAGCTTAAAGACAAGATTAATGAAAAAGTGCCTCAGGGCATTACGGTGACTCAGGTTGAATTCGAAGGACCCGAGCTGGTTATCTATACCGACGACCCGAAACGTTTTGCAGATGAAGCGGACTTAATCAAGATTCTCGCCCGCGACCTGAGGAAGCGGATTGTGGTCCGGCCCACAATACTGGAAGATCCGGAAAAAGCTTACAATGAGATTAAGTCTGTCGTACCGGACACTGCCGGGATTACCGATATCTTTTTTGATGCCGATACCGGTGAAGTCCTGATAGAGGCGGAAAAACCCGGGGTTGTCATCGGCAAGAACGGTGCGACATTACGGGAAATTACCAAGCATATCGGATGGACCCCCAAGGTGGTCCGGACCCCTCCCATCGAAAGTTCGACGGTCAAACAGGTCCGGCAGTACCTGCGATCAGTAAATGAGGAGCGCAAACAGTTCCTCCGCACAATTGGCCGGCGTATACACCGGGATATACCGGGAAAAGACGATACTGGTAAGGACACGATAAAAAAAGACCAGTGGGCCAGAGTCACCATGCTCGGGTGCTGCCGAGAAGTCGGGCGTGCCGCGTTTCTCCTTACGACTCCCAACAGCCGTGTACTGATTGACTGCGGGGAAAAACCGGACAACTCAAACGGTACTCCGTATCTCTATGTACCCGAGATTCATCCCCTCGCCCAGCTCGATGCGGTAGTACTGACCCATGCTCATCTCGATCACTGTGCCCTTATTCCCCTCCTGTACAAGTATGGCTACGAAGGCCCGGTCTACTCGACCCCGCCAACCCGCGACCTCTCGGCCATGCTCCAGCTCGATTACCTTGACGTAATCCACAAGGAAGACCGGAAAGTCCCTTACTCCTCCAATGAGGTCAAAACTTATATCCGCCATTCCATAACCCTTAACTATGGCAGCGTGACCGATATCGCACCTGATATCAAACTCACGTTCCACAATGCCGGTCATATCCTGGGCTCGGCAATTGCCCACTTTCATATCGGGGATGGTTTGTATAATATCGCATTTACCGGTGATTTCAACTACAGCAAGAGCCGCCTTTTCAATCCGGCGATCAACCAGTTCCCCCGGCTCGAAGCGCTCTTCATGGAAAGCACGTACGGGGGTTCCAATGATTTCCAGCCCGCCCGGTCCGATGCTGAGGCAAAGTTGTACGAGACAATTAATACCGTACTTTCCCGGGGCGGTAAAGTAATCATCCCGGCTTTCTCTGTCGGGCGGTCCCAGGAAGTAATGCTCGCTCTTGAAGAAGGGATGCGTCTTGACAAGATCCCGAAAGGGAAGATCTATCTTGATGGCATGATCCGTGAAGCTACGGCGATCCACACCACATATCCCGAATACCTGAATACAGAGCTTCGGAACCTGATCTTTCGCGAAGGTATGAACCCGTTTCTTGCCGAATGTTTCCAACAGGTTGACAGCCAGGAACTGCGAGAAAAAGTGATGGGCGGAGATCCCTGCGTCATCATTTCGACCAGCGGTATGCTGAATGGTGGACCGGTAATGGAGTATCTCCTGAACCTTGCACAGGACGAGAAGAATGCTCTGGTTTTTGTCGGGTATCAGGCAGATGGAACCTACGGGCGGCGTATCCAGAAAGGGTGGCGTGAGGTGCCTATGGGGCGCAAAGGTACCATTACCATCAACCTTGAGATTGTAACAATTGACGGTTTTTCCGGTCACTCAGACAGGCGACAGCTGATGAACTTCATCGGCCAGATCCAGCCGCGCCCCGAGAAGATCTTCTGCATTCACGGTGACGAGAATAACACCATTGATCTCGCAAGTTCAATTTACAAACGGTATCATATCGAGACGCACTCTCCGATGAACCTTGAAACGTATCGCATGGTCTGATACCACCGATGAGGACATATCTCTCCCTCTTTTTTGGCATTTTTGCCGTGATGGCTCTTTCCAATGCCATTGTCCCGGTCCTCCCTGCTTATGCCGGGAGTTCTTCACTCCAGGCGGCCATCTACTCTGCTTATTTCCTGGGCGCATTTGCAAGTACGCTTCCGGGAGGCATACTCTCAGACAGGTTCGGCCGTGTTCCGATTATTCGGATCGGTCTCGCCATCACCGTCACGAGCGGACTCCTGTTGTCAGTTCTGGTCTCACCATTTCCGGTAATTATCACCCGCATTTTTGAAGGGGTGGGGGGAGGGTTCTTCGTGGCTGCTTCAATGTCGTACGTCAATTCACTTCCGGACCATGAAAAAAAGAGCGGATACTTCATGGCATTACTCAATGCCGGGCTCGTAGCAGGGGTGGTTTTTTCCGGGTGGCTGGCATCTCATCTTCCGTACCCTGCAGCCGGCATGCTGGTGTTTGCAGGACTTTCCCTGATTCCTGCTGTTGCAAGTTTTTTTGTTCACGAAAAGTTTGTTGTTTCCTTCCCGGGGAATCATAACGCTCTCATACCGCTCGTGAGGGAATACCGCTGGTTATGGTACTCAGCGGTGATCCTCATCGGTGTTACCGGCGTGGTGACTTCGCTCTACCCCAAATTTTCCGGCAATTCTCCGGAAAGCGTCGGGATATGGATTTCCCTGATGAGTATCGCAACCATCGCCGGCGTACTGGTTGCATCCCGGTTACCGTTACCTCCTGTTCTGACTATCCGCTGGTCTTCGATCCTGATGGTTATTGCGGTTATCGTTTCGTATTTCTCGCCGCTGGGATTTGTGATGATCGGGATATGTGCAGGTATTGTGATGATTGCCCAGATGAAATTTCTCGCAGGAGTTACGGATCATCAGGGTGTCGCGATGGGGCTGTTCTCAACTACTACCTATCTGGGAATGGCAGCACTCCCATTTATTGCCGGCATTGTCGCAGATACTTCCGGATTCTTTTCTGCTTTTTGCGTCACTGCCCTCTTTGCAGGAACTGTTTTTTTTACCATCGGGCGGTGCGAATGCCGGCTGCAAAAAATCCTTTAGACCCGGATACAAAAAAAACAATACATTCATCTGCGATTAGGGGAAATTTCGTCATGAGATTATGAGATTAAAAGCATTATTTCTGGTTTTTCTCATCGTACTCCTGGTTATACCGGTGGTACAGGGAGAAGACGCTCTCGACTGGTATACAAAAGGTCAGTACGCTCTTGGATTGGGGAATTATGCTGAAGCCCTGACCAATTTCAACAATGCTCTTGCGCTTGACAAGAATTATGCGTCTGCCCTGTCAGGAAAAGCGGTTGCTCTGAACGGACTTGGAAACTATGATGAAGCGGTTATTGCAGCGGAAAAAGCAATTGTCATAAAACCTTCCGACCAGGTCGCCCTGAATGCACGGGCATTCGGCCTGCTCAAATCAGGACGGTATTCGGAATCAATAACTGCGTATGATACGCTCTTTTCGGTGGGGTTTGTCCGTGCGGACGCCTTCTGCAACCAGGGCTATGCCTACCTGATGCTGAACCAATCTGAAAATGCAGTTATTTCCTATGAAAAGTGTACAACTATTGACCCGTCGAATCAGGATGGATGGAATCGTAAGGGTCTCGCACTTATGAATCTCGGAAAATACCAGGATGCTCTGAATGCCTTTGACAAAGCGACAAGTATTACGGTCAAGAATGCTGAAATCTGGAACAACAAGGGATTAGCCTATGCAGCTCTCGGAAGATACCAGGATGCACTCCAGAGCTTTAACAAAGCGCTGGGATTAAAACCGGATTTTGCTGACGCACAAAAGAATAAGGAGAGCGTGATGGGAAAGGGACAGATCGTTACCTTCCCGGGGACTGTCACTCCTACAGCAACGGTAAGCCGCATCGGAACTCTTTTTACAACAGTGACACCCTCTTCGGTACCTACTGAGATCACACAACAGGTTACGGTTACCGGATCACCACAAAAAACCACAGTCCCGGTGGCAAAAAAGACGACATACACCCCGCTTTCCCCACTCACAGCACTTGCCAGTATCTGCGTTGTTTGCATGTTCGTGCTTGCCACAAACCGTGCCAGGAAAAACCATTAATTTTTTTGGTAAATTTTTGTTCCGCAGGAACAACATGAGGCGATTTTAAGGTCATTCTTCAATCAAAAAATCATACGTTATTCAAGGAATCTCCTTTAGGGGCTCCTCTGAGCCATTGCGGGAAAATAGTTTTTTTGAATTTCTCGTCACCAACCTGCCGCACAGACAGCCATACAAGGTGGGGGGGAATCGTCGTAACCTCAAGGACTCACCTAATCACCGCTCCGATACCTGTTTCTGGCGAATCACGTTTCGGAAGTGGCGTAGAGAAGGTAAAAATTTCTTATCGTATTCACTTTCCTCCAACATATTCTTAAAAGAGCTCGCTATGAATCTTTACCGGTATACGCTCTCATTATCCCCGCATATACTTCGGATGCCTTATTCAGGCTGTCAATTCTGACCCGTTCATTCACCGCATGGAGGCTCGAGATCTCACCGGGACCATATTCGATCACGTTGAACCCGCAAAGACGGAGGTGCCGGGCATCGCTTGCAGCCCACTGGACAATCGGGAACACCGGTCCGCCATGCACCCGCTCCACTTCTTTACAGGTGACCGTTACGAGACGGCAGGAAGGGTCAGTCAGGGATGGTTCATGAGTTGTCTGGGAAATGATTTCCCCGTAGGGAGCGTGAGATTTTATCTCTTCAACAAGCTCCACGAGTGAACAGTTCCACGGTACCCGGAGTTCAAGATCCAGGTTACAGTGCTGGGCAACAACATTTGATTTCTCTCCTCCCTTAATGACTCCCGGGTTGTACATCAGTTTTTTCAGGACT
>Ga0326726_10006400_pt1 | contig 10608 bp, 10 predicted proteins | sample MHFenrmetagenome_2_FD_207603 | JGI IMG/M metagenome (GOLD analysis project Ga0326726, IMG submission 207603) | Lab enriched peat soil microbial communities from Michigan Hollow, Ithaca, NY, United States - MHF15MN | ecosystem: Environmental > Terrestrial > Soil > Wetlands > Peat | place: USA... | reverse complement strand
CGCACTGGCTGAAGAGGGCTTCAACCTCCCCGGCACCGTGCTGTTCGGCACCGACTCGCACACCTGTACCTCTGGCGCTTTCGGCATGTTCGGCTCCGGAATCGGCAACACCGATGCTGCGTTCATCCTCGGCACCGGCAAGCTCTGGGAGAAAGTACCGGAGTCGATGAAGTTCACCTTCGAAGGCCAGATGCCCGAATATCTTACGGCCAAGGACCTGATCCTGCAGATTCTCGGTGACATCGGAACAGACGGAGCGACTTACCGCGCCATGGAGTTCGACGGCGAAGCGGTTTACTCCCTGTCGATGGACGAGCGCATGACCCTCTGCAACATGGCCATCGAGGCCGGCGGCATGAACGGCATCATCGGCGTAGACGCTGTGACCGAAGCGTTCGTCAAGGCACGCTCCAGCAAGCCCTACGAGATTTTCGCCAGCGACCCGGACGCGACCTATCACAGCATGTACCGTTACCAGGTAGACAAGCTCGAACCGGTCGTGGCAATGCCCCACAGCCCGGACAACCGTGCAACCGTCAGAAGCGTGGCAGGCACGCCGATCACCAAGTCCTATATCGGTTCCTGCACCGGCGGCAAACTCACTGACTTCATGCTTGCGGCAAAGATCCTGAAAGGAAAAAAGGTTGCTGTGACCACCAACATTGTGCCCGCGACGGTACTGGTCGCCTCGCAGCTCGCCACAGAGACCTACGAAGGCCAGACCCTGCGGCATATTTTCGAGGAGGCCGGATGCAGCATCGCACTGCCCTCTTGCGCAGCATGCCTCGGCGGACCAGCTGATACCGTCGGCCGGTCGGTGGACAAAGACGTGGTGGTTTCAACGACCAACAGGAATTTCCCCGGACGCATGGGCAGCAAGCACGCAGGCGTGTACCTTGCCTCTCCGCTTACCGCGGCGGCATCGGCCATAACGGGCAAACTCACTGATCCGAGGGATTTCCTCTGATCGCATGAAGCATATGACTAAGGAAAAATAACTACCATGGAAACCATCATTCAGGGAAAAGCCTACGTCCTCGGCAAGAATATCGATACTGACCAGATCATTCCTGCTGAACATCTGGTCTACAGCCTCTCAGATCCGGAAGAGGTGAAGATGTACGGCAAATACGCGCTTTCAGGAGTACCGATCGAGCAGGCAGGCCTGCCCGAAGGGGGAATCCCGTTCGTTCAGGAGGGAAGCTTCGCTTCTCCTTACACGATCATCGTCGCCGGACCGAATTTCGGCTGCGGATCATCGAGGGAACACGCACCGTTCGCACTGCAGGTCGCCGGCGCCAAAGCCATCATCGCAGAATCCTATGCGAGGATCTTTTACCGCAACTCTGTAGACGGCGGCTTTGTTATCCCCTACGAAACGGCACAGCAACTCAACAAGACGGTCCTGACCGGCGACGAACTTTCAATCGACCTGGAGGCCAACACTCTGACGAACCTGACCCAGAACGTCACTTACCAGCTCAAACCGCTGGGAGACGTAGCAAACATCGTGGCTGCCGGGGGCATCTTCGAGTACGCCAGGAAAAACGACCTTATGGCATCAAGCCAGGCATAACAGCATCACCAGCAGTATGGCAATTGAATTGTATGACACGACCCTGCGTGACGGTACGCAGGGCGAACACATTAATCTTTCGGTCCAGGACAAGCTTCTGATTGCCGAACGACTGGACGAATTCGGTGTAGACTACATCGAGGGCGGCTGGCCAAGCAGCAATCCTAAGGACGAAGAGTTTTTCGAGAAGTCACGGGCTCTATCACTGAGACACGCACGCCTCTCTTCATTCGGATCAACGGCAAGGTTTGCATCGAATATTGAAAACGATCCCAACCTTGTCGGATTACTGAAATCCGAGACGCCGGTCATCACCATTTTCGGAAAAACCTGGAAAGCGCACTCATCCAAAGGGCTGGGCATTTCCGACGAGGAAAATGCGGACCTGATCCATGGCTCGGTGCGGTTCCTTACTGAACAGGGCCGTGAGGTCTTTTTCGACGCCGAACACTTCTTCGACGGGTGGAAAGATAATGCGGCATTCGCCGAAAAAATGCTCATGGCTGCCGTTGAAGCTGGAGCAAAAAGGGTCATACTCTGCGACACCAACGGCGGATCGCTGCCCCATGAGGTAGCTGCGATCGTAGGCCGGGTAAAAGAGATCGTCTCCGTTCCTGTAGGCATCCACGCGCACAACGACGGCGACCTTGCCGTTGCAAATTCGATCGAAGCCGTCAGGGCCGGCGCGACGCAGGTGCAAGGCACCATCAACGGCATCGGCGAGCGTTGCGGCAACGCAAACATTGTCAGCATCGTGCCCAACGTCATGCTCAAGCTCGGCGGGACGTTCGGCAACGTCAGGGACCTGAAACAGCTGACCTCGATGTCAAAATTCGTATTCGAGATCCTCAATCTCCCTCCCGACACCAAGGCGCCGTTTGTCGGAAAATCGGCTTTCGCCCACAAGGGCGGCATCCATGTAAGCGCCGTCATGAAGGAGAGCTCGCTCTACGAACACATCGATCCGGCGCTGGTCGGCAACCGCCAGAGGGTCCTGGTTTCCGAGCTGGCCGGTCAGAGCAACATCCGGTACAAGGCACAGGAGCTGGGCATCGCCCTGCCCGACAAGGGAGAACTGTTCAAACAACTGGTCAACCACGTCAAGACGCTGGAACACCACGGCTACCAGTTCGACGGGGCTGAAGCTTCGTTCGAGCTGATCCTGCGCCGAGAGCTGGGGCAGTTCACCCCATACTTCGAGGTACTTGAATCGAAGGTCAACATCGAAAACAGCCGTGACACCGGTTCGGTCGACCAGGCTGTACTTAAGGTAATGGTGGCTGGAGAAACCGAACTGACCGTCTCCGACGGCGACGGACCGGTCAATGCGCTCGACAAGGCGTTACGCAAGGCTCTGATAAGGTTTTACCCTGAAATCAAGGTCATCCGCCTGATAGACTACAAGGTTCGCGTGCTCGAGGAAAAACGGGGCACGAGCGCCAAGGTAAGGGTTCTGATCGAAAGCAGCGACGGGCAGAAAACGTGGGGTACGGTCGGCGTTTCGACAAACATCATCGAAGCGAGCCTTCAGGCCCTGAATGACAGCATCAACTACTATCTTTTCAATACCAGGTCAAGAGCTGCCGCTGTTATTCCTGCGGAACCGGCCCTTAAGGCTTGATCGGATATGGCCGTTGCCGGATATTCCGGGAGCGGCTGCCAAGTTCTTTGCAGCACCCATAAATAATCGTAAATCCTGCCCCTACAGGACTATGCGTATACATGACATCGACCCGGACAACCGGCCGAGAGAGCGTTTTCTCCGTTCAGGCCAGGCATCGCTGAGCCCGGCGGAACTGCTTGCTCTCATCCTCCGCTCAGGCACCAGCAAGCTCAACATCATCGACACCTGCAATCAGCTCATTGCGGAACATGGCCTCGAACGTCTTGCTGACCTTTCGCTTCAGGAACTCCAGAAAACGCCGGGCATAGGCCAAGCCAGGGCCATGCAGATCGCGGCCGTTTTCGAATTGAACAAACGCCTGCACTACACGCGCAACTTGAACCGTAAGGTCCAGGGTGCGCGTGACGTGTATGAGTACATGACAGGACGGATCCCCGATGTAAACAGGGAACATCTCTGCGTCCTTTTCCTGAACACCAGGAACCAGATCATCAGGCACGAGTTCGTATCAGTCGGCACCTTGACTGCGTCGCTCATCCATCCGAGAGAAATCTTCAAGGCAGCAATTCGCGAAAGTGCGCACTCCATCATTCTGGTGCATAACCACCCCTCCGGCGACGTGCAGCCCAGTAACGCCGACAAACAGGTCACAACCATCCTGAAACAGGCAGGAGCTCTTCTCCAGATCGAACTACTCGACCATGTGATCGTGGGAAGCGACGACTGGTTCAGCTTCAGGGATCAATCGCTGCTTTGATGTTTCAACTCTTTTGGTTCAGCTCTCTCTTCTTACGATCTTGAGCGTCTTTCCTGGGGGTAGGGTTCCGATACGGCCGGATTCCACAGAAAAGGTATTTCAAAAGGCAGCTGGGGATACTGCCTATAAAAAATTACTCCGCCGTATTAAACTCATTACGAACCGCCGATCTTTGCGCAGATTCCGCACCGACCAGCGACGCTGCCTCTCCTGTTAATGGAAACTCACGAACATTCTTGGCCTGCAGGCCTTTCTGGGTCTTATCGAGCTCGAACTCAACCTCCGCATCCTGGTTCAGGACCTTGAAACTCTGTTCAGAAACGATCGCAGAGAAGTGGACAAAAATGTCTTCTCCTCCTTCAGGGTTCAGAATAAATCCATACCCTTTTTTGCCGTCGAACCACTTAACTTTACTTTTAGCCATGTCACACCCGTTGCTTAATGTTAAAAAAGGTGATCTTCGCGTAGAAATCTCTACAATTCAAATATATATATTTTCAAAAGTCAGAGCAACAGGCCAAGACTATTTCGGCTTAATTACTCTTTACTTCAGAAAACTTTTTTTGGGCTACGATTATGAAGCATATCATCCTGATTACAGGCGCCGGCAAGGGGATCGGCCGGGCCATCGCCCTTGCATTTGCAAAGGCCGGAAGGCATAGCCCTGATTTCGATCCGCTGATTGTGCTCTCATCGAGAACAGCCGAAGACCTTGAGTCCATCTCGCTCGAATGCCGTGCCGAAGGCGCCCTGACCGATACGGTCACTGCCGATCTGGCCAGCATGGACGATGTCGGCCGTCTTGCGAGTCACATTCTTGAACGCTTCGGCACCATCGACTGCCTGGTGAACAATGCAGGAGTCGGCCGCTTCAAACCGCTCGGCGAAATCAACGAGGATGATTTCGACTACACGATGAACACCAATCTGAAAGGGACTTTTTTCCTCACACAGGCGCTCTTCCCTGCCATGGAACTCAAACGCTCCGGCCATATTTTTTTCATTACCTCAGTCGCAGCCGAAAAAGCGTTCAAACACTCTTCAGTATACTGCATGTCGAAGTTCGGCCAGAAAGGCCTTGTTGAAACGATGCGGCTTTACGCACGTGAATGCAACGTAAGGATTACCGATGTCATGCCGGGAGCCGTCTATACGCCAATGTGGGGTGAAGTAAGCGACGATTTCAAGGCACACATGATGATGCCCGAGGATATAGCAGCTCCGATCGTCCAGGCATACCTCCAGCCGTCGAGGACGACTGTCGAGGAGATTGTGATACGACCGACAGGAGGGGATCTTCAGGATAGTTGAAGAGACGTGACACCACGTGACGCGTGACGGACGTGACGCGTCACGCAAGCGGCGCCGGGTCTTTTTCTCTTCGCGGTCCATAACATCCACGATTGCCTTTACGCGTCACGTGTCACGCAAGCGGTGCCGGATCTTTTTCTCTTCGCGGTCCATAACGTCCAAGATTGCCTTTACGCATCACGCGTCACGAGTCACGCAAGCGGTGCCAGGTCTTTTTCTCTTCGCGGTCCATAACATCCACGATTGCCTTTACGCATCACGTGTTACGCATCACGCGTCACGAGTCACGCGTCACTATTCTCGTTTTTTTCTCGTATCTTCAGGGTTTGAAACCTATTGTCAACCTGGAATAGAACCACTACCATGAGCCTCAAGGAAAGAATAGATCAGGATCTGAAGGAATCGCTCAAGAGCGGCGACAAGAGCCGCCTCAACGCTATAAGGTCAATTCGTGCCGGCCTTCTTGAAAAAGAGGTCTCCATCCGGGTCGGAGGCGTCGGCGTGCTCAACGACGACCAGGAGCTCGAAGTCCTCATGAGCCTTGCAAAAAAACGACGCGACGCCATCGAGCAGTTCACCGCAGGCAACCGTCCGGACCTTGCCGAAACTGAAGCTGTCGAACTTAAAGTGATCGAAGAGTTCCTGCCTGCTCCGGTATCGGACGAAGAGGTCGAAGCGGTCGTCCGTGAGATCGTCTCGAAATCCGGTGCTACGTCGATGAAAGACATGGGCAAAGTCATGGGTGAAGCCATGAAGGCCCTCAAGGGAAAAACGGACGGCACCAAAGTCCAGGCCATCGTCAAATCACTCCTGTCATAACCATTTGCAGCCCGACCATGCTCGATATTAATTTTGTACGCCAGAACCCGGATGAAGTAATTGCAATCCTGCAACGTCGACAGATGGGTAGTGAAGCGCATAAGGTAACCCAACTCGTCGAACTCGACACTGAGCGGAAGCAGATGGTCCAGCGTGCCGATGACCTCAAGGCCTTGCGCAACCGTGTCTCGAAGGAGATTGCCGATATCAGACGAACCGGACAGGGCTCAGCCGAAGAGCTGATCCTGCAGATGAAGACGGTTTCGGACCAGATCTCGGAGCTCGACACCGTCCTCTCCTCACTTGAAACCGAGATGGAGGAGATCCTGCTCGCGTTGCCGAACAGGCTTCACAGCTCGGTACCTGAAGGACGGACTGCCGAAGACAACGTCCTGTACAAAGGTCCGATCGAGTTCATCCACCAGCTCGACTTCCCTGTCAGGAACCATCTCGATCTCGGAAAAAGCCTGGGTGTCCTCGATTTCGAAAGAGGCGCCAAGATCAGCGGCGCCGGGTTCCCTGTGTATGTCGGAAAAGGAGCACGTCTGGAACGCGCCCTGATAAACTTCATGCTCGACACCCATACATCGAACCACGGCTACACCGAAGTATTCCCGCCGTTCATGGTCAACCAGGAGTCGCTCAGGGGCACCGGCCAATGGCCTAAGTTCGCCGACCAGGTATACCACATGCCCGAAGACGGCCTCTACGCCATACCGACGGCTGAAGTGCCTGTGACAAACCTTCATCGCGGCGAGATGCTCGACACCGCCAGCCTGCCGATCGCCTATGCTGCCTATTCGGCCTGCTTCAGGCGCGAGGCCGGAAGCTATGGAAAGGATACTCGTGGATTCCTGAGGGTACACCAGTTCAACAAGGTGGAGATGGTACGCTTCACCCGCCCTGAAAAGTCCTACGAGGCTCTTGAAGAGATTCTCGGCCATGCCGAAAATCTTCTCTGTGCCCTGAAGATCCCATATCGGGTCATTACGCTCTGCGGAGGAGACATCAGCGCCAACGCCGCCAAATGTTACGACATCGAAGTGTGGTCACCTGCTGAAGGAAAATACCTTGAGGCTTCGAGCGTCTCGAACTTCGAAGACTATCAGGCCCGCAGGTCGAACATCCGGTACAAACCGGACGGCAAATCAAAGCCCGAGTTCGTGCACACATTGAACGGCTCAGGCCTTGCTACTTCGAGGCTCATGGTTTCCCTGCTGGAGCACTACCAGACCGTCGACGGCAAAATAAAAGTACCCGAAGTACTGCAGCCCTATACCGGATTCGACATCATAGGGTAGCGAGCTGCTGGCCCTGTCCGGAAACTGCGCTGGTTATCGGATACCGTCGCGGGACAGGGGAACTGCATGAATTTGTTTTGTAGTTGTCTTGATTCTAAAAACCCTCAAATGGAGTAACACCATGATGAAAAAGCGGTTTGCGTCTGTTTCAATCGCCCTTCTGAGCTTGTTGCTTGTTTCCGCAGTATCGTTTGCTGCGTCCAAGGTAGCAGGACATGGAACACAGACCCGAGGCTCTGTCGGTCATAACGCAGAAATCCACGGGCAGCTCTTTACCCTCCCGGGAACAGGAACGATAAGCGATATCGAAGGCCAGGGAACAAGCGGGTTCTGGATCGAAAAGGGTTCAGGCGAGATGGTCAGGAACTTCAATACGAATACAGAGGCAAAAGGTTATTCCCTTCCTGCCGGAAGTTATCGTGTGATTCCCAATATCAAGGATGGGGCTAACTCATGCGGGATCACGGTTACCTTCACCTGCCCGTGAACATCGTAAGGTTGTGAAGGCACCTGCCTTCAATCAAAATTCAAGAGGCCGTCTCACAAGTCAGGATGAGGCGGCCTTTTTGCATGGCAATCCAGGAGCCCGGTGTTCATGGAAACAAGAGGCGCTGCCGCATCTTCCCAGTCATCCTGAACCCCTTATGTCCTTTTTGTCCTGTAAGTCCCTTTGGTCCTTGCAATTTTAAATGTAAACCGATTGGATTCCCGTCGATTTAATCCTCCTGAACAAAAGCCTCAGGCGGCCGATTGGTCGCGACGACAGATCTCTGCCTTGAACTCGCAGACCATCCGGCTTACCGTGTCGATGTCGATCAGGAACGCGTCGTGTCCGTATGGTTCGTCGAGAAAAAGGATGCGTGAATCGGGAATCAGGCGGGCAAGTTCTTCCTGCTCCTCTTTCGGATAGAGGATGTCCGAATCGATGGAGAGGATCTCCACCGGCACCGAAAAAGAGCCGAGCACCGCTTCGTACTCTCCCCTTCCCCTGCCCAGATCGTGCATATCCATAGCCCTGGTCAGGGTTACATAAGTGTTTGCGTCGAACCGTCCAACAAGTTTTTTCCCCTGGTAACGCATGTAGCTCTCGGCCTTGAAAGTAACCTCATCCTGCAGTTCACGGCCGAAACGCACCTGGAAGTTTTCGAAACAGCGGTAGGTGCACATGGCCATCATCCTCGCTGCGGCAAGCCCTTTCTGCGGCTGCCTGGCGGGATCGTACCATCCGTCGTTCCACTCGGCGTCAGCAGCTATTGCCTGGCGCTGGGCTTCGCTCTGGGCGATGCACCATGCCGAATGTCGTCCCGAGATGCCCATTGGCATGAGCGCCGTGGCGATTTCAGGATACATGAGTCCCCATTCGAGCACCTGCATGCCGCCGAGCGATGCACCGACGACAAGATTTACCTTTTCGATGCCGAGCGCCTTGAGCAGACGATGCTGCACGTTGACCATGTCGCGTATGGTGATTCGCGGAAAATCGGGACCGTAACGGCGTCCGGTAAGTGGATTCGTGGAAAGCGGCCCAGTGGTGCCATAGCAGCTTCCAATCACGTTGCTGCAGATAATGAAATCCCTGGTTTCGTCGAAAGCCCCACCCTCGGCGAACATTCCGGTCCACCACGCATCAGCGTCGGCATTGCCTGTCAGGGCGTGACAGATGAGAATGACATTGCTCTTCGTTTCGTTCAGAGTGCCCCACGTCCGGTAGGCTATCCTGAGTTCAGGCAGACTGCCGCCAAGCTCGAGCTGCTGCGGCTCGGCTGATTCATAGTAAAGTGTCCTGTCGGAAATAATCGGTATATGGTCCATCTTGGTCTCAGAGTAAATTCTTGAAAGCCTGGCTGAAATCAGCCTTGATATCGTCGATATGCTCTATGCCGACTGAAACGCGTATCATGTCATCGGTAACGCCGGCCGAGAGCTGCTCGGCAGCGCTGAGCTGCTGGTGTGTTGTCGAAGCCGGATGGATCACGAGCGTTTTTGCATCCCCGACATTGGCCAGGTGGCTTGCCAACCTGACGCTGTCGATGAACCCGACGGCGTTACGGTAGCCACCCTTGACTCCGAACGTCAGCACGCATCCGAATCCGTGCCGAAGGTAGCGCTCTGCGAGACTGTGGGTCGGATGACTCGCAAGACCGGGGTAGTTCACCCAGGCGACCGCTTCGTGCCCTTCGAGCCACCGTGCCAGTTCCATGGTGTTGTCGAGATGACGCTGCACCCTCAGCGAGAGGGTTTCGAGCCCCTGCAGCAGCAGGAACGAGTTGAACGGGCTGATCGCCGGACCGAAATCCCGGAGCCCCTCGACCCTCGCCCTGACGATGAAGGCAAGGTCACCGAACGTTTCGTGGAATTTCATGCCGTGGTACCCCTCTGAAGGCTCGGTAAACAGTGGAAATTTGCCGTTCGACCAGTCAAAGGTGCCTGCATCGACGATGATACCTCCCATCGATGTGCCGTGGCCGCCTATCCATTTTGTGGCTGACTCGACGATGATGGAGGCTCCGTGGTCGATCGGACGGCACAGAAAGCCTGCGCAACCGAAGGTATTGTCGACGATGAGCGGAATGCCGTTCTCCCTGGCGATGGCGGCCAATGCCTCGAAATCGGGCACATGGAACGCCGGGTTGCCGATCGACTCGATGTACAGGGCTTTCGTGTCGACGTCGATCGCATTGCGGAACGCTTCGGGATCATTTCCGTCCACGAACTTCACGCCGATGCCAAGCCGTGAAAGAGTGACCTTGAACTGGTTATAGGTGCCGCCATAGAGATAGCTGGACGAAACGATGTTGTCACCCGCCTGACAGATGGTCGCGATAGCGATGAACTGGGCCGAGTGGCCGCTTGCCACTGCCAGAGCCGCCTTGCCGCCTTCGAGCGCGGCCATGCGCTTCTCGAGCACGTCAGTGGTCGGGTTCATCAGGCGCGTATAGATATTGCCGGCCTTTTTGAGGGCGAAAAGATCAGCGCCATGCTCTGCGTTTTCGAAAACGTACGAAGTGGTCTGGTAAATGGGCACGGCCCTCGATCCTGTAACGGGATCAGGCTCCTGGCCGGCGTGAACCTGCAAGGTCTCGAAACGGTAAGTGTTGTCGTCCTGGGTCATGGTCTACGGTGAACGGTCTTGGTTGAAGCCGCCACCCGTAAAGGAGAAGTAGAGTCAGGAAAACCTGACGTGAAGCATCAAGAGAGGTATGAAATCAACAGGTAATGC
>Ga0326726_10006399_pt1 | contig 10608 bp, 8 predicted proteins | sample MHFenrmetagenome_2_FD_207603 | JGI IMG/M metagenome (GOLD analysis project Ga0326726, IMG submission 207603) | Lab enriched peat soil microbial communities from Michigan Hollow, Ithaca, NY, United States - MHF15MN | ecosystem: Environmental > Terrestrial > Soil > Wetlands > Peat | place: USA... | reverse complement strand
GATCGGGAATTGCGTCCACCGGCGTTTTATAGACGGACCATACGCCGAGGCCGATGATCAGTCCGAACACCATCAGGACGATTGCCCGGTTGCGGGCGGAATATTCGATGATTTTTTCGATCATGAAAGCACTTCTTTCCGGATAACGTTAGGGGATCGTCGGGTCGTTTATCTGCTGTCGCTCTTTGTGCCGACGCTTCCGTTCAACTGCGATTCGGAGTCGATCAGGTAGCCTCCGGATATCACCACCTTTTCTCCCCGGGAGAGGCCTGACAGTATCTGGATCCTGTCGCCTGTCCGTTCGCCGACGACCACGTCACGTGATGCGAATTTACCCGGTTCACGTTCCACCCAGACGACCTGTCGTTTGCCTGAGTCCATGACGGCGGTCACCGGCACGGCGATGCCCTCGGCGAGCGGCACCTTGATGAGAGCGTTTACGAACATCTCGGGCTTGAGCTTCATGCCGGGGTTGGGCATTGCGACTCTGACCTTGACGGTCCTGGTCTTGGGATCGAGGAACGGGTAGACGAGGCTCACGTGCCCGGTGAGCGACGTGCCGGGGAAAGACTGCGATCGGATCTCTACCGGCTGACCGACCCGGATGTTGCGGAACTGGTTTTCGTAAACCTCCAGCTCGACCCATACGCCGGACAGATCGGCGATGTTGAACAACACGTCGCCCGTATTGACATACTGGCCCTGCTGCACCATTTTTTCGATAACGACCCCTGAAAAGGGTGAATAGATGGGTACTTTGGTAGCCGGTTTGCCGTTTCTCTCCAGTTCTGCGATCTGGCTCTCTTTAAGGCCGAAAAGCCGGAGGCGTTGTTTTGCAGATGTCACCACGGTCTCTCCTGTCTCGGCGACGGAGGTGATCGTCGAGTTCCTGAGCTGCTCCCGGCTTTTCAGGGCCATAAGATACTCCTGCTGCGTCGCAACGAGGTCGGGGGAGTACAACTCGGCTATCGGCTTCTCCTTGCTTACGGAAGCGCCGACGGCATTGACGTTCAGTCTGTCGATTCGCCCGGCGATCCATGCAGTGACTTTGGCCTGTCGCGACTGGTCGTACTGCACGATGCCGACAGCAGCCACCTCTTTCGCCAGTGGTTCCGGTTTGACTTCCATGGTTGCGACGTTGGCCGTGACCATCTTGGCAGGGGAGAGCGAGACGCTGCCGGACGTAGCGGCCGGCAGCGCATCCTTCGCCGTCGAGGCCGCGGCATCAGTGGGCGCGGTGATTTTTCTGACCAGTTCCATTCCGCAGATCGGGCATGTGCCGGGCTTATCCCTGATGATATAGGGATGCATGGTGCATGTGTAGAGCTGCCTGCCTTTGATCTCCTGCCCTGCAGTTGCTTTGCCCTGGGTTTTGTTCTGCCGGAAGAACCAGCCCGAACCCGCAACGAGGGCGAGCACGAATATGAGCAGAGAGATCGCCGTTTTCCTGTTCATGGGCATAGTGGTAAATCGGTATGATAGTTAATGCTGTTCAAGGCGACCGGGTGCCGTTTTTGTCATCTCTGCCTGCGATGGCGCTACAGGCAGATCGGTGCCGATGGCTGTTTCGAGTTCAGCAATCTTTATCATGTACTCGGCCTGTGCTTCGTACAGCTGACGTTGATAATTGAACAGGGTCATCCTGCCGTCGAGCAGCGTCAGGAAATCGATCTTGCCCACCCGGTAGCCGATGACTGCCGATTCGAGGGCTTGCTTTGCCTGGGGGATGATTCCTTCCCTGTAGAGCGCAACCGTCTTTCGCAAGCGTTCCAGCTCCGAAATGGTCTGGTTGATGGTATATGAGATATTGTTCTTCAGTGCGTTCAGTTCATCGGTCGACATGGCCGTTTCGGCCATCGATTCGGCCACCATCGCCTGTCGTTTTTCCCGCCAGACGGGCAGGTTGACGGCTACTCCGACGGAAAACATGTTGTAGCCCGGATCGGTCGCCATTTCGGTTGCGACGGGTTCCCGGATCATATACTCGAAAGAGAGGTTGAGATCGGGATAGTTCTCCTTTCTGGCCAGACGTCGGCCGGTCGCTCCCTTTTCAACCAGGCTGTTGAGGCTTTTGACCTGTGGGCGCCGGTCGAGGGCGATTTCGTTCAGTTGTGCGGCAGTAAGCGTGACCTCGGGCATGGTGAACGCCGCGACAGGCCCTACCCGGGTATCGGCAGGACGATAAAGCAGATAATTCAGGTTTGCCTCCAGGCTTTTGCGCTGCTGCTGCAGGGCGATCTGCATTTCGAGCATCTTTGACTTTTCGAGCCCGGCCTTGTAGATGTCCTGCTGTACGCCCTGGCCTACAGAGTACCTGAGCCCGGTCAACGTCACGAAATCGCCCAGCAGCAGCAGGTTTTTATCGACCACTTCCAGCTCCCGATCCACGGCCCAGAGCTTGTAGCAGCTCTCTTTGACCATACGCGACAGCTCTCGTTTGCGCTCCTCGAAGGCCCATTTGTACGAGTCGGCTTCGTAAAGGGCTATTTTTTTGCGCAGATCCCGTTTTCCCCAGAACGGCAGTTGCTGTGACAGGCCGACGACCACTGCCGACTGGGGGTCTTTGTTGAACACGAGAGGGTCGCGCACCGGCATGTTCTGCAGTTTGAGCATGAGCATCGGATCGTCGAGCGTACCGGCCTGTCTGGCCTTGCTTGTGAACATCTGCCAGCGGGATTCGGACGATTTCAGTTCCGGGTTGTTTGCAACGGCCGCGGCGACAAGAGCCGGCAGGTTTTCCGCAGGCGGGTTCAGCTCCGCTGCCCTTGTTTTCAGGGGTAACAGGACCGAAAGGATCAGGAGTGGAATTGTACGAACTTTATTCATGGGATGCTTTGACGATAAGTCACCAATACATTAGTGATTACAATTACCGTGCCACACGGTTTAAAGCGGGTTTTACAGCGGAAAACGGCATGTTCTGCACCATGATTGCAGAATATTCTCCATCGAAGGGGGGAATATTCTGCAGTAAAACAGCGGGTTTTGTCCCCTTTATCTGTTCGGCGGCTCGATCCCGAATTTTTCGAGCCGGTAGATGAGGACATGGCGGGGAATTCTCAGAAACCGGGCGGCCGCAGTTTGGTTCCAGCCATTGCGTTCCAGGGCTTCGATGACGATTTCACGCTCCAGCTCTTCGAGTGAGCATCCCTCGTCCGGAAGGTTTATGATGGCGCATTTCTGCGTGCCGCCCTGACGGAACTTGTCCGGGAGCTCTCCGGAGCTTATGGTATCGCTGTTACGCATGATCAGCAGCCGCTCGACCGTGTTCTGAAGTTCACGGACGTTACCGGGCCACGAGTACTTGCTGAGCAGATCGAGGGCGTTGTCGTCGATCCTGATTCTGTCGTTGCCGAGTTTCGAGCAGAAATAGCGGATAAGCAGCGGAATGTCCGCCTTGCGCTGGCGGAGGGGAGGGAGATGGATCTCGATAACCGCAAGCCGGTAATAGAGATCTTCGCGAAAATGACCATCGGAGACCGCTTTTTCGATATCCAGATTGGTGGCGGACACGACTCGCACATCGACTTTCTGCGCTTTTGGGCTTCCGACCGGATCGACCTCCTTCTCCTGGAGTACCCTGAGCAGCTTTGGCTGAAGTTCGGGGAGCAGCTCTCCGACCTCATCCAGGAATATGGTGCCGCCGTCGGCGAGCTGGAACTTACCGGCTTTGTCTTTAATCGCTCCGGTGAATGCCCCTTTCGTATGGCCGAAGAGCTCGCTTTCGAGCAGGTCGCGGGGAATCGCGGCGCAGTTTATGGTGACGAACGGGGCGTCGCGTCTTGAACTGCCGGCATGAATGGCGCGCGCGACCAGCTCCTTTCCCGTACCCGATTCTCCTGTGATGAGCACGGTAGCCTCCGTATCGGCGACTTTTCGAATCATCTCGAAGACCTGCTCCATTTTTTTCGATGATCCGATGATGGTATGGAAATCGGTTTTGTCGGCCAGCTCGCTTTTCAGTCGTCTGTTCTCTTCGGTCAGCCCACTGAACTTGACCGCCTTGGCGACCGTCAGCCGAAGCGCATCTCGGCTGAAAGGTTTCAGAATGTAGTCGAAGGCGCCGGCTTTCATCGCTTCGACGGCAACATCGACCTTTCCGAACGCGGTGATGATGACGACGAGGGTTTCAGGAGAGAGCTCCTTGATGGACCTGAGCACCGTGAGGCCGTCAATGCCGGACATTTTCATATCGGTGATGACAATACCGGGCTGAACCTCCCGGAACAGAAGCAGCCCCTCTTCTCCCGAGGATGCCGCCAGCACCTCGTATCCCTCTTCCTGAAGATTGTATTCGATCACTCTTCGCAACGACGCGTCATCGTCTATGACCAGGATTTTTGCTTTCATGAGATCTCTCCATTAACGCCCTCCTGCATCGGCAGGCTGATTTTTACGGTTGTGCCGTCGCCCGGCGAGCTTTCGACCTGCAGGCTACCGTTGTGGCTTTCGACGATTTTCTTCGAAATTGAAAGGCCAAGCCCGGTTCCGTCCTGCTTCGTGGTGAAAAACGGTTCGAAAATCCGGTCCATGTCATCGGCATCGATTCCGGGGCCGGTATCCTGAAAAGTGATCTCGCACGATCCTTTATCATCGAGCGAAGAGGAGATCGCGACGCGACCTCCGGGCGGTGTCGCCTGCAAAGCGTTCAGGACGATGTTCAGGAACGCCTGGCGCAGTTTTTCCCCGTCGGCGCGGATGATCACCGGCCGGGATTGCAGTTCAAGCACAAGTTCGACCTGCCGTTTCCGGGCTTCGTTTGACAGGAGGGTGACGATGGTTTCGAGCTCCTCCTGCACTGCGCAGGGCTGCATGTCCGACGGTTGCGGCCTGACCATGTGCAGGAACTCCTCCACGACCCGGTTGAGGCGCTCGGTTTCCCTGATCTGGATTTCGATGAATTCGTACTTCGGGTCGCCGGGTTTGTAATCGTCTTTCAGGATCTCGGCCGTTCCCCGGATCGAGCCGAGCGGGTTTCGTATCTCGTGAGCCAGCACCGCGGCGAACTCTCCCATGGTTGAAAGCCTCTCCGATCGACGCAACTGCTCCTCGATGGCGATAATCCGTTCCGATTGGGCCCTCAGCCTCTCGTAAGATGCCTCCAGGACCCGCGTACTCTTCTGCAGTTCGACCGTACGTTCCCGTTCCCGTTGTGACAGGAAACCGGTTACTCCGCCGACCGTGTTGTACAGGATGATTTCAAGATATTTTTCGGCTTCCATGCCGAAGTGGCCGCCCCATTGGATAAGGATATGCGGCGCATAGACCAGGCTGACGATCAACGAACAGAGCAGTCCGCCGCGCAGGCCGAACCAGAGAGCTGCCAGTATGATAGGCAGATAGTACAGTCGCTGGAATATGTCGTGAAGATAGGCGACATGAAGCGGGGTCAGATAGTGAAAAAGGCTGATGCCTGTAATGAATACTCCCAGGATCAGTATCCTGATGCCGAATGATTTTTCCATAGCATTAAGGTATCCTGCTTTTACAGCCTCAGGAAAACAGAACCCCGTTTATTTTTTGATGCGTGAAAAGTTATCGTCGATCCCCAGTGTTCCCTGGGCGGCAATGGTCCCTTCTGTCGTAGGGGGGCCTTTAAGTATCCACTCGAAAATGACGCCGATGACGGCTCCGACCAGAGGCCCTGCGATGTAGATCCAGAGGTTGTCTGTCCGGCCGAAGACGAGGGCAGGGGCCAATGATCGCACGGGATTCATGGAAGCGCCGGTCACTGGTGAAGCCCAGAACCCTGAAATCGCGACGTAGCCGCCGACAGCAATCGCGCCGTTGGGGCCGATATTACGAGCTCCCGATGCTGTGCCAAGAATCGTATTGACCAGGCCTGCCGTCAAAACGATCTCCATCGCCAGGGTTTTCATGGGCCCGATTCCTTTTCCCGGAACGGTCAGTCCCGATTTCAGGGCGTCTTGACCGAACATGGCCAGAAGAAACAAAGAGGCGAGCAGGCCGCCGGCAAACTGGCCGAAAATATATCCGGGAACCCTTATCCATGGAAAGTTTTTGCGAATGGCGAAAGCTATCGTTACAGCCGGGTTCAGGTGTGCTCCGCTTACTGTGCCCATAAAATAGATAATGGCCATGACCATGACTCCCGGAGCAATCGGAAGCAGTTTGCCGATGATGTCATTACCCCAGACAGTTGCAGTGATACTGCCTCCCACAGCTACAAGGACAAGCAGGAACGTTCCCCAGAGTTCAGCGAAAATTCTTCTCCATTCCAGTCCGGGATCAAGAAAATTCGGTGGAACCTGTTGATTGACCATACGGCTTTGCTGAGCCGTCACCTGATGATTTCGGTATGGTTTCCCCATTGCTTTTTCAATGTCGAATAATTACAGGCCAGTATCCTTTCATGAAAAAACGCTATCGGGTACGGGCGGGTCGGGTTTGTTATCCAGCATGTTTTTTATGAGCCTCCTTTTCCAGCTGTTTGCGGATTGAGGTCAACGTTGCCTGTCGCTCGTCGTCGATCTCAGGAAAGCGCATATCAAGCGAATTGAACGTATCGAGAATGATCCGGGAAATAATCAGACGGGCATTCTGCTTGTCATCAGCTGGCACCACATACCAGGGGGCCTGTTTTGTGCTCGTTTCACTGAGACATATTTCATATGCCTCCATGTACTGTTTCCAGAATTTCCTCTCTTCGATGTCGGCAACACTGAATTTCCATTTTTTTTCAGGTTTGTCGATCCTGTCGATAAAGCGCCTGCGTTGCTCTTCTTTGGAGAGATGAAGGAAAAACTTGACGATATGCGTGCCGTTACGATGAAGATGTTTCTCCATATCGACAATCGAACGATAGCGCCTCTTCCAGATCTCTTTTTCGTCGAGCAACTGTTCAGGAGCGAGACCCTGGCTGCGAAGAATCTCCGGATGTACGCGGACGATAAGCACTTCCTCATAGTAAGAGCGGTTGAAGATGCCGATTCGACCCCGTTCGGGCAGGCATTGGTAAGTCCGCCACAGAAAATCGTGTTCCAGTTCCATCGGCCCGGGATGCTTGAAGCTGAATACCTGGCAGCCTTGCGGGTTGACGCCGGACATCACGTGCTTGATAGCCCCGTCTTTTCCGGCAGCGTCCATGGCCTGAAAAATCAATAAAACCGCATACCGGTCGGATGCATATTGAACCTGTTGAAGCTTGCGCAGTTCATGCACGTGCTTTGCTATGAGTTCGCGATAATGATCATTCGAGTCGTAAAAGGGGGCGACCGTTGTCGGCCGATTTTTCAGTTCGACCTTCTCTCCGGGTCTCACCACAAAATCCTTTGTATTCATTTCCATATCGGTTTATTCGTTCATAACGAATGACACGATCATGAGTAACGGAAAGACGCGGATTTGGGGGAGCGTATTGAATCCACATCGGACCGAGTGCAGGATCAGTACTCTTCGCCGTTGATCAGCAGCACCACCATCCGGTCATCACCAAGGGAGTCCTTGACCTCCTGAGACCATTCGCGGGAAGCTTCCTCGAGTTCTCCGATGATGAAATCCTCGAAATCTTCCAGGATCTCCTCTTCGACGTCGACCTCTTCAGGTGAGGTGACCTTGATCAGGATGCTCGGTTCTGCATCTTTTCCCTCGCCGTACATGCCGAATTCGATATCGACGTTGCTGGCGACCGTACCCGTAAGCGCGACCAGTTTGCCTGTTTCAAGGAGTTTGTTTTCGATGTTTTCCAGGTCGACCAGAACGCCGGCATACCTGGCGTCTTCATGAAGGTTGATGCTGTTGGCCATTGATTTGCTTCTTTGATGGTGAAAGACGGTCTGTTTATGCAGGTAAAATAGTCATAAACTGCGATAAAGCCGATGCTCCGACTGATTTGCCGTACAAGCTCAGATCCGAGGTCGGTTTATATGGCGATATCGTCACTCATTCCCCACTTTATTTTTAATAATAATTGTTTTAAACTGCATCTAACACTGCATTATTTCGCTTTGGCGGTTTAAGTGGTTTCACGTGCATGGTCGATATCTGAGTGAACATTTCCCCCAAAGATCTCTTTTTAACCAGTCGGAAGACTCTCTCTGATCTTGCTTGATTATTGAAGGGATGCCGTTCCTCTTTATCAATTTTTCCGCCACGGCAGTTGTACCCTCATGGATATGCGTTTGTGACAAAGTATGCTTTATGATCACTTGCCGTGGTTGAACGGTTGTCTGTTATCATGAACCAAATGGCGTTTCCCTTATGCGGAATCCAGCACAACCTCCCGCACCGGCCGCAGCTCCTCATGACCGGGCGCTTGCAGGAATAATCGACATCGTTCCCGACGTATTTTTCGTCATTGACCATGAATACACGATCCTTGACGTCAATACCGCATTCGAAGCCCGTTTTGGGAAGTCGAGACAGGAGAGTATCGGTGTCAATATGTACGATCTGTTCGTATCCGTAGAGTGCATGTCTGAAGCAGCGTCCGGATTGAGGGACAAGGCTGGAGAAATTCTTTGCTCGGGACAGTCGTATAGCTTCGATGATGAAGTCTGCGGCATTTGGTCGAGATGTATAATCAAACCCGTCGGTGCGGCTGACGGGTCGGTTGCCCGTCTGTTTTTCATAATTCAGGATATCACTGCCCAGAAACGCGATGAGCAAAAAGCCCGGAATGAGGTCGAGCTTAAAAGGCTCCTTCTTGATCTTCTGCCGGCCTGTACGTTAATCATTGACAGTGAAGCTCGCGTTCTGAAGTGGAATGAGCACGCACGTGTGGTCATTTTTGGAAAGCCGGAGCCCGAGATGTTCGGCACTGATCCGTTCGATTACATTTTCCCTGACGACCGGAGTATTCTCAGAGAGAAGCTCTCGCAGGTGTTGAATTCCGGTAACACGGAAATTGCTGAAGCAAGGGTGCTTCTGCACGGAGGCCCGGAGTTCATTTGGGGAATAATTCATGCCAAGCGGGTGTTCGTCGACGGTGACGCATGTGTTCTTATCGCCGGCATGGATATCGATGATCGCAAAATGCTGGAAGATGCGCTCAAGAAAAACCTTGATCGTTGGGATTCGATTCTTCAGAAATGGCATATCGGCTTGTGGGAGGTCGATCTTCAAACGAACAAGGTTGCGCGCACACTCGAACATGACCGGATTTTCGGTTATGACGCTCTTCAGCCGGAGTGGCATCTGGAAACGTTTTTCGATCACGTTATCCCTGAAGATCGTACAGAGTTGGAGAGGTATCGCCGGGAATTGTTGCCAAAAAAACTGAATGAATGGAGTCATGAGTGCAGGATTCTCCGGGCCGACGGCAACGTGCGGTGGATCAGTTTATTATGCGAACTCAAGCGATGCGGTGCTGGAACACCAGTCCAAATCCAGGGTTTTATCCAGGATATCACCGATCGAAAGCAGGCTGAACTGGTGAATCAGCATCTTCAGTCACAGCTTCAGCAGTCCCAGAAAATGGAGCTTGTCGGACAACTTGCCGGCGGGATCGCCCATGACTTCAACAATGTGCTTACCGCGATTATCGGGAACACGGAAATTCTACTCAACAGGTTCGATGAGGGGCATCCGGCTCATGAAAACCTTGAGATAATCGGCACTTCGGCGAAACGTTCTGCAGATATGGTCCGTCAGTTGCTGGGGTTTGCACGAAAGCAGATGGTGACGCCGAAAATAATCGAACTCGATGCAGAGGTTGAAAATCTTCGTGCCATGCTCCGCCAGCTGATCAGCGAAAACATCCGTTTGGAGTGGCGCTTTGAAGGGCACCATGCCCGGATCTTTATCGACCCGTCGCAACTTGCGCAGATTGTCACCAATCTTGTCGTGAACGCTCGTGACGCCATCACCGATAACGGAACGATAACTGTTTCCACGGGCTGTGTCAAAGTCGCACGAACGGATTGTGATGCGGGCCATCCTTGTTTGAGTCCCGGCAATTTCGTCCGTCTTTCGGTTTCGGATAACGGCACCGGCGTCGACAAGAGTAATCTTGCACATATTTTCGAGCCATATTTCACCACCAAGGATATCGGAAAAGGGACAGGGCTCGGACTTTCAACGGTATACGGGATCGTCAAGCAGAACGGCGGGTATGTCGATTGCAGGTCAGATGACGGAGCGGGAAGCATATTCAGTATCTGGCTGCCGGAATATCTGGACAGGGCAGTGGAGGTGAAGGACGCTGCGACGGCTTTCCCGGAACGTAATAACAGCGAGACCATACTGCTTGTCGAAGATGATGCCGATATCCTGAGGCTCCTCAAGGAGGTCCTTGAAACCAAAGGGTTTTCAGTGCTCTCGGCCTGCGATGCTGAAATGGCTGCCAGCCTTGCCGCAATTCATGGAGAGAAGATCGCGCTCATGATTACCGACATCGTTCTGCCGAAGATGAACGGCATTCAACTTGGCAACAAAATGCATGAGAGCGGACTGGGCTTGAGAATCCTCTATATGTCGGGGTATACCGTGGATATCATCGATCGTCAGGAGCTGTTTCATGAAGAGGCGAACTTCATCGCCAAGCCGTTCTCCATCGATGATTTCATCACAAACGTTTACAGGATGCTGAATCAGAATTGAAATTTGCCATTGCCACGAAGCGAAGGCCTGGACGCTCTATTGGATACT
>Ga0326726_10006398_pt1 | contig 10609 bp, 10 predicted proteins | sample MHFenrmetagenome_2_FD_207603 | JGI IMG/M metagenome (GOLD analysis project Ga0326726, IMG submission 207603) | Lab enriched peat soil microbial communities from Michigan Hollow, Ithaca, NY, United States - MHF15MN | ecosystem: Environmental > Terrestrial > Soil > Wetlands > Peat | place: USA... | reverse complement strand
TCGGCAGAAGGCTCCATAGCTTATCTACCTGGCTGTAATTGCGGGTTATTTCGCTTATCACGAAACACATTAAAGCCACACTTGCCATGACGACTATCCATATTGAAACCAGATTTTGAAATTGAATATTATATTCGGGAAAAATGTTGGTAAAGAAGCCGAATAAGCAATAGTAAGTCATAGCCGGTTGGTTTTAAGGTTTTATTTTTTCAAACAGACCAATCAGTTTTGATTGATAGATTTCAATTATCAATGGTTCCTGCTCTCCAATCGGCTTTACAGGTATCAGGTCGATCACTTCTTCCGGCTTTAATCCTGATCTGTACATTAAATTTAATGAAGCAATAATAGTATTATTTATTGATTCTTTGCTTTCATTTTCAGAAAGGCCTATTTTTTCCCCTATTTCAGTCAGCTCTCTCCACTGGAACCAGAAATAGGTCGGCAGCATAGCCGACATGATTGCATAACTTTCAAGCTTTTCTTCAGAAACTTCAAAAGTATTCCCCAGGTTTTTAAGCAAGTCAAGGATACTACTCTTTTGTGAGGGATCAAAATCTGACGCAAAAGACAACTGATTGTAACCTTCATTTATATATGATGTCGCATTTGGAATCAGCCTTGCTATGTTTTTGACATGACCAAGTTTTGATGAAAGTTTTGTCAGATTGATTTTAGGTGCCAGAGAAATAACTATTGCATCTTCTTTTACGTTCTCTTTTATAAGCTCAAGCGTATCCATTATCACAGGTGGATGAAGTGAAATAAAAACCAGATCCTGTCCTGCTGCATCGTATACATCAGCAGATTCAATCTCCGGAAATTGCTTTTTAAGATTTGTCAGAACTACCGGATTTGTGTCGGTAATTACGACTTTGCTGAATTGGATATTCTTATTTTTAAAACCTTGCAGAAGGATCTTTGTAACCCTTCCCCCACCGATAAAACCCAACGATTTACTTTTCATAATTATATAATTTAATAAGTTCAGTTATTATTCTTTATTTTCTCTTTTCTCCCCCTTTCTCCCTCACATTTTTCCTTCTTTTCAACTGGCACATACATGATCCTGTTAACTTTTCATCTGGATTTATTTTAACCGGGAACCCGTCCCGTTCCCAGTCAACAATTCCTCCTGCAAGGTTTGCAACATTTTCAAATCCTGATTCCATTAAAAACAATGTGCATTCCCTGCTCTTTAGTCCTGTCGTATCAGCAATTATTAATGGAATATCATGGGGAAGATTTTCACCCTGCTCTTTAATCCTGCTGAAAGGGATACATATAACATTTTCATTATCAAATATTTTATAGCCTCTTAGATTTTCTTCCCTTACATCTATTAAAACTGCTCCTGCTTTGCAAAGATTAACACAATCTGTCGGTGTTATATTGATAACTCCATGGGACAAAAATCCAAAAGACTTATAAAAATCCATTAAATATTTATTTGCATTTTATAATTGAAACTATACTTTTAAATGCAATGTAATAAGTTCCTTTAATTCATTTAGCGATGGTACTTTAGCATAAAGAACAACATTTTCATCCAGAACCAGTGCAGGAGTTCTTATAACTCCGTAAGAAGCTATTTTCCGGACATCTTCTTCCTTGATGACTGAGGCATCCAGACCCATTTCAGTTACAGCTTTTAATGTGACTTTCTCCAGATTCTTACAGTTTGAACAACCTGTTCCAAGGATTTTAAATACATTATTCATAATTGGTATTTTTTACAATTTTAATATTCACAAAATCGTTAAGGAGCTCTTTGGCAATTTTCCAGTTTTTTTTATTTATGCAATATTTTACCATAGGAGGTTCAAAGCTTCCCTGTATAAGTCCGGCATTTTTAAGCTCCGACATATGTTGCGAGACTGTCGAATTTGCAAGGGGCATCTCCTGTGACACTTCATTAAAACAACATGTACTCAGTGAGGCAAGGTGACGCAATATTGCAATCCGTGCTGGATGACCAAGCGCTTTTGCAAATCTTGCAAGCCGGACATCATCTTCATTGTAATTTTTATTTTTATTCTTTGACATAATTATGGATTTTAGAAAATTAGGTTGAACAGATATCCGACAATCAGGATGCCTGCCGTTACAATTCCGATAAAAGTAAGTATTAATGGCATTTTAAGCACTTTCCTGAGTATTATCATTTCAGGCAGTGATAATCCTATTACAGCCATCATAAATGCCAGGGATGTACCAAGTGATGCTCCTTTATCAATCAGAACCGAGACTATCGGTATAATGCCGGCTGCATTTGAATAAAGCGGTATTCCGATTAATACTGAAAGCGGAACTGAATACCACACCGATTTCCCCATAATTGATGCCATAAAGTTTTCCGGCACAAAACCGTGTATTCCCGCCCCTACCGCAATACCTATAATAATATAAATCCAAACTTTGCTTACAATATCTTTAACTGCGTTTATACCTGAATCTATTCTGTTATTTAAAGTCATTTTATTCTCTTCAATTCCTGTATTACCTAACTTTGTTTCATACACCCAGTTCTCAACCCATTTTTCAAGATTAAGTTTACCAATTATCCATCCTGCTGAAATAGCTATAATAAGTCCCGTAACTACGTAAATTAAAGCTGTTTCCCATCCAAACATGCTGAATAAAAGTATAACTGCTACTTCATTTATCATAGGAGCCGCAATTAGAAATGAAAATGTAACTCCTAATGGTATACCTGATTCCACAAATCCCAGGAATAGAGGAATTGCAGAGCATGAGCAAAATGGAGTTACTATTCCCAACATTCCTGCCATTACGTTACCTGCAAATTTTGATTTCCCTTCAAGAACTTTTCTAGTTCGTTCGGGAGAGAAGAAAGATCTGAGAATTCCTACGAAGAAGATAATTAATGTCAGAAGCAGAAGTACTTTAGGAACTTCATAAATAAAGAACCTGATTGATTCAGTAAAATGTTTCCCAGGTTCCATTCCAAGTATCTTATATGCCAGTAAATCTGATGCAGGCTTAATTAATAAATAAACAGCTACCAATTCTGGAAGCAGAATCAATGGCAGAATGATTTTATGAATTCTGATCTGCTCTGAAAGAGAATTCATTGCTTAGACATAATAATTCGTAAATATACGAAACATAATTCGTAATTATACGAATTATATTTAAAATTTATAAAAAATTTCAAGTAAAAAAGATTGGTAAAAAGGCGGGAGATTCCTCATCCCGAGTTCTCGGGACTCGGAATGACATGGCGCTTTTGGGGTAACGAAGGGGAGAGGAGGCGGAATGCCATAAGCATTCCGCCTCCTCTCCCCCCACACTTATTATAAATGAAATGTCATTCCGAATGAATCCCGCTTTGCGGGAGGAATGAGGAATCTCCTCACCCTTACACCTTTTTCTGAAAAAGCGATATGTCAGAAATGACAGAACACGAAGGATTAGATATATGGAGCTTCAATTTCTCCATATAACTTTCAATATAAGACTGCTTTGATTTTGATTTGTATTGCATAATAAACCTGGGGTGCTCAAGCGGAATTATCTGTTTAAAGAATTTATGATCTTTATTAAGTGTTGTAAGAACCTTGAAATTTTTACCCGTGCCGAGACAAAAGCAAACATCTCTTTCAATACCAAATTCAAGCTGTTTCTTTAAAGATGCAATGATGAAATCCAGTATCGATTCTGTTAATTCCTTGCTGTCATAGTAATTATAATTTATCTCCTTCCCTTTTGAGCCGGCAGATGTGAATCCCAGCGGACTTACAGAACTTATGAAGAAGTCGCCATAGAATTTCTCCGGACCGCCATACTGGTCAATCATTTTATAAATGAATACTGAAGATGTTTCGAAGGACTTTAATCCGGGTATAGTAATACAGCATTTTTCTTTCAATCTTACTGTATCGGTAAAGGGTATGCCGGTTATACCTGCACCAAACCTGCCAGGATTGATTCCAAGGATTAAATGTCTTGTTTTATTATCGTTGTAAAATTTCCGGTAAAACTGTGAAACTGCAGAAAGAACTTCCGGATTATCCCTGAAAGGATTCATTAATGAGATGCCCTTCGGCAATGACCCATTAAAATCGAGTTCCATGCAAAAAGAAATTACCTTTTCTGCAAAGATGTCCATTACAAAATGCTGAAAATGTAATTTTTATAAAATCAGGAAATAAAGCTGAAAACTGAGCTGATTTTTATTCTTCTTAATTCTTCACACAGCGTACCGAATATTTGTTCGATTTCTCTGCACCGTGTATGTCAGCCATATCCTCTGCTCTTGAAATGTCAATTACAGGTTTATCGTTTATAATCAGGTAGCTGAAAAATTCTGCATTGTCTGAATCATATTCTGTAGAGGTCCAGTAGTAGCCACTCTCGTCCATTTCTGTAAAAGTTCCCTCATAATCCTGCATTCCGGCCAGCTGAATTTCAAAAGAAACCGGTCCGGATTTTGTTTTCCCCCACGCATCATCTCTTTCAAAATTGTTAATCAGGGATCTGAATTCTGATCCGGAAGGCAGATGCCATCCATCAGGACATGCCTTAGTGGCCATTTTCCAGTCATAAAGTACACCATAATCGGCTCCATTGTTCGGATTGTTGTCAAAATAAAAGGCACCGCTTCCTTCTGCTTTGAATTTAAGATTTTCTGCCATCCAGGTTCTGTCCTCTATTGTAATTGTCCTGTAAACATTTCCATCCCTGGGATCGGTGAATTTATTCTGTGCTGAAATATTCAGAAAAAATATTGAAACGACTAAAACCAACAGTATCTTCTTCATCTCTTATCTTCTTTTATTAAAAATTAGCCTTTTAAAATTCCTGCAAAAATAAATATTCTGATATATATAACGCGTAATTAAATGAATTGTTATTAACCTTTTAAATAAAATACCAACTCTAAATTCATTTTATTGACTAATAGCTACAAATTCAAGAGATTAATTAAATTGTTAAAGGAAAAATATTTGTAAATTTGTAGAATAGCGGTTCAAATAGAAATATATTAGTCATTTGGCTTATCATATTCTGAAAAAAGGTATGTTTTTTGATAAAATGTCAGGGAAGTATATTATTTGATTGATTTAATTTAAATTACCATGAAATCACTTTTTATTAGTTTGGCCTGCCTGTTCATCTTAATTGGGACTTCTTTTAGCCAGGATAATTTTAAAGTCATTAAAGTGAACGGGTCTATACTTTTAAGGGCAAAGAATGTTTCTCTTCAGACGGGTACTGTTTTTTCAGAGAAAGAAGACTTGCTTTTCAGAACTGAAGATGCTACAGCCGCTGTTATAAATTCCCAGAAAGGAAGATTAATTCTCACGGCGAATAACCATGATCTTTCGAAGATCCAGGCAAATTATCTTCCTGCAATGTATAATGTCAGCACAAGAGGTGGATCATTATCCAATATTGTTGATTTGCAGAATCATTTCTCAGGAAAATATGTCGTTCTCGATAAGCAAAAAATAGTTATGGATACGGAAGCATTCCCAATGAATTCTGATCAATATTTTTACCTGAAATACACTTATAAAGGTGAAGAAATACCTAAAAAGCTGGATTTCTCGGGCGATACTCTGATAATTGACAAGAAAAATCTCTATACTGTTGACGAACAACCTATTCCCAGGCCTGATAATACTATAATAAAGTTATTTTATCTGAATGGGAATAAATCATTACAGATAAGTGAATTCAATCTCATCTTTCCGGATACAAAACAATTGAAAGAAGAGGTTAAGATCATTCTGGATACAATGAAAAATGTTCCACCTAAAGACCAGGTTGGCGAGGTAACAGCTTATATTTATGATCAGTATGGCAAAATTCAAAGGGATAATCTTATAGCCTGGATGAAGGCTAACCTTGGTTTCCAGATTAAATAATTTCAGGATATTTTATTCCTACTGACTATTCAGATAGTCTCTCTACTTTTGTATCTTTACATGCCAGATAATAGCATATAGACTATTAACTGGAATTATGAAATATCTTTCAGGTTTATTCTTTTTTTTTATGTTTTTCCTGTGTGCCACAGGAAGAGCACAGGAAGTGGTTTACCCTGTAACTAATTATACCACAAAAGAATATGGTGGAAATTTTAGTCCTCAAAATTGGTCACTTGTTCAGGATCAAAGAGGCATCATCTATGCAGCAAATGCTCATATGTTGCTCGAATTTGATGGTCACTCCTGGAATTCTTATCCATTAAACAAATTATCTAACATTCTTTCATTAGCTACTGACTCAACAGGAATTATTTATGCGAGCTCATATAGGGAATTTGGTTATTTTGAACCCGATTATCAAACCGGATTTAAGTATAGTTCTTTATCTGATTCTCTAAATAGAAATGACCTTGAATTTTCTACGATCCGATATATAAATGTTTTTTCCGGGGGGATTGCTTTTCAAGCTCTGGAAAAGCTGTTTATTTATAAGAACGGGAAAATACAGGTTATTAATCCGGCAACAACATTTCACACATCATTTGTTGTAAATGATTTATTATATGTCAGACAGAGGGATGTTGGCCTTATGATGTGGAAAGATGGAAAACTGAATAAAATTGAAGGGAGCGAAATATTTAAGTCAACGGGCATATTCGTGATGCTCCCCTTTGGCTCAGACGGCAGGGAAATATTAATTGGGACACAAGAAATAGGATTCTGGATTTTCGACTCTTCTTCTGAAAAAAAATTCCGCCCTTTTATTCTTAAAGAACAAACACTGATTGACAATGCAGAAATATCAGGAGGGATATTGATGTCTGATGGTTTGATTGCTCTCAGTACTCACCGTAATGGAATTATTTTAATTAATACAAACGGGGATATAGTAACAATAATAAATAAGGAAACTGGCCTTCTGGATAATGACGTCAAGCAAGTAATTACCGATAAGAATAGAAATCTCTGGCTTGCGCTTCAAAACGGGATCAGTACAATTGAATATAGTTCACCAATCTCATTTTATACTGAAAATTCCGGAATTAAAGGATCAGTTCAATGTGTTAAGAGGTACAAAGGTCTTTTATATGTCGGGACAACTACAGGACTTTATATTAAGAATAAAAAACCACGATCTGTAATACAGTTTACTAAGGTTTTTAATATATCAGATCCCGTCAACAGCCTGATTGAAGTAGATGACAATTTGCTTGCTGGAACTGATGCAGGGATATTTGAAATCAGCAGTAAAGGTTCTGCAAAAGTATACAATGAAAGATCATCAGCTCTTTATTATTCCCCTGCCTATAAGCTTTTATTGTCCGGAGGATCAGGTATTTCTGTGTTTCAGAAAAGCAGAACTTTCAGGAAAATTAAACTACCTGAAGAAATCACATCAGACATTCTTTCAATAACTGGAATTGAACAGCAGAATCCTGATTCATGTGTGATATGGGCTGGTTCAAGGTTTAACGGTGTTGCAATAAGATTAGTTTTTTATAAAGATTTACGAAGTACTATTGATCAATATGGAGTGAGTGATGGCCTGGCAGATGGGGCTGTTTATCCTTCAAACTATAAAGGTGAAACATTTTTTGGTACTAGTGAAGGCTTTCGCAAATTCAAGCATGAAAGTGAAGTTAAAAAAGATCTTCCCGATTCTTTAAAAAATAATCCTGATTGGCTGATAGGAGAATTCCATACATATATTTTAACCAGAGATACTATCGGAAAATCAATCTCCTCTTTTATTGACAGCCCTGATAGAGTATGGATATGTGCCGATAATCATTTGGGCTACATCAATAAAAATGATACTGATAATTTTATCAGTGCTCCCTTCAGGGGAATTGATGCTAAAATTAATTCAATATATCCTGAGAATAATGGCATCTGCTGGTTTGCTACAACTGAAGGACTCATCCGCTATGATCTGAATTCCGGTAAGGATTATTCAGTTGATTTTTTATCCTTAATCAGGGAAGTAACCACCTTACGTACTGATTCAATCCTTTTTGCCGGGACGAATTTTACAAAAGATTCTGACGAGATTAAAATAACAACATCTCAATCTGATTTATTCAAGCCTGTACTGGCTTACAGGAATAACTCTTTAAGATTTGATTTTGCTGCTCCATTTTTCGAATATCCCGATAAGATGGTTTTCCAGTGTCGGCTTGAAGGATTTGACTCCACCTGGACAAGCCTGGGACATAGTTTTTACCAGCAATATACTAACCTGCATGAGGGAAATTATACTTTCCGTGTCAGAGCTCAAAATGTTTATGGACATAATTCCGATGAGGCTCTCTATAGTTTTACAGTCCTGCCACCATGGTACAGGACGTGGCCGGCTTATATTATCTATGGCATATTATCACTGCTGACCATCTGGATTTCTGCAAGATTATATTCACTCCGCCTTAAACGAGAGAATATACGGCTGGAGGGAATTGTCAGGGATAGAACTGCAGAGGTTGTCCGACAGAGAGATGTCCTTGAACATCAAAATAAAGAGATTGAGGACAGTATCCGTTATGCAAGCAGGATACAAAATGCAGTATTGCCTGCAGATCACGACTTTACCGGATTGATTCCGGAAAGTTTTGTTTTTTTCAAACCTCTTGAAATAGTGAGCGGTGATTTTTATTGGATCAGCCAGGTGGAAAGTAAATTGATCATTTCAGCTGCCGATTGTACTGGTCATGGTGTTCCAGGTGCATTTATGAGCATGCTGGGTGTGGCATTCCTGAATGAAATTGTGAACAAGGATCATGTTACCCGTCCAGATCTTATTCTTAACAAATTAAGGGATAAAGTCATCGAGGCGCTTCAGCAACAGGGAAAATCAGGTGAAGCTAAAGATGGGATGGATATAGTTGTGGTATGCATTGATGAACAAACCAAAAAGTTAAGCTATGCCGGAGCATATAATCCTTTGATTATGATCAGAAATGGAGAATTGTCGGAAATATCTGCTGATAAGATGCCAATAGCTATTTACGATAATATGAAAGAATTTACCATGCATGAGATTTCAATAGCTACGGGCGATTTGTTCTATTTCTACTCAGATGGCTATGAAGATCAGTTCGGAGGTCCAAATGGTAAGAAATTAAAATCAAAACGGTTTAAACAGCTTCTCCTGGATAATTATGACAAACCATTGAAAGATCAGAAATTGATCCTTGAGAAATCATTTGAAGAGTGGAAAGGTAATTTGAAACAAGTAGATGATATTGTAGTTATCGGAGTCAAAGTATGAAATTGTCATGCAAGTCTTGCGGTCCTGCGGTCTTGCAAGTAGTTTTACTTTTTTGCCTTCCCCTATAAGGATACTTCCTATAAATATGTAAATTTGTGCGCTTTATTAACCGGAGTTTATCTCAATGGCAGACGACAAATTAATTAAACCGTACGGCGATAAGCAGATGTCTTTCGATAAGCGCTACCTGGAAATGGCTCTGATATGGGCTCGGAATTCGTATTGCATCCGCCGCCAGGTCGGTGCATTGATAGTAAAAGGAAAAATGATTATTTCCGATGGCTATAATGGGACTCCAGCCGGCTTTGAAAATGTATGCGAAGATGAGAACAACGTTACAAAACCGTATGTTCTTCATGCTGAAGCGAATGCAATTACTAAAGTGGCCAAATCAAATAATTCAAGCGAGGATTCAACACTTTATGTTACTACATCTCCATGTATGGAATGTGCAAAGCTTATTATTCAGTCAGGAATTAAAAGAGTTGTTTATTGCAACAGGTATCGTATTACTGATGGACTTGATCTGCTGAAACGTGCCGGAATAAAGCTGGTATATATTGATCCGGAAAATGACATCTATGAACAACAATAATTCAAAAAGGAGTGTTTTTCTTCCATTACTCCTTGCATTATCAACAGTCTTTGGTATTCTGATCGGGATTTATCTTCCAAGGCAGAATGATAATCGGCAGCATTCAGTCCTGAGATTAAAAAATGATAAGATCAACAACACTCTTAACATAATCGAATCAGATTATGTTGATAAGGTTGACCGCAATGATCTTGTCGAAACAGCTATTCCGGCTATTCTTAAAAAGCTTGATCCTCATTCGTTATATATACCTGCGAAAAATCTTACCCGCGCAAATGAGTCTCTTCTTGGTAACTTTGAAGGAATCGGTATCTCATTCAATATGCTTACTGATACTATACTGGTAATCAGCACAATACCAGGCGGTCCATCAGAAAAGCTTGGCCTTATGGCTGGTGATAAGATCCTTTACGTTAATGATTCACTTGTTGCAGGGAAAGGAATAAGCGATGAAAAAATTGTGGAAATGCTTAAGGGTCCCAGGGGAACAGTTGTAAAGGTAAAAATCCTTCGCAAAGGACATAAAGAGCTTCTGTCATTTGATATTACACGTGATAAGATACCTATTTACAGCGTGGATGTTGCTTACATGATCAACAATAATACAGGGTTTATCAGAATTAACAATTTTGCCGAGACAACCTTTAATGAGTTCATGAATGGACTCAGGGAACTTAAAGGTCAGGGTATGACGAAACTTATTATCGACCTGAGGGGAAATTCCGGAGGAGTTATGGAGGCTGCGATTCAGATAGCTAACCAGTTTCTTAAAAAGGGACAATTGATTGTTTA
>Ga0326726_10006397_pt1 | contig 10609 bp, 4 predicted proteins | sample MHFenrmetagenome_2_FD_207603 | JGI IMG/M metagenome (GOLD analysis project Ga0326726, IMG submission 207603) | Lab enriched peat soil microbial communities from Michigan Hollow, Ithaca, NY, United States - MHF15MN | ecosystem: Environmental > Terrestrial > Soil > Wetlands > Peat | place: USA... | reverse complement strand
GATTCCAAGAAGGCGGAGGATGGCGGCTTGATCGATGCGGACGACTTCTTCGAGACGCTCATCAACCCGGAGAGCTATACGCAGGACTACAAGCTGAAGTTCTCCGATTCAGGGCAGGGGCAGGGCACAAGCGGAAAGCAGCTCAAGTATGAGTACACGGCCCCGGAGGAAATCAGCTTCGAGTTCCTGTTCGACAATACCGGGATCATCGATGGCAAGCCGCGTCCAAGTGTCGCGGAGGATCTCAAGCGATTCAAACGCGTTGTGATTGATTATAAAGGAGATGCGCACGAGCCTCGCCATTTCAAGCTGGTGTGGGGGGAGAATTCAATCTTCAAAGGCCGGGTAACGGAGGTCAGCATCACCTACAAGCTGTTCAATCCTGACGGCAGCCCTATCCGGGCTGTAGCGAAGGTCAAGTTCAGAAGCAGTATTGAAGAGCTAAAACGGGCTGCCAAGGAGAACAAAGGTTCTCCTGACGTGACGCATGTGCGCAAAGTGCAATTGGGTGATACGCTCCCGATGATGTGTTTCCGCATTTACGGGGACCCGAGATACTACTTGCGGGTGGCCGAGGCGAACGGGCTGGAGAATTTCCGATCCCTGAAGCCCGGAACAGGCATCGTCTTTCCCGCTGTAGAAAAAACGCCCAGGAAACCGTGAGCAACGAATCTACCATCCCGACGCCGGCAACGCCGGATGTCTGCACGGTGGCCGTTCTCGTCGACGGGAAGGAAATCCCCGGCGCGTTCCACGTGCTGTCGCTTTCCGTGACGCGGGAACTTAACCGGATTCCAACGGCCATGCTTCAGTTGCAGGATGGCGAGGCGTCCAAATCGACGTTTGCGACGAGCAATGCCGACTATTTCATTCCCGGCAAGAAGATCGAAATTCAGCTTGGCTATCGGTCACAGAACAGTACGGTGTTCAAAGGGATTATCATAAAGCACGGCGTCAAGGTACGGAAGAACGCCAGCGCGCTGCTCGTGGAATGTCGCGACGAAGCGGTGAAGATGACCAGCGGCAGAAAAAGCCGCTACTACACCGACAAGAAGGACAGCGACATCATGGAAGAGCTGATCGGCCTGTACGGTTTGCAGAAAGATGTGGAGCCGACCGGGCCGGACCTGAAGGAGGTGGTGCAGTATGATGCCACCGATTGGGATTTTCTGATCTGTCGTGCCGAAGCGAACGGACAGGTGGTAATGGTCGAAGACGGGAAGATTGCAGTCGCCCGTCCCGCCGTCGGCAAAACTCCCGTGGTTACCGTGCAATTCGGCTCGACGATTCTGGAGTTGGATGCCGAGATTGACGCGCGTTGTCAGAGCAAGGGGATAAAAGCACGCAGCTGGAACGCCACCGACCAGGAAGTGATTGCCGCGGACGCAACAGAACCCTCAACCACAAAGAGCGGCAACCTCTTGCACGACACGCTGGCGGATGTTCTCGGAGGCGAACCCCGCGAAATGCGGCACGGCGGCAAGATCGGCCAGCCGGAATTGCAGGCATGGGCGGACGGCCAGCTTCTGAAGGAGCGTCTGGCAAGGGTCCGCGGGCGGGCGAAATTCCAGGGATTTGCGGACATACTGCCGGGAAGAATCATTGAGGTGACTGGCATCGGGGAACGGTTTCAGGGTGAGATGTACGTTTCCGGCGTGCGCCATACTGTGGCCAACGGCAATTGGGAAACCGACGCGCAGTTCGGGCTGAACCCCGAACTCTTTGCTGAAACCTACAACCTGCACCCGTTGCCTGCGTCGGGCCTACTCCCCGCTGTCGGCGGCCTGCAGATCGGTGTCGTCACGGTGCTGGAAAATGATCCCGACGGTGAAGACCGGATCAAGGTGCGGCTTCCGTTAATCAGCACCGCCGAGGAGGGCATCTGGGCGCGTATTGCCACCCTGGACGCCGGAAAAGCGCGCGGCACGTTCTTTCGCCCTGAAATCGGCGACGAGGTGGTGGTGGGCTTCCTCGGTGATGATCCCCGATATCCTGTTGTGCTCGGGATGTGCCACAGCAGCGCCAAACCCGCTCCTGAACCTGCCAAAGATGCCAACCATAGGAAAGGCTACGTCAGCCGTGAAAAAATGGAGTTGACCTTCGACGACGAAAAGAAAATCGTCGTCCTCCAAACGCCCGCGGGTAACAGGATGACGCTCTCGGAGGAGAACAAAGGCATCTCCATCGAAGACCAGAACGGAAACAAGATAACTCTTGACGATAGCGGCATCCGAGTTGAAAGCAGCAAAGATCTCGCCATGAAAGCCTCGAAGGACATAAAGATCGAAGGCTTGAACGTGGAGACGAAGGCACAAACAGCCTTCAAAGCTGTCGGCACCGGTAGCGCTGAAATCTCTGGTGCCAGCACAACGATCAAGGGGAGCGCCACAACCGTTATCAAGGGGGGTGTGGTTCAAATCAACTGAAGTGCATACCGAGACAGCGAGAAAATGCTCCCAGCGGCCCGTGTTACCGACATGATTGTGAGTCCAGCAACCCAGGGGGCGCCGACGCCCATCATTCCGCCCGGCGCCGCAACAGTGCTGATCGCCGGTCTTCCGGCGGCACGCATGGGGGATAGTTGCGGTGTTGATGCCGTTGTGAAGGGCTCCATGACGGTCCTGATCGGCGGGTTACCCGCTGCCCGGATTGCCGACATCACCGCAACGGGAGGCGCCGTCATTCCCCCCGGCGCGCTCACCGTGCTGATCGGCGGTTAATGAGCCCTGATATCATGACTGACGTTTTAATCGGCGGATGTACTGGCCGGGATAGGAGAAGATGAACTTTCCATTCCTAGGGCGCGGCTGGTCGTTTCCGCCCACATTCAATCGTACGCGGGCCGAAGTGGACATGCTGGAACAGGAGGCCGATGTCGCTTCGAGCCTTGAGATCCTGCTGAGCACAACGCGCGGCGAGCGCGTGATGCTGCCGCAATACGGGTGCAACCTTGATGAACTGGTGTTCGAGAGTCTGGATACGCGTATGAAGACGCTGATGGCGGACAAGGTGGAATCCGCAATCCTGTACCACGAACCGCGCGTCGAACTGGAAAGCGTACGGCTGGATGACAGCCGGCAGCTGGAAGGCGTAGTGTTGATCGAGGTGAGGTACCGCGTCAAGGCAACCAACTCCCGGTTTAACTTCGTCTTTCCGTATTACAAATCGGACGGGACGGATATCAACATCGCGGCTACAGTGAACCTTTTGCCCGACAATGTGTGAACTCTGTTATGTCGACCGGATGCACGGAAAATAGAGATCCTCTGATACTTGTGCGTGAAGGAACAAGTCAGGGCGAGCGCATCTCACCCGCTCTGGACCCTGAGTTCGTCTCTGTCAACGAGCGCAAACCAGAGCACGTGATGATGTTCGCGAAAGCCTATGCCGGATTCTTGAGGTATTACGAAACGGCGAACTTTGCCACGGAAGACTGGAAGCCGTTCTTCAGCAATGATGTTTCCGTGCAACTGGCGACTGCCGCAGTGGAGGATGTGGAATACTACAAGTCGCAGGTACGAGAGTATTTCGATTTTCTGAACGACCGTAGCAATCAATTCAAGCCGGAGGTGAAGGCGAACCTGGGTTATCTGTTTAGTTGCATAGCCACGCTTGCCAGAGAGCTGGATCGGTTGGGAGACAAGTTGCCGGTCGGGAATGTGCTGAAGGATGTTCTCCAGAACCTGATTCAGACTCAGCTGGCTTCTGCCTTCAGACGGCTTATCAGCTATTACAAGGCAGATGAAGCACTGCCGACACCAAGCCGTCTGATCGGGGACACGCATCCCGGACTGAACATCCTCGGAGGCGCGACTGTTCCGTTCGGGAAGGTATATGCCGACGGGCTCTCCGACGATTGGAAAACCGAGAACTCCGGCGATTGGAGCGCCTATACTGCAGCGATTCCGGCGGATCCTTCGGTGTATGGCTCGGCCGTTGTCGGTACGGATGTCTTTGCACAGGCCAACCATATTGCCACGCACAACCTTTTTACGTCGATATTCGACCAGTTCCTGAAGGCGTATGTTCGCATTGTCAGTGAAGCGAAATTGGTGCTGGAGAAGACCTTCACCGGTTGGGACGGGCACGAGCCGCATTATGCTCTTTTCCTGGCTTACCTGCGGCTGTTTGAATTTGCACGTGCCGAAATGAACACGCTGACCGGCCGACACCTGGACCTCTATTATCGCGAGATCCTCAGACTGAGTGAAAAGCCCGCTGAACCGGGCCAGGCACATCTTCTGGTGGAGTTGGCAAATCATGCTCCGATGCACCAGCTCAAGGCTGGCGAACTGGTCAAAGCCGGGAAGGACGGTCTGGGAGTCGAAGCGTTTTTTGCCAACGACCGCGACTTCGTCGCGAACCAGGCAAAAGTGGCGGCACTGAAAACGGTCTACCGGCACGGTGACGAAGAAGTCGGCGACATGGGGGCGGACCCCAAGAGTCAGATAGGCCGTCTGTTCGCTTCACCGGTCGCCAATTCAGATGACGGGCTTGGAGCGGAACTCACCTCGGCGGACAAATCCTGGCATCCCTTCTCAAACAAAACGTATCAGGGAGGAGAGCTCAAAGCCATTCGAATGCCGCCAGCCGAAATCGGGTTTGCCATCGCGTCCCACCATCTGCTGTTGGCGGAAGGGACTCGAGCGATTACCGTTGCTTTCACAGTGACCGGAACTCCCCTGGCGGATGACCACAAGGATGACATCGTCTGCCTGCTCACATCAGAAAAGGGTTGGATTGAGGCAAAGGCGTCGAAATTCGGTACAGATTCGGGACTCCTGAAGCTGGAAATCATCCTTTCGGGAGCCGACCCTCCGGTGACACGATATGAGGTCAAGACCCATGGCTACAATTTTGGGACGGCTCTCCCGATTCTCCTGGTAAAGTTACGGCACAGCGAAGGGGTTCCGTACATCTACCATCTTCTTCAGGACACTCTCCTCGAACAGATTGATCTGACGACGGACGTCACGGGCCTGAGAACGGTTGCGGTCTCCAACGACTTCGGTCCTGTGGACACCTCCAAACCCTTCCAACCGTTCGGCGCCTCACCGGTAGCGGGGAGTTCGTTCGTCGTTGGTTCAAAGGAACTCTTTCAGAAGAATTGTGAAACGGCGAGTCTCAAGATCGAGTGGCAAAACCTTCCCACCGGAATCATCGGCCATAAAAAAGGTGCTACACCTTCCGTGACCATCTCCTCCCTTCAGGGTGGAATGTGGGATTCCCAACCCGGCACCCCTCCTTTCTCCAGCGACATCTTCTCCTTCGGTAACGAGATTGATCCCGACATCCCGGACCGCTCGAATGGGTCAGAAGAGGAATGGTTTTCCATAGGAGCGAGGAAGGGGTTCATTCAGGTGCTGCTCAATGAAAATCTGGGACATGTTGAGTACCTGAATGACCTGAGAGCGTATCTGATAGGGCAGTCGCAGACCCCGCCCACCGGCACGAACCCGGACAACCCCCCCTACATTCCTACGATCGCGCGTCTTTCCGTCGACTATAGAGCCGTCCGGCCCATCTCATTGAACTCAGCATCCAAGAAGTCGTTCGAAGAGCGGCCAGCCTCGTTTTTCCATCTGGCCCCTTTCGGCCAGGCTGAGCAGCACCCCTTCCTCGGTTCAACGAAAAGAATCTCTCTTCTCCCTCAATTTGCTCTCGAGCGGGAAATTAGCAAAGACGCGGGGGAGCTTTACATCGGCGTCTCGGGTCTCAAACCACCGCAAAACCTCGCCCTGCTCTTCCAGGTGGCCGACGGTACTGCCGACCCGCGCTCCCCAAAGCCCAAATCACACATCCGCTGGAGTTACTTGCACAACAATGAGTGGGTGGACTTTGACCGAAACGATGTGCAGGATCGCACGGCGGAGCTGCTCAAATCGGGTATCGTCACGCTTGCCGTTTCCCGCGACGCTTCGGAGGGCAACACCCTGCTGCCGGCCGGAATGCACTGGATCAGGGCGGCCGTCGCCTCCGAAAGTGACGCCGTGTGCCGGTTGATCAAGGTGGCGGCGCAGGCATTCTCGGCCACTTTCCATGACAGGGGCAACGACCCCCTCTTCCCCTCAGGTACGCTGCCTGAAGGCACGATCACCAAACTCGACCGGCCCGATGCAGACGTGAAGAAGCTGACGCAACCCTTTGCCACCTTCGGTGGACGAGGGCGGGAACTCCCAGGGACATTCTACACCCGCGTCAGCGAGCGTCTTCGCCATAAAGACCGCGCCATCAACATGTGGGACTACGAACGGTTGATACTGCAGGCCTTTCCCCAGATACACAGGGTCAAATGCCTGAACCACACACAGTACGAGATTGACGAGAGCGGTGCCTTACTGTACAGGGAGTTGGCCCCCGGACACGTGACCATCGTAACCGTTCCAAACCTGGAACTCGAGTCCCTGCGCGATCCCTTGCGCCCATTCACGAGTCTGGGTCTGCTGGAGGATATAGACGCTTTCATCCGCAAAAGACTTCCCTGTTTTGTCAAACTGCACGTGAAGAATCCGCTATTCGAGGAAGTCAAAGTCTCTTTCAATGTTTGGTTGAAGAAGGGCCAAGACCAGAAATACGCTGAGAAGGAATTGCAGATGGCAATCACCCGCTTCCTCTCGCCATGGGCCTTCCCTGGTGGCCGCAATCCTTCCTTCGGCGGCAAGATACGGAAAGCCGTTCTGGTCAATTTTGTGGAAGAACAACCCTCTGTGGATTACCTGACCGGTTTTGAGCTATCCCACAAGTTCATGGCCAGGGATGAGCAGGGTTCAATGACGGAAATAACTGAATCCGGCCTCTCTCAGATAGAGGGCTCAAAGGCCGTGTCCATTCTGGTATCAGCGCGCAGCCATGACATCACCGTCATTACACCCACCGCGGAAGAAGCACCCATCGAAAAGTGTCCCTGCGAAGCATGAGCCAGTTGCCCAGCCCAATAGCGAAGGATCCTGTCCTGAAGCCTGCCGAGGACTATTATCATCTCCGGCGGCAGGGAATCGGCTTCATAGAACAGATGGGAAGCCGCCACTGGACGGATTACAACACCCATGACCCCGGCATCACGATTTTGGAGGCACTCTGCTACTCCATCACCGACATCGCCTACCGATCAGGATGGAATATCAAAGATATTCTCTCGGCGGCTTCAGCAAACCCGAAGGATCCCTTCCCGAAGCAGGCCTTCTTTACCGCAAGAGACATCCTCACCGTGAATCCCTGGACACCCGACGACTTTCGCCGGCTGCTCATCGACCTTGATCCGGTTCGTAATGCGTGGGTGTTCTGCAAATCATGTGCGTGCGACCTTTACTACTACGCGTGGTGCGAAAAGGATCAATTGATTCTCTCCTACCAAAAGCCCCAGGAGCAACCTCCGGGCCTCCAGAAGGTGGAGGTCCATGGTCTGTATGAGATCCTTCTGGAACTGGAGGAAGACCAGGTGCTGGGAGATCTGAATGATCGAAAGATAGATCACTCGTACAGTCTCTTTGACGACGACGGCAAGCCGCACAACGTTGTCATGGAACTGCGCTTCCCGGCCTGGGAGCTGGCAGGGCGCGAGGAGTGGCAACTGTTTCTCGAGAGCGAAGACGCTTTTTCAGAGCAGAACGGAGCATGGTACGAGGTGACGGTCCAGCAGTTCGGCGCGACGGCGACGCATAATATGCTGGCAGACGCCGCACTCGGCGAGGCCGAACGGGATAGGTACCTCAGGGACCACTGGCAGGACGTTTTCTATGTCAGTTTCTCGATTGACCTCCATCCCGGGGGTGAGAGAATTGCGATCGAGAATGCCACGCTGCGCATCTTTGGCGACGAGACGGTCAGAAGCGAGACAACATTCTCCACGCTGAAAGACCTGTGTACAGACGCATCGTCTGCGGGTTTCATCAGGCGTTATCGCAACAAAGTTCTGAAAGCGGTTCAGGCAATTAAGGAGGCTAAAGAAGCGTTGCATAACCACCGCAACCTCGATGAAGACTACTGCCGTGTGCAATGCGTCGAGGTGGACGACGTGGCCGTGTGCGCAGATGTAGAGGTAGCACCTGATGCAGACATCGAACGTGTAGAGGCAGAAATAACTCTGGCCATTGAACAGTATTTCAATCCGCCGGTGCCATTTTACAGTCTGCAGGTGATGATGGATTCGGGTCTGGCGGTGGAAGAGATCTTCAACGGACACCCCCTTGATTGCGGTTTTCTCAAGGCCGAAGACCTTCAGGCTTCCGGTTTGAAAACCGTGCTCCGGGTATCGGATATCATCAATCAGCTGATGGACATACAAGGCGTTCGCGCTGTAAATAACCTCTTGCTTACCAGGTATGATGCGGATGGCAATGTGGTGAGAGGCGTTGCCGACCCGCTCTGGACCAATGGGAGCTTCATGTTTGACGCAAACAAGCCCAGTGCCTCCTGGCTCCTGTTCCTGACCGAACTGCATCAACCGCGGTTGTATCACAACATGTCCCGCTTGCTGTTCCTGAAAGACGGCCTCCCGTTGCGGGCGCGCGAGGATGAGGTCAGGATCACTCTCACCCAGTTGCGCGGGGAGGCAGATCGCCCGAAAATCAAGAACGCCTCCAAGGACCTTCCCGTCCCCTGCGGGACCTTCCGGAAAACGGAAGATTATTTCCCGGTGCAGTACAGTTTTCCCCTGACGTACGGCATTGGCCGCGATACTCTCCCTTCGCACGTTTCGAGCCAGCGTCGGGCCCAGGCGAAGCAGCTCAAAGCCTATCTCATGGTGTTCGAACAGCACCTCGGGAACGCACTGGCGCAACTGGCTCATACGGCAGACCTCTTTTCGCTCGATCCCACGATCAAGCGTACATATTTTGTCCGGGAGTTCACCAGGGCAGTCATCGACGGCTATGACGAGATTACCGCCGGCCTGGACCTGACCGCACTCGAGGCCATGACGGAAACCCACCCCGAGTTTCACAAACGGCGCAATCGTTTTCTTGACCATTTGATGGCTCGATTCGGCGAGCAGTTTAACGAGTATGCGCTCATGCTCTTCAACTGGCAGGGTGAACAGGTTGCGCTTGACCGTCTGATTGACGACAAAATTGCCCTCCTGAAGGCGTATCCCTCCATCAGTCGCGACCGGGGCAAAGCGTTCAACTACACGCAAAAGCCCTGTATGCAGGCGAATTTCCCAGGACTGAAAAAGCGTGTGAGCCTGCTCCTGGGCTACCCGGATCTGTCTTTCTGCTGGATGCCGTTGGGAACACCGCCGAAACCGAGCACGCACTACCAGCTGAAAGACACGAATGGCGAAGTATGGATGGAAGGCGACGTTACACTCGTTGGTCCGGACGAAGAGAGCGCCAGGGAACAGGCCTTACACGAAGTCGTCATCCAGATGGTTCAATCGTCTGCCTACGAGATGATCGAGGAGGGAAGTCAATTTCGGCTGAGGCTCAAGGAGAGGACCGGCAAACCCCTGGGCCATCATCCGGAGCTCTTCAACTCCCGGGCTGAAGCCCAAGCCTTCATGGATGAACTGCTGGGATGGAGCGGGAATGAGCGCGCCATCGTCGTAGAGCACCTGTTGCTGCGGCCCAAATTCCCCGGTGATGCCCTGTATCCCGCCTGCTGCGTCGGGCCCTGCAGTACCTGCGGCGACGAAGACCCTTACTCTTTCCGTGTAACGACGATTATGCCCGGCTGGACTGCGCCGTTCAATATGAACCTGGAGATGCGCGATTTTGCAGACCGCACCATCCGGCAGGAAACTCCTTCACATCTTCTGAACAAGGTGTGTTGGGTTGGGAACGACGGATTCATAGAGAATCCCTGCGATAAGGTCGTTACTGATCTGGCCGACCTGTTGATGACGAAGGGACTCACCGCACAAGGAGTGAGTCCCATGGAAGAAGAAGCCTGTGCCTGTGCAAAGGCCATCCTAGCGGCCTTCAGCCGGGTTTTCAAGGAATGGTACAGCGACAGGACACTGGAATTCTTCCATGCGGATGCCCTGAAGACGGTATTGACATCAGAGTTCACAACGAAGGTAGACCGCACCGTCATTTCCTGTACCACAGTTTTCGCTGATCTGTTATGGGCTGATATCCATGCGGTCATGGTCAGTTACTTCCAGCAGATTGCCCTCCAGGGCTGGCAGTTTGAACGATTTGAGGATGCCTGGTGCGGCTGGCTGAAGGCTAATGCGCCATTCGACTGGACTGATCAGCGATTGCAGGAGCGTGTGGTAGCGATACTCGCAGGCAATCTGGTATCAGACACTCCTGCATCGAAATCTGTGAGGGACCAACTTTGCAACTCTGCAGCCGAAATCCTCTCGAGCTATGGCATGGTATTCTACACCTGGATGGGCGACAATATTCGGGCCGGCCGTGCCTTTGAGGCTCTGTCACCATTTGTTCCGGACCCCGTAGTGATCGGTACCGATTTGACTTTTGCTCCGGAAACGGCGGGCCTGATCGAGGAGCTCCTCGCAAACCGGTACGATGCGTACAGGGAAGTCTCGTATCGCCTCTGGATCGTTGTGACTCTGCTCTCCAGGCTCCATAACACGTACCCGGCTGTCACCCTGCATAACTGTTCCGAGGGGTGGAAGGAAAACCCTGTGCGCCTGGATAGTTCC
>Ga0326726_10006396_pt1 | contig 10612 bp, 8 predicted proteins | sample MHFenrmetagenome_2_FD_207603 | JGI IMG/M metagenome (GOLD analysis project Ga0326726, IMG submission 207603) | Lab enriched peat soil microbial communities from Michigan Hollow, Ithaca, NY, United States - MHF15MN | ecosystem: Environmental > Terrestrial > Soil > Wetlands > Peat | place: USA... | reverse complement strand
TGGGCGTCGTGCTTCTGATGTCGCCCGCGTTTGCTCAACAAAAAACGGTGAAGGCCTGCCAGGACGAATGGCGCGCCAATAAAGCTGACAATCAGGCCAAGGGCATAACGGAAAAGGCCTACGTCACGAAATGCCGCGGGGCCGACAGCGCGAAACCTGCGCCGGCGGCTCCGGCGGCGGCGCAGAAGAAAACGGCAACCACCGCTGCGCCGGCTACCACGCAAAAGACGGTCAAGGCGTGCCAGGCAGAATGGCGCGCCAACAAGGCTGATAATCAGGCCAAGGGCATTACCGAGAAGGCTTACGTGACGCAGTGCCGCGCGGGCACGGCCGCCGCGCAGCCCGCTCCGGCGCCCGCGCCCGAGAAAAAGACGACCTCGGCTCCTGCGCCGGCTCCTGCGCCAAGCCCGCCACCGGCACGGTCAGCGACCCAGGCACCTCCGGCAGCGACAACGGCGCCGACCGGCGCCAACCAGTACACGACCGAAGCGCAGGCGAAGGGGCGGTGCGGTTCAGGCACCGTCGTGTGGGCCAACCTGGATTCGAAGATCTATCATTTCGCGTCGTACAAGGATTACGGCACCACGAAAATCGGCGCGTATATGTGCGAGCGGGATGCGACCAGTCAGGGAATGCGCGCTGCCAAGAACGAGAAGCACCCCTGAGCTTATGATGGTCCATCCATGGCTCACGCTATGGAGGATGAGATGGGACTTCTGGATCAGTTAGGCAGCTCGCTGAAGAGTGCCCTTGCCTCGGCGGCGGCTGGCGATAAGTCGGCGCTGATTTCCACGCTGTTGGCCAAGACGAATCTTGGCGATCTCCAGGGCCTTGTGAACCAGCTTCAGCAAGGCGGATTGGGCGACCAGGTCAAATCCTGGCTGGGCGATGGCGCCAACATGAAGGTCACGCCCGAGCAGTTGCGCGCGGCGCTCAATAGCGATCAGGTGAAGCAGATCGCCCAGCATTTCGGCGTGCCGGTTGACGATGCGCTGAAAATGCTCTCGGAGCACCTTCCCGGCATTGTCGATCAGGCGAGCCCGAACGGAAAAATTCAGTCATCGTGAGTGTAGTGGCCCGGAGCGACCCTTCGGCGGCTTTGGGGCTGCGGCCTATACCGCAACGGCTCTGGCCGGCGTCTTGAGAAGCTCCCGGCCAACGAGTTCGGAATAGGCCTCGATCGGATAGGGCCGGCCGGTCAAATAGCCCTGCACCTCGTCACAGCCTTCCTGCTTCAGGAATGCAAGCTGGCTTTCCGTCTCGACGCCTTCGGCGAGAATTGGAATATTCAGGTTGTGGCCCAGCGTGATGATCGCGCGCACGATCGCCATCGAATGATGGTTGTGCTCAAGGTCTCCAATAAATACGCGATCGATCTTGATTTTTTCGAACGGGAACGCGTGCAGATAAGACAGCGATGAATACCCGGATCCGAAGTCGTCCAGCGCAATATGAATGCCAAGCGATTTGAGTTTGCGCAAAATCGAGACCGCACGTGCGAAATCGTCGATGAGGACGCCTTCGGTGATTTCCAGTTCGAGCCGCTCCGGTTTCAGGCCTGTTTCCAGCAGGACTGTATGGACAAGATTGGGCAGGTCGCCGTGATGAAACTGGATCGGGGAGATGTTGACGGCGACCTTGAGCGGTGTAGCCCAGGACGCAGCCTGCCTGCACGCTTCGCGCAGGATCCATTCGCCCAGCGTGATGATTTGGCTGCTTTGCTCCGCGATTGGAATAAATACGTCGGGCGGAACCATGCCGCGCTTCGGGCAATTCCAGCGGCACAGCGCTTCGAGGCCGACAACTTTGCCGAAGGCGATCGTTTTCTGGGGCTGATAATACAGTGACAGTCCGTCGCCTTCGAGGGCTTTCCGCAAATCGGTTTGCAGCTCGCGCCGCTCGCGCAAACGCGAGCCAAGCTTCTCTTCGAAGAAGCGGACCGAACCCCGCACCTCCGATTTGGCCTGGTAGAGCGCGGCGTCGGCATTGGCGATCAAGGTTTTTACGTGGGTGCCGTCGGTGGGGAAGAGCGCGACCCCGATGCTCAGTCCGACCTGAATCTGGTGGCCGTCGACCTCGAAATTGCTGTTGAACGCTTCAATCAGGCGCTCACCGAGCTCGCCGGCCGTCTCTTCCGGGGTCTCGTCGGACACGACCAGCATAAATTCGTCGCCGCCGATGCGCGCGATGAACGCGTCATCGGCCGCGGCTTGCAGGCGGCGCGCAGCCTCGCGCAGCAGGCCGTCACCCACGAGGTGGCCATAAACGTCGTTGGCCTCCTTGAAGCGGTCGAGGTCGAGGCACATGACGGCGAATTGCTCGCCGGCCTTTGCGGCATGATCCAGTGTCTTGGTCAGATGATCGAGGAACGATGCGCGGTTAGGCAGTCCGGTCAACGAGTCATTGTGGGCGAGATACGAAATGTGCTCCTCGGTCCGGCGTTGCTCGGTGATGTCGTCGAGAACGGTCAGCAGGTACTTCGGTTCGCCGCTGTCGTCCCGGATCGCGATTTTGCTTGCCTTTATCAGGCGCTCGCCGTTACCCGTCGTGTCGATGCGGTGTTCCGGCGTCGAGACAACGCGTCCGGTCTGCAAGGTCTCGTTATCGGAGCGCACGATCATATCGGCGCGCTGCTTCGGGAATATTTCGTGCGCTGTTTTTCCGATCAGTCGGTCACGGCTATCGCCCGTCAGCTGTTCATACGCGCGATTAAACAGCGTGAAACGGCTGCCATGCACATCTGTCCCCGAACTTTCCACGTCCCTGACGACGATAGGGACGGGGACGTGCTCGATGACGGCATCGAGAAAGATTTTTGTGCGGCGAAGCTCGGCTTCGGTCTGTTTGGTCTTCGTGATGTCGTGAACGACCGTCAGGCGCGCATGATGGCCATTGTATTTGAGCGCCCTTGAATAGACCGCAACGTCAATTCTGGACCCGTCGGCCTTGATGTGCTGGCCGATGTTCTCGTTGAATTGATCGTATGCCAGGCCATGCAGGAAGGCCGTGAACCGTTCACGATCCTCCGCGGGGCGCAGGTCCGGGACCGTCATCGCCATGAACTGCTCGCGGCTGTAGCCATAATGTGCGACGGCTGCCTCATTCACGGCGAGGAAGCGCAGGGTATCACGGTGGAGTACCCACATCGGAACGGGATTGTTCTCGAAGAGCAGGCGGAAGGATTCCTCCCGATGCCGTGCCTCCGTGACGTCCTCGTGTGTCGCCACCCAGCCGCCATTGCTCATCGGCTGGTGAACGACGGAAACGTAACGCCCGTCGCGCAGGCGGTTGACGGTCTGGTACGGCTGATTGACCGTGACCTCGTTGAGCCGGTCCCGGATGTAGGCTTCATGATCTTCCGGCGCATTTCCGCTGGCGATCCTGTGCTCGAGAATCGTCTGAATCGGCGTGCCCGGCTTCGTTTGTTCGTCGGTCAATCCGTAGAGATCGGCATATTTCTTGTTGCAGACGATCAGTCGCCGGGATCCGTCGAACATGCAGACGCCCTGCGAAATATTGTCGAGCGCCGCGTTGAGTTGCTCTTCCTGTCGCTTGATTTCGTTTTCCGCTTCGATCTTCTCGGTAATATCCTCATGGGTCGCGACCCAACCGCCATCCGGCATCGGTTGATTCACGATCTGGATGATGCGCCCTGAGGGCGTCGGAACGTTCTGCTTGGTCAGCGTCCGCTTCGCGATCTGGACGCGGAGCTTGTCGTAATATTCGTCAGGATCGCCGCTGAATGAGCCGCGTTCTTTCCTGTGCTTGAGAAGATCCAGCAACGACAATCCGTGCTTCACGACGTCGGCCGAGAGGCCGTAGATCTGGAGAAACCGCGTATTGCAGACGACCAGCTTCGATGCTGCATCGAACATCACCAGTCCCTGCGACATATTGTTCAGGGCCACGTCGAAACGCAGGCTTTGTTCGCGGAGTTGCTCGGCCCGTTTGCGCTCGCTGCGGGCCTCCTCCAGCGCCTGGTAGTTCCCGAACAGCCGGGTGAACAGAAATGCAAAGCCTGCGATGACGGCAACAATGAAGGCAGATGCGGCGGCAATATATTCTGCGCTTTTCTCCCAACTGGCGAGAATCGCGCTGGTGGTCTTGGTCGCGCTGGCCACGAGCGGGTAACCGGTCACCCGGTAGGCGGCGACCATGCGGAAGTAGCCGTCGATGACCCCTTCGCTCACGCCGGCCCCGTGGTCGGCGTGTTTCACGAGCCGCAACGATATAGCGTTCTCAAACCGGCGGCCGATCTCGATGTTGCTCGCCGGATAGCGGGCCAGCAAGGTTCCGTCGGTCCGGAACAGCGCGAAGCTGCTGTCCGGGTTGGAGGTGATCTCGCCAAAGTAGTTTTGCAGGTAGTGCAGGTTCAACGAAGCCGCGATGACTCCGAAGAATTCGCCGTTTGGTCCCGAGATCCTGCGTGCAAGATGCGTGACCCAGGCGCTGGAGCCACCCTCGCGCATCGGCCCGCCGAGATAGGACGTCAGGCCGGGATCGCTCTTGAGTGCCTGGAAGTAGTCCAGATCCGCGACATTGAGTTCTGGACTGGGCCAGTGGCGGGAAAAATTGATGAGCTTGCCTTGTGCGTTGAATATGGCGAGCGAGTCGACAAAGGGCACGCCGACGGCCTTGTCGCGCAGTTTCAGATGGACATCGAGGCCGCCGAAATCGTTCTCGATGGTTTGCTCGTTGATGGCGGGCAAACGGGACAGGTCTTCGTAGAATCCTTTTTGCACGGCTTCCACCGCCGTGAACGTCTGCTCGATCTGCTTTGCGATGATGAGTGCGGAATTCGAGAGCGCGTGTTCGTTCTCGACAAGGGCCCGGTGCCGGAGGTTATAGGTAATAAGAGCGGCGCTGCCTGCGACGATGAGCGCGAGCGTGATGGCGCAAACGACGATCAGCTGCGCCGGATCGAAAAAATTCGATGCGGACGGCACTGCCGTGTTTTGCGCACGAGCAGATTGCGCAGATGCGAGTCTCGATAGCCACCGCACTGTGAAGCCATCTCTCGGTGAAAAACGCGTCGAATATGTGTGTGCAGTGGTACTGCAAAGAATTTAATCATTCACACTTCGTTGCTGGTTAATGACTGCTTCCGGGAACCGGATAATTTTACGTTTCGCTGCACGACTGTGGGCCAATCGCGGCAAGGCGCAGCGCGGTGCGCCAATAATGACGCCCGGTTATTACGATCGAAATCTGCTGGTCGTGTGCTGCCCGCGTTTTCAGGACAGGTGGCGGCGGACGTGTGGCGGCGGGTTCCATTGGCAGACGTAACTGATGTAATCGCCGTAGGTCCGATGAATGCTCGTGATCACCGCATATTGGTGATAGAGGCCGCAATTGGCTTGTGCGGTGTCGAGAGCCATCGCCTCTGCTTCCGGCGACCAAGGAATGATGCCGCCAACGTCGTTTCCCTTCGGACCATAAACGCCGCATGAGGCGAGGGCCAAAGCCAGCACCGCCAAAAGGATCGCCTGCTTCTTCATATAGTCCTCCCAGCCTGACGCGCCGTCAGCCCTGCTGGTAATTTAGTGTGAATCGGCTCGTCCGCCAACGGTCGTTGTGGCCCAAGCGGCCTCTTTTCCCGGTCAACGCAAAAAAGACCGCCTCACGGCGGTCTCTCTTATTATATGGGCCAGCTCGCGCGGCTGGTCTTCTTGTGGCTTAGCCCTGCCGGATGGCGGCGCTGGTTGTCAGATGGTCCGCCTTGAGGAATACCCGGAAGGCCGGTGTGGCCGAACCAAAAGCGTGTTGACGGGTTATTGGCGGGTACGGAGATCGGGCCATGACATTGAAGACGGTCATTGCGTCAATCGCGGTTCTCTTGAGTGCAACAACCGTTTCGCTGGCGCAGAGCCTGCCGAGGGCGACAGTTTTGGCAAACCGCCCAGCGGCACTTTCGCTCCCCGGAGCGGTTATCGTGCCTATGCGTATCAGCAAAGGCTGCATCATTGGCGCCATCGCCACTGGCATCACCCGCAGCCGTACGAATAAGTCGTCGTCTGACGATGTTGCTGTCGAGAACAATCGATGGCGCAGTGCTTGCTCGCGCAAACTTTATTGCGGCGCTGCGAGCGCATAGCTGAGGCGCCGCGACGGCGCCTCAGCCAGGTCGATTGTTACGCAACACAAACGTATTGCGAGGCACGCATTCCCAGGCGCTGAGCGGCGCCTTTTGCAAGGTCAAGCCGGGCGCCCATGCGGTAGGCAATTCCCCAGGGACCGGTGTCGTTGATCCTGACCGTGATCGAGCGGCCGTTGTGGGGATTTGTCACAGTCAGAGTTGTGCCAAGCGGCCAGGTCCGCGCGGCCGCCGTATTGCCGCTCGCGTCAAATCGCTCGCCGCTGGCGGTCCGTTTTCCGGACGAATAAGAACTCGCGAGAACTTCCTGCCCCGCGCAATTGCCGGATGGCTTGACGTATTTATGAACCGAGCCCCATCCCGCTGCGCTTGCCGACGTGATGGTGAGCAAGCTGATGAATAGTCCGATGCCAACGTGCTTCATTTAAATTGTCCCTCGTTATGTTGCTTCGCCGCCCCGGCCGCACTCCGGAAAAAATTTAAAAGGAGCCGCAGCACGCCACGCATCGAAGCATCTGCGCATGTTGGTAAGGCCTAAAGTGGCAGAAGCATGGCGAGGTCTGCGTTACCGGTATCGAGGTATGCGTATTTGCCGCATTCGTCACCGAAATCGCGCAAACATCACCGCTCCGGCGAACAGAACGGGTATTAACGTTACGCTGCGAGTGCTGAATCGAGGATGCGCGACGTCAGGACCGTATCGTCCGATTGGATGACGAGCTATTTCCGATCGTCGAGCGGCTTGATCGACAGGCCGATGGAGGGCGTCGTCGATTCCCGGTTGAACGGCGTGTAACCGTTTATTTGCTCGCCGGCATCCGGCGCGCGCCCGGGCCGCAGATCGAGCGACGAGCCTTGCGGGATAATCGGCACCGGGACCGGAACGGTCAATGCGTCGAGCGGCACTTTTCGTACGTAGCCATCTTCCGCCGCATGAAGACTCTGAACCGCGAGGGCGCCGAGCGCGAGTCCGGCCAGCATGGACAACGCAACAGCGTGACGTGTTTTCATTGCCGCCTCCCGATACCCGCGTTCATGCCGGCTCACCGCAAGCCTACCATCAGGCGCATCGGCGGTTAATACCCGAGCGGGTGAATTAACGCGAGCTGCTGCGTTCGTCCGGTTTTACGATGCGATAAAGCTGGAACCGGTCGCCGTCGGCGATCAGTTTAAGCCGGGACGGATCCGGATTAGGTGCATCGTCTTCCGTGAAAAGAATGTAGATATAGTCGAATTTCGTCCAGTTGAGCCAGAATGCCGGCGTGTTTGGCAGTGGATGCTCTGCGGCAAGGATGAGCTGCGCCGTCGAGGGCGGCGTGCCGTCCCGAAGGTCGGCATAGTCGCGATAATCGGGCCGCACATGCACGATTTGCTTGCCCTGCACGGTGAACAAGGTCGTGACCAGGGATGATCGCTCGATCGTCGCGATTGTGGCCGCATGGACGAGGCCGAGATCGCGCACATCTTCACCGGCGGAAGCATTGCCATAGGCGACGAATACTTTCGAACCGGGCACGATGCGTCGCACCGAGGCGCGGAATTCGCTGGTTGAGTCCGAAAGTTGCGACCAGTTGTAATCGATTTCGAGAACGCGGCCGGCAACCAGGATCACGAGAACGGTCAGGAATCCGCGCCACACCAGCCGATGCCGCACATTCAGTTCACCGCACGCAAAAACCATGAAGGCAATGCCGATCGGCACGCGTTGATCGGCCATGTAGGTGTCGAACATGACGCGCGGCAAAGTAAAATACACCGCGCCTCCCACGACCAGCAGCACGATCACCCACAGGTGAAACTGCAGAACCCGGTGGCGGACCGCCCAGATCGTGCTCGCGGCCATGATCGCAATGAGCGCAAAGGCGGCGATGTCAGTGTAGTTGCTGAAAATAAACATCACCCCGTCGAGCTTGCCGCGCTGATCCCATGAAGTATCGGCCACCAGCTTCATTGTGGGGCTGGCGTAAAGCAACGGCACGACCGCAAGGAACGGCAGACCGCCGGCGACGAACTCCGCAATCCGTCCAGGCCACGGTTCGGCTCGTCGCGTCCATAGCCAAAACATTTCGTACGACAATATGCCGATCGCGTAGATGCCCAGCGCCGAGAGATGGCAAAAGAAGAGTACGACAACGCAAAGCGTCGACAGCAGGTACCGGATTGGCCAGGACCGCTCGCGGGCTCCGACCCAGCCGGCCAGGGCCCATAGCGCGATGCCGATCCCGAAAATGTAATTCATCAATCCGACGAGGAAGACATAATTGTAGAGCAGGGGAATGGCGAACAACGGCAGCACGGACCACCGGCCGATCAGTGCGCGGTTGAGCATCAACACGCCTGATATAATGAGCGCGAACATCGCGACGATGAACGCCTGGCCGGCAAGATAGATATTCATCACGCGCGCCATCGGCGGCACGATGATATCCATCGTCAGATTGGGAATGACCTGCCAATTGATCTCATAGAATTGCGCCAGCTGCGCGTTCTTCGCCAGGGTCGCAATCACCTGCATGCGTGCCAGGTGGTTGACGTAATCCGACAACGGCGGCACCGGGTGCGTCCAGATCGGGATCGAGACAAGCAGCGTGAACGCGCCGAAAAGCACGGCGATTTGCAGCCCCGAAATACTCGCCGGGCGAGATCGCGATGGCATCGTGAGGGGGGCGGCTGGCTTGGCGGGAGAAAGCATCCGAATTCATAAATCGTCGATCGAATATGAACAAGCGATGAATTTTGCCGTAGTTCCAACGCTTTTCGGCGCGCGCACGACAGGTCTCAGGAAATAATCAAGCCTGTCTCAAGGGCAAATCAAGCTCCCGGCAAAGCCTTGCGGGCGCGCATTCGCTACTCACGCGCCTGTTGCAACACCGGGCGACGACAATTTCTAGAACAGGACATCCCAGGATATCCAATGAAACGCTATCTGATCGAACGCGACATTCCGAATGTCGGCCGTCTCACGCGCGCGCAGCTCAAGGATCTTGCCGCGACGTCCAACAGCGTCCTCTACCGGCTTGCCGGCAAGGTGCAGTGGATCCAGTCGTTCATCGCGGCTGACAAGACTTTTTGCATCTACCTTGCTGAAAGCGAGCTCCTGGTCCGTGAACACTCGCGGCTGGCCGGCTTCCCCATCACGAAGATCACCGAAGTGCCGACGGTGATCGATCCGATGACCGGCTTTTCGCACGTGCTGGACGCGGAGAAGGCAGCGTAGGGCTGGCCCAGGCTCGCCATTGCGGAAAGGCGCCGCCCGAAGGCGAAGACGTCCAGATTGGCGGCGTCTTTCTGCCCATCGTGCCAACGCTTTAGGCACGATTAACAGTTCATCAACCATCTACGCGCACCATTGCAACTTACACGCGCTCGCTGGTGGGGAAATCGCCCGTGCGGACCAATCGCAGCTGGCTCTGCATTTTCGGGGCTGTTTTTTTCTGTCTTGCCACCGCTCCGCTTCATGCGGAAGACGGCGTATCCAGGGACGCGATCCTGTTCGGGCAGGTCGCGGCGCTGACCGGGCCGGCGCAGGCGCTCGGCCAGGGCATGCGTGAAGGCATTCTTGCGGCATTCGAGGAAGCCAATCGCGCCGGCGGTATCGGTGGCCGCAAGCTCGAGCTCAAGTCGATCGACGACGGCTACGAGCCTGAGAAAACCATCGAAGCCACCAACCGGGCGATCAAGGACGACAAGGTCTTTGCGCTTGTCGGCGCGGTCGGAACGCCGACCTCGAAGGCCGGTCAACCCATCGCGACCGCGGCCAAGGTGCCATTCATCGGCCCGTTCACCGGCGCGGAATTTCTCCGCAATCCTTTCAACCGCTACGTCGTCAATATCCGCAGCTCGTATTTCCAGGAGACCGAAGCCTGGATCGAGCATCTGACCAATGATCTCGGCATTACGAGAATCGCGATCCTCTATCAGGACGACGCGTTTGGCCTTGCCGGATTGGCCGGGGTCAAGAAGGCGATGGACAAGCGCAACATGGCGCTGGTCGCCGAGGGGACGTTCAAGCGCAATACCACGGCGATCAAGTCGGCCTTGCTCGAAATCATGAAAAGCCAGCCGCAAGCCGTCGTGACCGTCGGCCCTTACAAGCCGATCGCGGAATTCATCAAGCTCGCGCGGCAGCTCAAGGTCGATGCAGCCTTTGTCGCGATTTCATTTGTCGGATCGGACTCGCTTGCGCAGGAGCTCGGTAATCAGGGTTCCGGCGTCATCATCAGCCAGGTCGTTCCGTTTCCCGGAGACAAGTCACTGCCGGTGGTGGCGTCCTATCAGGCCGCCTTGGCCGCGGTGAATCCGAAATCGAAGCCGGGCTTCGTCTCGCTTGAGGGTTACCTGGTCGGGCAACTCGTGGTGCAGGCCCTGAAGCGGATTCCGGGCGACCCGTCACGCGAAGCGTTCCTCAATGCGATTGAGGGTGGGCCGTTCGATCTTGGCGGCGTGACACTCACATTCGGCCCCGCGCAAAATCAGGGCTCGAACCACGTTTATTTCACCGTGCTTACGGCCGACGGC
>Ga0326726_10006395_pt1 | contig 10613 bp, 10 predicted proteins | sample MHFenrmetagenome_2_FD_207603 | JGI IMG/M metagenome (GOLD analysis project Ga0326726, IMG submission 207603) | Lab enriched peat soil microbial communities from Michigan Hollow, Ithaca, NY, United States - MHF15MN | ecosystem: Environmental > Terrestrial > Soil > Wetlands > Peat | place: USA... | reverse complement strand
TCCACTCAAAGGCTGGGGATCGATGATCGGTTTTTGCGTCGTATGCGCCGTCACCCTGAAGGGATGGTATGACTCCCGTGTCAACCTGATCAGCGGCGTGACCATGCTGATCGCCCTGACGGCGCTGTACTTCGTTCTGAGACCGAAGAAATCGGCGGCTCCACCCGCATTACAATGACTTTATGTCCGACGGCTTACTCCAATACCGCCCTGAATTCCCTATCCTCGCCCGCACGAACTACATGATCTCGAATTCCCTCGGGGCCATGCCCCGCGGCGTATACGATGCTCTCCACGGCTACGCCGACACGTGGGCGACGCGCGGCGTCCGTGCGTGGGAAGAACGCTGGTGGATGCTCTCGCTTGAAGTTGGCAATGAACTCGGAGCACTGCTGAACGCACCTGCAAATTCTGTGTCCACTCACCAGAACGTCACCACCTGCCAGGCAGTGGTGGCCTCCTGCTTCGACTTCACCAGCAAGAGAAACAAAGTCGTCTACAGCGACCTGAACTTCCCCTCCGTCATGTATTTCTGGGAAGCGCAGCGACGGAACGGCGCGCAGGTGCATATGGTCAAGACCGACGACGGTATCACCGTCCCCACCGACCGCCTGCTCGACGCCATCGATGAACAAACTCTGCTGGTCTCGGTCTCCCACGTCATCTTCCGCAGCGCCTACATCAACGACGCCAAGGCCATCATCGACAAAGCCCACAAGGTCGGCGCCCACGTGGTGCTTGACACGTTCCAATCCCTCGGCACACTCCCCGTGGACGTGGTCGCCCTGAACGTGGATTTCGCCTGCGGCGGCGTCCTGAAATGGCTGTGTGGCGGACCTGGTGTCGCCTATCTCTATGTCCGGCCCGACATAGGCAAGAAGTTGGAACCAAAGCTCACGGGATGGTTCGCTCACCAGGATTCGATGGCCTTTGAAGTCGGCCCCATTCGCTATACGGATCCGCCGTTTCGCTTCATGAACGGAACCACGCACATCCCCGCGCTCGAAGCCTGCCGCCCAGGATTGAAAATCATTCGTGAGGCAGGAGTGGGAAAGATCCGCGAAAAGTCGAAGCGCCAGACCGCCCGCCTGATCCAACATGCCGACCAGCACGGATGGCGTATCAACACTCCGCGCGATCCCGAGAAACGCGGCGGCACCGTCTCCATCGACATGCCTGAATCGCAGCAAGTCTGCCGCGGCCTTCTGGCCCGCGACATCCTCGTCGACTGGCGCCCCAAAGCGGGCGTCCGCTTTTCGCCGCATTTCTACAATACGGACGAAGAGATTGACTCCGCCATCGCGGCGGTGGAAGAGATTTTGAAGGAACGCCGCGTGGCCGTGTGACGCAGTGGCCTCAGCAATTCGTGATCAGTTACCTCGGTAAGTCTTGGACGGGCCTTTCTCCGTGTGCTTCCCCTGGCTCTTTCTTATCCTCATGACAGGCTCAAGCCGTAGGACGAACCGTGATTCTCTTCGTTGCCGACCCCTTGTTCGCGATCAACCAGCTGACTTTGCTGGCTGCGGTCGGTTTCGCCGGCGGCCTCTATCTCTTCGTCCGCGGATTCCGCTTACTGGCTCGCAAGCGCCTCCTCATCAATACCCCCACTTCCAAAATCCGCAGCGCCTCCCAGGGACTGGTCGAGGTCAGCGGCTTGGCCACCGGACCCTACACTGTACCCGCTCCCATTACTGGCAACCCTTGCTATCTCTACCGAACCACCGCCTGGCGTCAGCGCGAAGATGGCAAGAGTCACGAATGGAAGAAAGTCGCGGAAGAGACCCTGCACGTGCCGTTCTTTCTCGACGACAACACTGGGAAGCTGCTGGTGAACCCCGAAGGCGCGGAACTCGACCTGCACCGCGACTTCTGTCAAAAATACGACCAGACCTGGTTCTCACGAGTACCGGATCGAGCCGAGACCTTCCTCGCTCGCCACGGCATCAGACCTGACGGCGACCATTTTCGTATCGAGGAATGGACCGTCCAGCCGCAAAACCCGCTCTTCATCGTGGGAACGCTCGCCGACAATCCCGGGTTCACCGCGCGACCCTTCTCGCCTTCCGAGCCGGACGTGAGCTACCAGCGCCCGATCGAAACTCGCTCGGTTCAACCTGGGCCCGCGGCACCGGCCCCGGAGATCGTCCGACTCTCTGACGGCACCGCTCCGACCTCTACTACAGAGATGACCCAGCAGCAAAAACTTGCCGCGGCCCTCACCAAAGCGGGCATTCAGAAGCCCGAGGCTTGGGCCGCAGCGGGCGTTCCTTACGCTGCCGCGAGCGTCACACCCGCGCCCAGAGTCACGCAGCTTTCCGTGACCGGAGATCTCCCAACCAGCCCCTCACCGAAAGGGTCTGACTTCAAACTCTCCCCGCCCGTTCTCCTCATGAAAGGCGCAAACAATCCAGCCTTCCTCATCTCCTGGCGCAGCCAGAATGAACTGGTCCGCTCTTTCGCCTGGAAATCCGCCGCCATGATCTGGCTCGGCGCGGGCCTTACGCTGCTCGGAGTCTATATCCTGCTGGCACAACTGCAGTTGCTGTAATGCGGCAGCTGGCAATTAGCCCTTGGCCGATTGCCCACCGCCGAGCGCCGGCCGAAGATGCGCCGTAGCTAAGTCCTAACTGCTGAATGCTAAGTGCTAACTCCTGCCTGCTAAAATATCTTCGTGCCCGAACCCGTCCGGATCGGAATTCTCGGTGATTTCAATCCCGACTTTCGTTCCCATCACGCCACCAACGAATCGCTCCAGCACTCTGCCCAGAAGCTCGGCATCGAACTGGAATCCGTGTGGCTGCCGACGCCTTCGTTGCTGGCGCCCGAGACGCCCAAAACCTTGGAAACTTTCGACGGCCTCTGGGCCGCGCCCGGCAGTCCTTATAAGAGTTTCGACGGCATGCTGAAAGGCATCCAGTTCGCGCGCGTGCACGACTGGCCGTTCCTCGGCACCTGCGGAGGCTTCCAATACACCCTGATCGAGTGCGCCCGCAATGTGCTCGGCATGAAAGACGCGACCACCGCCGAAGAAGATCCGAACGCGAAGAACATCATCATTTACCCAGTAGCCTGTGCGGTCCCCAAACGCGCCGAGGGTGCGCCCAAGCTCTCCGGAGTTGTACCCAAGATTCGTCTGCGTCCGGGTTCCTATCTGGCGGGCTATTACGGGAAGGAAGTTGCTGAGGAAGAGTATTTCTGTAACTTCGAAGTGAATCCGGAATTCGAGTGGACCGCCATGGAAGCCGGTTTCCCGATCGTAGCCCGCGGGGCCGGAGAAGAATGCCGCGCCATCGAATCGCCCGCGCACCAGTTCTTCGTCGCCACGCTGTTTCAGCCGCAACTGTCGTCAAAGCCCAAGAAGCCACATCCCTTGGTGATGGCCTTTGTCCAGGCCGCTGAAAACTGGTCGCGCAAGAAGCTTGACGACTCCATCCTCGCCTGAATCATTTGCCTCGCTTACTGCGACCTTCCTGCCACTAACACCACAAACGAATCGGGCTCCACTTTTCGCTCCGGCAGCACCTTCGCGGTCACGGTGAATAGTTCGTGCGTCTTCGGATCGAGCCCCATGGTGCGCGCCCGGTCCTGAGTCTTGACTGTTTCAGCCACGCTGAACTTGTCGGGACTCTCTTCGCGGATCACTGTGATCGTCCCATCTCCCGCCGAGGCGAAGGCCAGTTTCTGCTCCGCGTCGAACGCTGTCGCGTCACAGCCGACGCCGATGTCCGGCATGGCCAGCGTTTTCCCGCTATCGGCGTCGACGATCGCCATCTTTTTATTCCCGCCGCAACCGGCAAACAACCGCCGGTTCTTGCGATCCATGGCCAACCCGGTCGGCTCCTCGCATCCCGCCATCTTCCAGCGCGACTTCACGACCAGTTTCTGCGGGTCGAACGCCACCAGTTCAGACGTGTCCTCGATGTTGACAAACATCGTGCCCTTCTCGTCGCTGGCAGCGAACTCCGGCTTGCCGCCGAGGTCAACCCTGCCGACGACCTCACCCTTCGCCGCGTCGACCGCCGTCGTGTCGTGGCTGCGGGCGTTGAAGGTAAAGACGCGCTTGGTAAAGGGATCGTAGACAATTGCGTCCGGCCGGGTCCCCACCTTCACCTTGCTGAGCGGCTTCAGCGACTTGAGATCGAAGATCGTGACCATGTCTTCGCCGCCGTCGCTGATAAACCCGCGCCCAAATTCCGGCGACAGCGCCACTCCATGTACGCCCGGCGTATCCGGAATCTCCGTCAGCAACTTCCCGGAGTCCTCATCCACGACCATGACGCGTGTCGCGCGAGCGATGAACAGCCGCCGCCCGTCAGCGTCCACCGTGATGTAATCCCATCCCCCATCACCGCCCAGCTTCCAGGTCTTGACAACCTTGTACCCCGGCGCGGACTGCGCCCAAGCCGCCAGCGACAACGCCGCCATGGCAAGCATCAACCCGTGTACCACGAATGCTTTTTTCATTGGATTTGATCTTTCCTGCGCCCTCTGCGTCCCCTCGGCGGGCTCTGCGGTATAGGATTTTGCGTTGGCGTTGCGGAGAGAATGTTGTGGCCGTTCACCGAGGCCTTCACTTCTGCAATCCGGTTTCCTTCTGCAATTCGGCCACCGGCTTATGGGGTACTATCTTTTCCAACGCCGCTTTCAGTTCATCCGGTTCGAACCCAAAAGGCCCTGGCCGGCTCTTGTACGCCACCTTCCCGTCGCGATTGATCAGATACAACCGATCCGGCCATCCGGTGTATGCCTTCTCCACCGTGTTGTCGAAGCCATCGAGCACCGCGGGAAACTTGATTCCCAGCTTGCGCACGCACGCTCCGGCGACGAATGCCCGCTCTTCTTCATTCCTGGGCGACGCAAACACAACCTGATCCTTCAAGTTGCTCTGCATCTGCCAGACGTCGCTCGGGTGCGCCTCCAGAATGTACACCACCAGGAAACTGACCTGGTTTCCATATTGTTCGTAGAGTTTGTTGAGGGCGGGAACCTCCCGCCGAAAGGGCGGTCAGGTGTAGCTCCCGAACACGAGCACCACTGGCCCGCTGGCATTCAGAGAGGAGAGGGCCACGTGAGAAGTCTTGTCCAGGGTCTGCAGGTTGAACTCGGGGGCGGGATCGCCCGGACGCAAATCGCCGGCCCGCGCCCGCACCCACATGGTCTCAAACGGCGCCGCCAGAAACACCGCTGGAACGGGCATGTGCGACATGACGGCCGCAAACTTCTCTGGTGGCTGCCGCATCGTCCGCCACATGAAGCCCACAAACCCCAGCCACACAACAAAGAGGACAAGAGCAGTCTTCAGGAGAACCCGCTTCCAGAGCTGCTTTTTGGGGGAAACGGGGGCTGGAGACTGAGAAACAGGTACGGAGGACATATATGGATTGTGTTCGAAACGCCCTGTCATTTTCTCACAAAGCCGACCGCGGGTGTCGGGCACCTGATTGCCAACCAGATCGGAGAACCTTGAATCCAATGGCCTGACCGCTCTTCCACAATTGTGCAAACAATTGCCCCGATGCCCAACGTAACCGACTGCGAACACACCTCTTAGCTGTCTCTCTTTGGTATCGGGCTTGCTACAGTCCAAGCAGAAGTAAGTCCCTACCGGCTCAGCCGGACGGAATTGCACCACCCAAGGTTCTGGAACCAGGAGCTGTTCGCTTATGAAAACGACCCTACTCGCTCTTCTCTTCCTGTGCGCCACCGCCGCTTTCGCACAATCCTCGGCTGGCTATTCCACGGTGTTAAGCAGTGAACCGAGAATGCTTGAGATCCCGACCCATAATTTGCATGCTTCTCAGCACCCGTTGGCCCAAGAGCAGAACATCATGTTCATTTCCAGCAACGTTTATGCCCACGGCGAGCGGCCACTCTGGGAGGTAGGCGCCAAGCCCGCCCCCGAAGTGCCTCTCGGAGACGTCGCCCGCTTCTACCGGGGCGAGCACGCTACTGCCAAGAAAGCAGTTAAGGTTTTGGAGCAGTAGTTCGGTAGGGTTGACCCTTCTTCTGGCCGGGGAGACGCCACAAGTAACTATTCTCGCTGTCACATTACCAAAGGCTCTGCCCTCTCTGGCTCTCCGACTCTGCACCAAACGCATCTGGAGAACCCTTCCGCTTCCCGCTAGACTCTTCTGGACGCTCGCCACCCTCCCCAACCGATCACCGCAAACCCGCGTCCAGCGCCTGACGAGGAGCGACCGCTGCTATGCATGTCTGGGACAACCTCTACCACATCCCCTTCACCGCCTTCATCGCCTACATCCCGGTGCTCGCTACCGTCGTCACCTGCTATTTCAGCGTCGTGCTTGCGCGCGCCACTCTGCGTTATGTCGCCGCCACCGACAAAGGCTTGGCCCTTGCCCGGGAAGAGTTTGAACGCGAGTGGTCGCCAGAACTTCACTTGAAGTTGGAGCGCATCTCGCCCACCGAAGCGCGCATCGTCGTCACCAATCTGGCGAAGCTTTCCGTATTGATGCAGCTCTTGCAGATACGGAAAATCACCTTCCTGGTACCTTTCGAGCGCTGCGTGCTGAACGATCCCCTGGTCGGCGGCATGACCTGGACACAAGACATTGGCAAGCGCCTGATCGCCTGCACCGGCGCCGATTTTCAAGGACAGATCGCCGCCTCCATGACCTTTTTCGCCTCGGGACGCATGTTCCGTACCGACTGGTTCCGCTTCCACATTCACGTGGAGCGTGGCCGCATCCTCCGTCTCGACCCGTCCAACATTCCAGCCCGGCGCGTGCGCGTCCTCACCAACCGCGAGGGCGTGGAGCGCCGCCGCGATTTCGTTCAGGACGTGGCCGCAGACACGCCCACTGCCACGCCCAAGGTTCCCGACGGAGCCACGGTGTAGCGCGTTTCCCGCAAGTCTTCAATGTTTCGCCGCGGAACAGTCGATTTGTTAAAAAAAATTCATGCAACCAGGCACCAGAAGCTTCTCAGATACCGCGGGGCGCGCGCTTGGGAGGATTTGCCTGCAAAGTCGTCTCTAGTTTCTTCAAGGTACCTAAGGAGTGGGCCGCCGATTCGCGCTCGCGAACATTGGCTTTCAACTCCAGCATTTCGCTCAGCCGTAAGATGACAACGTGCTTGACGTCTCGAATCTGATCCGGAAATTCTTCAGGGCGAGTCGCGGCCGCGGCTCCCGCATTTTTCTGCGCGGATTGCTTGAACCTGAGGTAAGTGTAGGCCAAATACTGGTTGAGCTCCGCCCAGAACGACTGCTCGCGATCCCTGGGGTCCAGGCCGGATTCCGACATGGAGACCAGCCGCTCCTCCCACAGCTCACGCTCATCCTGGGTTACGTCGGTAAGACTGCGCCAGGGCGGCGGTTGAGGACATCCTGAGATCTTATGCTCGGGGATCACACGGCCATCGTCAAGGATGAAATCTCGCCAGACCAGGCCCCAGCGCACGCCCCGGAGGACACCCGTTTTCAAGGCGCCGGAGGAGTTGAACGAAATGACCTGGCCGTCTTCCGGAGGCCAGTTCGCTCCCGCGCGCGATTCCTCTGTCGTGGGCTTCATGTTTGCAACATCGGAGGGGACTAGTTCAATTGCTCTCTTCCGGCCCGGGTTGGCGGCCGACGACTCGAGATCCGTCTGCAGCGGGCGCTGGCCAGGTATGGCGAGATAGGACGCGGTCCACTGCGTGCTCCACCATGGTCATAAAGGAAGCGTCGCCTGAAGGATCTGCGGCGGTTGGCCCGGCCAACGCCACATTCAGCCCGTTCACTCGAGGAGTCACCTCAACTTGCGGCACCGATTCGGCCTGTTGCTTCAAGTAACCGATCCAGAGAAGAGTGACGCCATTGTAGGCCACGCTCTTCACCAGGCTGACCATCTCCGGGGAGGTGTCGCTGTACGACATCACGACCGTGACCAGGATCAGTTCGATGCTGGCAAAGACGCCGAATCCAAGCGCGATGCCGAACGTTGGTTGCCGCCACGAATGTTTGAGCAAACGACAAAGCAGCATTAAAAGGAGGAAGAGCCCGCACTGCATGAGGCGCACGCTGCGCTCGAAGGTCAGCACTGCCGCCACTACCCGGTCTGCGCTTCCTTCGTGGCTTGACACTGCACCCATGATGGCAACCAGAAGGAGCAGTCCGCACGACCAGCGGAAAATGGTGGTGGCGAGAGTCTGAATCCCTCCATAGTGCTTAAAGAGGCCCTGCAGCAGTTCGTCCATCACGGCCACCGCCAACAGCACGCTCAGGGCGTTGCCGGTCCAGTAGGCGTCGAAGTAGCTTTCCGGAAATAACCGGTACGTGACAAACAGAATGGCCGTCTTGACGATCTGGAAGATGATGTAGGAAAAGAACCTGGGGAAGACTGCCTGCAGCCTGCGCTGGACCATGAACGTCAGAAGCGTGATCTGCAGCGCCGGGCCCGCAAGCCAGCTCAAATATGTCAGCCAGTTCATCGGAGGTAGCTCAGGGTCGGAAGCATACCTCTCCTCTGGCAGCCATGCAACTTTATTTTTGGCGGCCCGATTTTTCGGCTCAGGAAGACTGCTTACTTACCTGAATTGCAACGCTTCCCGCGACACAACGGCATCGGGTCGCTACCATCCGCGATGATCACCTCCTGTTCTGCGCGAACAACGGGATTACCGGCTGGCCCAGCACGTTTCGGGATCGTGCAATACATTCCGGCCAGCGCCAAAACGGTTAGCAGGATCTCGACTGTCTTCTTCATGGGGGAGTCTCCTAGGCGCAAAACCGGCGCGGGGCACAGATTTGCGCGTGGCGAAGTATATGCCAAGTTGGGGCGGTCTGGGTGGTGAATTCTGTGGATAAGTTGTGCCTCCGTATTTCTGCCTATCCTCGGCCGCTGGCGCTTCAGGCATGCGGCAACACGCGGGCCTGGGTGAGGCTCTGGTCAGGTACGCACGCAGCGGCGTGCTCGGCGATTGACCGCGAAAGAGATGGGCCAAACAATCGCTGGAGCGAGCAAGACAGGTAACCAGCGGTTGTTACCGGAGATCGATAGTTTTCAGACTTCCGCTGAAGTCCCGTCCCAAACCGCCGATGCCCAAGGTGGGGCGAGGAAGCCCCTCCAGATGATCAATCCGGTAAGTCATGCTTCTTCCACCAGCCACGCGGACCAGGTTTCGCGCCCTGCGGTCCGCCAACCTCAACCTGAGCCTCCCCAGAAACAATCCACCGTCGTGCATGACAAGGTCACATTGAGCAAGACCAAGAATGTCGACCACGGCGGCGAAAGCAAATAGCCTTCTCAGCGCGGGTTCATCCTATGGCAGGCAAAGCCTGCGATGCGGATGGACTGCGGCGCCGATCGAATCGGAACGGGGGCTGGAGATCCGCCCTTTAATCCCTTCCGTCGTGCTCACGCTCGTTCGCGCACACACCATTTGATAACTATTTGCTCCGCGCGCCGTCAGATGGGCAGCAGTCGCCGAAGTTTCTGGCATTTTCACACAGGAGACGATGGATGAGGCGAGTCCTCGCGGTGGGGCTGTGGCTTTGGACTGTGAGCGCGCTGGGGCAGACGACGTTTCACGGCAACGTAGCCCGCACGGGCGTGTATGAATCGGCTGGGCCCACCCAACTCAAAGGCGTGAAGTGGACTTTCAAGACCGGCGCAGCGATTGTGGCGTCGCCGGCGATCTCCGATGGCGTAATCTACATCACCAGCCTGGATGGGCACCTCTACGCGATTGACCAGGAAACGGGTAAGGAGAAATGGAATTTCAAGTCGCGGATGCCGATTGCGTCGTCCCCGGCGGTCAGCGGCGGGACGCTCTATTTCGTTTCGTCGGTGGGCGCGCTGGCGGCGATTGAGGTTGCGACCGGTAAGCCGAAGTGGGCATTCGCGACTGAGTTTGAACGAAAATTTGAAGCGAAAAATCTGCACGGCTATCCTTCCCCCGCGCAGACCATCCCCGACGCCTGGGACATGTGGACTTCCTCACCCGCGGTGGCGAACGGCAGAGTTTACTTCGGCAGCGGCGATGGCAACGTGTACGCAGTCACCGCCGATACCGGCATCGAGTTGTGGAAGGTGCAGACCAAAGACGTCGTGCATGCATCACCCGCGGTGTTTAACAACACCGTCTATATCGGGAGCTGGGACAGCTATCTGTACGCGTTCAACGCTGAGACTGGTGAGGAGAAGTGGTCGTTCAAGGCTGGTGAAGACAACACCATTCACAATCAGGTTGGATTTCAGTCGTCCCCGGCGGTGGTGGATGGAGTGGTGTACGTGGGATGCCGCGATGGCCACGTCTATGCCCTCGACGCCGCGAATGGACACAAGAAATGGGACTATTCCACCAACAAGTCGTGGGTAAATGGAACACCCGCGGTACGCGACGGCGTCGTTTACGTGGGAACTTCCGACAGCGCGCGCTTCATGGCGCTGGACGCGAAGAACGGGCGGCTGCGTTGGAACTTTGGAGCCAAGGCATACATGTTCTCGTCGGCGGCGCTCGCGGGAGACCTGGCGTACGTGGGCGATCACAATGGGAAGCTGTACGCGATCGACGCGAAAACCGGGAAGCTGGCCTGGGAGTTCCAGACCGAAGCGTCGAAAAACGATCCGATGAAGCTGTTGAATGCAGACGGGAGTTTCAAACAGGAAGCG
>Ga0326726_10006394_pt1 | contig 10614 bp, 4 predicted proteins | sample MHFenrmetagenome_2_FD_207603 | JGI IMG/M metagenome (GOLD analysis project Ga0326726, IMG submission 207603) | Lab enriched peat soil microbial communities from Michigan Hollow, Ithaca, NY, United States - MHF15MN | ecosystem: Environmental > Terrestrial > Soil > Wetlands > Peat | place: USA... | reverse complement strand
TGAGCTGTTCGCTCTGCTCCCTCGTGAAAGTGAACATAAAAGTGGTCGGTCTCGAGAGTCTTCCACTCGAGTTCCGGGTGGGCGAATTCTTCCTGCGGGAAGCAACGATACGCCGGCAAGAGGATGACCAGCGAGAGGAGCGCGAGGATCACAAACGCGGTCCGCTCCCGGGCGCCGCCGGCGAGGCAGGCCCGGAAGGTATTGAGTTCTCTGTGCACGTACGCCCGGTCGTTCACCTGGTCTTCTCTCCCAACACCGGCAGCAAGGCATCCTGCGAGTTCATTTCACCACGGCGACCTTGACGATTGCCACGCCGCTTCCACTCTGACCGGCTGCTTCGACGCGCGCAAAGTACACTCCGCTCTGAACGCCGGAGGCATTCCAGACGATCTCGTTGTCAACTCCCCCAATGCCTTGTCCGCTCAGTTCCGTTACGAGCTCGCCCGCGACATTGAAGACCTTGATGTGCACTGCCGCATTCTCCTTTACGTAAAAGCGGAAGTGGGTCAGATTATCATAGACAGGATTTGGCCAGTTGTACACTCTGTTCAGAGGGAAAAATTCACTGCTGATGGGATTGCTTCCAAGGGAACTGAGAACGCGTGCGGCATGAGCCGCGTCATTCCCCCATTGCGCCCAGGGGAAAGGAAGTGCAAGGCTGCCCTGGACACCGGTGCGCCATGCGGAAACAGAGCCGTCACCGGACGATGCACAAATGCCCACCCACCCGTTGCCGGAGATGAGTGCGAGAGATTGGTCGCCGGTCCCGACCGCGAGTGGCCAGCCGGAAGGCGACCTCCCGCTTCCGTTGACTGCAAAGGCAATTCCATTGTCGGTTACTCCGACGATTTCAGGTATCCCATCACCGTCGACATCACCGATCACAGGCGAGCAGCTCGATATGACGCCACCCACGCTCACCGGGAAATGATCCAGCAACGCTCCGGCCGCATTGTAGGCGAAGACCTGAGATCCTCCAAAGGTCACGAGATCGCGGCTTCCGTCTCTATCAATGTCTGCGAGCGCCGGCGGCGAAAGAGGCCCGGAGCTACCCGTTGCGACCGGGAATCCTGGAACCGTCGTCAGCGCCGAGTCGACCAGATAGACTTCCCCGGCGGAAGTTGTGAATGCAATGAGCGTGCGGCCGGCCGGGAAGAGACCTACCGCGGGGGCTCCGATGCGCGCGCCGCTCCCATAGGCATGCTGAGTGGATGGACCGGCAGAAGTTCCATCTGCATTTCGTTTAGTCAGGACAGCGACGCCGTTTGTGAATGTCACGATAAACGCGCCATTCTCACGCCACCGCGAAATCCCGGTCACCGATCCGTTCCCCGACCACTCTCCCGGAATGCTGCTTCCGCCATTCCCGATGATTCTGCAAAAGAAGACCGTTCCCGAATCGTTCCCCACAACAATCAGAGAATCCGCAACCACGGGGGGTAAGGTGACGACGCCGGGAATTGGTATGGATGATATCTCGGAGGCGAGACTGTCAAAGGTATGGGTTGCCACCGAGAAGACGCGTATCGCCGAGCCGGCGCCCTCGCCGGACTCGACGGCGACTATTTCAGGAGAGCCGTCGCCGTTCAGATCAGCGACGGCAGGCGCCGCATTGAATCCGCGGGGAAACAAACCAGCGATCGCGATCACTCCCGATGGACGCAAGCCGGAATATTGACTCGCAGAATCCGTCGGGAGCAGAAACAGCCTCCCACGAATGGGGAGAGGCCGTAACACGCTGTCGGTTGTCGGCTGAGGTAGCGGTATACCAGACGTTCCCACAAGCACGCCGTTCAGGAGCGAAGGTCCTACAGCGCCTGCCGATAGCACCCGCTGCCGCAGCACATCTCCCGTTTGCCGGGGAAAACCCGCCAGGGGAGAGATCGCATCCCCCCGGCTGACCCGTACCGTCATGCGCAGTCCCAGCGCACTGAAGTTATCGATGGTGATATGGCTGCTGGCTCCTGCATTGCTGTTGCTGTTCGGAAAGGTCGCGGCCGAAAATGAATTCGCATACACCGGTGAGGGGTTTCCCCGGAACCAAAAATCGATTGCCGTTCCCTGCTCGCTTCCGGAGCCGGGAGTGAATTGGTCATATTGCTGGCCGATGTCCTGGGATCCGTCCGCTTCCTCCAGATCCACGCCCCGGTGTGCGGGATCGGCGTTTACCCCATTGGACGAAATAGTGTTCCTGATAACAGATTCATCTACATGCCAGAGGAGCATTCCCCCGTTGTAGATGGTTCCATCTTCACCCACCCCGCCGGGAAGGCTCCAGTCCATATCTTCAACGTCCGTTACCGTGCCTGCCAGCCCAGAGATGTCGAATGCGTTAAAGCCTGTCGTATCACGGGCAAACGTCCGAATGCGCACCACACTGTCAAGCACAGATGTCACGCGCTGCCCGTTCTGGCCGGCATCGCGATACCGGTTTTCCAGAAGGAAGTATTCGCCATCAGAAATCGGCACGCGGTAAATGGTGTCCGCCAGACCAACGGCGGGAAGGCTGAGGTTTGTTGTTCCCTCTCCCACTGTCACAGGCGAGACCCAACCAAGCCAGTATTTTTCCCAGGCAGATGGCTCCGGGGGAAAAGCGCCGCTGAAGCTGAAGATCGATTCGCCGTCCATCAACCCGAATCTTCCGATGCCCGACCTTCCCGTTTTTGTATTGAACAGATCGGGTAGCCCGAGATAGTTGCCGAACGAGGCGCAGAACAAGCCGTTGATGCCAAGCACAAGCTGGACTTCACCCGAAATTCCCGGGAGGCTTCTGCTTTCGGTTTCCGGCATGATGATGGTGTTCGTGATCCTGTACGCACCGCCATTTACCAGAACGCCCCCGCCGGCGGCACCCCAGGCATGGGGGCCCAGATACAGGGACGGAATGTCGGACGGGGACGGATCATAGCCGAGCGTGCTGACGAGATCGACATCGTGCCCGACGCCGGCATGGAATATCACAAAGGACTGATAGCTGCTGAATGAAGGCACCAACCCGGAGGAATCCACCATGTGCCAGGTTTCCCGCGCAAGGTCAAACAGGGGCGCATTGGAGCCACCTTGTGGCGGAGCAAAGTTCGCCATCGGCTCGCGGAGCGTGAGCACGGAATCCAGGACAGCACACTGCACAACGACTTTACCCTTCGAGACTTTCCGGAAGTAATTTTCCAGAAATGTGCAGTGGTTCTGGAAGTACAACCTGCCGTGGGGAGGAGCGTCGAGAGAGGTGTCGGACGTCGCCGTCAGAAGGAAGCGCCCGTTGCCTGACGTGCGTACGTCGTTGTCCGGCTGGAACTGAACCATGACGGCAAGGACGTGCACGGTCTCAGGCACCGCAAGATACGCCCGGGCAAACTGCGCCGCCTCTGACGCCGAGGCAGAAAGAGTGTGTCTGAAGAGTTGAGCGTGAGCCGGCGCAGCGAGCACCGCAGCGCAAAAAAGAGATCTGATAAGCACCATGAACCCGTTTTACTTGAACATGCCTTCGCAACGGCGGTGCCTGCGGCGGCTGTTATCTCCCTCCCCAGGCGATCAGCAACGAAAAGCGAATCGTATCAGCCAGGGGATGCCCTTCGGCAGCGTTAATGTAGCTGAAATCGAATCCGTAAATATCGTACCGTATTCCGGCGCCGAACGTCATGAATTTCCGGGCACCCGTCTGGGGATTCTCATAGAAGTAGCCTATTCTCAGAGCCAGAAGTTTCGGAGCACCGTACCAGTATTCCATACCCCCGCTGACGATGACTTTCTTGAACCCCTGATCTCCCCACGCGGTGATGATCCCCTTGTAGAAGGGATCGGATGTCCCATCGCTATAGCGACGCACAAGCAGACGGCTGAAGTCGAGCGAGGCGGTGAGACTGTTGTATTCATCCTCGACGGGCCGATAGCCGAAACCAACGCGAAGGTTGGTGGGCAACGGGTCCGCCTGGGCGGCGTCAATATAAGTGATCTTGGGGCCAAGGTTCGACAAATTGACTCCGACGCTGAACTTTTTTCCAAGATCGCCGAGCAACGGGACGTCAAGGACCGCCGGTCGCCACATGAGCGCAAGGTCGACACTGACGGTCGATGCGATGCCTGTCCCCTGTTCCGACTCCGTGCCGATGGGCGAGAGCGCGCTATGAATGAACCGGACATTGAAACCAATGCCGAGATCATCATATGCCTTGGTAGCGTACCCCGCGGTCACTGCATATTCAAATGACTTGAACTTGTCAATGACCGTCGGTCCCGAAGAATTCGTAACGGAAAATTCGCCGAGGTTGAGGTACGTAATGCTGAATCCCAACGTTCCGCCGAGACTCTCCATCCCGATGCGGTAGTTGAGATGATCATAGAACAGATCGGAGAGATTGAACTGCGGCAGCCAGTTGGCATGGGTGACGCTTACCTCCTGTCCGTCCAGGAACGCCAGACCGGCCGGATTCCAGAAGATTGCCGATGCGTCATCGACAACGGCCGCGCCCGATTCGCCGATCCCCGAAGCACGTGAATTAGGCGCGATCAGGAGAAACGGCACAGCCGATTCCCCCTGTGCGGCGGCCCGTTCAGGAAGCGCGAATCCTGCCAGGAGCAGGATCGCCAGGCTGCCGGTGCGGACACGATTGATTGTGGTCATAAAACTCATCCTCCACAGATGGTGTTTGAAACTCTCACGTCACTGGATCTTTGATAGTTTTCCCAGCACCTCGCTGCTGAAACGACCGTCAACGGTCCGTACGACTAATTTGTAAAGATACACTCCATTCGCGATGACATCCCCGTCGCTGTCCCTCCCATCCCAGGGGACATGGATGAACGAATCCCCGGCCGAACTTGCATCAATGGACCGGATAAGTCGACCGGCCAGGGTGAAAACCTTGACTGTCACGAGAAGCGGAACACTCTGGTTCTGTCGGAATGTAAAGGCAGTTCCCTGACCTCCGAACGGATTGGGATAGTTGAAAACGTCAGCGATGCTGAGCTGCTCCGTTGATGCGATCTGGAAGAACGTTTCCGCCGATGCAGAGTTGTCGAAAGAATCCCAGGCACGCACACGGAGACTGTTCCTCCCTTCGGGAAGACCTGTCAGCTGAACCGCAACCGTCCCCTCCCTGAAATTGTCGAGCTTGCTGACATAAAATTCCGTCAGGTCCCGGCTCTGCGAAGCGTTGTTGACCCAGGCCTCGATGCGATGCCCGATCCCGGAAACGGAGGTGTTGATTCCGCTCGAGTCGACGAGATCGATATACAACATCGGTTCCTCCCCTACCACATCGCCTGCGCGGAACGATCTGCTGCCGAGGAACACTCCGATGGATGGTCCGCTGTGGTCGTTGGCAGCGAGAGTGTCAGTTCCACCGACGCGTATTGCACCCGTGTATCCTGCGCCGTCAGATGTCCTGTCGTTCAGGCGTGAGAGATACGCAACAAGACGTCCCCGCGCGGTTGAGTCGGAATATTGAATGTCCTTGGGAACCATGAAGGTTGCCGAAAATCTGCCGTTGTGTACGGAATTTCCCCCGCGATAGATCGTCCCCCCGGTGGCCGAGTACGACCAATTGATCCCCGGCGAAAAATTCGCAATCGTTTTTGTTCCGGTGGCATCATTGAGCGTAAGCACGACGATCCCCTGGAACGTGGTGTCCGGAAGGCCGTTCTGATCGCGTGCCATGCCGTCAACATTTACCACAGACAGCGAACGAATCTGAATCGGCGAGGTTCGCGGGACGCCTCCGACACTATCAACTCCGAGTCCGTTGATGCTGTCGATCGATGCAAACAGGCCCGGATACTGAAGGCGCATGGTCGGGTCGCCCATGTAAAAGAACTTCTGATCGTTCGGCACATTTCCCGTGGCTTTGTACTGGAAGAGTGCGGTGGCAGGGCGCTCTACGGTGATCCCTCCGAAGAAGTTCCGAAGAAACATCCTTCGAAACGTTCCTGAACTCAGTGCTGCGTTGGCGCCTTCATAGACCTTTCGTGTCGCGGAAATCACCGCAATCCCCCCGCCATCCTGCTTGTTGATGAGGTACTCACTCCCCGTGCGGGTCTCAGGATCGTCGATATCCGAGAAATTGCACGTGGCAAGGAAGAACATCGCGAGGCGGTCCCTGTTCGTCAGGCGGGGAATAGAGGACTCGACATCAAAAATATCTTCATGGGCGAGCAACCGGTTATTGCCGTGTCCCGAGTACGCGACGACCAGGCCCCCCTGGTTGATCTGATCGATGATCGCCTGATTTGCTTCCGGCTTTCTCCTTCCCTGCGAGGTCCACACCGTCGGATATTCCGCAATATAAACCTTTCGCTTCTCAAACTCCTCGGGGGCAGTGATTGCAAGATTTTCCGTATCCTGACTGTGAATTACCCCATCTCCAACCTCTCCACCCTCCGAAGTCCAGGCATCGTCTCCTATAAAGACCATACGCATTTTCCAGCTGTCCGCAGCCGACTGCTGCTCATATCTCTGAAGCTTGTCAACGAATGCGTCTGCTTCCGCCGTGCTGCGCGCGGACACCCGGCCGAGAACGAGCGAAATCCTGTTGTCACCTCCGAACTTCGCAAAGAAGTCATCCGTACAGTAGCTGTCCACGTCGTCGCGGGATTCCGCGCTTTCCCAGATTGGAACAAAGCTGGAACGGCTCCCGCGGAGTCCTTTGTAATCATACGAACACTGTCCGAGAATTAGCACAAACCGTGGACGCAGAGTCCAGTTGTCGTACGCGTACTTCAGGTAGTCCCTGATCGCCGTAATGTCCGGCAGCCCGCCGCCGAACTCATTATAGATGAGGTTGACGTCCGCGACAACCGTCTTCAATCCCCCGTGTACAGGATCCTCCCGGTACGCCTTGAGACGATCCGCGGCGGACCGGTATTCGGGACTCGTGACAATGACGAAATCTGCGCCATCGGCATATCCCCTAAGGTTCTGGCTCGCAATCCTTGCCGCTGCCTGTGGCGTGCGCCAGGAGCCCCCGGCCACGGCCCAGTATGTCGACGGTGATCCCGTTGTTTCAGACGCCCGGAAGAGATACGAGCCACCAACTCCTGTGACCAGCCGGGGATCCGTCGAAGAGGAGACATTGAAGATCATGGGGAGTCCGCCGAACTGCTGGAGGTGATATTCAATCACGGCAGTTGTGTCCGGACCGTGGAATCTCAGCGAATCGTTGACCCCCCAGAGCATGCGAGGATACAGAATCTCCACCCAGTCGATGTATCCGTTCGGTGCCGCGCTGGCAGCACCGTATGTGAACGTCAGCTGATCCAGACCGTCGGAAATCGAGGAAGAACCCTGAGAGGCAAACGTCCCCGCAGTTGCTTCCAGATATCCGTAAATGGGCGGAAGAAGGTGAGTGGCAAGTGTCGACTGATTCTGCTTCACCGTGAAGGTAGCGGTCACATCAGAATGCGAGACGAGCTGGTAGCGATAGCGAATTACATCGTTCGGGAACAATCCCGGCAGGTTTCTGACATACGTGAACGAGCTTCCCGATCCCAGCGAAGGCCCGAGCCAGTCTTTCCCCGAGCCAAGAATATTTCTCATTTCATCTTCGATGGCGATGCCATCCGTGAACCGTTCCACGATGACGTCCGTCGCTGATGAGGGGAGTGAGGGCTGTTCCGCCATGCGTTTCCCCTGCGTGCCGCCGAAGGTCAGCCAGTAGTAGTTCACTTCACTATAGTGATTGATGGAGTGAACCCATCTCTTCGAGGCAGTGTCATACGACCATCCGCGCGTCCGCCTGCCATAAAAGATGACGAAGTCACTGCCGTCGAATTTCCCGTCCGCTTCACCTTCTACGTAAATGGCATTCTCCGTGAGATCAACGGGGCGCGCGATCTGAAGGTCTTCCGGCACTTCCATGCCGCCGTTGCCGTAGATTTTCAGTGTCCGCGGATCGAATGACGAAAGGTTGATCCCGATGGAACTCAGGAATGCGGCAGAAAGCCGGTACATCCCGTCATCGGCCACAGTGAGGCGATACCAGTCGCCGGAGGCAAGGACGCTGGAGGCAATCGCTGCCGTCGAGACGGCCCCGGCCCACGTTTGCGCAGCAGATGCATTCAGCGGCACGTTCGCCAGAAGCGGGTCAAGGCGCTCCGGTTTCCGAACGGGAAGAGCCGAAGTCCCGAACGTCACTTCGATGACAAGGCGCGAATACTTCCTGAGGACCCGGTCTGCAGGGTTGTACTGAACGGGGTATACCTTCACGCCACCAAGGAGGATATTCCGGGAGCGTTCAACGGGCGCGAGCTCCACCACATCCGCAGGAACAAAGGATCGGACTCCGTACTGCGCCGCATTGGTCGAATAGATCGTCGCAGCGGTGAGATTATCCTTGGACCTGATTGCAGGAACCGGCGCAACGCGAGCATCCCGCACATCTTCATAGTCCGCTGCCAGGACACGAACACTGTTTCCGCGTAATGCCGGGAAGGCAACGGGGATTACCCTGTAACGGAGGTCAGGTGAGCCAACAGTCGCACTGGAGGCCGCCTGCACCGCGTCATCAAAATCCTGAATGACAAAATCACCTTCGGGGGAATTCACCGGGCGGAGCGGAGAGTAGACCGGACGGTATTCGAAGACCAACGAACGTGCGTCGGATCGGATAACGGTAACGTTTCCCCCCCGAGCGGGGCCCGAAAAGAGCAGCGCGGGAAGGAGCAGACCGTAGCGGCGTATAATCAGGCGCAGTGGCAATGTTTGGTCGACCAGCAAAAAAAAACCGAACGTCTCATCCCTCGACATTCGGCGCTGCCTCTCGGGGATTCTTCGCCGGCCCAGGGTTATTCGTTAAAGGGGAACTTCTCGCGTCGCATCCGGCGCGTGACCGCGCCGAAGTCCCGTCAAACCTTTAATCGAACAACGCTATAGGCTGTGCCCCGATTCGTACGACTAATATCTGAATTCAATATAGAAAGTGACCGTTTCAAAGTCAAGGATTCGTGCTCATGCGGCGGGTGGGGTGTTCGTTTGATTCTAAGGCGATTTTTGGGTATCTTCATAAGTTTTCAACCATCCATCCCCTACGTACCACAGCCGAGTCTTCATGGCGAAACCCCTGAATATCCTCTTTGTTTCAAGCGAAGTCGATCCGTTTGCCAAGACCGGCGGACTCGCCGACGTTTCAGCCGCCCTTCCGCAGAAAATCAAGGAAAGTGAACACGAGATCCGGGTGATGATGCCCCGCTACGGATCCATCAACGAGCGTAAAGCGAAGCTGCATGAGATGCTGCGGCTGAAGGAGATCGAGGTTCCCGTCGGGCAGAAAATGCACAAAGCCAGCGTCCGGTCCTCGTTCATCGTCAACAACACGATCAAAGTCCAGGTCTACTTCATCGACAATCCCGGTTACTTCGGCCGGCAGGGCCTGTACGTCCATCCCGACAGCAAGAAAGACTACCACGATAACGACGAACGGTTCATCTTCTTCAGCAGAGGCGTCCTTGAGGTCCTGAAGAAGCTTGGTTGGCGGCCCGACATCATTCATTGCAACGACTGGCAGACCGGACTCATTCCGGCGTACCTGAAGACGCTGTACAAGGACGACCCGTTTTACCGTGATACAAAATCCGTGCTGACCATTCACAACATGGCGTACCAGGGAATCTTTCCCAAGAGCTCTTTTGCCAAGACTCTCCTTCCTGCGGAATTGTACAGCATTGACGGGATCGAAGCCTATGGACACATGAACTTGTTGAAGTGTGGCCTCGTTTTCTCCGACGCCATCACCACGGTCAGCGAGCGCTATGCCCAGGAGATCCGATCGTCCGAAGAATACGGGGCCGGCCTCGAGGGGGTTGTCAACAAGCGCAAATCGAGTCTCACAGGCATCCTCAACGGCGCCGATTACTCCGTGTGGGATCCGTCGGTGGACGAGCTCATTCCGGTTCGCTATGATGCCAGAACGCTCGACCAGAAGCTCGAAAACAAGAAAGCCTTGCTGTCAAAGATGGGGCTTCCGTTCGATCCCAGGATTCCCGTGATCGGGATTATTTCCCGGCTTGCCGACCAGAAGGGCTTCGACCTCATCGGCGAGGCCCTTGACCAGCTGATGAAGACCGACCTTCAGCTCGCCGTGCTCGGGACCGGGGAGAAGAAATACCATGACCTGTTTGAAAAAGCGCAGCGGAAATTCCCGAAGAAGGTTGCTGTGTCGCTCACGTTCAACAATGATCTTGCACACCTGATCGAAGCCGGCAGCGACATGTTCCTCATGCCCTCGCGGTATGAACCGTGCGGGTTGAACCAGATGTATAGTCTGAGGTACGGAACGATTCCGATCGTACGCGCGACGGGCGGTCTTGACGACACGATCGAAGATGTGCAGGGATCCTCAGGCACGGGGTTCAAATTCAAGGAATACGATTCCGGCGAAATGCTCAAAGCCATCCACCGCGCCGTGACCGCGTTCAAGGATCAGATCCTGTGGAGGAAGCTCATGAAGTACGGCATGGCGAAAGATTTTTCGTGGGAAGCTTCCGCTAAGAAATACGTCCAGCTCTACAGGAGCCTCGCCCGGACGTGAGCATAGGTAGACCAGCTGTCTTTTTCGACCGCGACGGCACTTTGAATGAAGAAGTGGATTTTCTCAGGTCTCCCGAAGAACTCAGACTCATTCC
>Ga0326726_10006393_pt1 | contig 10614 bp, 7 predicted proteins | sample MHFenrmetagenome_2_FD_207603 | JGI IMG/M metagenome (GOLD analysis project Ga0326726, IMG submission 207603) | Lab enriched peat soil microbial communities from Michigan Hollow, Ithaca, NY, United States - MHF15MN | ecosystem: Environmental > Terrestrial > Soil > Wetlands > Peat | place: USA... | reverse complement strand
GCGGTTCGGGAGCGGACTTCAGGATCCTATGGCAGGAACCGTAGCGAACAGGCGCGCCGACCGGCGATCCAGCCCCGTCCAGAGCACAGTGCTGGTCATCGACGACGAGGCGGATATCCGCGAGCTGCTCGAGCTTTCGCTCCTCAGAATGGGGCTGGCCGTGGAGTGTTCCGGATCGGTCGCGGGCGCCAAACAGTTGCTCCAGTCCAAGCGGTACGACCTCTGTCTGACTGACATGAGATTGCCCGACGGCGACGGACTTGACCTTGTCCGCTTCATAGGCGCCCAGTGCGTGGACTTGCCCGTAGCGGTGATTACGGCGTTCGGCAGCACCGAAAACGCGGTGGCGGCCCTCAAAGCGGGCGCGTTCGACTATCTGACCAAACCGCTGTCCCTGGATCAGCTTCGAGCGCTGGTGAAATCCGCGCTGTCTCTTCCCCAGAAGATGCCCGCGACCAAATCGGGGGAACCGCAGCTCCTCGGCTCGAGCCCCGGAATCGAGCAGGTCCGCTCGGTAATCGAAAAGCTCGCACGCAGCCAGGCGCCTGTCTACATCACCGGCGAATCGGGAAGCGGGAAAGAGTTGGCCGCCAGGCTCATCCATAGCAAGGGGTCGCGGCGCGAAAAGGCTTTCGTCCCGGTCAACTGCGGCGCCATTCCCGAAAACTTGATGGAGAGCGAGTTCTTCGGATACAAGAAGGGCGCCTTCACTGGAGCCGAGGGGGATCGCGACGGATTCTTCCAGGCAGCCAACGCTGGGACCCTCTTCCTCGATGAGGTTGCCGATCTGCCCCTCGCGATGCAGGTCAAGCTGCTCCGCGCGATCCAGGAAAAGCAGGTTCGCAAAGTCGGCGCGACTTCCGAGGACGCTGTCGACGTGCGCATCATCTGCGCCACGCACCAGGACCTCGCCGCCCGCGTCGAGGCGGGGAAATTCCGGCAGGACCTGTACTATCGTCTGGCAGTGATCGAGCTGAAAATGCCGCCCCTGCGCGAATGCCGCGAGGACATTCCCGTGCTCTCGGAGGCGATTCTGCGGCGTCTCGCCGGATCGGACGGCCGGCGCACCATTCGGCTCTCGGACGGTGCGAAGAAGGCCCTCGCGAACTACGATTTTCCCGGGAACACACGGGAACTGGAAAACATACTGGAGCGCGCCGTCGCGCTAACCGCCCGCGACGAGATCGAGTCCGAAGACCTGCAACTCGCCCCGCCGACGGCGCTGGCCCCCGAGCCTGGGGCTCCGAATGCGAAATGGCCTCTCACGGACTACTTGGACCGCATCGAAAAGGAAGCGATACTCGAGGCTCTTGATAAGACTCGTTTCAACCGAACGGCCGCGGCCAAGCTGTTGGGGATCACCTTCAGGGCATTGCGCTACCGGATGGAGCGTCTAGGAATTCGGTAGGTGGAGCGCGGCTTCCTCGACGTGGATGGGGTGCTCAAGGGCGCGGTGCAGATTCCCTCGCCCAACTTCGACGAGCGGCCGGATACTGCCGAGGTCACGCTCTTGGTGGTGCACAGCATCAGCCTGCCCCCTGGGGAATTCGGAGGCGATGGCATAGTCGGGCTATTCACCAATACGCTCGACTTTTCCGCACACCCCTACTACGAGACCCTGCGCGGCCTCGAGGTCTCGGCGCATTTTCTCATTCGTCGTGGCGGCGAGCTGATTCAGCTGGTGCCCTGCGCCAAGCGGGCTTGGCATGCGGGGGCCTCGAGCTGGCGCGGGCGCGAGCGCTGCAACGACGTTTCCGTGGGCGTGGAGCTCGAAGGCGCCGACGATCAGGCCTATACCGATCCGCAGTACTCCTGTCTGGCCGGACTGCTGCGGCATCTGCGCAGGCGATATCCGATACTCGACATCGTCGGCCACGCCGACATTGCTCCAGGGCGCAAGACCGACCCCGGTCCGGCCTTCGACTGGGGTTACTTCCGGGGATTGCTGGCCGGTATTGAATAGCCGCGCGCGGCCTGTCGGCGTCAAATCGCCGCGCCCATCGGCATGAGTCTCCGGGTTCCGCGCGCTCGGACCGCAGCAAGTTCCAGAGGCTATTGAGCAAGTCGCGCTTGCGGCTTGACACTACACTACAATTAGTAGCACACTCTTGGGCGGATACCATATATTGTGTGGCTAGGGGAAAAACCCCCCAGGCCCCGGTGTCGCCACCCTGCGGGTGGCGCAGAAAAAGACAAGAGGAGAGGTATATGCAGATTGCGGCTGAGGTAACGGCAGCACAATCGCTTCCCGGAACGACGCCACTTTCCGAGGTCAGCCCCGCATTCCAGCCCGCCTATTCCCAGTACAAGATCATCCGCCGCAACGGAGCCGTCGTCGGGTTCGAGCCCGGGAAGATATCGGTTGCCGTTACCAAGGCCTTTCTCGCCGTCGAGGGTGGGCAAAGCGCGGCGTCCGCGCGGATCAGGGAACTGGTTGCCGGCTTGACCGATGCGGTCGTGGGCGCGCTGGCGCGGCGCCAGCCGGCCGGTGGTACCTTTCACATCGAGGACATCCAAGATCAAGTCGAGCTTGCGCTGATGCGCTCGGGCGCGCACGAGGTTGCGCGCGCCTATGTGCTGTACCGGGAGAAGCGTGCGGAAGCGCGTGCTCAGGAAGCGGCGCAGAAGAAAAAGACCTCCCAGCCGCAACTGAACGTCGTGGAAGACGGCGTGCGGTGTCCGCTCGATATGGCGCGCCTCAACGGCCTGATTGCATCGGCGTGCGAGTCCCTGGGCGAAGGGGTCAACCCCGGGCTCATCCTGGGGGAGACCCTGAAGAATCTCTACGACGGAGTACCCGCCGAAGAGGTCCGCAAGTCCGTCGTGCTCTCGGCGCGCGCCCTGATCGAGAAGGACCCGGCCTACAGCTATGTCAGCGCGCGGCTGCTCCTGCACACGATCCGGCGCGAGGTTCTGGGGGAGGAAACCTCCCAGGCGGACATGACGAAGCGCTATGCCGAGTACTTCCCTCAATTCGTGAAGCGCGGGATCGGTGCCGAGCTGCTCGATGAGCGGCTGGCGAGCTTCGATCTGAAGAAGCTGGGTGCCGCGCTTGACGCGTCGCGCGACCTCAAGTTCGGCTATCTCGGGCTGCAGACGCTCTACGACAGATATTTCCTGCATATCCAGGGAACGCGAATCGAGCTGCCGCAGGCCTTTTTCATGCGCGTGGCGATGGGCCTGGCCCTCAACGAGATCGACCGCGAGGCGCGCGCGATCGAGTTCTACAACGTGCTCTCGTTGTTCGATTTCATGAGCTCGACCCCGACGCTGTTCAATTCCGGAACGACGCGCTCACAGCTGTCCTCATGCTATCTCACGACGGTGTCCGACAATCTGGACGGCATCTACGAGGCTATCAAGGAGAATGCGCTCCTTGCCAAGTACGCGGGAGGCCTGGGCAATGACTGGACTCCGGTGCGGGCGCTCGGTTCTCATATCAAGGGAACGAACGGCAAGTCCCAGGGAGTGGTCCCCTTCCTGAAGGTCGTCAACGACACCGCCGTGGCGGTCAATCAGGGGGGCAAGCGCAAGGGAGCCGTGTGCTCCTATCTCGAAACCTGGCACCTCGACATCGAGGAGTTTCTCGAGCTGCGCAAGAACACGGGCGACGACCGGCGCCGCACCCATGACATGAACACCGCCAACTGGATCCCCGACCTGTTCATGAAGCGGGTGATGGAGAACGGCGAATGGACCCTGTTCAGCCCCTCGGACGTGCCGGACCTTCACGACAGCTACGGCAAGGCGTTCGAGAAAGCCTACGCCGCGTACGAGGAGAAGGCTGCCAAGGGCGAGCTGAAGCTCTTCAAGAAGATTCCTGCCACGCACCTGTGGCGCAAGATGCTGTCGATGCTTTTCGAGACCGGACACCCGTGGATCACGTTCAAGGATCCCTGCAATCTGCGCTCCCCCCAGCAGCATGTGGGTGTGGTGCACAGCTCCAACCTCTGCACCGAGATCACGCTCAATACTAACGAGAGCGAGATCGCGGTGTGCAATCTTGGTTCGATCAACATGGTCGGGCACATGAAACTCAGCGACGGCAAGCCGGCGCTCGACCACGACAAGCTCAAGAGCACCATATCGACGGCGATGCGTATGCTGGACAACGTCATCGACATCAATTACTACGCGGTGAGGAAAGCGCGTGATTCGAACGTGAAGCACCGTCCGGTGGGTTTGGGCATCATGGGGTTCCAGGACTGCCTGCATATCCTTCGCGTTCCCTACGCGTCGCCTGAGGCCGTGGAGTTTGCGGACCGCTCCATGGAGGCCGTCGCCTACTTTACCTACTGGGCCTCCACCGAGCTGGCGGAAGAACGCGGCCGCTACGCGTCCTACAAGGGTTCGCTATGGGATCGCGGCATCCTGCCCCAGGACACGCTGAACCTGCTGCGCGAAGAGCGGGGGGGGTACGTCGACATCAATGTGACCGAGTCGATGGACTGGAAGGCCTTGCGCGAACGCGTCAGAGGACACGGTATGCGCAACTCCAACTGTATCGCGATTGCTCCCACCGCGACGATCGCTAACATCATCGGGGTCTCGGCCTCGATCGAACCTACCTTCCAGAACCTGTTCGTGAAATCGAACCTGTCGGGCGAGTTCACTGTAGTCAACGAATATCTTGTCGCCGATCTGAAGAAGCTCGGGCTTTGGGACGAGGTCATGGTGGCCGATCTCAAGTACTTCGACGGCAACCTCGCCCGCATAGACCGCGTGCCCCCCGAGCTGCGCGGGTTGTACGCCACGGCCTTCGAGGTCGACCCCGTGTGGATCGTCGAGGCCGGTGCACGGCGGCAGAAGTGGATCGACCAGTCGCAGTCGCTGAACATCTACATCGGGCAGGCGTCGGGAAAGAAGCTGGACGAGACTTATAAGCTCGCCTGGCAGCGGGGGTTGAAAACGACCTATTACCTGCGCGCGATGGGGGCAACGCACGCGGAGAAATCCACCGTGAAAGCGGGACAGTTGAACGCGGTTCCCGCGGAAGGGGGAGCGGTGGCGGAGCAGGGGGTTGCCGCGGCTGTGCGTGCGTCGATCGAGCCCGAAATCAAGTTCTGCAAGATAGACGATCCGGAGTGCGAAGCCTGTCAGTAGGCACGTGCAGGAATAAACGAGGAGGAAATGAATGCTTTCTCTTGACGACATAGGCGCCGAAGCGATCCCCGGCCTGAACCTGCAGTCGGTGCGGGGACTTCTGCCGCCGTCGCCAGCTCCAGCCGCGGTTCCGCAGGAGCGCTACTCCGCGGGCAATCGCGACCGCCGCGTGCGCGTGGAAGACAAACGCATCATCAATGCGCAGGCCGACGTCAATCAGCTGGTGCCGTTCAAGTACAAGTGGGCCTGGGAGAAGTATCTGGCTGGATGCGCGAACCACTGGATGCCGCAGGAAATCAACATGAGCCGCGATATCGCCCTGTGGAAGGATCCGAACGGGCTGACCGAGGACGAGCGGCGGCTGGTAAAACGCAATCTGGGGTTCTTCGTGACTGCGGATTCGCTTGCGGCGAACAACATCGTACTGGGCACTTACCGCCACATCACCGCGCCGGAGTGCCGCCAGTACCTGCTGCGGCAGGCCTTTGAAGAAGCCATCCATACCCACGCATATCAGTACATTGTCGAGAGCCTGCAACTCGACGAAGGGGAAGTCTTCAACGCCTACCATGAAATCCAGAGCATCCGGGACAAGGACGAGTTCCTCATCCCTTTCATCGACACGTTGACCGACCCCTCTTTCAGGACCGGAACGCCTGAGGCCGACCAGAAACTCCTGAAGAGCCTGATCGTCTTCGCGTGCCTCATGGAGGGTCTGTTCTTTTACGTAGGCTTCGCGCAGATCCTGGCCCTCGGACGGCAGAACAAGATGAGCGGCGCGGCCGAGCAGTACCAGTACATCCTGCGGGACGAGTCGATGCACTGTAATTTCGGCATCGACCTGATCAATCAGATCAAGATGGAAAACCCCCATCTGTGGACTCCGGAATTCCGTGAAGAGGTGCAAGCCCTTATCCGCAGGGCGGTCGAGCTTGAGTATCGATACGCCGAGGACACGATGCCGCGCGGGGTTCTGGGGCTTAACGCGCCCATGTTCAAGGAGTACCTGCGCTATATCGCCAACCGCCGCTGCCAGCAAATCGGCGTGGATGTGATGTTCGCCGGCGCAAGCAACCCGTTTCCATGGATGAGCGAGATGACCGACCTCAAGAAAGAGCGGAATTTCTTCGAGACGAGGGTTATCGAGTATCAGACCGGGGGTGCACTCAGTTGGGACTAGGCCCTCGGTTCGCCGTTACGGTGACGACATGCATCGCGTAACCGAATGCAAGGCATCGCGGGACTACAGGCTTTGGCTGAGATTCGAGGATGGCCTGGAGGGCAGCGTGTTTCTCGGGAACCTGCTCGACGTCGACGTTTTCAGCGTCTGGCGTGACGTGGATCAGTTCTGTCGCGCTGCGGTGGACAGGGAAGCAGCGACGGTCGTGTGGGATGCAGGGATCCAGTTCGATCCCGACATCCTCTACCAGGATTTGCTCTCCAGCATGGCAGCAAAGGAATTCAATTCTCCGGGGATCTCCCCGGCGGTTGAATAGCCCGTGCCCGATGGTCGGGCTCGGAGCGTCTGATTCATAACTCTTACCGGAGGCCCGCATGGCTAAGAAGAGAAAAGCCAAGAAAGCAGCAAAGAAGAAGAAAAAGAGGAGAGCAGCAGGAAGCAAAGGAAAGAAGAAATCGCTGAAGAAGCCCGCAAGAAAAGCCGCTAAGAAAACGGCAAAGCGGAAAACGGCAAGGAAAGCCGCGACGAAACCGGCTGCAGCGACAGCGGGATCGACAACCGTGGCGTCGCCGATGGAGGCGACACCAGAAGGGGCGAAAACGGCCCTGAACCCCGCAGCCGCATGGCCCTTTCCGACGGGCTCTAGGCCCTGAGGCGGGCGGCGAATCAAACTGCGCTCAGTCCGGGGTGTTGTGCCTCGGGCTGAGCCGCAGAGCTTCAGTCGATCTGGTCGGATGCCGGCCGGGGTGGTTAGCGTGTGCTCACTATAGGTGTAGGCGTCTGTCGAAGGCCAAACCGGCGCGGAGCTCTCGGCGAACATGGATCCCGTTTGACCGATGCTAAGTACTTATTTGCAATGCATTTGCTGCTATGCAACAATTGCAGCCGGGATCTCTCTGGCTACCCGAATAGTCGAAGGGACGTTATTTGCTTCTGTCGGCTCGCGGGTAAACGCGGGTAAAAAAGAAGGAGGTAGGTCAATGAACACTACCTGGAACAGGCAATACTTGCTGGGGCAGTTTGGAAAGACTGCAGCGATACTCCATCACGGCTTGGCCCTGATCGGACTGGTCGCGGTACTGCTTGTTGTCGTGCGGGGAAAGAGCCTGTTCTACGACGAGCAGCCGAATCACTCCGCTAGCATCGGTTCGATTCACTATGACGGTGCGATCTCCCTGTTTGAGGGTGCAGAAGAGGCGGATGGCCAGAAATATCGCGCCGTGGCCAACTATGTATCCCGCCGATACCGTATCGCGCCCGATGTGACCGAGGTTTTCGTGGGCGCGGCCCACGAGGCTGGTCGAGAGGTTGGTCTCGACCCCCTCCTGATTCTAGCGGTCATGGCGGTCGAGTCGCGCTTCAATCCGGTCGCTGAGAGCCTTGTCGGAGCAAAGGGTCTCATGCAGGTCGTTCCTCGCCACCATCTGGACAAGCTGATGGAGCACGGAGGTGAAGATGCGGTGCTCGATCCTGTGACCAACATCGCCCTGGGGGCCCGGATCCTGAAGGAGTACATCAGGCGCACCGGGAGTCTCGAAGCAGGCTTGCAGTTCTACAACGGGGCGCTCGCAGACCCCTCCAGCCAGTATGCGCAGAAGGTGTTCGCCGAAAAGGAACGGCTGCAGGAGGCGGTGCGCCGGTTCGATCGGCCGGGGTCGCGCAGCTCCGTGTAGCCGCGGTCCTTACCCCAGGGTGCGACCGAGCATCCGGGCGATGCTCTCGACCCCTTCCTCGAGATCTTCCAAGGCGCGCGTATAGGCGAAGCGCACGTGGCGCTCGGGAGCGTTCGACCCGAAGTCGAGTCCCGGCGTGATCGCGACGCCCGCTTCCTCGAGGACCCGTAGCGCGAACCGGACGCTGTCTTGGGAGAATTCCTCACACCCGGCGTAGATGTAGAAGGCTCCCTGGGGCATCAAGGGAATGCGAAAGCCCAGCCGGCGCAAGGCGGGCACCATGAAATCGCGCCGCCGCCTGAAATCCGCCCTGCGCTGTTCAAGGACGGCGAGTGTCTCCGGCAGGAACGCCGCCAGCGCCGCGTATTGGGCGGGGGCTGAGGGACAGATGAAGACGTTCTGTGCGAGCTTCTCGATCTCTCTGACGTAGGATTCGGGCGCGACGATCCAACCCAGCCTCCAGCCGGTCATGCAGAAATACTTGGAGAAGCTGTTCACGACGAACACGTCGTCGGCGAAATCCAGCACGGTGGATGCCTTGCCGTCGTAGACGAGCCCCTGGTAGATCTCGTCTACGACCACGAAACCGCCCGATCCGCGCACCGATTCGACGATCGCGCGCAGCTCGTCGCGCGGGATCGAGGTTCCTGTCGGGTTTGAAGGGGAGGCGAGGAGCACGCCCCGCGTGGTCTCGTTCCAGTTCGAGCGAACGTCCGCCGCAGTGAGCTGGTAGCTGCGCGTCTCGTCGACCGGAATCGCCCGGGGCCGGCCATCGAAGAGGCGGACAAAATGCCGGTTGCAGGGATAGCACGGGTCGGGCATCAGTACTTCGTCGCCGGGGTTGACCAACGCACCCAGCGCGAGAAGGAAGGCTCCAGACGCCCCAGCGGTGATCACGATCCGCGAGGGCGGGACCGAGGCGCCCAGCCGCTCACGGTAGTGGTCGGAAATCGCCTGGCGAAGCTGCGGTATGCCGACCGAATCGGTGTAGCCCAGGCGCCGCGAGCGGATTGCCTCGATCGCAGCGTCCGCGACAAGAGGCGGAGCAGCAAAGTCGGGCTGGCCGATTTCCATGTGCACGATCCGGCGTCCCGCCGCTTCCAGGTCGTGTGCGCGATTCTGCACGTCCATCACGTGGAAGGGTTCGATTTCGGCCATGCGGGCTGCGAGAACCAGGTTCGCTTCGTGCTTCACCATGGCTGTCCGGCGGTGGCGATCAGTCTTTCCAGCATCGCCGGATTATGCCGCAGGGCGTGGCGGCCCGAGCGACGCGTCGAGGAAGCACGGCGCCGCGGCGTCCGAATTCGGCTATCATGCGGCCAGCAATAAGACCTCAGTCGCGAATCATTTCCCATGGAAGACATTCTGCGCAGGAGCGCCCTGGAGTATCACCTCCGGCAGCCGCCAGGGAAGATCTCGGTCACTCCTACCAAGGGCCTGGTGAACCAGCGTGACCTGGCGCTTGCCTACACCCCCGGCGTGGCGGCCGCGTGCGAAGAGATCATCCGCGATCCGGCCGAAGCGCGCCGGATGACCGCGCGGGCAAATCTCATCGGCGTGATTACGAACGGAACGGCGGTGCTCGGGCTCGGCCCGATTGGGCCTCTTGCCGCTAAGCCGGTGATGGAAGGCAAATCGGTCCTGTTCAAGAAGTTCGCGGGCATCGATTGCTTCGATATCGAGGTTGACGAGCGCGATCCGGACAAATTGGTCGAAATCATCGCGGCCCTCGAGCCCACCTTCGGCGGCATCAACCTGGAGGACATCAAGGCGCCTGAGTGCTTTCTCGTCGAGAAGAAGCTGCGCGAGCGCATGAAGATTCCCGTGTTCCACGACGATCAGCACGGCACGGCGATCATCGTCGGCGCCGCCGTGCTGAACGGACTGCGCGTCGTGGGCAAGGACATCGGGAAAGTGAAGCTCGTCTGCTCTGGCGCCGGTGCCGCGGCGCTGGCATGTCTCGATCTGCTAGTGAACCTCGGTCTGAAGGCCGAAAACATCTGGGTGGCAGACATCAAGGGCGTAGTCTACGCAGGTCGCAAGGAGGAAATGGATCCGAACAAGGCGCGCTATGCCAGGCAGACAAAGGCGCGAACTCTCGGGGAAATCATTCCAGAAGCGGACATCTTCCTCGGCCTCTCCGCGGGAGGCGTTCTCAAGGAGGCCATGGTCGCAAAGATGGCTGCGAGGCCGCTGATCCTTGCGCTCGCCAATCCGGAACCGGAGATTCTGCCCGATGTCGCGAAGCGCGTACGCCCCGACGCCGTGGTGGCGACGGGGCGGTCGGACTTTCCGAACCAGGTGAACAACGTTCTGTGCTTTCCGTTCATCTTCCGGGGCGCTCTCGACGTGGGGGCGACCACCATCAACGAATCGATGAAGCTCGCCGCCGTCCGCGCGATCGCCGACCTGGCCACCGCAGAGCAGTCGGAGATCGTGGCAGCCGCTTACGGAGAGCAAAGCCTTCGCTTCGGTCCAGATTACCTGATCCCGAAACCCTTCGATCCGCGCCTGATCGCGAAGATTGCGCCAGCCGTTGCCCGGGCCGCAATGGATTCCGGCGTGGCCACGCGCCCGATCGCCGATTTCGACGCGTACAACAACCAACTGCTGCAGTTCGTCTACCACTCCGGCCTGATCATGAAGCCGATGTTCAGC
>Ga0326726_10006392_pt1 | contig 10615 bp, 9 predicted proteins | sample MHFenrmetagenome_2_FD_207603 | JGI IMG/M metagenome (GOLD analysis project Ga0326726, IMG submission 207603) | Lab enriched peat soil microbial communities from Michigan Hollow, Ithaca, NY, United States - MHF15MN | ecosystem: Environmental > Terrestrial > Soil > Wetlands > Peat | place: USA... | reverse complement strand
AGTCCTTCTCGACCATGCCGAACCGGGTCATCTCCTGGACACCCAGGCGGATGCCGCTCGATTCGAGGAAGGTCGCGTCGTCCGGCAGGGCCTGATAGTTGGTCAGGACGTTGTTCGTCTCGAGGCGCCGGGCGATCTCCATGCCCGGCCCAAAGGACTTGACTCGGATGATGACTTGGTGCGTTTCCGTGTATCCGTCGGCTGGGTCGCCTTCGACCGGGACGCCGTGGCCGTGCAGGGCCTTGGCCAGCGCCTTGGCGTTGGCCCGGACTTGCTTCTGGAAGGGTTCCTTGAAGGCGTTCATCTCGTACGAGGCCATGAGCAGGCCGAGGAGAGTCCCGAGGTGGTGGTTGCTCGTCGAACCAGGAAAGGCCCGGCCCTTGATCTCGACCCAAAGAGGCCTGAACGGCGAGCTCTTCGGGATGTTCCCGGCGACGACGCCGCGCTGCGTCCCGAAGAAGGTCTTGTGGGTGCTCCCGGTGACGACGTCCGCGCCCTCCTCGAAGGGATCCTGGAAGGCGCCGCAGAGACCGAGGACGTGGGCCATGTCGAACATCAGGACGGGCCGCTCTTTCCAGCCGCGGACGAGGTCGGCCACGAACTTCACCGGCTCGCGGTAGAGGAACATGCTCTTGCCGAAGATGACGAGCTCGGGCTTGTGGGATTCCAGGAGGACGGCCAGCCGGTCGACGTCGGGCTTGTAGGGATTGTCCTTGAGGACGGGGAAATTGACGACCTGTTCCTTGCCCGTCGCCGGGTCTTCTTCGACGAAGTTGAACAGCGCCCCCATCGGCTGGGCGCTGAGATGCCCGCCGTAGATGAGCTCGTTGTTGAGGACGAGGCGCATCCGCCGCGAGAGCTGCCCTTGGGCCCGGCCGCGGTTGAGGAATCTGACCAAGCCCTTGAAGACGACCTCGTTGGCCATCTGGCCGCTGATCGGCCGGAGTTCGATGTCGGTGCAGCCGAGGAAGGCCGCCAGCTCCCTCTGGCACTCGATCTCGACGTCGCGGATGAAGTCGGTGCCCTGGTAGAAGTAGACCTCCTCCCCCTTCATCGCCCGGTGCTCGGCGTAGCGTCCGGACGGATCGGCGATCTCGCACATCTTGACGAGGAGCGACGGCGTCGCCTCCGACGGGATGAGATTGAAGCACTCTCTCTGGCGCCAGGCGCTGTTCCGCTCGGTCCGGACGGCCAGGTCCCCGGCTTTTTCCGCGAATGACGGCATGGGATCCTTCCTTATTTGAAATTCTCGTCTTCGAGATCGCGGATCATCTGGACCCTCCGGCCGTGGCGGCCGCCTTCGAAGGGCGTCTCGAGCCAGGTCCGGACGATGCGGACGGCCAGCTCGAGAGTGTGGGTCCGTCCACCCAGGGTCAGGCAGTTCGAGTCGTTATGGGACCGGCTGACCTCAGCGGCGTACTCGCCCGAACAGGGCGTCGCCCGCAGGCCCTTGAACTTGTTGGCCACGATGCCCATGCCCAGTCCCGTGCCGCAGATGAGGATGGCCCGGTCGCATCGGCCCGCGAGGACGGCCCGGGCCCCCCTGGCGCCGTAATCGACGTAGTCCACGGTCTCGCCGGGCCCGCACCCGAGGTCCTCGAACTCGATGCCGCGGCCCCGGAGATATTCGGCGACGCCGGTCTTGAGCTCGTAGCCGGCGTGATCGGAAGCGAGCGCGATCTTCATTCCGGCCTCCTTTCCTTGCCCCCTTGGCCCGGCCGGCGTCCGCGCGGACGCGGCCTATTTCGTTTCGAGGAGCCTGGCCGCTTCGGGCATGACCTCGATCGCCTTGAGGACGGCCGGGTCGCTTTCCCGGGCGACCTTGATCCCGGCATCAACGCCCCAGATGGCTCCGGCGATCTCGCGCTCGAGCTCCCGGCGGATCTCCGGTTCGGCCTCCCGGAACGCGGGCTCCTCGTATTCGACTTGGCGAGTCCGCAGGTACTTGCGGAAATCGGCGACGACGTCGGCATTGACGACGAACGTCGTGCCGATCTGGATCTTGCCGGCCGCGGCGGCCTCGGTCCCCTTGGGCTCCCGCGGGAAGACGAGCTTCCCTCCGAGGTCCGTCTGGTGCTGAACGAGCTTCCGGGCATAGGCGAAGAACGCCCCGCTGATGCGGAGACGCCCGGTGATCGGCTTGAGAACGGAATTGACGGCGTAGTCGGGAGTGATGCCGCCCTGCCCGAGGACCTTGCGGCCGTGCTCAGTGTAGCGGACCTCGCGGGTGTCTTCGCGGGGGCGCTTGCTCATGAGGTACTCGTCGAGCTGGCTGTAATCGCGCTGGATGGACCGCCCGCTCGGGGTCAGGTACTTGGCCACGGTCAGGGCGACGGCCATGTTCGGGGCCAAGGGAAAGACCGTCTGAACGAGGCCCTTGCCCCAGGAGTCCTCGCCGACGACGAGGCCCCGGTCGTGATCCATGACCGCCCCGCTGACGATCTCGGAGGCGCTGGCCGTGCCCTGGTCGATGAGGATGACGAGCGGAAGCTTTTCGTACTGGTCGTCCGCGAAAGCCCGGAATTCCCGGTCGTAGGCGGGGTTGCGGCCTTTCATGGAGACGATGAGCGAATCCTTCGGGAGGAACAGGTCCGAGATCTCGACCGAAGGGGTGAGGGCCCCGCCGGTGTTCAGTCTCAGGTCGAGGATGAGGCTCTTCATGCCCTGCGAGGTGAGCTTGGCCAGCGCGTCCTCGAGCTCGCGCGGCGTCTCCTCTCCGAAGTTCCGCATGTAGACATAGCCGATCTGGCCGTCGAGGAGGAACGCGTACGGGACGCTCAGGAGCGGGATCTCCTCGCGGGTAATGGTCAGGTCGAACGGCTTGTCCGTGCCATCGCGGACGAAGGTGACGGTGACCTTGGTCCCCTTCTCGCCGCGGAGCTTCTGCATGGCGTCGTAGCTCGAGATGGGCACGGTCGACTCGCCGTTGATGCGGGAGATGACGTCGCCGGGGAGGATACCCAGGCGATGGGCCGGGCCGCCCTCGATCGGCGAGATGACGACAATGGCGTCGCCCTGCTTCTGGATCTGCATGCCCACACCGTAATACTTGCCCGTGTAATCCTCCCGCATCCGGGAGAAGCTCGAGGGGTCGAGGAAATAGGAGTGGGGGTCGAGCGTGTCCAGGGTCCCCTTGATCGAGGCCACGGCCAGGGCCTCCTCCTCGAGCGGCTTATAATAGCTCGCTTCGAGGATCCCGGCGATCGCGCGGGCCTTGGACTCGGCGGCCGACCAGAGGTCCTCGTCGCGGGAGGGGGCCGGAAGGAGCACGAGCGCCGCCAGGATAAGAGGAATGATGGCTTTTTTCATAGACTCCACGTGCGGTTAATTTTATCACCGCCGGCCTTTTTAGTAAAGATGCTGAGGAGTGGTGACACATCGGCGCGGCGGATACCTTTTGGAGGGCCGTTAAGGCCGTGATATAATACCGGCTCGAGATATCCATGTTCGGCAGCATCGGACCGGCGGAACTCGTCCTCATCTTCGTCATCGCCCTGCTCGTCTTCGGCCCCAAGAAGCTCCCCGAGATCGGCCGCACGGTCGGCAAGGCCCTCAGGGAATTCAAGAAAGCGTCGGAGGAGATCAAGGGCCGCATCGAGGAGGAGATCGAGGCGTCGGAGATCAAGGATATCCGCAAGGATATCCAGGCCGGCATGGAAGGCATCAAGTCCGAGGTCAAGACCTTCACGGACGATATCACCAAGGAACCGGAGACACATGAGAACGGGGAAGGGCCGAAAGTCACCTGACGAGATGACCTTCCTCGAGCATCTGGAGGACCTCCGGAAGCGGCTCTTCTATTCCGCCATCGCCTTGATAGGCGGCCTTTTTCCCTGTTGGATGTTCAGGGAAAAACTCTTCGACATCCTGGCCCGGCCCGTGATGCAATACCTGCCGCCCGGGACGAAATTCTCCTACCTGACCCTCACAGCGCCCTTCATGATGTACCTGAAGATCGCGTTCCTGGCCTCGCTGTTCCTCACGGCGCCGTTCATATTCTTGCAAATCTGGTATTTTGTCGCCCCCGGGCTCTATCGAAAAGAAAGAAAATACGTCATTCCTTTCATGCTGATGACGACGTTCTTTTTCGCCGTCGGCTTGGCCTTTGGCTATTTTGTCGTTTATCCCTTTGCCTGCCGGTTCTTCCTTAGTGTCGGCCAGAATTTCCAGCCTGTCCTTACCCCTGATCAGTATCTTGGCCTCTCGGTCAAGGTCCTCCTCAGCATCGCGGCCACCTTCGAGATCCCAACTCTTGTATTCTTTCTGGCCAAAATGGGATTGGTAACGGCAGGTTGGATGATTCGGAACTTTAAATACGCCGTTCTTCTCGCCTTCATCATCGCGGCCGTGATCACGCCCACCCCGGACCCCATCAACCAGAGCATCGTGGCCATCCCGATGCTGGCCTTGTATGGGATCAGCATACTGATCGCCCTGATCGTCGGCCGCGGCAAGGAGAAGGCCCGCCGGAGGGATGAAGAACGGGCGGGCTAAGCGGAGACCCCCATGGATGGACGCCTGATCATCCGCGACGAGCGCATCGCGACGGAGCGGACGATCGTCTCAGAGAACCCGGCCACGCTCGAACCCGTGGGCGAGGTCTCGGTAGCCTCCGAGGAGCTCTGCGGACAGGCCATCCGGGCCGCCAAGGAGGCCTACCCGGCCTGGCGCTGGCTCGATCCCCGGGAGAAGAGGGCCATTTTCAAGCGGGCCGAAAATATCCTGGCGCGCCGGGCGAGCGAAGCCGGGCGCCTCATCGCCATGGAAAAGGGCTCTCCCTACGCCGAATCCCTGGCCGTCGAGGTTTTCGGCGCCCTCCAGTCGCTCAACTACTACGGGCATAACCAGGGGCGCCTCCTGCGCCCGCGCCGGGCCGGTCACCACACTCCCCTCTTCTTCAACAAGTCGGGGACCTTCCACTTCCATCCTCTCGGCCCGACGCTCATCATCTCGCCGTGGAATTTCCCCTTCCTCATTCCTTTATGCGACACGCTGAGCGCCCTGACCGCGGGCAACACTGTCGTCCTCCGGCCGTCGACGACGACCCCGCTCACGGCCCTCTTCATCGGAGAGATCTTCGTCGAAGCCGGACTGCCGCCGGGCGTCCTCAACGTCGTCGTCTGCCGCGTGCCCGAAGCCGAGGCCATGATCGTCAACCGCGACATCCAGAGCGTCATGTTCACGGGCAGCGTCGGCATCGGCAAGCGGGTCGTGGAGCTGTGCAGCCGGAACCTGACCAACCTGGCCCTCGAGCTCGGGGGCAAGGACCCGATGGTCGTGCTCGAGGACGCCGACCTCGAGCGGGCCGCCCGGGGGGCGGTCTGGACGGCCTTCATGAACTGCGGCCAGAGCTGCGGATCGATCGAGCGCGCATACGTCTCCCGAAAGGTCGCCGACGAGTTCACGGCCCGGGTCGTCGAGCTGGCCCGGCAGGTCCGGGTCGGAGATCCCCTCGAGACCGGCGTCGACATGGGCCCGATGGCCAACGCCGGCCAGCTCAAGGTCGTCGAGGAGCACATCGCCGACGCGCGGGCGAAAGGCGCGAAGGTCCTCGTCGGCGGCGGGCGGGTCGCCGGCCGCGCCGGGTACTTCCTCGAGCCGACGGTCCTCGCGGGCGTCGACCATTCCATGCGCTGCATGACCGAAGAGACGTTCGGCCCGACCCTGCCGATCATGGCCTTCGACGACGATGAACAGGCCTTAGCCCTGGCCAACGATAGCGACTACGGCCTGACGGCGTCGGTCTGGACGCGCGACAAGAAGAGGGCCGCCTGGTTCGCCGAGCGGCTGGAAGCCGGGTCCGTCACGATCAACGATCACATGTACTCGTTCGTCGAGCCCCGGGCGATCTGGGGCGGCATCAAGCAGACCGGCATGGGCCGGTCGCATGGTCCGTTCGGCCTCCTCGAGCTCGTTGATATCAAGTACGTCGGCATGGATTTCCTGCGGAAGAAATCCCAAACCTGGTGGTTCCCCTACGACCGGAGCCTCGAGGGCGTGATGGAGAAAGCGATCGCCGTCTTTCACGGCGCGGGATTCCGGGCCAGGATGGGGGCCGTCCTGCGCCTGCGGAAGGAATGGCGGCGGATCGTGACGACGAGCCCGCTCATGAACTACGTCCGGGCCCTGCCAAGGATCCTGAAGAAATGAAGACGCCGCCGCGGCTCATCGGGCTCACCGGGACCAACGGGGCCGGCAAGGGCGAGGCCGCGGCGTATTTCGTCGCCAAGGGGTACGCGTACTTCTCACTCTCGGATGTGATCCGGGAAGAGCTCGGGCGCCGGGGCGAGCCCGTCAGCCGGGACAATCTCATCCGCACCGGCAACGAGCTGCGGGAGCGATTCGGGGCCGATGTCCTGGCCCGGCGGACCGTGGACAAGGTCGGCCCGGACGGGCGGGCGGTCATCGACAGCATCCGCAACGCGCGCGAGGTCGAGTACCTGCGGCGTCAGGACGGTTTCGTGCTCCTGGCCATCGACGCGCCTATCGCCCTGAGGTTCGCCCGGGTGGCCGTCCGCGGCCGGGACGAATCGGCGGCCGACCTCGGGGCTTTCCGCAAAAAAGAGAACGAGGAGCGGGCCGGGGGCACGGCGGGCCAGCAGCTCGAAGCCTGCATGGCCGCGGCCGACCGACTCTTCGTCAACGACGGGACCATCCCGGAATTCCGCCGCAAGCTCGAGGAGATCGCATGACGCCGATAAGAACGTCCAAGGACCAATATTACCTGGGCATCGCCAAGGAGGTTTCGGCCCGGAGCACGTGCTTCCGCCGGGCGATCGGAGCCATCATCGTCCGGGACGATCAGATCATCTCGACGGGATACGTGGGCTCGCCGCGGAAAACGAAAGACAGCCTCGAGCACGGTTTCTGCCTGAGGGACAAGCTCGGCATCCCCCACGGGCAGCGCTACGAGCTCTGCCGCAGCGTCCACGCCGAACAGAACGCCATCATCAACGCGGCCCGGGCCGGGGTCAGCCTCCTCGGCGGGGACATGTACATCTACGGCAGCGCGCCGGGCACGACGGCACCGATCAACGCCTTCCCCTGCTACATCTGCAAGAAGATGCTCGTCAACTGCGGGCTGAACCGGGTCGTCTGTTCGGCGGCCGACGGCGGGGCCCTGATCTTCCGCGTCGAGGATTGGATCCGGGATTGGCAGGAGCGCGACATCCTCGACGACGAGCACCAGTACGGCAAGGACTGACGAAATTGTTCGCCGGATATGATGGATGTCTCCTGCGAGGCGTCGCTCGAGATATCGCTCCTTGCCCCCGCACCCCGGAAAAGGATGCCCGATGAGGCCGACGGATATGCGTGACTTCCGGATCGGTGCGGGTCTATTGATCACTGCGGCCCTGCTATGCGTTGCGGCGGCCGACGGCGGCTCGGGGCAACAGGCGCCGGCCGGGGAAACGACCGGCGGGCTGCTCAAGCTCCTGGGGGTCGAGCCCTCGGCCGAGTCGGTCGACTACCTCCAGACGAAGACCCAGTTCCAGCTCCATACCCTGCTGACCGAACAGCGCCACCAGAAGACTTGGTACCTCGGCGAGCGCATCCAGGAGGACACACTGGCCGGGTTGAAGATGCTCTCGTCGGTCGACGACGACATCCTGGCGAAGATGGACGAGCTCGCGGAGGCGCCTCAAGCGCTCGAGCAGGCGGCCCGAGCGGTCGAGACGGCCATCCTCGGCGGAAAGAGGATCTACGTCTACGGGTGCGGGGCGACGGGTCGGCTCGCCAAGCAGATGGAGAGTACGTTCTGGCGCCCGTTTTGGCGCAAGGTCAAGGCCGACGGGAGGATCTGGAAAAAGGCGGCCGGCCGGCTCCCTGCCGGGACGGCGATCGAAGAGAGCTTGATCGGCGAGATGACGGGCGGGGACCGCGCGCTCATCAGCTCCCTCGAGGGCTTCGAGGACCTCCAGCTCATCGGGCGGCTTCAGCTCCACGACAGAGGCATCGCCAAGGGAGACGTTGTCATCTGCGTCACCGAGGGCGGCGAGACGTCGTCCGTCATCGGGACGGTCCTGGCCGCGCTCGACGAGTGGCGGGGCGGGCCCGGGTACGATCCTGCTGAGAGCCGCAAGAACCTCTATTTCGTCTACAATAACCCGGACGACCGGCTGATGCCCTTCGAACGGAGCCGAAGTGTCCTCGCCGAGCCGGGCATCACCAAGATCAACCTGACAACGGGGCCGCAGGCCATCACGGGCTCGACGAGGATGCAGGCGACGACGATCGAGACCTACGTCGTCGCGGCGATCGTCGAGACGGCCGTGGAGCGCGTCCTCACGCCGGTCATGGGCAGGCGTGAAATGGAGAAGCTCGGCTTCTGCGCCGGCGGAGCGGGACGGGAAGCGGCGGGCGTCTCGGCCAAGCTCCGCGAGTTCGCAGGCGTGCTCGGCGGCGCGCGGGCGGCCCTGCCGGAGCTCGCGGCCCTCACGGACATCGAGGCCGCGGCCTACGCGGGCGGGCGTTTCTCTACGTATTACGCCGAGAAGGGCCTGATCACCGTCTTCATCGACAGCACCGAGCGAAGCCCGACGTTTCGGCTTTACCCGCTCGATACGGTCAGGGAGCCTCGAAGGAAGTGTTGGATCCAGGTCTGGACGAACGCGGCGACGCCGGGGGAGGCCTGGCGGGCCTTCCTGGGGCGGCCGTTCCGAGGGCTGAGCGCGGAGATGTACCGGTGGCCGTTCGAGACGGAGGTCGGGGACCCGTATCTGCGGCGGGCGGCCTTGGAGAGCCTGAAGAAGGCGGGCGACGATCAGGCGGGCCTCTACGATTTTTCGCTGTCCGAGGCGAACACGGAGGGCCGAGGGCCGAAGAAGGGCGATCTGTACGTCCTGGTCGCGATGACGCCGGAGGAGCGCCTGTTCGCGGAGGAGGGACCGTCTTTCGCGAGGATTCTGCGGCTCGCCGCTGACGGGGGCGCGGATGCGGGCGTGATGATCGTCACCGACCGGCCCTCCAAGGAATTCCCGGCGATCGCGGGGCGCGTGCGAGGGCGGTGGGCCGGAGCGCCGGGGCGGCTCGTCGTCGTGCCCGTGTGCGTGAGGACGGAGGGTGACCCGTTCGGCATCCGGCAGCAGATGGCCGCCAAGATGCTGCTCAACGCCCATTCGACGGCCGTGATGGCTAAGCTGGGCAAGGTCGTCGGGAACACGATGACCAACGTCAGCCCGAGCAATCTCAAGCTCATCGGGAGGGCGACGTTCCTCATCCAGTCTCACGTGAACGACGTGCTGGGAATGGCCGAGTGGGTCAAGGCCAACGGCGCGCGCGAGCCGATAACATACGGCGAGGCCAACGCGGTCCTTTACGACGCCATCTCCTACCTCAAGGACAAGCCGGCGGAGGCGGGGCAAACGGCCGAGGTCGCCTTCTCCATCATCCGCATCCTCGAATCGCTGAAGCAGAAGCGCGGCATCAGCCGCGAGGAAGCGCTCGACCTCGTGAAGACCCCCGGCCTCAGCAATTATTTGGCCAGCCTCAGATAAGACAAGAAGGGGTCAAACCTTAATTCTTATATTATCGCCAGTCCCTGAGAATATCGGCCGTCCCGCTCGTCTCTTGGAATGGTCAAGCAGGCAGCGCGTGGATTTTATATGGCCAGACATCTCAGGATCGAGTATCCGGGTGCGTATCATCACGTCTATTCCCGAGGGAACCAGAAGCAGCCGATATTTCTTTCCGATGATGATCGGTTCTATTTCCTAAAGACCCTCAGGGAGGCCCATGAGAGACTTTCCGCCAATTTCCATGTCTATTGCCTGATGCCGAACCATTATCACTTCGTTTTAGAGAGCCCTGGAGGAAACCTGTCTCAAATCATGCATTTTATTAACACGACGTATTCCATATATCTCAATCTCAAACATGACAGGTGCGGGCATCTCTTCCAGGGCCGGTTCAAGGCCATACTGCTGGACGCAGAATCCTATGCCCGGATATTAACGATGTACATCCATGGAAATCCCGTACGGAAGGGACTCGTCAAACGCCCGGAGGAATTCATGTGGTCAAGTGCAGGGGTGTATTTCGGACTCATGAGCCCCCCATCATGGCTCAAGACAGAAACGATCGTTCGATGCTTCGGAGGCAATTTGAAGACATTGCGCGCCGAACATGATCGGTATCTCCGATCGAACGCAGACTGGTCCTCCGTTCCCGAGTTTGCCAGGGCGGAGCGCATCGGAATCTTGGGAAATGACGAATTCGTCGAGAAAATCCGCAAGTCGCACTTGAAACTGACTCTAAATCAATCAGATGGCGAGGTGCCCGAGATCCCGAGACTCCGGAAAAGACCGGACATCTCTGCCATCCAGTCAGATGTTGAATCCCGGTTGGGGACGACAAACCGGCTTGTCAAGAAGGTCACCATCTTCATCGCCCACAAGAACACAGACTACAGACTCAAAGAGATCGGAGAGTTTTTTAACATAGGTCCCATTGCAGTTGCCGTAGCTTTCCGGAAGATACGGGGAGAGATTGCCTCAAGCAAGCCCCTCCGTAATGCTGTCGCTGAAATCGAAGCGAGAGTCTTTGGGGGAGGCTCCGTTAGCAATGGATGATTATAAGAATTAAGGTTTGACCCCTTCTTTATGGCATCGGGGGC
>Ga0326726_10006391_pt1 | contig 10615 bp, 9 predicted proteins | sample MHFenrmetagenome_2_FD_207603 | JGI IMG/M metagenome (GOLD analysis project Ga0326726, IMG submission 207603) | Lab enriched peat soil microbial communities from Michigan Hollow, Ithaca, NY, United States - MHF15MN | ecosystem: Environmental > Terrestrial > Soil > Wetlands > Peat | place: USA... | reverse complement strand
CCAAGTGAGCTGGCCCTGCTCCTCGGCGACGTTGCGCCAGGACACCATGAACACGCTGTGGCCCTGCTCCAGTGCAAACCGCACCAGGGAGTTCTCGGGCTGAAGATCGAGGATGTCATACTTGTTGATGCAGGGCGGGACCATCACCAGCGGCCGCTTGAATACCGTCCCGGTGAGCGGTTTGTACTGGATGAGCTGTATCAGCTCGTTCTGGTAGATCACGGCCCCTTCTGTCGCGGCGATGTTTCGCCCGATCTCGAACTGCGATTCGTCCGTCGTGGAGATGCGTCCCTTGTGGACATCGGCGACGAGCTGGCGCACGCCCCGCGCTAGGCTCTCCCCCTTGGTGTCGAGCGCGAGCTTCAGAGCTTCCGGGTTGGTCGCCGCGAAGTTCGCGGGGCTCATCGCGTCGGCGAACTGGCGAGTGATGAATCGGAGGCGTTCTTTCACGGGCCGATCGGCATTCAGCGCCTCGACCCAGTCGGCGATGAACTGCGAATTGATGAGATAGCTGCGGCGCAAATAGTCGAACCAGGGGTCGCGCCGCCATTCGAGCGAGGAAAACCGCTTGTCGCTGCGATCCGATGGCGCCTCTGCCTGGCTGCTCGCCCCGCCCATCGCCGTCCGCAGCAGCGCGGCGTGCTGTTGAAAATAACGCGCCTGAAGGGCCGCGACCTTGGAAGGATCGGCACTTTCTTCCGCCCGGAACGGCTGGGCGAGGCCGGAGTCCGCTGGCAGCCCCACAAAGTCGAAGAAGCTTTTCAGGAGGCCCTGCGCCGCCTGGGAAGCCTGGTCGACCGAACTAAGGGGTTCTACCGGCATGGAATTTCGCTCAAGCTCCTGAAAACCTTTCGAAATGCGGCTCATACTGCACCGCAGCATCGCCAAAGTCAAGGGACCAAGTCACCCCATGCCGAGGGCCGGTAAGAAGCTACTAACTAGCCGGTGGAATTACGAGGTGCCGCCGGAGCGCTTCGGCGCGATGCCTCGACGATTGTCGGCCGCAGCGATGATTTTGTCGGCGTAGTCGCGCCATGCGGGATGCGCGGCCAAGTCGCGGAACCAACCGCTCCGGGTGAGCGCAGCGATCCACGCCTGTTTGTCCGCGGTTGCGGCCGACATCCAGGGGTCGAATCCGGCCTCGCGGACCGTCGTGGCCGCCTCGCGCATTTCTTCGGCGCGACGGGCGCCGTGGTGGGCGACGCGGCTGAACAGATACGAGCCTTGCTCTTCCCAGTCGATCTCCGGGTAGGTCTCGGCAAGCGAAGCGATCACCTGCTGCTCGACGCCATAGCGGCGCGCGGTGGTAAAGCTTTCGATCACGATCGCCTCCAGCCCCTTGATGAAGATGCTGCGGCACATCTTGATCGCGGAGGCCACGCCGATCTTCTCGCCGACTACCGTCATGTCGAAATCGAATGGCGCGAGTTTCTCGGCTAGCTCGGGAGCACGCACGCCGCCGAGCAGCATCGGCACCGCGACCCCGTACGGAGGGACCGAGGCCATCACGCCCGCCTCGACATAGTGCGCGCCCGCGCTGTCGATGAGCTTCGCCGCTTCGGCCTTGGTGGTGGGCGAGGCGGAATTGAGGTCGAGGAAAAAAACAGAGGAGCGAATGCAAGGCGCCGCTTCGCGTGCCACTTCGAGGGCATTGGCCGCCGTCACCGCCGAGATCACGATGTCCGCGCGCGCGAGCAGCGCCGCGAGCGATTCACACGGCTCGATCCGATCTTCGCGTGCCCGTGCCTTCATCGCCGGGCCGCGGACCGCGTTATCGAAGAGCAGGTCCCAGGCGCCGACCCAGGCGAGCCCCTTCTCCCGAAGGGCATGGGAGAGGATCTTTCCGACCTCTCCGTATCCGACGACGCCGATCTTCAGGTTCAGGTCCATAGCGTTGCTACGTCCAGCCCGGTCCGGATCCGAGCACATCGAAAATCTAGCATGAGGTGGCGCTCAGGCCCAGTAGAGGCGCGCGGGGTTGTCAACCAGAACCCGCTCCCTCAGCCTTTCGTCCGGAACGGTTTCCGCGAACAGGTCGACCAGCTCGCCGTCGTTCGGCATCACCTTGACGTTGGGATGCGGAAAATCGGTTGCCCAGAGCACGCGCTCCGGCGCTGCCTGAACGAGCGCGGCCGCAAAGGGGATCGCATCGCGAAACGGCTTTCCGGTGGCGGAGATGCGCTCGGGACCGCTTATCTTCACCCAGGCGAGCGGATTCCTCATCAGTTCCAGCAGCATGGCGAACGGCCTCTGGTCGAGGCCGTGTCCCGCATCGACCCGCCCCATGTGGTCGATGACGAAAGGCACCCGCATGCGGCGAAAAAGGTCTGCGTGGACTTCGATATCCTCCGCGTCGAAATGCAGCACGACATGCCAGCCCAGAGGCTCGATCATCGCCAGCGTGCGCTCGAATACCCGGGAGTCGGGTGCGCCGCCCAGGTGACGCACGAAGTTGAAGCGCACGCCGCGCACGCCGCCGTCGTGCAGCGCCTCGAGCTCGCTATCGCTCGCGTCATCCCCCACCATTGCAACGCCCCGCCACGCGCCTTTCGACCACGCGATTGCATCGAGCATCGCCCGGTTATCCCCGCCGTGGCAGCTCGCCTGCACCAGCACCGCGCGCGACAGGCCGAGATGCTGGTGGAGCGCGCGCAGCTTCTCCTTGGGAGCGTCGGGCGGCGTGTAGCGGCGCTCGGGCGCGTACGGAAACTTCGCCGCGGGCCCGAAGATGTGACAATGCGCGTCGCAGGCGCCGAGCGGCGGGGCGTATTTCGGCTTGACCGGCCTCGGATCGGGGCCGGCGATTGGCTTGGTCATCCGTCAGCGCGTTACTGCTTCTCGATCTTCGCGCGCTCGATCACGGCCTTCCACTTGGCGATTTCGGAAACGAGGAGAGCGTGCAGCGCTTCGGGCGTTCCTGCGCGCGCGTCCACCCCCAGCTCGCCGAGCCGCTTGCGCACCTCGGGCGCGACCACAGCGGCGTTGACCTCGCGGTTGAGGCGCTCGAGCACCGGCTTCGGAGTCTTCGCCGGTGCGGCGACGGCGTTCCACGACGAAGCCTGGTAGCCCGGCACGCCGCTCTCGGCTACGGTGGGCACGTCTGGAAGCCCGGAGAAGCGCTTGTCCGAGGTCACCGCGAGCGCTTTCAGCGCCCCGCCCTTGATCTGCGCAATGACCGGGGCGAGGATCTCGAATGCAGCCTGCACGTCGCCGCCCTTGAGGGCGGTAATCACCGCCGGCGTGGCCTTGAACGGAACGACCTGAGCGTCAATTCCTGACATGGACTTGAACAGCTCCGCCGCCAGGTTCTGCGTGCTACCCGGGTTGATCGTGCCGATATTGAGCTTGTTCGGATTCGCCTTGGAATACGCCACGAGCTCGCGCACCGAGCCGATTTTCGAGGCGGAATCCACCACGAGCACCAGATCGAAGAAACCCACGGTCGAAACGGGCGCGAAATCACCCAGGGTGTCGTACGGCAAAGATTTGAAGAGCGACACGCTCACCGCGTTGCCGTTGGTAAGGAACAGCAGCGTATAGCCGTCGGGCTCGGCCTTGGCAACCGCCTCCGATGCGACGATACCGCCGGCACTCGGCCGATTCTCGACGAGCACCTGCTGCCCCATCGCCGCGCTCATCTGCTGGGATACGACCCGGGCAGTGATATCGGCGACGCCCCCCGCGGCAAACGGGACCAGTAGCCTTATTGGGCGCGTCGGGTAGCCCTGCGCGATCGCGGCGGTCGTGACCGCCGTGAGCAGGGCAACGCTGAGCGATCGCAGTGCAAAACAGAGTGGGTTCACGTTCGGACAGACAAAGCTAAGAGTTGATTGGTCGGGGCGGCGAGATTCGAACTCGCGACCACCTGCACCCCATGCGCACGTGGTTTCGCCCAAAAACAACAGCTTACCCGAATTCTTCTAAGCGAAGTACCTCGAAACGGGCCCAGAACTGGCGGGGTTTCCCGAGAATCGCTTAGAAGGGATTCTTCCCCTGGCCTGCTCGCCACGCGTCCACGTTCCGCATGGCCGTGGCCGCCGGTTACGCGACCGCTATCGACCCGAAGCGGACATGCCCTGGGACCGATGCTTTCAAGTGGCCAGGATGGGACGGCGGCCACCCGAACTCCACTCACATCAGGCGGGTATCGGCGGGCGCCCTGTCAGGCCGGTCGTGTGCGTTGTCGACGAAATTCAGTGGCGCATTCACCAGCTCCTTCCGGTCGACGTCGTCCAGGGTTGGCACGTGCAGCGCATAGAAGTGGCCGCCGAGCTGTGGCAGGTCGCCCGTGGCGTACAAACGAATGCCGCATAGCGAGCAGAAGCGGTATGTGAGACCCGCGTAAGGCCTTCCGGGCGGAATCCACCGGTAGCTGCTAAGCACATCCTCGCCGGCGAGCAACTTGAAGTTGTCGCCGCGCACGAAAAGGAACCACGCACGCGCTTTGCTGCAAATGGAACAGTTGCAACGATTCGTCCCCGCGGCAAGGTCGAACTCGGCCTCGTAGCGCACGGCCTGGCAGTGGCAGCTGCCGTGATATCGCTGGTATGTCATCGGTCACCTCGACTGGTTGCATTTCAATAGCAGCAGCATTGTGCCGGTATTGCTCCTGAAATGCAACTGGTCTAGAATCGGTGGCATGCGACAGGATCACCGATCGACGTGCCCTATTAGTACGGCACTTGAATTCGCGGGCGACCGCTGGACGCTTCTCGTCATCCGTGACTTGATGTTCGCGGGCAAGCGCCACTTCCGCGAATTCCTCCAGTCCGAGGAAGCGATCTCGAGCAATGTGCTGGCGGACCGGCTCAACTCGCTGGTCGAGAACGGGATCGTTACGCGCCGCGATGATCCAACTCACGCCCAGAAGGCCATCTACAGCCTGAGCGAGAAGGGACTCGATCTGCTGCCGGTGCTGATTGCGATGAGCGCCTGGACCCAGAAACACTATCCACGAACGCGGAGGCCCGAAGCTGTGGGTCTGATAGGGCGCGGGCCCAAGTCTCTCAAGCAGCTGGAGGCACAACTTCGGCGGGAACACGGCATCTCGTGAGCGCTAACGACTGAACCGCGTTTGGCCAACGTCCACTCCCGGCCGGTTGCCGACATTCTGGTGCCGGACATGAGTTCGCCGCGAGCGGGACCAAGCCGAGCGCCAGATGTGCTAGCACCCAAACTCGGCAGATCAGGAACTTACAATTGGAGAACTTAGAGATTTTCTAAGTTATGCAGGCACGCTCGACGGAGCAACTACTTGATTTGTTGGTCGGGGCGGCGAGATTCGAACTCGCGACCACCTGCACCCCATGCAGCTTTTGTAATTGATAACACACTGTTTATTTCACATTAACCGCACGGCGCTCGCTGCAAACCGTGCATAACTGCGCAGGACAATGCATAACGGATTCCCGCAAAACTCCCGCAAGGAGTCTGCGGCTTGACCCCCAAAAGTGCCTCGAGCGCCTAGACTACCTCGGCGCGATAGCCAAATTCCCGCTTCCTTGCCCGAGTATTTCCGCTGCCTGCTTCACCTCGGAACACGCACACGACTTGATACCTTACTTGGTCGGAGAAACCGAGGCGCCGCGCTCCGAGCGCAGGGCCCCGACGAGCGCCTGCATGCGCGGGTCTGTGGGCAGGTCCTCGAGATCGAGCGGAAGCTTGTGGCGCCAGTTCGGGTACTCGTCCGCCGTTCCGGGAAGGTTGACTTGATGCAGCTGCCCGAGCACGTCCTCCAGCTGCACGAGGAACAGTCTCGCGGGGGCGCGCGACACGAATCGATGAACGCTTAGGGCGAGCTCGGGCGCGAATTCCGGCACCGTCGGCGAATCGATTCGAACGCCCTCCGGCGCCAGGCCTTCACGTTCCAGCGCGGCGAGCAGGCGCTCCCTGTCGCATGCGCGTGCCGCCAGTTCGGTTTCGCGCCGGGCCTCGTCCGGGAACAGTCCGAGATCGCGGCGTACGTCCAGATCGGCGCCCTGCCAGAATCCCTTGAGCGTGGGCAGGTCGTGCGTGCTCACCGTGACTACCGAGTCCTGCGGATAATCGCGCGGTGCGCTGAACGCGCCGTCGGGCTCGCGCTGGAAAAACATGGGACGGAAAGACAGCACGCGCAGCCGCGCGAGCGCCCGCCGCACCTCGTCGGGGACGGTGCCCAGGTCCTCGCCGACGACGAGGCAGCGGTTACGCACGCTCTCCAGCGCGAGGATCCCGAGCATGTCCTCGAACGGATAATGCACGTAAGCGCCGTTGGCACACTTGGTGCCCGCCGGAATCCAGAAGAGGCGCATGAGCCACATGACGTGATCGATGCGCAGCGCCCCGCCGCGCATGTTCTCGCGCAGCGTCGCGATGAAAGGCGCGTACCCGGTCTCCCGCAGCCGCTCGGGGACAAGCGGCGGCAGACCCCAGTCCTGTCCGAGCAGGTTCAAGGGGTCGGGCGGGGCGCCGACGCTCGCCAGGTTGGCGTAGCAATCCTGGTCTGCCCAGGATTCGGAACCGCCGCCGTCGACGCTCACCGCGAGGTCCAGCTCGAGCCCGACCCCGAGTCCGCGATCTCGCGCTCGCGCCGTCACCGAGCGCAACTGCTCGTCGAGCTGCCATTGCAGATACTCGAAGAATTCCACGCGCTCCGCGTTCGCGGACGCAAACGCCGCCACTTCGGGAGAATCGGCCGTGCGGTACGCAGGCGGCCAGGACGGCCAGGTTCCAAACGAGGGCACGGAGTGACGCAGCGACTCATGCAGCGCGTCGAATATGCAATGTCGGCGCAGCGCCCCGCCCCCTCGTGTCCTGAAGGCACGGAAAACTTCCGCGCGCGGACTGTCGCACTCCAGATGGCGCTCGCGAAAATCCCGATAGAGCAGTTCCAGAACGGAGAATTTCATCTGGGCAACCGCAGGATAGTCGACCATTTCCGCCGCACGGAGCGCATTAAGCCGCTCCTGAAAGCGGGGGGCGCCGACGGCGTCTTTCGCCGACTCGCATTGCCCGAATTCCGGGATCGCTTCGACATCCAGGTAGAGCACGTTGCCGAACAGCCGGCTCGAAGGGCTATAGGGGCTGGCGTGCGCCGGGTTGCACGGATACAGGGCGTGAAGCGGGTTGAGCGCCACTACCCCCGCACCCGCCTCGGCGCAGATATCGACCAGAGCCCTCAGGTCTGTGAAATCGCCCATGCCCCAGTTGCGGCGCGAGCGCAAGGCGTACAGCTGCACCTGAAGGCCCCAGGCGCGCCGCTGCTCCGCGATCGCTTCGGGGCGATGGCAAGCGTCGGGGACCACGACCAGGCGCATTGCGTTGGCCTTCGCGCCCTCTGGGGAATCGCCGAGAATCTGGAGCGTGTGGTAGCCGAGGGCCGGCTTCACCGGCAAATCGAACCTACAGCGGCGGAATTTCCTGCCCTCGAATTGCGCTTCCTCGTCCGTGGCGACGAGCTGGGCCATGTCGATGTCGCCGCTGTGGCCGCGTCCATCCTCAAGCGTAAGCGACCATCGCAGCCGGGGCTTCGTGCCGTCGGGTAAGCGCACGTCGATCCCGATGACCGATTCCGATTCGCGGGCAACGAGCACCGGCTCGATCACGCGGTGCCACCGCTGGACTCGCGCCTCCTCCAGGGCGCGCTCGCACGCACCGGAATCGCCGGCCGAGACTCCCATGGCCGCAAGCAGCGCACGCTTGGTATCGTCGCCGACAAGATGTCGCTGGCCCCAGATATCGTGGTATTCGCCCTCGATCCCGTAGGTCCGAGCGAGGACGTGGAGCGCCGCGCCCGTCACGCCTTCGCCCTTTCGCGCAGGTACCAGGCCGCCACCCATGCGGGCAGCGAACGCCGCGATCCGGCAACACCCTCGGACGTCGCATACAGGAGTCGCCCTTCCGCCTCAGCGTCGAGCTCGAGCGGCGCACCGTCGAGGTTGGCGAGAAGCGTCAGCTGCGAAGCGTCTCCCAGCGTCCAGCCGACGCGCAGCGCGCGCTCGGCGGGCAGCGTCCGGCGGGCGTGCCCGCCCGTCATCCCGGCAAGGCGCGGAACGATCTCGAGCCGGCGCAATGCGAGCAGCTTGCGGTGCAGCTCGTGCCATCGGCCGTGGCGCGCGACGGCGAGCTCGGGACCGAAGTCGCAAAAAAAGCGGAATAGCCGCTCGCTCGCCCATTCCTGCGCCATGAAAAGCATCGGCACGGCGGGAGCGAGCAGGACGATCGCGGTGGCGGCGGCGACCGCCTCGGGCGCGGCAAGTCAGGAATCGAGCAGGCGCCGAATCTCGGTTTCGGCGTCAAGCCAGTCCCGCAGCTCGCCGCCGGGGGCGAATCCCCGCCGCTCGGCGCGATAGTATGCCGCCTCGGCGACTAGCCTGCGGCGCTCCATCGGGTCTATCCGCGGACCGGACTCGCTGTTGCCACCTAGAGGCCGCGCCGTTCCTGCCATTCTGGCCGCCGCCTTTTCCGCTTCCTTGCGCTCGACTTGCTTCCGCGAAGATATCTGCTGGCCTTTCATAAACGTGTCTCCTATCGAATCTCGTTTCGTATAGCAAATGCGCCCGACGACGATTTGATCTGCATCAAGTTCGGGCGCCTCAACTCAAGAACGACCATCGTGCGACCTGTCATGCCGTAGCGGACTGCCGCAGTACGCTTGCCACTAACGCCCCTATAAGACCTCCCGGGCGTGCCGCGGTTCGCTCAGCTTACGCCGGAACCATTTAAGATGCGTTTCGCCCCTTGCCCGTCCCGGATACTTGGTGGGGCGCCGCGGCCGGGATTCGATGCAAACCGCCACTACCCAACCGACAAATGAACCCGAGTGAGTCGAAAATCCGCGTCCTGTTCGCCACTCCCGAGTGCGCGCCGTTCGTGAAGGTCGGCGGGCTGGGGGAGGTCGGATCGGCTCTGCCGGCGGCGCTGCGCTCCGCCGGCATCGACGCACGCGTACTTCTTCCGGGCTATTCCGGCGTTCTGGACGCCCCCGGCGAGCAGCGCGAACTCGCGCGCGTTGAGCTGTTTAATCCGCCGATCCGAGCGCGCCTGCTCGAAGCACGGTTGCGGAGCGACGTGCCGCTCTACGTTCTCGACTGTCCGCGCCTGTACTCGCGCGGCGGAGGCCCCTATCAGGACGGGGACGGGAAAGACTGGAGCGACAACGCCTTGCGCTTCGGCTTGTTCTCGAAGGTCGCTTCTATCCTGGGAGGATCCTCGAGCCCACTCGACTGGCGTCCTCAGGTGGTCCATTGCAACGATTGGCCCGCAGCCCTGGCGGCCGCGTATCTGTACTACGCACCCCGGCCGCACTCCGCGGCGGTCATGACGGTGCACAACCTGGCGTTCCAGGGAAACTTCGCCCCCGAGTTCGTCGCGGCACTTGGTTTGCCGGGCGAGAGTTTCAGCGTCGATGGCCTGGAGTTTCACGGCCGCCTGTCGTTCCTGAAGGCCGGGCTCTTCTACTCCGACGTCATCACCACCGTGAGCCCCAATTACGCGCGCGAGATTCAGTCGGAGCCGTTCGGCTGCGGCATGGACGGGCTGCTCCGCCTACGGGGCGACTCGCTGTTCGGGATCCTGAACGGCATCGACACCGCGTCGTGGGACCCACGGACCGATCCCCTCATCGCACGCCGGTACGGACCAGCCGAATTGCACCTTAAGGCCTTGAACAAGGAGGCGCTGCAACGAAGCATGAATCTCGCGGTCGATCCGGCCATTCCCTTGCTCGGCGCGGTGGGGCGCCTGACTCACCAGAAAGGGGCGGACCTGCTCGCCGAGGCCGCTCCCCAGCTGGCCGCTCTGCCGGCGCAACTCGCGGTGCTCGGCGCCGGAGGGCGCGAGATGGAGGATGCGCTGCGCGCCCTCGCTCGGCAGTGGCCGCAGCGCGTCTCGGTGGCGATCGGATACGACGAGAGCCTGGCGCATCTGATCGAAGCGGGCGCCGATATGTTTCTCATGCCATCGAGATTCGAGCCCTGCGGCCTGAATCAGATGTACAGCCAGCGCTATGGCACGCCGCCCGTGGCGCGCGCGACCGGGGGTCTCGCCGACACGATCGTCGATTGCAACCGCGCCACGCTCGCCAACGGGAGCGCAACCGGGTTCCTGATCGACGAGCCGAGCGCAGCAGCACTGATCGTCGCCGTCCGGCGTGCTCTTGAGATCTTCTGTGATCGTCCCCGCTGGCGTGCCCTGCAGCTCGCCGGCATGGCGCGCGATTTCGGCTGGGAATCGGCGGCAGGCCAGTACGCGCTCATCTACAGGCGGGCAGCGCGGCTCGACTAGCGGGCGGTCGTCCGCGCAGCGGTTCAGACCCAAGTGAGCAATCCCAGCTCGAACCGGTGCGTGAGGAGCGGATGGTACGGATAGGCGCGGATGCGATACTCGAGCTTGCCGCACAGTTCCGGAGCGAGTTGCAGAACGTAGCGACGCTCGCTCGCCGCCTCCGCGTCAGCGGTAAAGACGTAGCGCGCGGCGGAGCTCGCTTTATCCGGGTCTCCGCTGCGGCGGGAGAGCAGCAGCTCCATGACGACGTCGTCGGGGTTGAGTCCATTGAGTTTCGCCGCCACCTCGATGCGAAGCTGCTCGCTAAAGCTCAGGGTCGCAGCCGCGGAGTCGATCCGCCTCAGAGAGACCC
>Ga0326726_10006390_pt1 | contig 10618 bp, 11 predicted proteins | sample MHFenrmetagenome_2_FD_207603 | JGI IMG/M metagenome (GOLD analysis project Ga0326726, IMG submission 207603) | Lab enriched peat soil microbial communities from Michigan Hollow, Ithaca, NY, United States - MHF15MN | ecosystem: Environmental > Terrestrial > Soil > Wetlands > Peat | place: USA... | reverse complement strand
GTATTGGGGGCTGGTACAGGAGGGACGATCGTCTCGAACAACCTGAGGCGTCATCTTCCGGCTGATTGGGAGATCACGGTCATCGATCGTGACGACGAGCACATTTACCAGCCCGGACTGCTTTTTGTTCCTTTCGGAATCCAGAAGTCCAGCACTCTGGTCAAGTCGAGGAAGAAGTTTATCATTCCGGGTGTCAATTTTGTCATGGACGAGATCACCAACATCGATCCGGAGAAGAAGGTTGTCAAAACCAGGAACCATAGCTTCAACTATGACTTCCTTGTCATCAGCACGGGTTGCAGGATCGCCCCGGAAGAGAACGACGGCCTGATGGATGCATGGAACAAGAATGCGTTCACGTTCTATTATCTCGATGCCGCGGACAAGCTCAAACAGAAGCTGAAAGAGTTCAATGGCGGCAGGCTTGTGATGGATATCGCCGAACTGCCGTTCAAGTGCCCCGTTGCTCCGATCGAGTTCGTGTTCCTTGCCGATTGGTACCTGAAAAAGAGAGGCATCAGGCACAAGTCTGAAATCGAGCTGGTTACGCCGCTTCCGATGGCGTTCACCAAGCCGAAGGCTGCCGCGGTATTCACCGAGACTGCAAAAGAGAAGAACATCAAGATCACGACGAGCTTCGAACTCAGCTCGGTCAATGGCAAGGAGAAGTATATCGAGTCGGTACAGGGCGAAAAGGTCAAATACGACACGCTGGTCATTGTGCCGAGCACCATCGGCGATCCTGTCATCAGCAACTCGGGAATGGACGACGGTATCGGCTATGTGCCGACTCACCACAACACCCTGAAGGCCCTGAAGCACGAAGGTGTCTACGTGATCGGCGACGCTACAAACGTTCCTACATCCAAGGCCGGTTCGGTGGCCCACTACGAGGCTGACGTCGTGGTGTTCAACATCATGGCCGAGATTCATGGTGTCAAGCCGGAAGAGATCTTCGACGGTCACTCGACCTGCTTCATAGTCTATTCGAAGGGCACCTCTTCGCTTATCGACTTCAACTACAAGATCGAGCCGCTGCCGGGCCAGTTCCCTATGCCCAAGCTCGGGCCATTCAGCCTGCTGAAGGAGACCAAGATGAACTGGTATGGAAAGCTCGGGTTCGAACCGCTTTACTGGAACGTCCTGCTGGCAGGAAGGCACCTCGGTGCTCCTCCGACCCTCGTTATGGCCGGCAAGCACGTCGGCTGAGGAAGCGGGTCTTCCGCGATGCCGATGCTGCCTGAGCGCGCGTCTGGTTGCGATCTGACATGATTGTGTTATGGCCGGGAGTCGGCGGGTCGTACCGCTTCCTCCCGGCTTTATTATTTAGAGCTGGCGCACCCCTATTTTTTGTTGTTGAGGGCCTGGAAACCTGAGACGACATCGAACAGCTCTTCGTCGATTCCCGCCTGACGGCGCTCGTTGTAGAGTTTTGTCAGCTCTTCGAGCATTTCGTCGATGTTTTTTTCTGCCCGCTGCATGGCTGAAAGCCGACTGGCGTTTTCCGATGCGAGCGATTCGGCGCAGGCCCTGAACAGCGAGACGAAGAGGTACTCCCTCACCAGCGCCCACTGTGTTGATTCAAGGCTGGAGAGGATTTCTGGTTTCGCTTTTGTCGGCCAGGCCCCGCCACGGCTTGTGATATCTGTTTCCCATGCCTCGTCGAGCGGCAGCAGCCGGTTGGATACCGACCGGTAGATCTCTCCGCTGACGGGGCTGTTGAAGAACAGGTGGAGCTCGATGGCGGTTGCATGTTCACGCAGCTGTTCGACTGCGGAGAGCAGATCGCCGATCAGCGGGGTGATGGCGTTGACGGAGTTTGGTACGGCAAAAAGGGCCTCGGACCGGATGCCGATCTCTTCGAGGCGGAGCTGTATGCGTTCGCCGATCGAGAGCACTGCGTTGTTGCCTGAAATGGTTTCGAGCTTGTGCCGCACCGTTTCTGCAAGCTGGTCGTTGAACTGTCCGACAAGTCCCTGGTCGGAACCGAAGGCGACGATAATGGTCAGAAACTCTTTTTCCGCATGGTTCCGCATCACGCTCCTCCATCCGTTGCCTCTGCGCAGGCATTCGGCCAGCCCCATTTCCACGTTATGGTAGTAGTCTTCGAGGGCCCTTACGGCCTCTTCGTACTGCCTGATGTTGATCGCGGCAAGTGTTTTCATGGTACGGACCACTGAGCCGAGGGTTCCGGCATTTGCGATTTTCCGTTGCAGGTTTTCGACTGATTCGCTCATGCTTTCTTCTTAAAGGGCTCGATGGCCGTCGTTGCCGATCCGAGCATCGTGTGCCGGTCGTCGTCGCTCAGGTCCGCGTTCGATAAAATCCGTTTTACAAGTCCGTCCGGGAGGGCTCCGGCCGAGAGTCGGACCTGTTCCATCGCTTCACGCATCATATCGATGGCAATGTCGTCGAAACAGCCTTCGGTGAGGGCCAGCAGGATGGTCATCTGTTCGGGCATCGATAGAATGGTGAACTCCTCCTGCTTGAAGCATTCCCGGATCCGTTCGCCATGGTCGATGATTTTTCTGCTCGCTTCGTCGAGGCGGGTTCCGAACCTGGCGAAGCTCTCCAGCTCCTCGAATTGCGCGTAGGCGAGCTTGAGACTGCCGGTGACGGATCGATAGGCGGCGAGCTGCGCTTTGCCCCCGACACGTGAAACCGATTTGCCGATATCGACCGCAGGCAGGATTCCGAGCTCGAACAGCGTGGGCGAAAGATAGAGCTGGCCGTCTGTTATGGATATCAGGTTGGTCGGGATGTAAGCCGAAATGTTCTGGGCTTCGGTCTCAATGATGGGCAGCGCCGTCAGGGAGCCTCCTCCAAGCTCTTTTCGCAGGTGGGTCGCCCGTTCGAGCAGACGCGAATGGATGTAGAATATGTCGCCGGGGAAGGCTTCCCGGCCGGGCGGGCGCTTCAACAGGAGCGACAGCTCGCGGTAAGCCCTGGCGTGGTTGGTCAGGTCGTCGTAGACGATGAGCACGTCCCGCCCTTTTCCCATGAAATATTCGGCGATACTCGTTGCCGCATAGGGGGCGATGTACTGAAGGCCGGAGGGGTCGTTGCCTTCTGTGACGATGACGACGGTATGTTCCAGGGCGCCTTTTTCCCGGAGCACCGATACGACCTTTGCCACGACTGCGGCTTTCTGCCCGACGGCGCAGTAGACACAAAGCACCTCTTTGTCTTTCTGGTTGACTATGGCCGAAATGGCGATCGAGGTTTTACCTGTCTGCCGGTCTCCGAGTATCAGTTCCCGCTGACCGCGCCCGACAGGCACGATGGCGTCGATGACCTTGATTCCCGTCTGAAGCGGAACGCTGACCGGGTCGCGGTCCATGATGTGGGGAGCAGGCCTTTCGATGGGCCAGCGCAGGGAGGTTTTCAGGGGGCCGAGCTCGTCGAGAGGCAGGCCGAGTGGGTCGATCACCCTGCCGAGCAGGGCTTCTCCGACAGGCACGTCCATGACGCGTCCGGTTCTCCAGGCCCGTTCTCCGGTCTTCAGTATGGAATAGTCCCCGAGCAGCACGATGCCGATTTCGTCAGGATCGATGTTGAAGGCTATGCCGTAGAGGTTTCCATGGAATCTGACCAGCTCTTCGAAACCGACTCCGGGCAGTCCGCTGATTTTGGCGATGCCGTTCAGCACGCTCGTGACGACCCCCTCTTCGACGAGGGCCAGCCTGGCCGACCAGCTTTCACTGGATTGACGGATGCTTTCCAGTGCCCGGTCGAGTGAGGGTTTCGCACTATTGTCCTGCGCCATGTTCGTCTCTCGTTGACGGTGTCTGTGTGCGGACGGTCTGTTCAGAAGCTTTTCGCAGGGAGTCGAGCGCGACGTCGATGTTCCAGGATATACACCGTCCGTTCATGCAGAGTTCGATGCCGCAGCCCAGTTCATCTGAGGTCTCGAATGACAGTGGATCTTCGAGCGATAAAAGCTCTTTTGTCGTTTTGCTGATTTTATCCTGTTGCGCGGCTTCGAGCCTGAAGGCGCTTCGCAGGATCGGGAGCCCTTTTTCCTCCATGGCCTGTTTCATCTCCCCGATTTCCTCCTTGCCGGTTTCACGCAGCTTCCGGCAGAAGCAGTCGACGATTCTCTCTTCGAGGGTTTCATCGGCCAGTTCCCGCAGGAGTTTTCCGGCGACCGAAAAGATCTCCGACCTTATCCTGCGTAGCGCATCCTCTTCCTGGTCCTCTTTTTCCCTGCGCAATGTTTCGAGCAGCTTTTCATGTTGGTCGTTATACTCTTTCCGGGCTGATTCAAGAAGTTCGATCCGTTTTTTTCCGACCTCTTCTTCAACCTGATGCATCATGAGCGTTCGTTGCTGCTCGAAATCGTCGTTTTTCCCCTGCCATTCCGATTTCTGCCTCGAGGCCTCTTCCTCGACAGCGGAGGCGTGGTTCAGCTCGGCGGCGATTTTTTTCTCACGCTCGTCGAGTGCCTTCAGAACAGGCTTATAAAGGAACCGTTTCATCAGCCAGAGCAGAATGAGGAAGTTGACCATCTGGGCGGCTACGGTGAACCAGTCGATCAGCATGGTCAGTGCCCTCCGGCATGCGCGACTGCATGGGTCCAGAACGGGTTGGCGAAGATCAGGATGATCGAGATCACGAAACAGTAGATCGCTATAGATTCGATCATGGCAAGACCGACGAACAGGGTGCGCGTGATGGTCGGGGCCGCGTCGGGTTGCTGGGCCAGCGACGAAAGCGCGGTCGATACGGCCCGGCTTTCGCCAAGTGCCGGCCCTATGGTGCCGATGCCGGTCGTCAGCCCGGCGGTAACGATGGAGACGATGGCGATGATGGTCAGGATGTCCATAGTCGATTCCTTTTGTTTGTTATGCCTTTTTCTCCTCACGAGCGCTGGTTGCCGCCGCTATGTATACCGTGGCCAGGATGCTGAAGATGTAAGCCTGGACCATGCCTGTCAGGAGGCCGAGGATGTTCATGAGCACCGGGAACACCAGGGGGGAGATGGTCAGCAGGACAGCCACGATCATGACGCCGCTCATCATGTTGCCGAAAAGCCTGACGGCAAGGGCAAGCGTCCGGGTAAATTCGCCGATGATGTTGAAGGGGAGCATGATCAGGGTCGGTTCGGTATAGGTTTTCAGGAAACCTTTCAGACCTTTCTCGGTAATGCCGAATATGGGAACGGCAATGAACACCGACAGGGCCAGGGCCGTGGTCGTCGAGAGCGATCCGGTGGGCGGTTCGTAACCGGGGATGATCGTGCAGATGTTAGCCGTGGCGATGAACAGGAAGAGCGTGGCGATATAGGGCAGGTATTTTTCGGGACGCTTCAGCCCGATCTCTTCGATCTGCCTGCGGGCCATGGTGACGATGATTTCGAGGGCACTCTGCCATCGAGATATGGTAACTTTCCCGGACAGCCTGCGGGTGATGAGCGCCGAACCGCCTGCAAGCAGCATCATCAGCAACCAGGTGGTCACGATGGTCTGGTTGAGCTTCAGGAAGCCCGATCGCCAGAGGATCACTTCGTCTCCGCTCAGATGCATGGGTCACCGTCCTCTTTGGGTTGGACGGGCCTGCCGGTGTGGCGGCTTATCCTGATCGTAAGGATTTTTGCTCCGGCGAATCCGGCGACGGAGTACAGCATCCGTTCGAGGCTGCCTCCGGAAATCAGCATGAACCCTGCAAGCGCTGCTGCGGTCCGCAGGATCGTGCTCGACAGGAAGAGCAGTCCCGGCCTTGACGAGGTGAGCCCTTTGGTGACCGTAAACCAGAGCCCCCCGAAATAGAGTATGCCGAGCAGGAATCCTTCCGCAGCAGCACTCATGTCGATTGTTGCCATCAGTTCACTCCTCTTTGTGCATGTTTCTGTTTTCTTCAGATATCCAGTGCCACGCGTTCAGGCATCCGATGAACAGTCCGACGACAAGCAGCATCAGCGTCCAGGATTTTCCCGAGGGATAATTGCTGTCGAGCCAAAGCCCGATCGCCACACCCAGGAGCGTAGGGATCACTATCGACCATCCTACGGTGCCGAACATGGCAAAGCCTGACCAGATGCTTCTGACCGCCTGTTTGCGGGCTTTCAGCTTTCGCAGTTCGCTGGTGCCGATCCTCTCGGTCAGCGGCTTGCCGTCGGCAGACAGTTTTTTGTTTTCCCGGTCATTCACGTTGAAGCTCCATGTATCGCCGAACGAAGCTGCTCTCCAGTTTTGCCAGTGCGCCCCGCACGCTGCGCTCCCGATCGTCCAGATTGAGGAACTCCTTCTCGACGGCCGACCGGAGCTGGCCGAGATCGAAGCCGCCGAGGGCATGGCGAACTGAAACGACCACTTTCGGACCGGTTTTGACGAGGATGCCCTGATCGACGGCGATGCAGGTTTCGCCCTCTTCCGGCGTTTCATACGTCAGGATTCCCGGCACCAGCGGAGTGATGCAGTCGAGCCGGTTCGGCAGAAATCCGTACGATCCGTTCCGGGTTTCCGCTATTATTTTCACTACCCCCGCCTTTTTCGCGTAGACCCTGAACGGCAGCAGTATCTCCAGTCGTATGGATGCAGCCATCATGGTGTCACTCCTGCGGGTCGGTTCATGACGGCTGCGTTGCTTTCAGGAGACGGGCTCGCATCGGTCCCGTTTCCATCGATTTTCGTTTTTTCGCGAGCTTCCGAGATGCTTCCGATCATGTAGAGCGCACGTTCAGGATAATCCCGGAACTCGTCTCGCAGGATTCTTTCGCAGCCGTCGATCGTGTCGGCGACCGGTACGAGGCGGCCCGGTATGCCGGAAAAATGTTCGGTCGTGAAGAAAGGCTGGGTGAAGAACCTTTCGAGTCTCCTGGCCCGGCCTACAAGGCTGCGGTCTTCTGAAGAGAGCTGCTCCAGGCCGAGCATGGCGATGATGTCCTTCAATTCCGCGTATTGGGCCAGTACCCTTCTCGTTTCGCGTGCAAGCTGGTAGTGCCTGCGGCCGACGATGGCTTCGCCGGCCATTTTCGAGCCTGATGTGAGCGGATCGATGGCCGGGTAGAAGCCCTCACCGGCCCGCTTCCTCGACAGGACCAGCGAGGCGGAGAGGTGCGAGAATGTGTGTACGGCGGCAGGGTCGGTGAAATCGTCAGCCGGTACGTAGACTGCCTGGATCGAGGTTATGGCTCCGGTGCCGGTGTTTGCGATGCGCTCTTCGAGGCTCGAGAGTTCGGTGCCGATAGTCGGCTGGTAACCCAGCCGCGAGGGCATCTGGCCCATCATTCCTGAAATTTCCGATCCGGCCTGGATGAACCTGAAGATGTTGTCGATGAGAAGCAGCACATCCTGATGCTCGTCGTCCCTGAAATATTCGGCCATGGTCAACGCGGCGAGTCCAACCCTGAAACGGCTGCCGGGGGGTTCGTTCATCTGCCCGAAAATCATTACCATGTTGTCGAGTACGCCGGCGGTGCTCATGTCGCGATAAAGCTCCTCGCCCTCGCGGCAACGTTCGCCGATGCCGCAGAAAATGCTGACGCCGCTACGGTTGCTGACCGTGTTATGGATCATTTCGGTCAGCAGCACGGTTTTGCCGACTCCTGCGCCGCCGAACAGACCGGCTTTGCCGCCACGCTCCAGCGGGACGAGAAGGTCGATGATCTTGATTCCCGTTTCGAACACCTCGGCGCGGGTCGAGCGTTGGGCAAGGGGCGGTGGACTGCGGTGGACCGACCGCCACATGACCTCCGGCAATGGGCCGCGCCGGTCGATGGTGTTGCCGAACACGTCGAACATCCTGGACAGGATGGGCTTGCCCACCGGAGCTTTCAGCGGAGCGCCCGTATTGTGGACGGGCATGCCGCGGCAGATGCCTTCAGTGGGGGTAAGGGCTATTCCGCGCACATGCCGACGGTCGAGCTGGGTCAGGATCTCGATCGTTACCTCCATCTTTCTGCCGGTATGAACGATCGAGTAGATAGAAGGAAGTGGACCCTCGAAATGGATATCGACAACGCTTCCTCGAATCGAAGCGACGGTTCCGTATCCTTCAGCTATTGATGAATGATCTGTCATGCACCGCCTGTCAGGGTGATCTCAAAAGGTCAGGGACAACAGGGGGTGGTGAATTCGGGGGGATGAAGAATTATAGCAATTCGCGGACGACAATTCCAAAAAGGCAGGCCTCTCCTTTTTATTCATGGATCTCAGGAGAGGCTGGTTCCAGAAGAGCGCTATCTGCTCTTGCCGGGCTTGTTGCTCCAGCGCCTGGCGCCGGTGTTGCCCTGCGGCCTGCTGCTGGAATTCCCCTGGGGCCTCGGGCCGGGATGGCCGCTGTTGCCTCTGGAGCCCGATTGCGTGGCGGTTTTTTCAGGGTGATGGTTCATCAACGGGAAGGGGTGGCTGTCGATGACGGGAATCGGTTTCGCGATGAGCTTTTCGATGTCGCGCAGGAACTCCTTTTCCTCGGCGTTGCAGAACGAGTAGGCAGTGCCTTTCGCTCCTGCCCGGCCGGTGCGCCCGATGCGGTGCACATAGGTCTCCGGGATGTTGGGCATGTCGACGTTGATGACATATTCGAGTTCATCGACATCAATGCCTCTGGCAGCGATGTCGGTGGCGACGAGTACGCGGGTCTCCTGTGACTTGAAATTGTTCAGGGCCCGCTGGCGTGCGTTCTGGGATTTATTGCCGTGGATTGCCTCGGCCTTGATCGCGTGGCCCACGAGGAACTTGGCGACCTTGTCGGCGCCGTGCTTGGTCCGTGTGAACACCAGGGCGTTTTTTATCTCCCTGTTCTGCAGCAGGTGGGCAAGGAGGCTGTTCTTGTTCTCCTTGTCGACGAAAAGGATGTGCTGGTTGATGATCTCGACGGTGGAAGAGACCGGCGTTACCGATACCTTGCTCGGGTTGTGCAGGATTGCAGCGGCGAGCTTGACGATCTCCGGCGGCATGGTAGCCGAGAAGAAGAGGGACTGCCTTTTTTTCGGCAGGGCGGCCAGGATCCTTTTGACGTCATGCATGAACCCCATATCGAGCATTCTGTCGGCTTCATCAAGGATAAAATATTCGACGTCCCGGAGGTGGAGGTGCCCCTGACCCATGAGGTCGAGCAGGCGGCCGGGAGTTGCCACGACGATGTCTACTCCGCGAACCAGCCTTGCGGTCTGCGGATTCTGGTTGACTCCGCCGAAGATCACGGTGTTGGTCAGGCCGGTGTGGCGTCCGTAAGCTTCGAAGCTTTCCCCGATCTGTACGGCGAGTTCGCGTGTCGGCGTGAGCACCAGGCACCTGATTCTCCGTTTTTCTCCGTGCATGCGACTTCCATAGAGATGTTGCAGCACAGGGATGGCGAAAGCAGCGGTTTTGCCGGTGCCGGTCTGGGCGCAGGCAAGAAGGTCACTGCCGGCGTTCACGAGCGGGATGGCTTCAGCCTGTATGGGAGTAGGGTTGGTATAGCCTTCTTCATTGAGGGCTTTAAGAATCGGATCGATGATATCGAGGTCGGAAAACTGCATATGACGGGGACGTATTAATAAAATTTGGTCAATGAATGTAACACCTTGCGGCCCAAGACCGTTCATTATTTTTTCTTAAGGATATAAAAGGAGACGGGGGTGTCGCGGATTTCGAGCCGGTGTTCCATGGCGAAACGCCGTGTGCGTCTCGTTCAGTCGATCGATTTCGGGGCGTCAGGACAGCGGAGGGGGATTCCGCCGGGGCAGTTATTCCGTCCTGTGCAGCTTTTCTCGATCAATTCACTTTCTCCGGGGCATCTCGGTACTCCTGTCAATTTCAAGCAGATCGATCTGTTTATCAGCAGTTCGTTTTTGAAACTGCAGTGTTCGAGCTCGAACCTGATCGACTCTTGCAGCGCAGGTTCGCTGGTATCGCATTCATCCAGGCAGCCATTGACGATAAGGCCCGGAGTGGGCAGGATCTCTTCGCGTCCCCATGAGAGTTCTGCGATGATTTTTGCTGCTGGTCGGGGGGAACAGAACTGAACATGCCTTACAGGAAACTCTCGGGGCTGCCGGAGGGAGGCAGGTCAGAAGAAGCGGTGCGCCACTTGCAGTTCAGGAATCAAACGCAGCCGACAGACGCCGGTCCATAACCGGAGATTGTATCGCACGATGAAATAAACGGGCTTCTGACAGGGAATTACTTGATACTGAAAAATTTGGCTGATGCGGGGGGTGAACGAAATTCAGGCAATTATCAGGTTCGTGGAAAGTACAATATTGACGGCTCACCTGCTCGACAGAGTCTGCCAGACTCTTAACGCCACCGTTTCGTTTGATGGTAATTATCTTTAACTTGTCAAGCGGGCATTTCGGTGCTGTCGGGAGCGCGGTCTTTTGTTTTGGCATGAGAATGAGCTCCGTCCGCGAAAAAATTGTCACGTTAAACCGTTCAAGGAATGAAACAAGCGTCGTTATGGAGTCTTTTGCCGGTGGCTGTACTGTTGGCGGTCTTCGGTCTTTTTTATGCACTGTTTTCCGGCAGGCTGATGGATGACGGGATGCTGTTCTCTTCGGTGGCCCTGTTTGGACTTGCCGCAGGCTCGGTATCGTATCTTCTGACCCGGGGGTTCACCCAGGGATGGAATGGAACGATCGGAGCCAGCGCCGTGCTTTCCGGCCTGCTGCTTCTGATTTCCGGTGGAGGCCTTG
>Ga0326726_10006389_pt1 | contig 10619 bp, 11 predicted proteins | sample MHFenrmetagenome_2_FD_207603 | JGI IMG/M metagenome (GOLD analysis project Ga0326726, IMG submission 207603) | Lab enriched peat soil microbial communities from Michigan Hollow, Ithaca, NY, United States - MHF15MN | ecosystem: Environmental > Terrestrial > Soil > Wetlands > Peat | place: USA... | reverse complement strand
CGTCTCCGGCGTCAAGTTCGACATCGACAAGCTGCGCGAGTACATGCGCGAGTCGCAGAAGGCCGAGGAGAATCTCGTCAAGGTGCTGCAGTCGGCGAAGAACCGGCCCTCGCCCATCGACGGCTATTTCGGCGCCGTGTACTACATCGGTCCCATCTTCACCGCCTTCCGCGGCACGCCCGAGGCGAGCAAGTACTACGAGATGCTCTGGGACGAAGTGTCCGAGCGAGTGCGCGACAAGAAAGGCCCGGTGACACCCGAGGGCGAGATGGCCGAGGAGAAATATCGCCTGATCGTCGAAGGCCCGCCCAACTGGACCAACTTCCGCGACTTCTGGAAGATGTTCTACGACGAGGGCGCGGTGGTGGTCGCCTCGACCTACGCCAAGGTCGGCGGGGTGTACGACTTCGGCTTCCGCCACGACGCCGACCGGCCGATCGAGTCCCTGGCCGAGTACTGCCTGGGCTGCTACACCAATCTCAATTTCCCGCAGCGCATCGACATGATCTGCAAGTACATCGAGGAGTACCAGGCCGACGGCCTGCTGATCAACTCGATCAAGAGCTGCAACAGCTTCTCTGCCGGTCAACTCCTGATCCTGCGCGAAGTCGAGAGACGCACCGGCAAGCCGGCCGCCTTCATCGAGTCCGACCTGGTCGATCCGCGCTACTTCTCGGCGGCCAACATCAGGAACCGCCTGGAGTCCTACTTCCAGATGATCAAGCAAAAGCGCGCAGCAGGCCTGGCCGCCACGCCATCGACGCCCGGAGTGATCCCGATCACGGCGGCGCACTGAAGGGGAAGCCACCATGCGCTGCTTCATCGGCATCGATCTCGGCTCCACCACCACCAAGGCAGTGGTGATGGACGAGAACCAGAACGTGCTCGGCCGCGGAATCACCAATTCGCGCTCGAACTACGACACCGCGGCCACGATGGCCAAGCAGGAGGCGCTCCTCAATGCGCGCTTCCATTTGTTCCGCGAGGCGCTGGGCAAGTCGGGGGCGCTCAACGGGGACCTCGCCGCCTTCGTCGGGCAGCTCGAGCGAGACTTTCGCCTCGAGCAGTTCCTCGAGCAGCTCGCCGATCTCGAGGAAACCTGCCGCAAGAACCTCGGCAGCGCGCATTTCGGCGACGCCGCCAAGGGCGTCGGCGGCGCCCTCGAGGAGGTCTTCAAGCGCCTGCACGAGGAGTCGCCGGAGCTGTTCGCGCCCGGCGCCAAGCGCAAGTCCGATTTCTTTCGCGACATCGCCGGCAGCCGCTACCTCGCGCTCGGCGAAACGGTCGCGAAGGAAACCGCAGTCCGCTATGACATGCTGCTCAACGTCTTCGACCGCTCCATCATCGAGGTCGAGAACCGCGTCTACGCGGACACCTACGGCCCGATGCTGCGCGGGCTCGAGCGCACCTTCCGCGTGCTGCCCGGCATCGCGCAGCGCGACCAGGCGATCCGCGCGCCGATCCAGGGCGTGCTCGACACGCCGCTCGAGGAAACCTACGTGGTGGGCACCGGCTACGGCCGCGCCCGCCTGCCCTTCTCCAAGGAACACATCCGCTCCGAGATTCTCTGCCACGGCCTGGGAGCGCACGTGATGTACCCGGGCACCGCGACCGTGCTCGACATCGGCGGCCAGGACACCAAGGCGATCCAGGTGGACAAGGCCGGGATCGTCGAGTCGTTCCAGATGAACGACCGCTGCGCCGCCGGCTGCGGGCGCTATCTCGGCTACATCGCCGACGAGATGAACATGGGCCTGCACGAGCTCGGGCCGCTGGCGATGAAATCCACCAAGACCATCAAGATCAACTCGACCTGCACCGTGTTCGCCGGCGCCGAGCTCAGGGACCGCCTGTCGCTCGGCGACAAGCGCGAGGACATCATGGCCGGCCTGCACCGCGCCATCATCTTGCGCGCGATGTCGATCCTCGCCCGCTCGGGCGGCATCCGCAATGAGTTCACTTTCACCGGCGGCGTGGCGAAGAACGAAGCCGCGGTGAAAGCGCTGAAGGAGCTGGTCAGGGAAAACTACGGAGAATTGACGCTCAACATCAATCCTGACTCGATCTACACCGGAGCGCTCGGCGGCGCGACCTTCGCCTGGCGCGCGGTGGTCGAGGAAGGCAAGACGGCCGAGGCGAGGAGCTAGCGATGATCCACACCATCGGTATCGACATCGGGTCGGGCGCGGTCAAGACCACGCTGTTCCGCTCGGACGGCGGCAAGGTCGAGTGGCTCGCGAAGCGTGTCGAGCGCATCCGCCGCCGCGACCCCATGACGCTGGCTCGCTCCAGCCACGACGAGGTCATCGCCGAAGCGGGACTCAAGCCTGCCGACCTCGACTACGTCGCCACCACGGGCGAGGGCGAGAACGTCAAGTTCGCCACCGGCCACTTCTACTCGATGACGACCCACGCGCGCGGCGGCGTCTTTCTCAACCCCGCGGCGCGCGCGGTGGTCGATATCGGCGCGCTGAACGGGCGGGCGATCTACGTCGACGGGCGCGGCAAGGTACTTTCCTACAAGATGACCAGCCAGTGCGCCTCGGGCAGCGGACAGTTCCTCGAGAACATCGCGCGATATCTCGGTGTCGCGATCGAGGAGATCGGCCCGATGTCGCAGACCTCAAAAACGCCGGAGAAAGTCAGCTCGATCTGCGCCGTGCTCGCCGAGACCGACGTCATCAACATGGTGTCGCGCGGCATCGCCACCTGCGATATCCTCAAGGGCATTCACCTATCGATGGCCTCGCGCCTGGCGAAGCTGCTGAAGGTCACGGGAATCACGAGCGGCACGGTGCTGCTCACCGGCGGTCTCGCCCTCGACTCCGGACTGCTCGCCGCACTGCAGGAGGAGCTGGTGAACGAGAAGATGAAGGACCTGACGGCGGTCAGTCACCCCGACTCGATCTACGCCGGCGCCATCGGCGCGGCGCTGTGGGGCGCCTTCCGCCACCAGAAGCTGCGCGCGCTCGAACAGCGCGCCGCCGCCTGACGCCGTTCAAAGGAGACGATCGTGGCCCTGCTGATCAATCAGGACTGCACCGAGTGTGACGCCTGCGTGCCGGTCTGCCCGAACGAGGCGATCACCAAAGGGACGCCCTACGTGATCGACGCGCTGCGCTGCACCGAGTGCGTCGGCGCGGAAGACGAGCCGCAGTGCAAACTGGTCTGCCCCTCCAATTGCATCTTCGACAATCCGGACTTTCGCGAAACGAAGGACGAGCTGCTCGAGAAGTACAAGCAGCTGCACGGGTAGTGCGCTAGATATCTTCCGCCGCGAAGCGGACTGACACGCCGCCGACGGGGTCGAGCTCGAATGCGATTTCCTCCCCAGCTTCGACCCACAATGGCGGCACGATGGAACCCGTGATGATGATCTGCCCGGCGCGCAGAGTCTCCCCGAAAGCCGCCAGCGTGTCGGCGACGTGGCGCACGATGTCGATCAGGTCGCCCGTCAGCGCCTGCGGGTCGGAGGTTTGCGCAAACGCGCTGGCGTTTCTCGCGATGTGGCCGTGCAGGCCGTCGACCACGCCGCCCGCGCGCGACGCATCGCTGGGCCCGACGATAACGCCGCGCTGATAGATGTTGCCGGCGAGGATGCGCTCGACGTCGTCCGGCGGCCGGTCGACGTCGGCGAGTTCGATCGCGGGGCCCAGGCCCGCGATCGCCGCCTTGGCGGTGTCGCGGTCGGCGCCCGCCGGCAGATTGCGGCCCATGTGGACGGCGATCTCGGGCTCCGCGGCCGGCTTGCGCCAGCCCGCGAGCGAAACCGTGGCGCCCGTGGCCACGAGCGCCCGGTCGGTCAGAAAACCGATCAGCGGCGCCTTGATGGCGAGCTTCTGCATTGCCGCCGGCGCGCCGAATCCGACCTTCCAGCCGAGCGGCTTTTCGCCTGCGTCAAGGCGCTCGCGCCGGCGGCCGAGTTGCACCGCCATGCCGCGCTGGATCCGCGGGTCGTCGATGGTTGAACTGATGACGCGCCGCCCCTGGATTTCAGTGCGTGCGTCCGCCTTCGACCGATTCATAACCGGCCGCTTCCAGCGAGCCCGCGCCGCTCCACCCCCAGACCAGAACGACGTCCTGGTCGGAAGTGTTTTTGAAACCGTGCCAGTGGCCGCGCGGCGTAAACACCACGTCGCCTTCGCCCGATGGTTTCTCGCCATCGTCGGTGTACATCACGCCGTGGCCCTTGATGACGATCCAGAACTCATCGCAATTGAAATGCCGATGGCGGTCGTGCTGGGCGCCGGGCGGCAGCACCGTCCAGCCGACCAGCATCTTGTCGGAGTTGGCGGTCTTCTGATCGATCAGGAACTGCACCTGCATGTTGACCCAGCCGTCCTTCGCCGACAGCCCGCCGACCTTGGGCACGTCCCTGAGGTTGGTGCTGAAGGGTTTCAATCCGGTCTTCGGTGCGGGTTTCATTTCGACATTCCTCCCAGCCGGCGATAAGCCTCGTGCGCGATCACGAAATCATGGCGGCCCAGGCCGAGGCCGCGGCACGCGTTCATCATTTCGTTGGCGGCCGCGGCCAGCGGTACCGGAACGCCCATCTTACGTCCCAGTTCTAGCACCAGCGTCATGTCCTTCTGCTGCAGGGTCACGTCGGCCAGCGGTTGCGCGGGCATTTTCCCCTCGAGTATGAAAGGTCCGCGGTAGCCGAGCACCGGCGATGCCACCACGCTCTTGAGCATGGCGTCGACCGCGACCTCGCGCGCCACGCCGCCCTTCTCGGCCAGCGCAACGCCCTCGCAAAACGCGATGACCTCGACCATCAGCACCAGGTTGACCGCGAGCTTCATCTGAACCGCCATCCCGCTGCCGCCGATATAGGTGACCTTGGGCCCGATCGCCAGCAGCACCGGCTGCACCCGCTCGAACGCGGACCGGTCGCCGCCGACCATGATCGAGGCCTTGCCTTCGGCCAGCGTTACCGTGCTGCCGGAGATCGGCGCATCGAGCATGGTGAGGCCGGCCTTGGCGAACTTGGCGGCGACCGCACGGCTTGCATCCGGCGCGATGGTGCTCATGTCCAGGTAGACGCCGCCTTTCTTCAGGCCCGCGATGATGCCGTTGTCCCCCAGCGCGACGGCCTCCACGGCGGCGGCATCGGTCACGATCGAGAGCGCGATCTCCGACCGGGCCGCCACCTCGCGCGGACTGTCCGCCCAGCCCATGCCGAGCTTGAGCAGTCGCTCGGCCTTGCTTTTCGTCCGGTTCCACCCGGTGACGCCGTGACCCGCGGCGAGCAGACGCGGCACGATGCCCAAACCCATATCGCCCAGACCGACGAAACCGATTTTCATCCGCGGCCCTAGACGTCCTGCGGAATCGCGAAGTCGCCGGAGCTGTGCTTGGCGATCTCGCGCGCGGCTGTGCGGCCGCGTATGTCCTTGCCGGTCGGCCGCCATGTGCACACCGGCGCGCCCGGTGCCCAGATCGTCGTGCACTCGCCCGGCACGAAGTACTCGACGAACCGCATTTCTTCCAAGGGGTCGCTCTTCAGGTAATGGCGCTCGCGGTCCGCGTACCAGATCAAATCGCCTTTTTTCACGTGGAACGGCCGCTCGTTCGCCCAAGCGGTGCCGCTGCCCGCGAGCATGTACATGAAATGCTCGGCGCCTTCATGGTGGTGATTGGAGGCTTCGGTGCCCGCCGGGTAGATGATCATCTCGCCCTTGATCGCCTTGGTGCCGGAGAGCTTGGGCGTGACCAGGTAAATGCGTTTTCGCGCGTCGTGCTCGGAGTCGAGCACGGGCTCGCGCGTCCAGTCCACGATTCTGAGCTGGGGCGGTTCGGCGGCGAGTCGCGGGTCGAAGCGCGCGGCGTCCGGAACCTCGGCGTAGAGCACCACCGCATCGTTGCGCACAGCCAGCGCGCCGCGAAATCCCGGCGGCAGGAAAACGACCCGGTCGGCGGTGAGGGTTTGCGAACCGGCGGCGCTCGACAGTATCGCTTCGCCCTCGAGTAGCTGGAACCACGCGAGGTCGCGGGCGCCGAGTCCCAGCTCGATCTCGGCCCCGGGCCCGAGGGTCCAGCGGTCGAGCAGCACGTGGGTGCCCTTCACCCGGGCCTCGGTGAGCAAGCGCTGGCGGTGTGCGTTGACGCCGAAGGACTGGGCATCAACGGCCCTCTCATTGAAAGTAATGGCCATAATGCAAGCGATTGTGCCCCAATAGCCACCGGTCTGCCATTCGCGTGTAGACTTCCCACGACTCATCAGGTCGAACCCAATCAAAGAGGAAAGTGCCATGAAGCAGATCCGCAAATACGAGGTCGCGATCGGTGTGGTCGCTTTGGTGTGCTCCGGTGCGTTGGCGCCGTCCCGGGTGGCGGCGCAATCCTATCCGGCCCGGACGGTGTCGATCGTCGTCCCGTTCGGTGCCGGCAGCATCACCGACGGTCTTGCCCGCGTGCTCGCCGAGAAGCTAGGCACCACGTGGAAGCAGACAGTGATCGTGGAAAACAAACCCGGGCTTCCCGGGACGGCATTCGTGGCGAAGAGTGCGCCCGACGGCCATACTTTGATGGTGACCTCCAACGGCCACACCATCGCGGCCGTTATCAACAAGAACATTTCGTTCGATCCGGTGAAGGATTTCGCCGGGGTGACGGTCATCGCATCGGTGCCGCTGGTCGCGATCGTGCCTGCCGACCTTCCGGCCAAGACGCTCAAGGAATTCATCGCGCTGGCGAATGCCTCACCGGGCAAGCTCAATTTCTCCTCAGCCGGCATCGCCAGCACTTCCTTCCTGTCCGCCGAGATCTTCCGGCAGCAAGCCAAGATCAACATCGTGCATGTTCCCTACAAGGGCGTACCGGACGCGATGACGGCCGTGATGCGCGGCGACGTGCAGATGTATTTTGCTCCCATCCCGAACGCTCGCGAGCTCAGCGTCGCGGGCAAGGTGCGCGCGATCGCCATCAATTCCGACAAGCGCGCGCCCCAGCTTCCGGATGTTCCGACCATCGCGGAGGCCGCAGTACCGGACTATAAGTATGAGTCGTGGTTCGGCTTGATGGCGCCGGCCGGGACGCCGCGCGGGATTCTCACCAAAGTCAGCCAGGACGTCGCCACGGTGCTGGAACTGGCGGACGTGCGCGAAAAACTGACCGGGTACGGCTCGGTTCCCGCTCCCACCACGCCGGAGCAATTCGACGCGATCATCAAGAGCGACACGGAACGCTACGGCAAGGTCTTGAGGGACGCGGGCGTCGCCGCGAACTAGCGGAAGACGCGATCCACGTCCGCCCTATCGGGGCGGTCCTTGCGCATCAGGTCGCCGTCTTCTCGGGAAGCAAGCGATCCGATTCGCGCTTGACTACTGCGTAGCACTCGCAGACCCGCTCTTCCAGCTTTGGCCGGTCGAGCACCTGGATGTGACCGCGACTGTAATGAATCAATCCGTCCTTTTGCAGGCGCCCGGCCGCCTCCGTGACTCCCTCACGGCGCACTCCCAGCATGTTCGCGATCAGTTCCTGGGTCATGCTCAGCTCATTCGAGGACAGCCGGTCCAGGCTCAACAACAGCCAGCGGCACAGTTGCTGCTCCACCGAATGGTGCCGGTTGCAGACGGCGGTCTGCGCCATCTGCGTGATCAGCGCCTGGGTGTAGCGCAGGAGCAGATGCTGCAACGGGCCGCTGTGCTCGAATTCCCTCTTGAGGACTTGTGATGCAAGGCGGTACGCGGACCCGGCGCTCTGCACCACTGCCCGGCTGGGCGTGGATTCCCCGCCCATGAACAGCGCAATCCCGACCAGGCCGTCATGACCCACGACGGCGATCTCCGCCGAGGCACCGTCCCTCAGGACGTAGAGCAGCGACACGATGCAGTCGGTGGGGAAATACACGTAGTCCAACTTGCCGCCGGACTCGTAGACGACCATCCCGAGCGGTAGCGCCACGAGCTCCAAGTCCGGCAGCAGGCGCTGGTAATCCGCCGCGGGCAGCGCGGCAAGGAGATCATTTTGAGTGGAAGTATGGGTTCCGGATGCGGCGAGATTCCTGCCCATAGTGGCCTCCAATCAGAGTCATGGCAAGAGCAAGGCCCCTTCTCCGAGAGCTCGCGGATGGCTACATCTTACGCCTTATGTTCGGTATCGCACAGAACGTTGCAGCAGCTGAAGCAATGATGGCTGGGGTTCGGATCACACACAAGCTGATCACATAGGGCCGAGGCATCATGCCAGTCGCCGCGCAGACCATGTCACAACCCACGACCGTCTTCCTGAGACAGCTCGAATCGCCCACCGATGCGCGCAGGCTCGAACTCAACTGTGCGAAATGCAATCTCCGGGAAACGTGCCTCTCCGGGGGTGTGCCCGCCGAAGATCTCGAGCGTATCGAGAACATCGTCTTTGCGCGCCGCCGAATGAAGCGTGGTGAACACCTGTTCAATGCAGGTGATCCGTTCAGAAGCGTTTACGCTATCCGCAGCGGCTTCTTCAAGACGAGCCTCGTCGACAGCGAAGGCCGCGACCAGGTCACCGGGTTCTTCATGGGCGGGGAGCTTATCGGCATGGACGGACTGGGCAGCGGCCGTTACAAGAACCGCGCGATAGCGCTCGAAGACAGCGATGTCTGCGTTATGCCGTACTCGCTGATCGAGGAGATAGCACTTGAAGTTCCGTCGCTGCAGCGGCGTCTGCACACATTGCTCGCGCGCGAAATCGGGCGCGGTCACGGCGTCATGCTGCTGCTTGGCTCGATGTCCGCTGAAGAGCGTCTCGCCACGTTTCTCATTAACCTGTCCAGGCGCTTGTTGCACCGCGGCTATTCAGGGTCCAACTTCGTGCTGCGCATGACGCGGGACGAGATCGGAAGCTACCTCGGCCTCAAGCTGGAGACGGTCAGCCGACTCTTCTCGGCCTTCCAGAAGAGCGGCCTGATCGGGATACGACAGAAGCAGGTCTCCATCATCGACATCAAGGGCCTCGAGCGCATACTCAGACCTGGCGACTAGAGACAACTGCTAGCGGCAGCTCTTGCCCTTGCGACCGTCCGGCAACTGGTCTTGAGCGGCCAGCCCCCAAGTCGGAATCTCGTCACTAGGCTGGGCAGGACACTCCTTACTTCTGTGCGCTAGCGCACAGAACGTCCTATGTGATAGAGATAATTTGTGCGACATGGGATCTATGATGAACGGCGCCCAGTCCTTGTCTCGCGTCGCTGGCCGCAAGGTCAAGCGCGCCAAGCGCAGCCACCCCTCAGATCCGTCGTCCATTTTGCTGGGGGTCGCTGGTTTGGATGGCAAGCTGAAATTTCTAAGCCCGGCATGGGAGAGAATTCTCGGATACTCTGCGCAAGAGCTGCTGGAGCGGCCGCTGTGCGAATTGATGCAGCATGAGCGCTCGGTCACCGTCACGCTCATGGACCAGCTCCTGACCGTGGATAGTTTCGACTCAATGGAATTCGGTCTGCGGTGCCGGGACGGCACGTGCAAATGGTTCTTATGGCACCGACGGTTCGATTCGGAGCATCAAGCGATCTTCATCGCCGGGTATGACATCACCGAGCAGAGAAGCCGGGAGATCGTATCGAGACTCCGATCGTATGAACGAGTGAAGAGATCTGACGCTGCGCTTGCTTGAAGGCCGCAGCACATCATGTTGCACTTATGTGGGCAAACGCACAGAATGCCCTGGAGCAGAAGAGGATCATTTGAGCGGGTGTTTATGTCTCCCTCCCTGATAAACACTCGAAGTACCTGGGCCCGGTAACGGCAATTCCGTTCCGGGCCTTGTTTTCGGCTGCTGCTAGTCCCGTATGCTGTCGTGCATGTCCTTAACGAGTTCGTAACAGGCGCAGCACGCGGATTCGAGGCCCCTTTGGTCAAGAATCCTGATCTTGCCGCGACTGTAACTGATCAGCTTTCGTCCTTGTAGTGCGCGCGCGGCCGTGGTGACACCGGCCCGCCGCACGCCCAGCATATGCCCCAGAAATTCGTGCGTTAGACGAAATTCGTCCGACCGAACCCGATCCCGCGTCATCAGCAGCCAACGGGCAAGGCGCGCCTCAACGACGTGGAAGCGGTTGCACACGGCGGTTTGCGTAATTTGGGCCATCAATGCAGCTGCATAGCGGTTAACCTCTCGCTGCAACTGCGGGGTTTTCCGGATTTCTCTGCAGAAGCGCGCCGACTTCATCCGCATAGCCTCTCCCGCTCCCTGCACCAGAGCGCGAACAGGCGAAACGTCCGATCCCCAGGACAGAGGAATACCGACCATGCCCTCACGACCGACCATGCCGACTTCCAGGGCTAGATGGCCCGCTACCGGCGTCAGCAAGGAGACGAGCGAGTCGTTGGGAAAATAGACGTGCCGGATCCGCTCCCCCGGCTCATACAGCACTTCACCGAAGGTCAACGCGACCGATTCCAGACCGGCGAGCAGGCGCCGATACTGCTTGCGGGGCAAAGCGGCAAGCATGCTGTTTGCGACGGGTACTCGGCTCGCAACCCGCGTCGGGCCTCTCCCACCGAGAGCACGGGCAGACGGCAGCATGGAAGACGGCACCCCTAAAGCCGAAAAACTTGCGACTTGGCTGCGGCTTCGTTCAGCGTTCGCCCTGAAGAGCAAAAGCACGAACTCCGCGCGCGGCCGCTGATGACAGAAAGATT
>Ga0326726_10006388_pt1 | contig 10620 bp, 11 predicted proteins | sample MHFenrmetagenome_2_FD_207603 | JGI IMG/M metagenome (GOLD analysis project Ga0326726, IMG submission 207603) | Lab enriched peat soil microbial communities from Michigan Hollow, Ithaca, NY, United States - MHF15MN | ecosystem: Environmental > Terrestrial > Soil > Wetlands > Peat | place: USA... | reverse complement strand
CGCCTGCAAGATCGACACCTTCTGATCGAGCACGGCGGCGTCTTCTGCGCGTATGTTCGACTTGTCGAAGTCGAAATGAATCATGGTGCCGAGGAGGGTGCGCACCGCGTCACTGGACCGACCGAGCGCGGCCAGCGAATCTGCCGTCCGCTGGCGAGCGACACGCTCGGAATCCTCGCGGGCCCGACGCTGGGCGTCGGCCTGCGCGATGGAGTCCTGCCGTGCCTTCTCGGCCGCCGCGATCGAGTCAGCGTTGGCCTGCGGCGCGGGGGCCGCGGGCTTGGGCTTGCCGCCACACGCGGCGAACGCCAGCGTGACGATGCCAACCAACACGAGCAGCACTGAGCGCTTCATGTGAGGCTCCTTCTTGGGTTAAGGGGTGGACGGTGCAGCCTCCGGGAGCCGCGGAGACCATGCGGGTAGCCGGATACCACTCTGTTGCAGCAGGGGCCGAATGCGACCCGTCTCGATATCGATGACCCAAAGCTGCCGATACCCCGAGCGATCCGAGATGAAAGCTACGTGGCGACTGTCTGGCGCCCACGTCGGGTCCTCGTTCCGCCCCAGGGATGTAAGCTGGCGGACTGTGCGGGTCCGCGCATCCAGCACGAAAATCTGTAACGTCCCGCCGACGTCACGGTGGAATATTACGGATTGCCCATCGGGAGACCAGTCCGGCGCGTTGGACGAGCCCGTCACGCCGTAGTCGAACGGCGCGAAGAGTTGCTGGTCGGTGCCGTCAGGAGCCATCACGTAGATCTGCGGCAGCCCTGATCGCGTCGATACGAACGCAAGGCGCTGGCCGTCGGGGCTGTAGGTTGGGGACAAGTTGTCGGAAAACCGCCCAACGGTCAAGCGTTGCAGGCAGCAGTTGTCCTTGAGGTTAAACGCGTAGACGTCGGTGCCCTCCTCGATCGCCCGGCTGAAGACCAGCGCCTTTCCGTCCGGGGAAAAGGCTGGTGTGAAGTCGAGCGTCGTCCCGTCGGTGACCGCCCGACGGCGCCCGCTGGCCGCGTCCTGCAAGAACAACTGTCCATGCCCGGACCGGAACTCCATATACGCATAACGCCGCCCGTTGCGGTCCCACGCAGGTGAGAGAATCGTGTGATCCCCCCCCGGGCGTACCTGGGCGAGGCCGGCACCATCCTGGTCGATACGATATAGGTTGCCGTCGATCGCGATCAGGATCTGCGTCGCCGCGCAGCCGGGCGTTCCCACCGCGGCCTCGAGTACCTGGTCCGCGAGGCGGTGGACTGCCATCCGGAAGCGCTGGTCAGTGAGGGCCGGCAGGCGCGCCTTCAGCACGCGTCGCACTCCGCTCGTGGCGACGTCGTGGACTGTCAGTTGGATCGAATCGCCGGCCACGCTCATCCCGATGGCGAAATCGGCACCCAAGGCCTGATACAGCGGATAGTTGATGCTCGCTGGATCTGCCCCCGCGCGCGCAGACGCACCCGCCCGGCTGCCTGCCACCGGTGATCCGCTCACATGGATGGAATCGCCCCCCGGCAACGTGATCATCTCGAAGCGATCGCCGTAGTCGAGGTCACGCGTCAGAATGGCGCGGACAGAGTCTAGGGCCGTCGAGCGCTCAGGCAGCACGACCATACCCGGCCGCACGCCGGGGCGATACACGATCCCGATCCGCACACCGCGGTCAATCGCGGAGGTATCTTGGGCGGATAGGCAGGTAGGTGGGTGGGCAACGACCAACACCGCCGCGATGGCGACCACCAGATTGCCTGACCGCCGAACCGCCGTCATCACTGCCCCCGCTTCCCACTGAAGTAAAACCGCACGAACAAAACGTCCGCCTGCCACCCATCGGGCAGCGGCCCAAGGGTGAGGAACCGCCCGGCCGCTTCGACGGCACCCTGCGCTTCGATGTCGAACTCGAAACTTCCAGACCGTTTGACGAACTGGAGATCGGTAATGGAGCCGTCACGATGAATCAGGAATGACAGCTCCGCCTCGAGGGGGGTGCTCCCGAGCGGACGCTGCCAGCGTCGCAGGACCTGCGTCATGATGTTCTGCAGATATTCCGGGTAGGGAAACGCCACACCTTCGGTGCTCACCGTCGCGACGTCGCCGCCGGTCGAGGGTGTCTCGCCCGGGAGCGGCGCCGTCTTGGGTGTGGTCCGGGGTGCCGCTTCGCGCCGCAGCGCATCGGGCGCCGGGGGCGGAGCGGCGCGAGACGCAGTGTTCTTGGGCAGCGGCTTGGCCTTGGGGAGGGGCGCGGGCGGCTCAGCCGCGGGTCGCTCCACCGCATCCGGTGCCCTGCGGGCACCGGGGTCCGGCTCCGGCGCAGCGATGAGTTGCACCTTATAGACCGGGGGCGGTGCGTGACGGCTCGCCGTCCCGCCGAACAGCAGCACACCGGCGAGGCCATGCACCACCGCCGTGCCCGCCAGACCTAGCCCCGTGCCGCTCGGAGGCGGGCGGCGTCGCATCACCGCTCGATGGTCTCCGGCTCGGCCACCAACCCGACATCGTTCACGCCCGCCGCCCGAATCACCGCCAGTACCTGCACGACGTCCGCATAGGGTGCGCGCCCGTCGGCCCGAAGGTATACCCCGCTGGGGCGCTTCGTTCGTACGAAAGCGGGAAAGGTAGCGCGGAAGTCCTCGTACGTGAGCGCCGACTGATCGAGGTAGATCTTGCCGTCCTGATCGATGGTGATGACGAGACCGGACTTGGGTTCGAGAGGACGGGCTTCGGCGCGGGGCAACCGGACGTCCACGCCGCCCTGCATGATCGGAGCGGTGATCATGAAGATGATCAGAAGGACGAACGCGACGTCTACCAACGACGTCACGTTGATATCCGCGTTGAGCGGGAGCTCGCCGTGCCCGCGCAATCCGCCTCCGCTCGATAGGCCGGGCATCTAGAGCCACCCCTCGCGCGCCATGGTCCCGATGATTTCCTGGGCGAACCCCTCCAGCTCCCCGGCGAACAGGCCGAGCCGACTGACCAGGATATTGTACGCCATGACCGACGGGACGGCGACCGCGAGCCCCATCACTGTCGTCACGAGCGCTTCGGCCACGCCGGGCGCGACGGCCGCGATGTTCCCCGAACCCCCCACGGCGATGCCGATGAACGCGTCCATCACGCCGAGCACCGTCCCGAGGAGGCCGAGCAGCGGGCTCACCGAGCCGAACGTGGCGAGCCATGGGATGAAGCGTGCCGCCGTGTCCCGTTCCGCCGCTACCTCTTTGGCGAGCACCATCCGCAACGCCTCGAGCTGCGTGGTGGTCAGCGTGACCTGCGGCTGCACTTCCGGCCCGGGACGCTTCAGGCCACCTGGCTTGAGCTCCGAAAAGAAATGGATGCCCTCCCGCAGCACGCGATTGTACGGAGACGCTGGCAAGCGCATGGCTACGCGGTAGGCGTCGTCCAACCTCGGGGCCTTCTCGATTTCGGCCATGAAGCGGTCTGCCTGACGCCGCAGGCGGCGAAATTGCCACATCTTGAGAAAGATCAAGTACCAAGAAACGACCGAAAACACGGCCAGAACGACGAGTACAAGCTTCGTCTCGCGACTGGACGTGAGCACGAGCTCCCACGGCGTGCTGGGAACGGCCCGGCCTAGTTGCAGGAACACGCGCAGTGCCTGAACACGACACCGGCGGGGGGGGACCCCCGCCGGAATGCCACCCTGGCGATGACTCGGGTGTTACGCATCATCCCGCCGCTCCAGCCCGAAGAGCTCCCGCAGTGCCTCGAGGAGCGCGTATCCCCGTCCACGCTCCGCTGCGAGCTTGAGGGCCACAGTCGGATGATGGAGGAACTTGCTCAGCAGCGCGCGGCTGAACTGCTCGAGCTGCTCTTGGTCTTCCGGCTGCAGATGCTTGAACCGCCGCACGGCGCGCTCGAGCTCCGTGGCGCGAACTTCGTCGAGCCGCTCGCGGAACGCTTTCAACGCGGGAACAACGGCAAGCCCGCCGTACCATGTCCAGAACCGCTCGACTTCCTCGCTGACGATGTGCTCGGCAGCGGGAATCTCGCCCCGGCGTAGCGCGGCGGCCTGACCGGCCACGGCCTGCAGGTCGTCGACGTCGTACAAGAAGACGTTCTCGAGCTGGCCCACGGCCGGGTCGACGTCGCGCGGGACCGCCAAGTCGAGGATGCACAGGGGACGCCCGCCGCGTCCCTGGATCACCGCGGCCACGCGCTCCCACGTCACCACGGCGTGCGGCGCCGCGGTCGAGCAGAGCACGATGTCGGTGTCCGCAAAGTGGGGCCAGGCTTCCTCGAGAGTTAACGCCCGAGCGTCGAGCTGCTCGGCGATGGCCCGTGCGCGCTCGTACGTCCGGTTCGCCACCAGCGTGACGCGAGCGCCTTCGGCCACCAGGCACTGAGCGGCAAGCTCGGCCATGTCCCCGGCCCCGAGGATCAGCGCGGAGCGGCCGGTGAGATCGCCGAAGATCTTCCCCGCGACCGAGACCGCTGCGGACGGGACCGAGGCGGCTCCGTTGCCGAGCTTGGTCTCGCTTCGAACCCGGGCGCCGACCAGCAGCGCGGACTGGAACAGCCGGTGCATGACCGGCCCAGCCTGGCCGCGGGAGACTTCCCATGCCTCGCGAACCTGCCCTTGGATCTGGGACTCGCCCAGCACCATCGAATCGAGACCCGCCGACACCCGATACAGGTGCCGCACGGCATCACGGTCGCGCTCGGCGTAGCCGTACTCCCGCGCGGCGTGATCGCCGCTCAGGCGCTCTCCGAGGAGCGCCCACACGGCCTCGGAGACGGGTTCTCGGGGATCCGCGAGATAGAACTCGGTTCGATTGCAGGTGGAGAGCAGTACGCCCCCCTCCGCCCCGGCCGACAGCACACGCGCGAGGGCTCCAGGAACCTCGTGCGCCGCATGGGCGAAGCGCTCACGGACTTCCAGCGGTGCCGTGCGATGGTTTACGCCGAGAACGGTGATGCTCATGCACTCAACTCGTCAAAGGAATCGTTGCGTCCCTGGCTGGGCGAGCTTGAGGGCCAGGTAAACCAAGACCACTGCGGCGAACCCCGCGATGCTCGCGAAGGCCGCCCGCCGGCCGGCCCAGTGTCGAGCCACACGTACCCACACCGTCCACCCCAAGACGACCCACGTAAATGAACCCCAGACCAGCTGTGCCGGGTCCACGTGCATACCCCCGGCGTAGCGGACGGCATAGCCGACCGCGAGCAGCACGCCGATCGTCAGCGCCGGAAACCCTGCCACAAGCGCCACCAGATTCAGGCGGTCCAAGCGCTCAAGCGGCGGGAACAGCTGGAACACGTGCCCGAACCGCTTCGCCTTGAGCTCGCGGAACTGGAGCACATACAGGGCTGCGGAGATAAAGGCAAGCGCCAGCAGGGCCAGCCCGAGCACACTCAGGGCTACGTGCAAGATAAACCACGCGTTACGTCCAGCGGAGGGCTGCGCGCCTGGAGCGAGCCCAAGCATCAGGGCGAGTCCCACAAGGCCACCCGCGAGAGGCGCGGTAAACAGGGTGACCGTCCCGACGCGCAACAGGAGCTCGCTCCCGATTTGCAGCACGACCAGGAACCATGCCAGCACCGAGAGAGGGCGCGCGAGCCCGCTGATGCCCATGCCGATCAACTGGGCGACGCCGATCCCGTGGAGCACGGCACCGAGGCTCGCGACCCCCAAGGTCCAGCGCCGCGACACGGCGGGAAGCCCCGCGAACGGCGCAAGCGCGATAGCCGCGGACAGCACATACAGCGCAAGCGCGGCCACGTGGAGTTCGAAGAGCATGAGAGCGCGGACCGTCGGATCCCGCCGGTCGCAGGCGGGCCGGCAGCTCGTCAGGAAGGCATTTTGCGGACGAGGCGCACCGACAACCCAGGAACGAGCTGGGGATTCTTGAGTGTCAGCACCAAGCCGGAGCACGAGTGCTCACGGGTATGCACGACCTCGACCACGGCGCGCACTTCCTCGGACGGCGCGCCGGCTTGGCCCGTGTAGACCTGGAACACGTCGCCCGGCACGACGCCGTCTGCACGGCCTCGGTCGATGAAGATCACCTGCTGCGAAATTGCAATCGTGTGCAAGTCCCGCTCGCCGATGACCGTGCCCTGCAACCCCTGCGCGACGGGGGTCGGTCGGGCTTCGCCCGGATCCTTGAACGGCTCCAGCGGCAGGGCCATGTGGCCATCGTGGATCCTGCCGAACTGCATGACGATCTCCGCCAGAAGCTGCTTGCGCGCCACTTCCACGACGCGCGCTACCCCCACCGGAACGACGACCTCACCCCAATCGCCCTCGTCCCGATCGATACGGGCGATCAACAGCGAGTCGCCGACGTGGTACGATGCCTGTGGTGGCGGCTCGACGACGATGCGCTGAAACTGAGTCGCCGACGCACGGTCGGTCAGACGGGGAATGGACGGTTTGTCCGTGGTGCCGACCACGCTTCCCCAGGGCAGGTTCTCATGCTCGGAGAGGAACCCGGCGGAATAGAATTCACCGCGCCGCAGGGGTCGATACGGCTGGTCAGCATATGCGCGCAGGGTGTTTTGCACGTCGGCGGCACCCGAGCGTGGCCGATCGAAGATGGTCTGGTAGGACTCGTCGGCCGCAGCCGGAGGCGGTTCTTCGATCACTAGTTGGGTCGTGTCGGTCATGAGCGTATCAACGGCCGCCACGGTGTCCGGTGCAGTCGGCTCCCTGGCCACCGTGTCCGCTCCAGGCGCTCCCTGGGCAATGGCCGTGACGGTTGTTTCGGCCGGCGCCTGAGCGACGCCACCGCCGCCCGAAACGTTCAGCACTTCACCGGGATAGATCCAATGCGGATCCTCGATGAGCGCGGTGTTCTGTCGATAGATCTCAGGCCAGAGCAGCGGATCGTTGAAGTACAGCTGGGCGAGCGACCACAACGTCTCACCCTTGGCCACAGTATGAGTCGCCGGCAGCTCGCTCAGAGGCTGCTGGGTCAGAGCCTCGGGCTGGGCCTCGGGCGGAGCCGCTGCCTGGGTGGTATCCTGCGCGAGCAAGCTCCAGCAGGCGAGCGGCACCGCCACAAGGGCGAGCAGCGCCGCTCGGTTAGAACGGCAGATCGTCGTCCTCCTCATCAAGCGCCTCCGGGAACGCTTCGAGCGACTCCGCCTTGCCTTCCGGAGCCACCTTGGCCGTGGCCTTGGCGCGTACCGGCTCGCCGCCACCCTCGCCGCCGCCCCGAGACGAAAGCAGGATCACTTCTCGTGCGATGACCTCGGTGACGTAGCGGGTCTGCTTCTCGCGGTCTTCCCAAGTCCGGTACTCGATCCGTCCCTCGACGTAGACGCGATCACCCTTCTTCATGTATTTCTCGGCAACGTCGGCCAGCTGGGCACCCTTGTTGTTCCAGCAAATCACACGGTGCCATTCCGTCTTTTCTTGCTTCTCCCCACCCTGCCCCGACCACTGGCGGCTCGTCGCCAAGGACAACGTAGCGACGCGCGAGCCGTTGTTCGTGCTGCGCACCTCGGGATCGGCCCCTAAGTTCCCAATCAGCATGACTTTATTGAGGCTCCGGCTCACAACGACCTCCCAACGCAAGAGCGGGGGGGGTACCAAGGATGCCCCACAGTATATGAACCGCAAGTCATTCTGTCAATCAAAGATACGCCACTTGGACCAATTTTCCGCGGCCCTCGCCGACGCTCAGATGACCGCGCGGAGAACCACCGCATCCTCAGCTGGCAGTCGGTAGTAGTCGCGTCTCCGTCCCACCTCGGCGAACCCCAGCCCCGCGTAAAGCCGCCGAGCAACCGCGTTCGACTCCCGCACCTCGAGGAACACTGTGGCCACCCGCTGCTGACGTAGCCGGGCAAGCATGGCCTCCACGAGTGCGCGTCCGATACCCCCGCGCTGTCGCGCCGACGCCACGCCGAGGTTGAGGATTTCCGCTTCGTCCAGGACGGGACGTGCGATGACGTAGCCGATGACCGCGCCGCCCTGCTCCCCAACGAGAAACGGCACGCCGGTCCGGACGCAATCGCTCAAGTCGCGGTCGGACCACGGATCCGAGAAGACGGCCCGCTCGATGGTGGCGACCTGCGCCACGTCAGCGAGCCGGGCGGGACGAATCTGGAAGGGGGCGTCCGTGGCGCGCTTCCCATTTGGCCTGGGCCTCGGCTGGCCGTCCGTACACGGGCTCGGCGGTGAGCACATCCTCGATGACCCTTGCCGCACCAGGGCGCGAGAAGAGCGAAAGCAGCATTGTGGCGAGCGGGGGGAGGCTCCCCAATGGAACGGCCGGCATTCCCGACCATTTGAGCGCGGCGTCGGAGTAGCGCGTCGCGCCGTCGCCCACGACGAGCGCGGGCACCACCGGTGAGGCGCGCGCGAAGGCATCGAGCGTCGTCGTCGTGGGTGGTACGAGCGTCTCAACGCGATCGGGATGGACGACGTACAGAGCCCCGTAGACGTCGCCGCGCAGCGCGTCGAAGCACGCTGCGATGGGAACGGCTCCCAGCCTCACCGCCGCCCCCGCAGCGGCCGCTAGGAGCGAGGGGACCGCCACGAATTCCAAGCCGGTCTCCTGGGCGAGACCCTTGGCGGCCGCCCATCCGATGCGCAGTCCGGTGAAGCTCCCCGGTCCGTCACCAACGACGATACCGTCCAGATCGCGGGCGGCGACGCCGATCCGCCCGAGCGCGAAGTCGATGAGCCGGACGATCTCTGCGGCGTGGCGCCGCGCGCCCTGAACATGGGCCCCGCTATCGGACGCCACGGGACCAGCGCCTTGCCGCCGGCCGACCGCGACGCTCGCGATATCGGTCGCCGTGTCGATCGCCAGCCATGTGGTGACACTCACACTTCCTCCACGATGCGCAGGTCCGGGTCCGCGTCGTGCGCGAGGCGGAAATGACGATCGAGGAGCGGCGCCCACGGCCCGGCGCGCTCAGGCCACTCGATGAGCACGATGGCGCCTTCGCTGGTCATGTCGTCGAAACCCAGGTCGCGCGCTTCATCGGGGGAGCGCAACCGGTAGCAGTCGACGTGGTACACGGGTCGGCCACCGGCATCGTAGCGGTGCACCAGGGCGTAGGTGGGGCTGGTGGCCGGAGCGCCGGCGCCGAGACCCCGGCACATCGCCTGGACCAGCGTCGTCTTCCCGGCGCCGAGCTCGCCCGACAGCCCGATCACGGCTGGGGCCGTGAGCTGCCGCCCCAGATCCTCACCGAACCGGCTGAGCTCGTCCGCGCGCAGACGAAGTGCGCCCGTCATCGGCTTTCACCTTGAGCTCGAGGATCTGGTCGCGGAGCAGCGCAGCGAGCTCGAAGTCGAGCTCCTCCGCGGCGGCCTGCATCTGCTGCTCCAGGAGACGTATCAACGCGTCCCGTTCGTGAGCCGTCGCGGGGCGCGCGACCGCGGGCTCGGCCGCGGGCCGGGACGTCTTGCTGTCGGCAAACCTGGTCGCGAACCGCACCTGGTCCACAGACTTCACGATCGAGCGCGGGGTGATCCCGTGCTCCACGTTATAGGCCTGCTGGCGGGTGCGCCGGCGAGTCATTTCCGAGAGCGCGCGCTCCATCGAGCCCGTGACGCGGTCGGCGTAGAGGATTGCCCGGCCGTGGAGGTTGCGGGCCGCCCGGCCTACGTTTTGAATGAGCGCACGGTCCGAGCGGAGAAAGCCCTCCTGATCGGCGTCGAGCACGGCCACCAACGACACCTCGGGCAGGTCGAGGCCCTCGCGCAGCAGGTTGATCCCCACGAGGACGTCGAACTCACCAAGACGCAGCCCGCGGATGATCTCAACGCGCTCAATGGCGTCGATTTCGGAGTGAAGATAGCGCACACGCACGCCGTGCTGCTGCAAATAGTCGGTAAGGTCTTCCGCCATGCGCTTCGTGAGGGTCGTCACGAGCACGCGCTCGTTGCATTTCTCCCGCAGCCGGATCTCGTGGAGGAGATCGTCCACCTGGCCCTTGACCGGACGCACTTCCACCTCTGGGTCCACGAGACCAGTCGGACGGATGATCTGCTCGACCACTACCCCGCCCGACAGGCGCAACTCTTCCGGTCCCGGCGTGGCGGAGACGAAGATCATGCGGGGCACGAGCGTCATGAATTCGTCGATCCGGAGCGGGCGATTGTCGAGCGCCGACGGCAACCGGAACCCGTAGTCCACCAGTGTCTGCTTGCGCGACCGGTCCCCTTCGTACATGCCGCCCACCTGGGGCATCGTCTGGTGCGATTCGTCCACAATGCAGAGGTAGTCGGACGGGAAGTAGTCGAGCAAGCACGCCGGACGCTCACCGGGCGCGTGTCCCGAGAAATGGCGCGAGTAGTTCTCGATCCCCGCACAGCGCCCCACTTCGAGCAACATGTCGATGTCGAAGTGGGTGCGCGACTCCAGGCGCTGCGCCTCAAGCAGCTTGTTCTGCGACCGCAGCTCGGCGAGCCGCCCCTTCAGCTCCGCGCGGATCGACGCGACCGCGCGCTCGATAGTCGGGCGCTCGGTGACGAAATGCGTCGCCGGATACACGGCGCAGCGGCCCAGCTCCACGATGGCGTCGCCGGTCAGGGGGTTGATCTTCGTGATGCGCTCGACGGTGTCGCCCCAGAATTCCACGCGCACGCCCTGCTCGTCGTATGCCGGGAAGATCTCCACCGTGTCCCCGCGGACGCGGAAC
>Ga0326726_10006386_pt1 | contig 10624 bp, 9 predicted proteins | sample MHFenrmetagenome_2_FD_207603 | JGI IMG/M metagenome (GOLD analysis project Ga0326726, IMG submission 207603) | Lab enriched peat soil microbial communities from Michigan Hollow, Ithaca, NY, United States - MHF15MN | ecosystem: Environmental > Terrestrial > Soil > Wetlands > Peat | place: USA... | reverse complement strand
GTGTTGAGTCGCGCCTCCCGCAGCGGCTGACCGACGACCCTGGCCCCAAGCGCCTCGACATAGACGGTGATGTCGGGCAGCTCAGGCATCTGTGCAAGTCGAGCTTGACATAATGTCAGGTTAACATTACAGTATGTCGTGTTTACATGTCACAAGAACTGGCTGCCTGGACGAACACGGAGCGACTCATGGCGAAGGTGATCCCTCTCGATCGCTTCCTCAAGCTACTGGTGTATTGCGTCATCGCGATGGTCTGCCTCGGCTTCGGCGGCGTGTTCAGCGAGCACGTGCGCCACACGCCGGACGCCTCCCGTTGGCTGCGATGGCTCGCCGTCGTGATCGGCACGCTGAGCATTCTCCCGTGGATGGCGATCGTCGTCGGGGGCCTGTGGCTTGGCGACGAGTACGTGCGCCACGTCGCGTTGGTCGGCACCGCGATCGCATTCGGCGCGAACGTCGTGTTCGATATGGCGTTGGCGCACATGCGCAATGTGCGTCTCGTCGACGCCGGCGCGCACCTCGCGGTTCTGCCGGTTGCCATGGCGCTGTGGGTACTGGGCGTCGGCGCCGCCGCGCTGTACTACCGGGTTCGCGTGTGAAGAACCGCCTCAAGGTCCTGCGCGCCGAGCGGAACTGGTCGCAGCTGGAGTTGGCGATGCGTGTCGGCGTGTCGCGACAGGCGATCAACGCCGTGGAAACCGGGAAGTTCGACCCGAGCCTGCCGCTCGCGCTCAAGCTCGCGCGGGTATTCGACACCTCGGTGGAATCCGTGTTCGAGCTCGAGCAAGGAGACTGACGCCGATGCGCGCCTACACCTTCAAGGAGTACATCGACCGCCCACCGCGCGACGTCTGGAACGTTCTCGTCGATCTGAGCGTGGCGCCACGCTGGCGTCCGCTGGTCAACGCGATGGAGACCGAGGACGGTCAGCCGGTTCACGCGGGGTCGCGCGTTCGACTCGTCGTCGAGTACTTGGGCCGCCGCCTGACGCGCGTGTCGACGACGACAGCGTTCGAGCCGGAGCGCCGGTGGACGCTGCACTCGGGCGATCTCGACTCGATGGACGCTGACTTCGACTTCGAGCTTCAGCCGGAGGGCACTGGCACGCGCGTCATCGCGACGTGCGACTTGAGAGCGCACCGCTTCCTACCCTGGCTGTTCCTGCCGCTGCTGGCACGGGGCGAGCGCCAACGGCGTGTCGAGCTCCTGCCTAACCTCAAGCGCTACGTCGAGGGCACGGCCCGATGAGACGACTCGGATTGTCGAGCCTTCTCGCGTCGCTCGCGACATTCGTCCTCCATCAGTCGCATTTCCAGATCTTTCCCGTCGAGGTCGTCGACGCCCGCGGTGTTTCGGTGATCGCGTCGATCGGCTTGGTCGGCGTGACGCTGCAGCTGATCGACGGTGAATTGATCGTTCGGTATTGACGGTCACGAGTCCGGCCAGGCATCCTCAGGGGCCGTTCGCCCGCTCGGGCGGCGGCGCGCGCCGACGGATCGCTCACGCTGCGAGCGATCCGTCGTGTCGCGCTGACGGTCACCCCGAGGAGTCTCTCTGATGCTGCTGTTCTCGGCGTTCGCGCTCCTGCTGCAAGCCGCTCCCGCGCCGGACTCGAGCGCCGGAATCGGCGCGCGCAATCCCGCCTACGCGCGCGACGGTCGTTTGGCCGTGAGCGTTCGCGGCGACCTGTGGGTCGTGTCGAAGAGCGGCGAGTGGACGCAGCTCACCTCGGGGCCGGCGTGGGACCGAGAGCCCGCGTGGAACGCCGACGGATCGTCGATCGTGTTCTCATCAGACCGCTCGGGAAACTTCGACCTGTGGCGCATCGGGGCCGGCGGCGGAGAGCCGGAGCGATTGACGACGTCGCCGCTTCCGGAGGGCCACCCGTCGGTCGCGCGCGACGGGCGCATCGTGTTCGTGCGAGGGAGGCTCGGTGCGGCCGCGCTGTGGGTCCGTTTGCCGAATGGCACCGAGACTCGATTCACGAAAGAGCGCGCGGTCGAGCAATGGCCGGCGGTCTCGCCCGACGGCGCTCGCGTCGCGTATGTCTCGCTCGCCGACGGAACGCGCAAGCTGCACGCGCGGAGCCTCGACGGCGGACGCGACACCGTCGTGCTGACCGACGCGCGAGTGGAGCGGCCGGCGTGGTCGCCCGCCGGCGATCGACTCACGTGGACGGCCACTGGCGTACGTGGCGCCGTCTACGTCACACCGGTCGACGGGCGCTATGTGAATCTGGTCAGCGCACGGCACGCCGAGTCGGCGTGGAGCCCTGACGGCAAAACGATCGCGCTCGCGGACATCGCGCCGGACGCGATCGCGCCGGTCGGCTACAACGGCGATCCCGATCGGACGGGCGACCGCGACGCGAACTTGTTGTCGAACGGTTCGGGCAGGCTCTGGACGATCGACGCGCCGTCGCCGCCGGATCACGAGCTCGCCGAGCAACACGCCGCGAGCGCGACGGTCGAGCGAGCGCGCCGCAACGCCGACGCATTCGATCAGCTCTGGAATCGCACGGCGCAGCTCTACTACTCGTCGCCCGATGCGGCGGCGCGTCGTGCACAGTGGGAGTCGCTCAAAGCGAAGTACCGCCCGCGCGCGATCGCGGCGCCGTCGGACGACGATCTCAAGTCCGTGTTGCACGACCTCGTTCGCGAGCATCCGCCGTATCGACAAGCCGCGACCGGACGCGCCGCGGTGTCGAGCGCGCATCCCGTCGCGACCGCGGCGGGAGTCGAGATGCTCTCCAAGGGCGGCAACGTCGTCGACGCGGCGGTGGCGGTCTCGTTCGCGCTCGGTGTCGTGGAGCCCGATGCGAGCGGCCCGGGCGGCTACGGCCAGATGCTCGTCTACCAGAAGGGCATGGACAAGCCGCAGCTGATCGAGTTCATGTCGCGCGTCCCCGAGGACGCTGGGCTGTCGAACACGTCGCTGCTCCAGAACGGACGTCTGCCCGATGGTGGACCGGCGGTGGTCAACGTTCCGGGGACCGTCGCCGCCATGCATCTCGCGTGGGAGAAGTACGGCAGCAAGAAGCTCGCGTGGTCCGATCTTCTACAGCCGGCGATCCGTGCCGCGCGCGACGGGTACGTCGTGAGCGAAGGGCTGGCGACGACTCTCGCCACCGAGCGCGAGCAGTTTCTCAAGTACGAGGGGAGCCGCGCCCTCTTCTTCCGCGATGATCAGCCGCTCCACGCCGGCGACACGCTGAAGAATCCGGATCTCGCCTGGACGCTCGAGCAGATCGCCAAGGGCGGCGCCGACGCGTTCTACAAGGGAGAGGTCGCGCGGCGCCTGGTGACCGATCTGCACTCGAAGGGCAACGCGATGAAGCTGAGCGACATGGCGCGCTACTTCGCGGCCGAGCGCGAGCCGGTGAGCGGCAGCTATCGCGGCTACACGTTCTACTCGAGCGCGCCGCCGGTGTCGGGCGGCGCCGAGCTCGCCGCGAAGATGAACCTGCTCGAGCAGTATTCGTCGCCCAAGCCGTACACCGATGACGCAGGCACGCTGCACGCGATGATCGCCGCGTGGCAGCTCGTGCCGTCGGCGCGCAACCGGATCGCCGATCCCAGCTTGTGGCCCACGAACACCGAGCCGTTCACGAACAAGGACACGGCCCGCGTGCGATGGAGGTGCTTCGATCCCAACAAGGCGCTGAATCCCGCAACGCTGCGCGGCGACACGCTCGCGTGTGCCCAAGCCGACAAGAAGACGGCGATGATCGAGCTGACGCGCCCGCCCGAGTGCATCGCGCACGGCTACGACGCCAACCAGGCGCCGACCTGCCGCGCCGCCGGCACCACCGCGTTCACGGTCGCCGACGCGGACGGCAACGTGGTGGCGACGACTCAGACGCTCGGCACCTGGGGCGGCAACTTCTACGTCACGCCGGGTTTAGGATTCTTGTACAACGACAAGCTCGGCTCGTACGGTACGGATCCCACCGCCTACGGCGCGCGCCTGCCGTTCGCGCGCCACGGCAGCACGATCGCGCCGACGATCGTCTTCGAGGGCACGGGCCGGTCGGCGCGGCCGGCGATGGCGCTGGGCGCCGCGGGCAACGCCTGGATCACGTCGGCCGTGTACCAGACGCTCGCCGGCATGATCGACGACCATCTCGACCCGCAGGCTGCGCTCGAGCTGCCGCGGTTCCTGATCGGGGGCGGGTTCGGCGGCGGCGGACGCGGCGGTGCGGGAGCAGCAGCACTGCCCGCGGGCGCGACGATTCAGATGGAGGACGGCTTTTCGCCCGAGGTGATGAAGCGGCTCGAGGCGCTCGGTTATCGAACGCAGATCGTGTCGCTCCCGGGCGAGCTGCGCGAGGGCTACGGGGCGGCGGTGCGAATCGAGAAAGGACGCGTCACCGCCGGCGCCGATCCACGGCGTGCCGGCGCGGCGGGCGCAATTCCGTAAGAACCCATCGCGACAGAGCGGTTCGTCGGCGCGCCCGGCGGATCGACGGCGAGCCGAACGACATTGGTGACCGTGTAGGTCACCTCGTCATCGATGGCGTTCGCGATCGGATCGGACACAATCTCCGCGGGGTAGCCGAGCGTCGGGTCGTACGTCACGCGGATCACGGGCGCGTGACGCGCGATGTCCTGGTCGATGATGTCGAACAGCTTCTTGATCGTGGGAATCCAGGGCGCGTCGAGTATTGCGCCCGTGGCCTGGAGCGTCACCTGCCGGGCCGAGTCGGCGACGACGAGCACGTTGACGGGGCCGTTGATGGCGCAGAAGCAGTCCATGCGCAGCGTGAAGACATAGTTCGTGTAGCCGCGCTCGGCCCACCGCTGTCGGTTCGCCTCCAGGGCGGTTCGATTCGGGTCCGGCGCCGTGACGTCTCTGCAGCCGCTCGCGAGTGGAGCGATGAGGAAACCGAAACAGAGAAGTCGTGAGACGAGCATGACGCGTCCGCGAGGGGCTACACTGCCCAACCGGCGGTGGCCATTTGGGCGTCACCGGTGGCGCTGTACGGGTTTCGTCGACGCTGCAGAAGCGTCGCGTCTCTCCGCGGCCTTGACCCGGCGGGCCGGTGACTCCACGATTGAATGGCGGGCCGCCTCGAGATGGTCGGTTGAGCATCCGAAAGCGTCACACACGGCGGCGGTCCCGCTCCGCTCGGTGGTGCGTCAGGGCGAAGTGGACCGAACGGTGTCTTGAGTCTCGAGTCGACCCGCGTCGCAACGGCGGTCGTCCGGTTTTTCGGACGTCATAGTCTCACCGTGATGACGCATTTTGGTGATAAACCGCACAGTTTCGTTGTTAATCGATGGCCCGTGGCGTGCCGAATGCGATAGTCGCTAGTCGCGCGCGAGCGCGCAGCTTTTCCGCCCGAGGGGGAGGGGGATACGTGCGAAAGATCATTCAGTGGACTTTGGTCCCGGCCGCCTTGGCGGCGCTCGCGTGCAAGGGGACGCCGCGCGCACACACGTCGATGTCGGACGATCTGAAGCGCGACCTTCAGTTGGCGTCCGCGACGCAGAATCTGCACATCAGTCCCGACGAGATCGCGCCGCAGAGCCACCAGGAGCTCGCGCTCAAGCCGAAGAAGGCGCCCGACGGACCGAAGGTGATCCGTTCGGAGCACCCGACTGTCAAGGCGTCCGCAACGCCGGTCGACGCGGCGCCGATCAAGGCCGACGTTCCGCAGGTGCAGGTGATGGCCTCGGCACCCGCGCCGTCCGAGACGCCGACGTCTGACGCGCCGCCGCTCGCGCGGCCGTCACCGATTCCGGCGGCGAGCTATCCGGGCGCCGCGCCGATTCCGTCCAACGGTGGAAGCGGCGGCATCCTGGGCGGCATCTGGGGCGCGGTCATTCGTGGCGGCGTCGGCGACGACGATCATTGCGATCCGCGCGGTGCCCCGCGACGTCCGCGGGCCGGTGTTCCGGTTGGCGGCGACGTGATCTATGGCAGCCCGGCCGGCATGGGCGGCATGGGTGGCATGGGCGGACGAATCCCGGTGCGCGGCCGGCCGCGACTCTAGATCGGCAACAGACTTCCCGTCGTGGGGGCGGGATGCGCGGCGTCGTTCGACTTCGGTCGGGCGGCGCCGCGACTCGTTTCGTCGCGTTTGGTTGCCGAGGGACGACGCGCGCGGTATATACGCCTTCACCGCCTCGCTCTCATCTCGCGCCATGGCCGAAGACGGCATCACAGAAGTCGGCAAGTACCGCATTCTCGAGCAGATCGGCGAGGGCGCGATGGGCGTGGTGTACCGCGCCCTCGATCCGGTGTTGAATCGTTCCGTCGCCATCAAGGTGATGACGGACGCGCTCGCCCGCGATGACGATCTGCGCGGCCGATTCCTTCGCGAGGCGCAGGCCGCCGGATCGCTTCAGCACCCCAACGTCATCACGGTCTACGACTTCGGCGAGGTCGACGGGCATCTCTATATCGCCATGGAGTTCGTCGCCGGAGAGGATCTCGAAGGGGTGCTCGCCCGAAAAGCCAAGCTCACGCTCGTTCAGAAGATCGACATCCTGGTGGACGTACTGGCCGGACTCGGCTACGCGCACAAGCGCGGCATCGTCCATCGCGACATCAAGCCGGCGAACATCCGGATCGACGAGGAGGGCCGCGCGCGGATCATGGATTTCGGCATCGCGCGCTTGCAGTCGTCCAAGATGACGCGCACCGGTTTGATGGTTGGGACGCCCGCGTACATGGCGCCCGAGCAGATCACCGCCGGAGCGATCTCGCCGGTGACGGATCTCTTTTCGGTCGGCGCGGTGATGTACGAACTGCTCACGGGCAGCAAGCCGTTCGAGGGCGAGAGTCTGCAGAGCGTGTTCTACAAGATCGTGAGCTCGGCTCCACCGGCCATCACGACCATCTTGCCCACGCTCCCCGCCTCGCTCAACACCATCGTGATGCGCGCGTTGGCGAAGGAGCCCGCGGATCGGTACGCCAGCGCGCTCGACATGGCGAACGCCCTCACCGAAGCGCGCGCCGGCGTCGATCGCGAATCGACGCAGCCCAAGGCGGTCTCGCTTCGCTCGGCCATCGCGACGGGCTTGTCTACCCGTCCGACGAAGAAGATTCCGGTGTACAAGAAGCGACCGGCCCTCATCTTCGGTGGTGGCGGCGCGATCGTGGTGCTGCTGGCGGGCGGCGCCTACCTGCTTGGCATTCGGTCGAACGCGAACACCATTGCCGCGAGCGGGGCGCAGCCCGCGAAGAGCACTACGCCCGCCGTGCCACCACCGGCAGCGCCCGCGAGCCAGCTGGTGCCGAATCCGTCTCCAAGCCAACCGGTTGCGAATTCGACGCCGGCGTCCGGCGCGACCACATCGCCTTCACCGACGACGTCGGCAAATCCCGCCGCGGCTTCGGCGAATTCCCGTCAGTCGAAGACGCCGGCCAAGTCCGCGACCGCGGAGCCAAGCGCCGAAGAGCTCACACTCCTTCGATCACTGCAGGCGTCGGCCGCAGATGAGCGACGGCGCGCGAGCGAGGCTGGTGCGACGCCGGATCAACTCCGCGCCGGAGACGATCACAGCGCCGCCGCGATCGCCGCGACGAGACAGGGAAAGATCGCCGAAGCGGCCAACCACTTGAATCAGGCGACGACTGCCTGGACGAACGCCGAGCGAGATGCACGAAGCGCGAGCGCGGCCGCGGCGGCCAAGGCGCGCGTCGCGGACGCCTCGCCGCCCAAGCGCGAGACGCCGGTGATTCCGCCGCCGGCACCGGTCACGCAGGGCGCTACGGTCACGCAGCCGGTGGCCGTTCAGCCCCCGCCGGTGACGACGCAGGGCCCGCCGAAGGTCGTCGCGAATCCGTCGGTCGAGATCGAATCGGTGGTCGCCGCCTACGCGCGAGCCATCGAGTCCAGAGACGTCGCCGAAGTGCGCCGGGCGTATCCGGGCGCGACACAGGCACAGCTCAACGGATTCGAGGAATTCTTCAAGACAGTGCGCTCGATTCGCGCCGGTTTTTCGGTGGGCAGCCTCGACGTGCGGGGCGACGCCGCCGACGCTCGCTTGACCGGCGCCTACGACTACGTGACGAACGCCGGCAAGACCGAGCGGCAAGCGGTGAGCTTCCAGGCGAGCTTCCGCCACGACGGCGGCGGGTGGAAGCTCACTTCGGTCCGCTGACCGCACCGCTCCCAGATCTTGTCATCCCGAGCGCAGCGAGGGATGACCAAACCTTCAGACCTAGAATGCGAACTCCAGGCCCAGGGTCAGGGTCGAGTTGGCGCGCAGGCCGCCGCGATTCAACGGAACGAGCGCGTTCGTCACGAGCGTGAAGCCCTGTGGCAGCGAAAACTTGAAGCCGAACGAGCCGTTCACGATGTCGTCGGCGATGTCGGGAATCGACGTCGGGTCGATCGTGCGGATGAACGGGTAGTCGTAGTGAACGGGCTGCGGCAGGTTGAGCTTGGACCGTCCCACTTGCAGCTCGGTCACGAGATCGGCGGCGAGCGTCACGTAGTCGGCGAGCAGGTCGTCGAAGCCGAACGTGCCGAGGATCGCGTGGTTCTGGTTTCCGCCGGCGCGGTAGCTGAATCCCGTGTTCAGGTGCGGCGAGAAACTGCCAAACCGCGCCGACACGATCGCGAGGCCGCGAGACGAGAATTCACCCGCACCGAGCAGTTGGTCGGCGTCGGCAGTGGCGAACCGCGCCTCACCGAGCAGCGCGACGTCGCTCCGCGGCGAGTGGTGGATGTTGAGCTTCGCGCGAACGGCAACATCTCCGAGCCCCGTCGCGCTGCCGTCGACACTGCGGTTCGCGCTCAACACGGGATTCGACGGCGTGCCGGAGAAGAAGTGCGCCGCCGTCGGACCGCCGAAGGGAATGATCTGCGCGTTGCTCGCGCCGTGTAGCGAAGTGGAGACGATCGGGACGACGAGGCTGACATCGAAGTTGTCCGTCACCCCGTAGGTCGCGTAGACAGGCGTGACGTTCACGCCGATGTCGAGATTGAGCTTGAACTGCATCACGTCGTTCTCGAGGAGCGGAACGCCCATCAGCTTGCACGCCAATCCGGCCTGCGCGGAGTCGCACCCGGCGAAGTTGACGTTCTCGTGCGTGAAGAAGCCCTCGATGTCGTTGAGGTTCACGCCGCGCAACGACGAGAGATGCGACGATGTTCGACCGATGCCGACCACCGTGCGACCCTTGCCCAGCGTTTGGCCGCGCTCGGCGAAGATGGGTCCCGCAGACGTCGAGGTCCGCACGGGAACACCGCCTTCGAAGTGGAACGTCTCGCCGCCGCTGGTCGAGCCGATCGGCGCGTTGGCGACGTTGCCGCCGATGGCGGTCGTCAGGAACGCGATGATGCTTCCGTTCTCGGAGACCGCCGAGGGAACGAAGTGCGATCCGTGGGCGCGGATGGATGCCGGGTTGTTCGGGTCGGCCGTGCCGGCCAGGAACAGCGGATCCTGTCCCGACGCGAAGATGAAGAGGTCGGCGATTTTCTCGCGCAGCCCTTGGGCGTGGGCCGCGCTGGACATCGTGAGGAGGGTGCCGAGGACGACGAGGCGGCGGCGCATGGGGTCCGTTTGGCGAGGAAGGAGGCGAATCTACCGTCGGCCTGCGCATTCACCAGCCCGCCTTTCCAGCGGCCGCAACGTTTCCTCGTACCGCCTTGTCCAAACCCGGTACGCCCATTCTCGTTGAAGACGCCCTTCCAGAGCCCCCCGAGCGATCCCATGGACGCGTTCATCCGTGACATCAAGTACAGCGCCCGACGCCTCGCCAAGGCGCCCGCCTTCACGGCGATCGTCGTCATCACGCTCGCCCTCGGCATCGGCGCGAACACGGCGATCTTCAGCGTGGTGAACACCGTGCTGCTCCGCCCGTTGCCGTACCGCACGCCGGGCGCGCTCGTCTCCATCGAGCATTTCTATCCGTCGCTGAACAACATGGAGGCGCCGGTGTCGGCGCGCGGATTCCGGGACTATCGCGACAAAACGACGAGCTTCGAGTCGGTCGCGGTGGAGGCCCAGTTCGGCGCCAATTTGACCGGCAGCGGCGACCCCGAACGCGTTCCGGGCACGCGGGTGTCGGGCGATTGGTTTCACGTGCTTGGCGTGTCGCCGCTATACGGCCGCACTCTGGGCAGGGACGACGACGAGCCGGGCCGCAGCCACGTCGTGGTGCTCAGCCACGGCATCTGGACGAGGCTCTTTGCCGCGAACCCGTCGGCAGTCGGCAAGACAATCGAGCTGAACGGCGAATCGTACCAGATCGTGGGCGTCATGCCGTCGGCGTTCCACAGCTTCTTCGCGCGTACCGCCGACCTGTTCGTTCCGCTCGCGCTGCCCGCCACGGCATTCACCGCCGGTTACACGAACGAGTACCTGAACTCCATCGCCCGGCTGAAGACGGGTTTCCAGTTCGAGCGCGCCCAAGCCGAGATGAAGACGTTCGCCGACAACTTGAAGAAAGCGAACCCGAACAACTTCTCGCCCACGTGGACGCTCAAGGTCCGCACGCTCGACGACCTGTCGAGCGGCCGCATCCGTGGTGTGCTGCTCGTGTTGCTCGGCGCCGTCGGATTCGTGCTGCTTATCGCCTGCGCCAACGTCGCGAACCTCCTGCTCGCGCGAGCGGCCGTCCGCATGAAGGAGATCGCCATTCGCGCGGCGCTCGGCGCCGATCGTGG
>Ga0326726_10006385_pt1 | contig 10625 bp, 9 predicted proteins | sample MHFenrmetagenome_2_FD_207603 | JGI IMG/M metagenome (GOLD analysis project Ga0326726, IMG submission 207603) | Lab enriched peat soil microbial communities from Michigan Hollow, Ithaca, NY, United States - MHF15MN | ecosystem: Environmental > Terrestrial > Soil > Wetlands > Peat | place: USA... | reverse complement strand
TCAGACTGTTGAGGGAAGTCTTATGATTTTATTTATCGCTGTCCTTGGCCGGAGGGTACCTGCCGACGATCCCTCCGAAGGGCCGATCCCTCCATTCGCAGGCAGCCTTTATCCCTTTCTCCCTGCGGATCTTCTTAAATGTACCGACTGCGTTTTGCAAAAAATGACCGAAACTGTCAAACTCGGCCCCATATTGCATGGATACCGTAAAACCCATCTGATCAAAGGTTCTGTTCACCACCCTCTTGGAAAGAGAGAGCAGCTCAAGATCGACGTTGGCGATTCTTCTGGCAATTTTCCAGGTTTCTTCCTCCAGCTTCTTCTTCGGGAAAACGTAGTTTGCCACCCCGTAGCGCAGCATCTCTTTCGCGGTCAGGCTGTCGCCGGTGAGAGAGAGCTCCTTCGCTTTCTTCAATCCCATGTGCCACGAGTAGATCACGATTTCGTCGCCGGGCGCCATGCCTCTCGCCGGCGGATATCCGAGCCTGGCATCTTCCGAAGCGATGAGCATATCGCACGCCAGGGCGATGCCTGAGGCGCCGCCGAGGCAGAAGCTGTGCACCTGGGCGATGATGGGCTTCCAATTATTCCAGATCTCAAGCAGATAGTCGACGTGTCCCTGGACGTGAGCCCTGCTGTCCCAGACACTGACGCCCACACCCACGCCTCCTTCGCTCTTGAGCGTCTCATCCCATGTTTTGGACCCGTAATGGAGGGGCGCATCCCCCATCGTTTCGCTCAGATCATGGCCAGCCGAAAAGCAGGAGCCCGCTCCCTTGAGGATGATCACCCGTACGCTCTTGTCTCTCTCAGCCTGCTTCAACGCTGCGCTGAGGTCCGCCAACAAAGGCCAGTTCAGCGCATTCCTCTTCCCGGGACGGTTTAAAGTAATCACTGCGATTCGATCATCCACCTTGTAAAGAACGTTTTCGTAATCCATATCAGACTCTCCTTTATCCACGTGAAGGTATTTCATGGAGGTACCACGAACTCTGCCCGTGGGGCTCCATCTTTATCGGACGTACCATGCCAGTAACCTGGTGTTCTGGCCAAATTCTCAACGCTTCCCTGAAAGAGCCATCTCTTTCAGCTTCTCCTTCATGATTTTTCCAGTATCGTTCCTCGGAAAGGACTCACAGAAGATAACTTTTGTCGGCTTTTTGTAACTGGCAAGATTTTTCTTGCAGTAGTCGATCACTTCCTCTTCGGTGAGCGTCTCGCCCTTTTTCAGAACAACAGCGGCGCTGACCGATTCGACCCATTTGGGGTGCGGAATTCCAAAGACGGCGGCCTCCAATATCTTGGAATGGCCATTGAGGACCAGTTCGATCTCCCGGGGGTAAATGTTTTCACCGCCGCTGATGATCATATCTTTCTTTCGACCGACAATGGTGATAAACCCCTCTTCATCGATTCGCGCAACATCGGTCGTATGAAACCACCCGTTCCGGAAAGACTCCTCATTGGCTTCGGGAAGGTTCAGATATCCATTCATCACATGAGGACCCCGGGTGATCACCTCGCCTGTCTCTCCCGGCAGAACATCCTCGTCTTTTTCATCAACCACCCTCAAATCGACCAGCATATGAGCTTTTCCGGTGGACCCGAATTTGCTCCGTGTATATTCTGGTTTTAGCACCGTCAGTTGGGTTGACTCTGTTTGGCCGTAGCCCTGGAAAAAGCTCACCCTCGGCAATTTCGACAGAATGTTTTCCAAGTCCTTCAGCGGGATGGTGGATGCCCCATAGTAGACGTTTCGAAGCGAAGAAAGATCGTATCGATCGAAAATTCCCTTTTCCAGCATCGTGTGAAGAACAGTTGGAACGGTGCAGATATGTGTCACTTTTTCTCTCTGGATCGCCTCCGCGATACTGATCGGATCGAGCTGGGGAATGAGAATGACGGTTGCCCCCGCTGCGAGATGGGGCAGGAGGGAGATATTCGTCGTCCCCGTGTGGAAAAGAGGGCCTCCTTCCAGAGCGATGCCCTCTGTCTCGACGGATCCGTCCGACATAACATTGACGGTGGCCCACACCCGGGCGCGGTGCGTAATGACTGCCCCCTTGGGCCTTCCGGTTGTTCCGCTGGTGTAAAGGATCGTGCATTCATCGTCTTCAAGGCATTCTATGCCGGGTTCCGCTGATTTTGCCGACGATAGGACCTCATCGAATTCCTCTCCAAAGGACAACCCGGTTTTCCCCACGGAAATGTATGTCCGGAGTCCGGGTAACGGATTCTTGAGTCGTGCAACCATCTCTCTGAATTCGGCTTCAAAAATCAGGGCTTTCGCATCACAGTCAGAAAGCATGTACTCCAATTCTCTTGCCACGCATCGATGATTGAGAGGGACCAGGACTGCCCCAATTTTAGTTACCGCGAGGTAACTAATCACGAATTCTTTACAGTTTTTTGTCAGCAGGCCGATGCGATCCCCTTTTCCGACATGACGATCTAACAGGCCGTTGGCAAGCCTGTTACATTCATGATTGAGTTCAGAATAGGAATACTTGTAGGTTCCGTCGATCACCGCGGTTTTCTGAGGATATCTTCTGACGGATCGTAGAAACAGATCCTTTGTGGTCATGCATTGGCTGGTCGTCATTCCAGGGCGTCTCCTTCTTTGAAAAGATACCTTCCGTTAGGAGTTTACAGGTCCAGGATTGCCTTTTTGTCGGTGGATTGTTGGTGAAACAGCAGTACAGCAATCATGGACGCCGTCTTTCGCAATTCAGTCACCATAGGGGATTTGACGTTGCATTTGACCCTCGTCGAAGGGCCTACCACAACAATGGCTGCCGCAGGCTTGTTCTTGTGGTTGAATATAGGCACGCCAACGGCATTGACACCAATATCAATCTCTTCCTCACAGAACGAGACTCCCTGCTTTCTTATCTTTTCGAGGTGGCGTCTCAGTTCCGCGGGATCGGTAATCGTGTTGCCCGTGAAGCGACGCAGGCTTTTATTAAGGAAGTTCTCTCTCATCTCCTGTGAGGAGAAAGCAATGATCGCCTTCGCACCTGCAGCGGCATGCGTTGGCAATCGACCGCCAATATTGGCTCGGATCCCCAGGGTCTGCTTTCCCTGGGCGACATAAGCGACGATACTGCTCGCACCTGAAATCAATTCTAATACAACGGTTTCTCTCACTCTCTCACAAAGCTCGTTAAGATAAGGCAGAGCCTTATGCAGAAGGTTATCGCTGAGAGATTCAATCGCCGCTTCTCCAAGGGCGAACACTGATGACCCTAAGTTGAACTTCCTCGTTAAAGGATTTTGATAAAGAAAACTGTTCTGAGCGAGGATTCGGAGGATGCGATTCACCGTTGCGGTATGGAATCCCGTTTTTCGGGCAAGGTCGACCGTTCCCATTTCGGAATTCTGCGGGTAGAAAGCCATAAGAATACGCAGTGCCTTTTCTACAGCGTTTGAATTGAGGCGGTGTTTCTCCATAAAATTATCACCATATAAGAACCCTTATTATATCGTGGGAATATCAGAAAAAGGATTTCTTGTCAAGAGAAAATCAGGTTTTGCGCAAGAAAAATTTGACAAGAGGGAGTCGTTGTGATAGCCCAATTGGACAACAAACGTTTGTTATCCGGCTTAAAAGATCAAAACGGTGACTTCTTCAGGGTTGAAGGCGATGAATAAGCAGCAAGTCTCGGTTCCGATCGTCTGTCAGGAATCTCCAGGGATGGGGGAGGAGAGTTTCTATTCTTAAGAAGACAGGAGCGTCAATTCCAAAACATCATAAAGAATGGAATGGAGAAAATGAGGGGCTTATGAACAGCGTGGAGATTGAGATTGATAAGGACGTATGTACCAGCTGTAAGACGTGTATGGACGCTTGTTTTGTTGACGTCTTTCGTTGGGATGCTGGGGAAGAGAGACCTGTTGCCGCCTACCCGGAGGATTGCGTGTGGTGTTATGCTTGCGAAATGGCCTGCCCTGTTCGATGCATTGAGGTGAAACCCTTAGGACCCAGGCGCATACCGGCGCCCTACTAATTGGGGCTCTTCAGAAGAAGAGAAGAAAGGAATCGAGAAATGCCTAACATTGAAGATTTGGGGGAGGTTGTCTCTACAGACCTGCTCATCATCGGAGGGGGCCTGGCAGGTCTGGTGGCAGGAATCAAGGCAAAGGAGTATCCAATCGATGTCCTTTTAGTGGATAAGCAGACCATCGGGTGGTCGGGAAAAGCCCCAAAAGTAGGAGGGGGACTTTGGGTCATGCTGCCGGATGACGATGTAGATCGGTTTGCCGAATATCACGTAAAGAACATAGGGTGTTATCTCAACGACCAGGAGCTGTTGTATTCCTACGCCCGCGAATCGTTCGGGGCAATCCGGCAGCTTATGGAGTGGGGAGTCAGGCTTCCCCAGGATGCGGAGGGAAAGCTCCAAACCGCAAGACATCCGGCCGGTTTATGGTCTGGGACCGGGGTTGACCGAGACATGCTGTTTCCATTGCGAACCAAGGCGCAAGAACTGGGAGCAAGGATACTGGATAAAGTGCCGGTGGTCGAACTCCTGAAACAAGGCAATCAGGTCGTTGGGGCGGTTGGATTTAATATGATAGACGGTCGGTTCTATATCTTCAAGGCTAAAGCAACGATACTGGCGAATGGGGGATGTAACTACCGTGTAAAGAGGTTATGGGCTACCGGCTGCGGGGATGGCATTGCAGCGGCTTACCGAGCAGGGGCCGAGATGAGGAACGCAGAGTTTGGCAATTTTTTCGACGTGGATAGGAAGGATATTGACTTTCCAACGCCGAGCGGAGCCTACGCTTTTCTATCCAATGCATTGGGCGAGAACCTATCCGAGCGATATGTGACCCGGCAAGAACCTGATACCCCGATCTCTATCATTTTAGGCATGGAAAAAGAAGTGAAGGAAGGGAGGGGGCCGATCTATCTGGACCCGTCAAAGACCCAGTGGGACCCTACAAAGCCGCCACCGTTCTTCGCCGGTCGGTGGGGGATGCCGAAAGTCCTTGATTTTTGGCGGCTCCAAGCGTCTAAACAAGCTAAGTACAGGCCGTCTCCTTCTCCAAGGGTGGAGGTGACAGCGGCTCTCAATGCTGAACTCTCGCCTGTAAGAGTAGACCATGAGATGAAAACCAACCTTGGCGGCTTGTGGGCCATCGGGGATATCTGCTACCAAGGCTCAGCCTGGGCAGGGGCCGTCCCCGCGCCTCCCGGGAGATTGAGAGGCTCGGGAGTGATGAATACCTTGTTTACCTCCCTGAGAGGAGGACCACCCGCAGCGCGCTTTGCGGCTGAGGCAGCATCACCCAAAATGGATGATGCAGAGACACAACGATTCAAGGAGGAAATATTTGCTCCTCTAAAGTGTTCCAAAGGACTTTCCCCTGACGATGCCATCTACTTAATTCAAGACGTTGTATGCAAGGTGAAATATAATCTCCGAAGGAGCAAAGGTCGGCTGGAGCAAGCCATATCAAAGATTGAAGAGGTACAGCAGCGGTTGGTTGAACTATATGCAAAAGACGGCCACGGTCTGGGGAAGTGCCATGAGGCAAAGAGTATGGCATTATGCGCCGAGATGACGCTCCGGGCAGCCTTGATGAGAACAGAAAGCAGAGGGTCGCACTTCCGAGAGGATTATCCAGAGCGTGATGACCAAAATTGGCTTAAATGGATCATCATCAAACAGAAGGCAGGGAAAATGGTCCTTTCCACCGAACCAGTCCCCATAGAGAAATATAGAATCAAACTCTAACCAAAGGTATTTGGAAATTCTCCAACTTTTCACCCTGAACCCGTTTCAAGGCCTTAACCAAAGGACAAAACAAGATGCTGACCCGGGTTCAGGATGACAACAGTTTCAGCCTTCATCCTCTTGCCGCAGTTGCCTTTTAACGCTTCCAGGCCGTGCCTTTTTGAAGCAACGTCATTTCCCCGGTATCCATAGGACAATAGGCGGGAAGAGGATGCACAATCCTATGGCCACTAATTGCAGGCCCATAAAAGGCAGAACAGATTTGATAATGTCGCTCATCGTGTAATGATCCGGAGCGACTGCCTTCATCGCGTACAAGACAATCCCGAACGGTGGCGTGATCATTCCCAACTCCAAATTGACAACGGCAATGGCTCCAAACCAGATAGGGTCAAATCCCAACGCCACAATCGCAGGAATGAACGTAGGCATGGTGATCAGAATAATTGCCATCGTGTCCATGAAACAGCCCAGAAAGATCATGACCGCCTGCATGATGGCCATGATGACGAGGGGATGTACCGGCAGCTTCAAAACCCCCTCGGCCATGGCTTCTGTGGCGCCGGTGAAGGCAAGCACCTGGCTGAACCCCTTTGCGCCCGCCATAATCAGAAAGATGATGCCCGTGATTCTGAGCGTGCCGAAGACGGTTTTTCGGATCACGAGTAAGTTCAGGCTTCTCTTGGCGGCAGCCACAGCGAGGGTCGCAATCGCGCCGCAGGCGGCTGATTCCTCCGGTGTGGCAATCCCCAGCAGCATCAATCCGATGACGGAGAAGATAATGATGGCGACGGGAAAAACATTACTTGCCAAATTTGAAAGCTTCTGTCCTAAGGGGATTTGGGGTGGCGCTTGAGACGGGGCGAGAGAAGGATTAATCGCACACCGGGTCACGATGTAAACCGCATAGAGCAAGGCCAGTAACAACCCTGGGCCGATGATGGCCAGCAAAATCCTGCCTACGGACAACTCGCTGATTGAAGCCAAGAGGACAGCCGTGATACTGGGGGGAATGAGGACAGCCAGACTGCCGGCACTCAGAATTGGGCCGAAGATCATCGATTTATGGTAGCCCTGTTTCTCCATTTCCGGCAAAAGTGTGGAGGAAAGGATTGAGACGCTGGCAACGCTGGCGCCCGTCAGAGTTGCCAGGAGCACGCCTGCTCCGACGGCCAGCAAGCTCTGCCTGCCAGGCAGGCGGCCAAGCCATTGGTCCACTGTGGCGACGACGTTTCCGCCGAGACCGGAATGAAACATGAGCTCACCCATGACGATGAACAACGGAATCGGCGCGATCGTAAAAGTCGCGAGAGAGCTATAGATGCTCACGATCGTCTGGTCAAGGCCGCCGGGCCACCCGAAAAGAACAATGGCTCCGGCGACATTGATGAAAAGGAAGCAGAGGGCAATCGGCATGCCTGTCAGCATGAGCACAACCAAACTGCCGATGATGAATGCGAGTGCGATTTGCCAATCCATGCTTCTTCTTTCCTCTAATCTCCCGCGCTTCGCGTATTCGTTTTCTGTTTCCCAAGCTTGTTCCAGTTGTCTACAAAACCGATAATCTTTCTTATCAGTTGAATGAAAAGCATTGAGAAGCCCAGGAAAATGATAGCCGTGAATATGAATTTCGGGAGTCTTAATAAGGTTGCCGTAAAATATTGGGTTCGATAGAACTCCAGGGTGACCCTCAGACTGAATGAACAGAGAACCAAGACGACGATGGCGCCGATCGTATAGGTGATCGCATTAACCCCGCTTTGCGCCCTCGGGCTAAGCTTATCGATCAGGAGGTCCATCTTGATATGGCCTTCCGTTTCCATAATCCATGAGGCAAGCAGGAAAGGGAGAGAAAGGATGATGTACTCACTGATTTCTTTTACCCATCCAAGAGGGCTGTTAAACAGGCCACGGAAAACAATGTCGGCTCCCACCATAAAAACCAGTGCCCCGAGGAGCACCGCGGCAAAATAGAACAGGACCATATTGAGCCGATGAAACACTCGGTCAAATCCTGCGATGAGTTTCACAACTTTCCTCTTCCCCCCCCAACGATTCAAGCTGAGAGTCGGTGGAAACGCCTATTTTCGAGCGGGTGACAGCAAGGCCCTCAATCTCGGGGCCTGATTGGGAAATCTCTTGAGTTGATCCGCCCAGGTGGCGTCATAGGCCTTGTCCCGCAGCCACTTTCCCATCTCAGGCGAGAACTTGTAGACCTGCACTCCGCTATCGCTCATTCTTTTGTAGGCTTTTTCAATCACGCTTTGGTGAAGATCCGCACTGTACTTTTCGTAACGGGCCATGGCCTGAATGAGGACCTGTTGCAGGTCCGGGGGAAGGCTGTTCCAAACTTTCAAATTCATTAAGACCGATAGAGAACCATCAAAGAACCCCGGCTGGGGCGCGTATTTGGTGACCTGATAGGTCCCTGAAGCGACAATCTGCTCTGCGGTTGTGCTGCAGACACCGTCCGTTGTGCCGCGTTCCATAGACGTATAGTAATCCGATGGTCCGCTCAGGTTAATAGCTGTCCCCCCCCAGGCGGTGACGGCCAGACTCGTCGACGTTGTGGTTCCCATTCGGTATCCTTTGAAGTCTTCGGGTTTTTCAATCTTCTTGTTCGAGAAGATTGAGAAGAAGGAGAGATCGTTACAGGGAAGGCCCCTTCCGAGATAACGGAGGCCGCCCGGAACGCAGAGACTGACCAGATAGTCAAACGCCCCACCGGGTTTGCGTTCTTCTTCAAAGGAGATCTCTCTTAGAATTGCCCCTCCCACTCCCGGCGCCATTTGTTCATAATTACCGACCGCGCTGAAGCCCATATCGACTACCTTGTTCTGTATCGCCTTGCCCGTATCGGGAAAAGGAAAGGTTTCAGGACCCCCCTTATGTTCGAAAACCAACCTGCCTTGGGTGAGTTCAGTCACCTTTTCGACGAACCCCTTCTGAAAACCTACGGTGACCGAATGCGTCTTGGGAAAAGCTGAAATCCACGTAAGCTTGTAAGGTTTGGCCGGTTCACCTTTTTGGGTAGGTTGAGCCCACACCCAGAATGTTGTCAGGATAAGTGCGATCAAAACAATCATGATCCGCCCTACCTTTGTCGATAACCTTTTACTCTTCGTACGCTTCATCTCTTTCCTCCGTTTGCTAATTTATTAATACCTATCATCACCATTATCATGTTTGTATCCGGTCACTTGTCCGTAACCCGTTCCGGCTTCGCCCGGCGCGCTAAGAACTTGCTTTGGGACGAGTTGAACCTAACGGAAAGAGAGTTGTATGTCAAGAAGAAAAAAAGAGATGGCGGCCTCTTAAACCAAGCCCGGTGAGCTTAGGAAGAAGCTTTGGAAGGCGGATGGCATCACCCGTTACTTATAATCGCAACAAGCGCTCCGTGTTGACGTGATAGATTTTTTCCTTGTCCGAGTCGCTGATCGGTGTCCTTTCAACGTCTTCCACTGCTTCCTTCATCCCTGCATAGGGGTAATCGGCGGCAAAGAGGACGCGATCGATTCCCACCGCGTTAATGGTACAGATCAAAGCCTCCGGTTTATATCTGCCGCTGGTCGTAACATAAATATTCTCTTTGACATATTCAGAGAGCTTTTTGTTCAGTTTCCTCGGCTTAAAGGACATGGCATACCCTTCATCCAGGCGGCCAAGGAGGAAAGGAAGCGTTTCTCCCAGATGGCCAAGAATGAGGGTGGCTTTGGGGAAAGCGTCGAAGACGCCGGCGCCGACGATCCGCAGTGCATGCGTGGCGGTCTCAACAACCCAGCTCCAGGCAGGTCCCATCAGCTCGGAGTGTCCTTCATAAATTTTTCTTCCGTCGAGAGCGGGTTCGGCGACGTGTAAGTATATCGGGACTGCAAGGGCCTCGGCACGCTCCCAGATCACCCAGAACTTCTTCTCATCGAGATACTCCCAATGGGTATGCCCATGGATCATGGCCCCTTTGAACCCGAGTTCCGTGATAGTTCGTTCGAGTTCATCGGCCGCGGCCTTGGGGTCCTGCGTCGGCAAAGAGGCCCACCCTGCAAAGCGGCCGGGGTACTTGCGAATGATTTCCGCCTGTGCATCATTGAACCTTTTTGCCGCCCACGGCGGAAGCTGCATCCTCGGCTGCCTGGATCCCCGGAGAATTGCTTGCGAGCACTTGCATGGCGATGCCGTACTCCTCCATAAGAGGGAGACGGAATTTTTCAAAATCGCCTATGCGGGGAAAGACGTGGGGGGTAGCCTTCGGGTCGTTCGCCAGGGGAACTCTTGTTCTTTCCCTCCATCTATCGCCCATCTCCCCTACCTCGGGGTTACGCCAATGTTCCTCAATACAAATCTTCTTCATCTTTGCCCCGCCTCCCTTCACGTCAACGGCCGTTTGGGCCATTGCACGGCCCCTTTTCATGCCCCCCCCAACGCAGCGGGAACCGCCAGAGTAGTAAGAGCGGCTTTCCCAAGAAATTTTCCCCTCCCCGTCTTGTCTTCCATGTGGATGCCCTTCTTTATCGTCGGCGCAACGAAGAACTTTCCGGGGTCGAATCTTTAGGGCCCGTTGCCCAAATAATGCTTGCAACGATTATACACTCGAGCTATCAGCATGGCAACGCAAATCAGGGATGAGGATTTTGCCATGTCAAACAAGGGGGCGTAGGTTCTAAAGCGTTTTAAGCTAATTGTTCAAATCTGCCAGCTTCCTCAGAGATAGGGGAGCGATTGGTAAAGGAGTTAGGGATATCCTTGGCAAAGGTAACACGATTATTGGGTGTCTCCATCTCGGCCATTTCTAAGATATTACATACAATAGCCCAAGAGAGCAGTGAGTAATTCAGCGCAGTCAACCATGTCTCCCCATCGTTATTTCTATTACCTCCAATAACG
>Ga0326726_10006384_pt1 | contig 10626 bp, 12 predicted proteins | sample MHFenrmetagenome_2_FD_207603 | JGI IMG/M metagenome (GOLD analysis project Ga0326726, IMG submission 207603) | Lab enriched peat soil microbial communities from Michigan Hollow, Ithaca, NY, United States - MHF15MN | ecosystem: Environmental > Terrestrial > Soil > Wetlands > Peat | place: USA... | reverse complement strand
GAGGCGCTCGCGCAGCGCGGTGGTCACCGGATGAAAGCGGAAGATGTGCCCGACCTGCAGGACGCGGCCGGTGTCCGCGACGATGTCGGCGAGTTGCCGGCCCTCGGCCACCGTGCGTGTCAGCGGCTTCTCGATGAAGCAGTCGCGGCCCGCGCGCAGGCACTCCCCGGCCAGGGCCAGATGGTTGTCCGCGGGTGTCACGATGTCCACCGCGTCCACGTGGGGCAGCGCCCGACGGAAATCCTCCACCGCCCGCGCGGGGGCCACTCCCGCCCTGACCGCGAACGCCCGGCGCTCGGCCGAGACGTCGGCCACCCACAGCTCGACGCCCAGCTCGCCGAGCACCCGCAGGTGCTTCTCCCCCCAGCGGCCCAGCCCGACCAGCAGCACCTTCACCGCGCGTCTCCGCCCTCGCCGCCCACGTCCTCGGCGATCTCGTAGCGCAGCAACCGGTCCTTCATCCAGCGGACCACCAGCAGGTCCACGAAGGCGCGCACCGCGCGGTTACCGATGCCGTACTTGGACTCCCCGAAGCGGCGCGGCCGGTGGTTCACCGGCACCTCGAGGACGCGGAAGCCCCGCATCTTGAGCAGGGTGGGGATGAACCGGTGGAAGCCCTTGTAGAGCACCAGGTCCCGGAGGCACTCGCGCCGGAACGCGCGGAAGGTGCAGCCGCTATCCTGGATCGTCTCCTCGCTCAGCCGGTTGCGCACGCGGTTGGCGATCCGGGAGGAGATGCGGCGCACCCAGGAATCGCCCGCGGCCCGGTTCACCCGCCAGCCGGTCACCGCGTCCCACTCGTCCAGGTGCTTGAGCATGCCCGGGATGTCGTGGGGATCGTTCTGCAGATCCGCGTCCATCACGACCACGTAGCGGCCCCGGACCGACTTGATTCCGGCGTCGGTGGCCGCGGTCTCGCCCGCGTTGGCCTTCAAGCGCACCAGCCGCACGCGGCCGTCGCGCTCGCGGAACCCGCGAACGATCTCGGCGCTGCGGTCCTGGCTGCCGTCGTCGACGAAGATCACCTCGAAGCGCAGGCCGGTCGGCTCCAGCACCCCTCGGATCTCGGGCCAGAGGAGCGGCAGGTTCTCCTCCTCGTTGTACACCGGCACCACGATCGACAGGTCGAGCGGGCCGGTCACCGGTCCGGTCGGCGGAGTGGTCGTGCTCACGCGCGAGGCGGGGGTACGCGGGGCGAAGTCCCCTGCCATTCCGGCGCCAGCGTGTGCGGCAGGCCGAGGCGGTCCAGCACGCGGGCCAGCGTGTGGACGATCAGATCGTCGATCTGCTTGGGCCGGTTGTAGAAGGCGGGCATCGGCGGCAGGATCACCGCCCCCATCTCGGCCAGCGCGGTCAGCACTCGCAGGTGGCCGAGGTGCAGCGGGCTTTCCCGAACCACCAGGATGAGCGGGCGGCCCTCCTTGAGCGTCACGTCGGCCGCGCGGGCGATCAGGGTGTCGGACATGCAGTGGGCGACGGCGGCCGCGGTCTTGATGCTGCAGGGCACGATGGCCATGCCTTCGGTCTTGAACGATCCCGAGGCCACCGCCGCCCCGATGTCCCGGTTACGGTAGCGCCGCGTGGCGAGCGCCTCCACGGCGGCGGGCGAGTAGTCGGTCTCCTCCGAGATGGTGCGCCGGGCCGCGTCGGAGACGATCAGGTGCGACTCGAGGTCGGGGATGCCGCGGAGCAGCTCGAGGAAGCGGATGCCGTAGATCGCCCCGGAAGCGCCGCTGATGCCGACGACCAGCCGCTTCACAGCCGGAACCTGCGCCGGTAGACTTCGTCGCGCGTCTTCTGGTAGAGAAGCTCCCACTCCGCGCTGCCCTCGGGCGCGGGTCGCGAGTACGTGCTGAGCGCCCGTCGTACCTCCTGGTCGATCGACTCCTCGAGCTTGGACTCGTCCTCGAGCACGCGGAAGACCTCGGTACGGAGCTGGCCGTGGGCCTTGTCGTCGGCGGCCTTGATCATGACGCTCTCGGTGGCGGTCAGGTCCGCCACGATGCGGTCGGCCAGCGCGAACATGCGCTCGCGGCTCATGCGGGTCACAGGGTGAACCCCCGCTCCTTGGCGAGCTTGGCCTTCACCAGGGTGAACAACCGCTTGTAGTCGGAGGCCGAGTCGCGGATCAGCTTGGCGTTGTCCATCAGGAGGGTGCGGGCGTCGGCGTCGATCTTCTCCTCGGCCTGGAAGTTCTCGAGCAGGATGCGGCGCACGACCTCGCGGGCCCGCGTCTCGTCCCGGACGTCGGCGAGCTTCCGCCCGACCAGCCGCTTGACCACGGCCTCGGCCATCCGCCCCGCCACCTCGTCCCGTCGTGCCATGCCCGAGGTGACAGGTTACACGGCCTCGAGCGAGGGTGTCAAGCACAACTATACGGAAAATAGGTCAAAACTGGCCATCCACCTCGGGCAGAAGCAGGCGGAATCGGGAGCCTTTACCGGGGAGGCTGTCCACCTCGACCCGTCCGCCGTGGGCCTCGGCGAGGGCCTTCACCAGGCTCAGCCCGAGCCCGAGGCCTCGGGCCGCGGTGGTCTCGGGATGGGCAACCCGCACGTACTTGTCGAAGATCCGGGGCAGCTGCTCGGCCGGGATCCCGACCCCGTCATCCTCGACCGCCACCTCGACCATGCCCGGCCGGTCCGGCGCCGGGCTCGCGGACACGACCACCCGGCCACCCCGCGGGGAGTACTTCACCGCGTTGGACAGCAGGTTCTTCATCATGCGATCGAGCGCGTCCGGGTCGGCGCGAAGTGCGAGGCCGGGCGCGGACCGTGTCCACTCGAAGCGATGGTGGCGATGCTCGGCCGCGAACATCTCGACATTGCGCTCCAGCAGCGCGTCGAGGTCGACCGGCTCGGGATGGAGCTCGAGCGGGCGGCCCGCCTCGATGCGTGAGAGATCGAGCAACTCGCCGACGATGCGCCCGAGGGTGCAGGCCTCGGTGTGCAGGTAGACGAGGCAGCGGTGTGCCTTCTCGGGCGGGAGCGTCGAGCGGAGCAGCAGCTCGCTGAACCCCTGGAGCGCGGTCAACGGCGTGCGTAGCTCGTGCGAGACCACCGAGAGGAACTCGGTCTTCGCCTGGTCCAGCTCGCGCAGCCGCGCCGTCGCGGCCTCGACCTTTTCCGCCAGCTCTTCGGCAAAGCGCTGCTGGCGCAGGGTGAGCCGCGCGTTCTCCACCGCCAGTCCGACGTGCACCGCCAGCTCCTCGGCGGCCGCGCGGGTGGTGCGCGACAGCTCGCCAGCCCATTCCACCGCCATCATCCCGATCACACCCACCCCGGAGACGAGCGGCACGGCGAGCGCTCGGAGTGGCGTCGGCTCGGGTGGGCTGTCGCTCCAGATGCGGGGATCGGCTCGCAGGTCCCGGCTCATCACCGGCTCGCCGGTCGCGAGGGTGAAGGCGCCCGCCGAGCCCGGATCGACCAGCGCGCCCACCGGCACCGAGGCCAGGAGCGCCGTCTGCACGTCGCGCCCGACCAGCACCGCGACGCGCCGCGCTCCGAGCGTGGCGCGCAGCTCCTGGGCGACGCCGGCCAGCGCGGCCTGGAGCGGGCCCGGCTCGGCCAACCGGCGCTGGATGGCCAGGACGGCGCTCAAGCGTGCTGCGCGAGTGCGCGCGCCGTCGGCGAGATAGCCGACGAGCAGCCCGGTCAGCACGGGCAGGCCGAGGGAGAGGAATCCGTCGAGCGTCTGCGAGGTGAGCCCGTGGCGCTCGACCGCCGGCAGCACGACCGGCGCATGGAGCAGGCCGGCCAGCGCGCCGATGAGGCCCCCGGCGACGGCTCCCCGCCGCAGCGCCACCCAGACCGTGGGCACGAGATAGAGGTGGCGGAGGACCGAGTCCGCGCCTTGGCCCGTGAGGACCATGACCGCCGCCAGGACGGCCACCAGCGCGAGGGACGGCGTGATCATGGCGCGAGGGTTCGGTAGGCCGCGAAGAAGGCAAGCCCCGCCAGGTAGCCCGGCAGCAGGCTTCCGCTCCACGCCCGGAGCGCGCAGGCGACCAATCCAACGAGGCCGAGGTAGAAGATCGCGCCGGCCCGAGCCTCCGCCGCATGGGGGAGCGCCGGGTCGAGCAGGTACCGCAGCAGGGCCAGCGCGGTGCTGACAAGGGCCGCCGGCCAGAAGGTGAAGCGGCGCCAGCCCCACGAGAAGACCGCGCCGCGAAACAGCCATTCCGCCGAGAGGACGTTCGCGCCCAGGTCATAGGCGAGCGCCGCCCCATAGGCGGCCAGGCTGCTGGTGTGTGCGCGATGGCCGAAGGTGAGCGACGCGGTGATCAGCACGTGCGCCCCGAGGAACCCGCCGGCGGCCACCCCGGCCAGCGCGTGTCGCGGGCGGCAGCCCACCAGGCCAAGCGCGCGCAGGGCCGGCCGGCGGTGGGCCTCGATCAGCAGAAGCACCGGCATCATGGCGAACGCGAGGGCGCCCCATGGGATGAGACGGGCGGCGACCGGGGCGAGCGTCATGGCCACGCCGAGCCTGACGACGGGCCCGGGCCAGCCCGGCGCGGCACCGGTGGCCAGCAGCCAGCCGAGCCCGATCAGCCCCGCGTGCACCGCGCCCATCGCCAGCGCGCGGCCGAGCCCGGCCGGCGGGACGCCGAGCATCTCCGCCACCGCGCCGATCCCCACGACGAGCGCGGCCGCGATGCCGGTCCCCGCGAAGGCCCGGAGCGGGGGCCGCGGGGGCGCCCCCGCGCCCGGCTCAAACGGCGCGCTCAGCAGCCGCATCACCCGTCACCCGGATGCAGAGGCCGGCCAGGTGCGCGTCGAGGGAGCGCCCCGCTTCCGCCTGGAGCCGCCGCACCGTCTCCTCCCGCGACAGCCGCGGCCGGTACGGCCGGTCCGACGTGAGCGCGTCGTAGACGTCGGCGACCGCCACGATGCGCGAGCCCAGCGGGATCAGCTCCCCGCGCAGTCCGTCGGGATAGCCGCTACCGTCGTGCCGCTCGTGGTGATGCCGCACGATGATCGCGCCGTCGGCGAAGAACTCGAGGGGGGCCACGATCTGCGCGCCGACGATCGGATGCTGGCGCATCACCGTCCACTCCTCCGCGCTGAGCGGTCCCGGCTTGCGCAGCACCTGCTCGGGAACCGAGATCTTGCCGAGGTCGTGGAGCAGCCCGGCCTGGGCGATGGTGTCGGCCCCGGCGGGGGAGACGCCCGCCGCGAGCGCCACCCGGCGGGCCAGGGCCGCCACCCGCTCGGAGTGGCCCCGCGTGTAGGCGTCCTTGGCCTCGAGCGCGTTGGCCAGGCCGAGCAGGCTCTGGAAGATCGCGTGCTGGAGCCGGCGGTACGTCTTGCGGAGGTCGACCGCGTACTGGCGCGATTGCGCGTAGGCGTGGCGCAGCTGGTCCTGGGCCCGCTCGAGCTCTCGCTCGCGAGCGCGCGAGGTCTCGTACAGGGACTTGAGATCGCGCGCATAGGACAGCGCCTGCGAGAGGGCTACACTGCCGGCCATATCGGCACCTCCGGCATGAGGGATCGGACGAGCGTCAGCAGGGCCAGCGGCGAGAACGGCTTGGTCAGGTAGTGGTCGGCCCCGGCGGCGAGGCCGCGGCGGCGGTCCTCAGCCTGCGCCGCCGCGGTGAGGAGGACGACCCGGGTGTGCGCGCACTCCGGGAGCTCCCGCAGGCGCCGGCACACGTCGAGGCCGCTGAGCCGGGGCATCTTGACGTCGAGCAGGGCCACGTCCGGCCGCAGCTGCTGTGCGAGCTCGAGCGCGGCGGCGCCGTCGGAGGCCTCGACGATCCGCACCTGCGGGTCCTCGAGGGTGAAGCGGACGAGATCGAGAATCGCGGGCTCATCGTCGGCGATCAGGAGGGTCATCATGCCCCTCGCCGACTGCGAGGGACGTGCCACCGACGACAGCGCGGAGATTCAGCCGCTTGGAATCAGCCCGCGGCGGGAATGCCCCGCGGGCTGGGCAGCGCGGCGTGCGCCCTGCCCCGCACCAGGGGCAGGAGAGGGCTACCCTCCGATGGAGGCGACCAGCAGGCGCGTGAGCGCCCGCTGGTAGGCGGCGAGCGCGTCGTGGTAATCGATCTCGATCTCGCCCTCCGGATCGCGACCGGCCATGCGCTGCTCGGCGCGCTGGCGGGCCCGCTCCGCCCGCGCCCGGTCGATCTCGTCCGGCCGCTCGGCGGTCTCGGCCAGGATGATCACGCGCTCGGGCGTGACCTCGGCAAAGCCGCCGTGCACGGCCAGATGCACCTCGTCGCGCCCCCGGCGGTACACCACCTCGCCGCTGCCCAGCGTGGCCAGGAGCGCGGCGTGGCCGGGCAGGACGCCGAAGTAGCCCTCGGATCCGGGGGCCACCACCTCGTCGACTTCCTCGGAAACGAGCTGGCGCGTGGGAGTGGCGAGCTCCAGCAGCACTACTTCGCCTCGCGCATCTTGGCCGCCTTCTCCTGGGCCTCCTCGATGCCGCCCACCATGTAGAAGGCCTGCTCGGGCAGCTCGTCGTGCTTGCCTTCCACGATCTCCTTGAAGCCCCTGATCGTGTCGGCGAGCTTGACGTACCGGCCGGGCTGACCGGTGAACACCTCGGCCACGAAGAAGGGCTGCGAGAGGAAGCGCTGCAGCTTGCGGGCTCGGGCCACGATCAGCTTGTCCTCGTCGGAGAGCTCCTCCATGCCGAGGATGGCGATGATGTCCTGCAGGTCCTTGTAGCGCTGGAGGATCGACTGGACCGCGCGCGCCGTCCCGTAGTGCTCCTGGCCCAGGATGATCGGGTCGAGGATGCGCGAGGTCGAGGCGAGCGGATCCACCGCCGGGTAGATGCCGAGCTCGGTGAGCTGGCGCGAGAGCACGGTGGTGGCGTCGAGGTGCGCGAACGCGGTGGCCGGCGCGGGGTCGGTGATGTCGTCGGCGGGCACGTAGATGGCCTGCACCGACGTGATCGAGCCCTTCTTGGTCGACGTGATGCGTTCCTGGAGCGCTCCCATCTCGGTGCCGAGCGTGGGCTGGTAGCCGACCGCGGAGGGCATGCGGCCGAGCAGGGCGGACACTTCCGAGCCGGCCTGGGTGAAGCGGAAGATGTTGTCGATGAAGAGCAGCACGTCCTGGCCTTCTTCGTCGCGGAAGTACTCCGCGGAGGTCACCCCGGTCAGCGCGACCCGCAGGCGCGAACCCGGCGGCTCGGTCATCTGGCCGAAGATCAGCGCGGTCTTCTCGATGACGCCCGACTCCTTCATCTCGTGGTAGAGGTCGTTGCCCTCGCGGGTGCGCTCCCCCACCCCGGCGAACACCGAGATGCCGCCGTGCTGCTTGGCGATGTTGTTGATCAGCTCCTGGATGAGCACGGTCTTGCCCACGCCGGCGCCGCCGAACAGGCCGGTCTTGCCGCCGCGGGTGTAGGGCTCGAGCAGGTCCACGACCTTGATGCCGGTCTCGAACATCTCGACCTTGGTAGACTGCTGGTCGAACGGCGGCGCGGGCCGGTGGATCGGGTAGAACTTCGTGCTCTTGACCGGGCCCATCTTGTCCACCGGCTCGCCGGTGATGTTGATGATGCGGCCGAGCGTCTCCTTGCCCACCGGGATCGAGATCGGCTGGCCGGTGTCGTTGACCGGCATGCCCCGCGTGAGGCCGTCGGTCGCGGCCATCGCCACCGTGCGCACCTGGCTCTCGCCGAGGTGCTGGGCGACCTCGAGCACGAGCTTCGCGGAGTACGCGAAGACGTCGGTGCTGCCCGCGCCGGGTACCTCGAGCGCGCTGTAGATGGGCGGCAGCTTGCCGGGCTCGAACTCCACGTCGACGACCGGCCCGATCACCTGAACGATCTTGCCCTGATTCATATCGATCCCTCCGAGGCTAGGCCTCGACCGCTTGTCTGAGCGCTTCGGCGCCGCCGACGATGTCCAGGAGCTCCTTGGTGATGCGCTCCTGGCGGGCCTTGTTGTACTGGATCGTGAGCACGCCGATCATCTCCTTGGCGTTCTTGGTGGCGGCTTCCATGGCGGTCATGCGCGCGCCGTACTCCCCCGCCACCGACTCCATCAGCGCCCGGTACACCTGGGTGGTCACGTGGCGTGGCAGGAGCGCGGCCAGGATCGCCTCCGGGCTCGGCTCGTAGATGTAGTCGCCGGCCACCTCTCCCTCCCCGGCCGCCTGGGTCGGCTCGATGGGCAGGAGCTGCTCCCGCTTGACCCGCTGCACCGCCACCGACCGGAACTCGTTGTACATGAGATGGACCTCGTCCACCTCCCCGGCCAGGTATTCCTGCATGAGGCCGCCCGCCAGCTCCTGGGCGTGCGAGTACGCGAGGCGATCGAAGAACCCGAGCATCTCCGACTTGACCTCGTACGGGCGCCGACGGTAGAAGTCCCTCGCCTTCTTGCCGACCACCACCAAGGTGACGCTCGTCTCGCCCTGCTCGCGCAGGAACCCGAGCGAGGCCCGCAGGATGTTCGAGTTGAAGGCCCCGCAGAGGCCCTTGTCGGCGGTGATGATCACGAGCCGCTTGCGCGTGGGCGGGCGGCGCACCAGCAGCGGGTGCGCCTCCCCTTCCGCGCGCCGGACCAGGCTCGAGAGCAGCTCCGCCATCTTCACCGCGTAGGGCCGCGCCGAGAGGATGCGCTCCTGAGCGCGGCGGAGCTTGGCCGCCGCCACCAGCTTCATGGCGCGGGTGATCTTCTGGGTGGACTCGACGGAGCGGATCCGCCGGCGGATGTCGCGGAGCGTGGCCATGGCGATCCGTCCCTAGGCGGCCTTGATGCCCCGCGCGGCCATGAACTCGGCCTTGGCCGCGTCGATCGCGGCGCCCAGCGCCGAGCGGAGGTCGTCGGTCAGCTCCTTCTTGTTGGCGATGTCGCCGAGCAGCTGCACGTGCTTGCGATCGAGGAAGCCGAACAGGAACTCCTCGAACGGCCGGATCTGATCGATCGGCATGTCGTCGAGGTGGCCCTGGGTGCCCGCGAAGATGATCGCGATCTGCCGCTCGACCACGAGGGGCTGGTACTGACCCTGCTTGAGCAGCTCGACCATGCGCTGGCCGCGCGCGAGCTGGAGCTGGGTGGCTCGGTCGAGGTCGGAGCCGAACTGGGCGAAGGCGGCCAGCTCGCGGTACTGGGCGAGGTCGAGCCGCAGCTTGCCCGCGATCTGCCGCATGGCCTTGATCTGCGCCGAGCCGCCCACCCGCGACACCGAGATGCCGACGTTGACCGCGGGCCGGATCCCGCCGTAGAAGAGGTCGGACTCGAGGAAGATCTGCCCGTCGGTGATCGAGATCACGTTGGTCGGGATGTACGCCGACACGTCGCCCAGCTGCGTCTCGATGATCGGTAGCGCGGTGAGCGAGCCGCCCTTCAGCTCGTCGTTCAGCTTGGCCGCGCGCTCGAGGAGCCGCGAGTGGAGGTAGAACACGTCGCCCGGATACGCCTCGCGGCCCGGCGGCCGCCGCAAGAGCAGGGAGAGCTGGCGGTACGCGGTCGCGTGCTTGGAGAGGTCGTCGTAGATGCAGAGCGCATGGCGGCCGGAGTCGCGGAAGTACTCGCCCATCGCGCAGCCCGCGTAGGGCGCGATGTACTGCAGCGGGGCCGACTCGGACGCGGAGGCCACCACCACCGTGGTGTAGGCCATCGCGCCGGTGTCCTCGAGCACCTTCACGACCTGGGCGACCGTCGAGCGCTTCTGGCCGATGGCCACGTAGAAGCAGAAGACCCCCTGCCCCTTCTGGTTGATGATCGTGTCCACCGCGATGGCGGTCTTGCCGGTACCGCGGTCGCCGATGATCAGCTCGCGCTGGCCGCGCCCGATCGGGATCATGGCGTCGATCGACTTGATGCCGGTCTGGAGCGGCTCCTTCACGGAGCGCCGGTCCACCACCCCGGGCGCGTAGCGCTCGATCGCCCGGAACTCCTTGGAGTCGATCGGGCCCTTGCCGTCCACCGGCTGGCCGAGGGCGTTGACCACCCGGCCCACCAGCGCCTCGCCCACCGGAACCTGGGCGATGCGCTTGGTGCGCGCCACCGGATCGCCTTCCTTGATCTTGGTGTCTTCGCCGAGGAGCACCGCGCCCACGTTGTCGGCGTCCAGGTTCAGCACGAGGCCGAACACGCCGCCCGGGAACTCCAGCAGCTCGCCGGCCATGGCCTTCTCGAGGCCGTAGATGCGGGCGATGCCGTCGCCGACCTCGATCACGCGCCCGGCCTCTTTGAGGTCGATCTCGGCCTCGTAGCCCTGGAGCTGGCGCTTGATGATGTCGCTGATCTCTTCCGCCTTGATCATGTGCTATCCCCTTGCGAGCCGCTGGCGCATCCGCGCGAGCTGCCCATCGAGACTGCCGTCGAGAATGAGGCTGCCGACCTGGGCGATGAAGCCGCCGAGCAGCGTGGCGTCCACCTGCTCCTCCACGATGATGCGCTTCCCGAGCACGCGCTCGAGCCGGGTGGCGAGCTGCCGCTTCTCCGCGTCGGTGAAGGCCACCGCGGTCCGCACCTGCGCGCGGGCCCGGCCGAGCTCGGCGTCGACCAGTAGCCGGTACGCCGCGATGATCTCGGGCAGATGGTCGGCGCGTCCGCGCTCGGCCACGAGCCCGAGGAAATCCTGCACGAGCTTGCGGGCCCCCGCCTTCTGGGCGATCGCGGTGGCCACCCCGCGCCGATCGACCGGCTTGATC
>Ga0326726_10006383_pt1 | contig 10628 bp, 8 predicted proteins | sample MHFenrmetagenome_2_FD_207603 | JGI IMG/M metagenome (GOLD analysis project Ga0326726, IMG submission 207603) | Lab enriched peat soil microbial communities from Michigan Hollow, Ithaca, NY, United States - MHF15MN | ecosystem: Environmental > Terrestrial > Soil > Wetlands > Peat | place: USA... | reverse complement strand
GAGAGGGATCCCCTTGTCTGCCGCCTCTCCCGCGGGAGGAGAGGGGGCGCCTGCTGAAGGAGTTTACGCAAACAACCGGCGTTCAGGCAAACGTGCGGAGCGAGCCCACTGTCGCAGCCGACATCACCGATCGGCAAGAATCCTTGGGACGATTGGGTCTGCTACCATGCCATCGCACGGTTCGCCAACTCGTGCTTCGACTCCGCCCTGTCGGGCTACGCTCACCACGAGCGGAGGTCCTTTCTTTGCCGCGTCCGCCTATCGACGTCGCATCAGGCGCAAGAGCGTGAAGGAGCTGTCGATGAGTCGCAAACGAGATTCGTTGTTGACCCTACTTGAGCGTGCGGATCGCGTCGCCGCCAACGGCTTGGTCGACCGACGCGTGTTCTTGAGACGCGGCATGACAGCGGCCGGAACCGCTGCTGGCGTGATCGCAGCGAGCTGGGCAGTGACCGCGGGCGCCGCCGATTCGATTGGCGACAACGCAATGCCATGGCAGAGGGTACCGGGCGCCCCGTTTCGCCCGTACGGTCAGCCCTCGCCCTTCGCGGGGGCGGTACAGCGCACCGTGCTGCAGCCCTACGGTGAGCTTGCACCAGGCGCCGGCAACTCGATGACGCCGCTGCATGCGCTGCAGGGCACGATTACTCCGAGCGGGTTGCATTTCGAGCGCCATCACAATGGGGTGCCCGCTATCGATCCGTCCAAACACACGCTCACCATTCACGGGCTGGTCGACCGCCCGCTCACCTTCGATATGAACGCGCTCTTCCGCTATCCCATGGTGAGTCGCATCTGTTTCATCGAATGCTCCGGCAACAGCTTTTTCAACACCATGGCCGAACCACAGCAAAAGCCGTGCGGCATGATTCACGGGATGGTCTCATGCTCCGAATGGACCGGGGTGCCACTGGCTGTCCTGCTGGAGGAGGCGGGCGTTCGGCCCAACGCGCAATGGATGCTGGCCGAAGGCGCCGATTCCGCCGCGATGAGCCGCAGCATCCCGCTCGAAAAAGCCAGGAGCGACGTGATCGTTGCCCTGTATCAAAATGGCGAGCCCGTGCGGCCCGAGCAAGGCTATCCGATGCGTCTGGTAATCCCCGGTTACGAGGGCAACATGAACGTGAAGTGGTTGCATCGCCTCAAGCTTACCGAGGGTCCCACGCAGACCAAAGACGAAACCTCCAAATACACGGACTCGATGCCGGATGGCAAAGCCGAACAGTTTACGTTTGTGATGGGTGTCAAATCGGTGATCACGCATCCCACGGTTGGCGTGAGCATGCAGGGCAAAGGCTTCTATGAAATTTCCGGTCTAGCCTGGTCTGGCGCGGGTAAAGTGAAGCGCGTCGAAGTCTCCGCGGACGGTGGCAGGAGCTGGGGCGATGCGCACCTGCAGGAACCGGTATTGGATAAGAGCCTCACGCGTTTCACCATGGCGTGGCAATGGGACGGCGGGCCTGCGCAATTGCAAAGCCGCGCCACCGACGATCAGGGTCGCGTGCAGGGCACGCGGAAAGACTGGACGGCGAAATATGTGCCCGGGCAGCGGTATCACTACAACGCGATCCAGACCTGGGCAGTCGGCGAGGCAGGGAGGATCAGCAATGTTTATCTCTAGGATGGGGCTTGCGTGTGCCCTGGCCTGCGCGTATCTGAGCGACGCGGTCTGCGCCGGTCCGGCATTGGGACGCAACGCGACCGAAGCTGAAGTCTCCGCCATCGACATCAGCATCCCTCCCAGTGGAGCAGGTCTGCCTGCCGGGAGCGGCACGGCTAAAGAGGGCGCAACCGTCTATGCCGAGAAGTGTGCTGCTTGCCACGGTGAGGGCGGCAAAGGCAAGCCAGCCGACAGGCTCGTGGGTGGGCTAGGGAGCTTGGCGTCGGGACAGCCGGTGAAGACCGTGAACAGTTACTGGCCCTATGCGACCACGCTGTTCGACTATATCCGACGCGCGATGCCATACAACGCGCCCATGTCGCTTGCCAACAGCGAAGTGTACGCGGTCACCGCTTATATCCTGGCGCAGGACAAGATCATTGGATCCGAAGAAAGAATCGACGCGGCAACCCTGCCCAAGGTGAAGATGCCGAATCGCGATGGGTTTGTCGATCAATCTGCGATTCGTTGACTGGCGCCGTGCAGGGGCTGAATTTCGGGGAAACCAAACAGCGGCCTGGGCAACGGCTTCATCAGGCGGATCCGGTGCAGCTGCGGATCCACGGTCTTGTCGGGGAGAGACTCGATGTAGCGGACGACGATGTCGGTTCCATCGAGGATCTCTCCGCTTTCGCCTCGCAAGACTCGGATGAAGGTACCGGGCATCTTCGGGCATTCGCAGCCATTGATCTCCTCGGGGTCGTCTGCATACCAATATCCTGCGTAGGAATAGACGGCCTCCGGATCGAGCGGCTTACCGTTGACGCGGATGTTGGACGCTCGGAATCCAAACGCTCGGTAAGGGTCGAGATCGAGCGTGAGGCCGCTGAAGGCGAACAGCCAGCCGCCCGTCCAGTTTGCTGGGTTCGGGTCCAAGGACCCTTCAGCCGAATTTTCAAGCTGGCGCTTCAGCCAGCGCCCCTGAATCCGGACGACACCGATCTCCGGGCCGATGGCGATGAAGTGATAGAGATCCTCCAGCTTGATCGGTCCCGGTAGGACTACCGTTCCATAGCGAAATCCGCGCATGGCCGCGACGTCCGCTTTCGAGCCGATCCGGAAAGCGTCGGCGAGGAAATCGTGCGCGGAGCCTTCGATCACGGCGGGCATATCACTGGCCGAAAAGCTCTGTCGATGCAAAGCAACCTTGGTGTAGCCCACCACCGTGTCGATGGGACGCGTCAGACGCGCACCATTGAACGGGTTGACGTGCTGGACGAAATCGGGCCCGCTCACGAAGGGTTTGCGCGCCTGCTTCACGGCCTGCGCGATGCCGGCGTGCTCCGGTATGGCGCTGCTGATGATATGGGCAGTCCAACGCCAGCTCTCCAAGCGGCCATTGCTGATCTTGAGATTGAGTTCCCCCAGCATGGTCCCATCCTGACCTTCTTCGACCACGATCGTGCCGGTCTTCGTGATCACCGGTTCGCGTGTTTCCTCGTGCATGTCGGAGGACAGGATGACGTCGATTCCGGGATACTGCTCGGCGAGCCGGATGTTGTTGGCCAAACCCAGCTCGGAAGCCACGACGAGCAGGTCGACCTTCTCGACGTTGCGCAGGATGGGGATAAATTCTCCGAGTTCCGTCTCCCCGCTGGAGAACACAAGACTCTTGGTAACCGTTCTTCCGACAGCGGGCAGACCGCGATCTGTAGTCAGTCCCAGAACGCCTACCTTCAGCCCGCCGAACTGTTTGATCAAATAAGGAGGCAGGACGCGTTGGCCGCCCAACACCGGAAAGAAGGTTTGGGGTTCGGCGTCGACCGTCACGTAGTACAGGTTCGCCGCGATCGCGTTCCAGTTTGCTTTCGGCGCCTTGCCGGCGAACATCTCCACGAAGCGCCAGCTGCCATAGACGTAATCCCAATTGCCCGGGTTGAATGCGTCGATCTCGAAGCGGTTCAGCACGTCGATGATCGCCTGTCCGCGCGTGAAGAGGGCTTCGGCGGACCCCTGAACCGTATCGCCGCTGTTGATCAGGAGGGTGTTTTTCTCTCGTGCGCGGATTTCCTGAATTCTTGTGTAGATCCGAGCGAGACCCCCCAGGGTTTGGTCGCTTTGGCCCTCTCGAGCGCTGGGGCGTGGAACCAGGTGGCCGTGGAGGTCTCCCATGTGAATCAGGGTGACCTCGCCGCTGCCGCTGGCAAAGACGGGCGCACTGCTGAACAGGCCGGCGGCAATCGATCCTGACACTAACAGTGCCGCGACTGCTTTCGTGATTCGTCCTCCTTCCTTTTCACCTGATAGGCAAAATAAGTATGTAGAGGCTCTCACGTTCGCGGGAGTTTCCTCGCTTGGGCGCCGCTTCAGCCGCGGCAGGGATCGAATCGCATTCTTGTGGGCAGCCGGAATATACCGCAAGGGGGCGGGTAGGGGGTGGGATGAAGGTCGGATACAGCGTACTATTCGCATAGAGTAAGCGTGGTCAAATTTCACTGTCGATCTCGAATTGCAAGCCGATATACGGGGACTATGGATATTTTCTATTACTGGCGGGACTACGATGCCGACCTGAACGCCGGTAGGGTCGGCTGGCTTCATGTGAGCCGCACGAAGCTGACGGAGCTGAAAGAGCGGCATCCGGATTGGATCTGGGCTTTTCGTCGGCCGAAACGCAGCAAGACGGGACTGCAACTCCTCGCACGCTTGAGATGGACCGATGCTCCCGTGGTCAAGCTGCCGATCGAGAAAGGCACTCCTGCCATTTACTATGATCCGGCCGAGTCGGTTCGTTTCTCCAATACAGACGAGGAGGCGAGGCTGGCCGAGGTGACCACCATCATGCGCGCAAGGTTTCCGAACGCGTTCCTCGCCAACTTTCGTGGAGACGCCGGCGTGCACCCGATGGAGGCGGATCTGCTGGCGCAGTTCGTCCCCAAGCTCGCTTCATACCCCGTAGAGCCGTTCCCCGGATTTCCGGTTGCGACGGCTCTATAACGCTCACGCTTCCCGGCCAACGCTCACTTCGCCCGCCGCCCGTCCAGGCGTTCGCGGCGTACCGTCGGTAGAGATTCGAGGTAGCGTCTTTGCCCGAGACCCACTTGGGGCCAAGGTCCCGGGGACGCACCCCCGAATCTGCCTGGCATCCAAAGCGATGACGATGCAAGTTCTTGCATGCGTTGCGAAGGTGTTGTTGGCGCTGTGGGGCGCCGTCGCGTTCATCCTGCCGTGCGCGGCGGCGGAGAGATGGAGTCCCGCGCACGTTGTCATCGTGATCCTGGAGAACAAGTCTTTCCAGGAAATCATCCGCGATCGAGAGATGCCGTATCTGAACGCGCTGGCGCAGCAGGGCGCACTGATGACGCGGGCCTACTTCGCGCAGATCCCCTACGGCATCGTTCCCGCAGGCTACTCCGCGCGCCTTCCGGCGCGGCCCAGCCAGCCCAATTACTTGTACCTGTTTTCCGGGCACCATCAAGGCATGTTGCCGGCCTGGTTTCAGGACCCGCGATCGCCTTACGTGGGAAACGCGATCAACGACCCTGCAGGCAATCGGCTCCCCGGCCCGGTATTGACGACTCCGATCGGGATCGCCAACGCTCTGGTACCGGCGAGCATGCGTCCGTTTACGGCGCCGAACCTGGGCGCTGCTCTCATCGCGAGCGGCAGAACCTTTGCAACCTTCTCGGAGTCGCTGCCCCACCCGCGCTACGACAAGGAGGGCGACCCCGTGCCCATCGGCGATCTCTACCGGCGCAAGCACAACCCGGCCATCAACTGGATCGACTTCGGCAGTCGTCCCGTCGCCGCGGAGGAGCGCAAGTTCCTGTTGCCTGTGGAGACCAACCTCGGGTTCGCGAACACCACCGACCCGCACGATGGCACGCACTACCGCGGCTTCGCGGTCGACGCGCAGGGCAACCGCATCGGGTTCGAGAGCCTGCCCACCGTGTCCATCGTGGTGCCGAACGAGCAGCACGACATGCATAGCGCTGGCAAACAGGCATGCAATGTCTGGCTCGAAGCGCACATCAAGCCTTATGCCGATTGGGCGCGGGAGCACGACAGCCTGCTCATCGTGACTACCGACGAGGACGGCACGACCAACTCATCTCACGGGAATCCCTATCAGACCGGTATCGACCCCATCGTCACGTTCTTCTATGGGCCGCCGGGCAAGGTGATCCCCGGAAGATACGACGAGCGCATCGATCACCTCAACGTCCTGGCCACGGTGCTCGATCGCTACGGCCTGCTCGAGGAATTCAAGCAAGACTTCATGCGGGTGCACCGCGGGCCCGAGGCCGAGAATATGGGTGCGAACCTGCGTCCGATACGGGATGTATTCGCCGAGGGCCCGAAGCTCGCGCCGATTCCGGAGTCGGAGTACTGACACACGTGCACGGACCCTCACACCACCAGTACCGCCCGATGCGCTTCGGCCCGGAACTGGGTTTCGTAGAGGCGCCGGTACAAACCGTCCTGCTCGACGAGTCGGGCGTGGGGTCCGGTCTGCACGATCCGCCCTTCGTCCTGGACCACGATCCGGTCGGCGTGCAGGACGGTCGATAGCCGGTGTGCGATGATCACGCAGGTGCGGTCTCGCATCAGGCGTCCAAGAGCGTCCTGGATGAGCCGCTCGCTTTCGCTGTCGAGCGCGCTGGTCGCCTCGTCCAGGATCAAAATTCGCGGATCGATCAGAAACGCGCGCGCGATCGCGAGCCGCTGTCGCTGGCCGCCCGACAGCTTCGTGCCGCGCTCCCCGAGCAGCGTGTCGTAGCCCTCAGGCAGGTCGGCGATGAACTCCTCCACGTGTGCGGCGCGCGCGACCGCCAGCAGCTCCTCATCCGAGGCATCCGGCTTGCCGTAGAGGATGTTCTCGCGCACCGTTCCCGAGAACAGGATCGTGTCCTGGGCCACGATGCCGATCTGGCCGCGCAGGGAACGTAGGGTGACCTCGCGCAGGTCGATTCCATCCGCCAGCACGCGGCCGGCCGTCGGATCGTAGAAGCGCGGGATCAACTGCACCAGCGTGGTCTTGCCTGCGCCGCTCGGACCGACCAGGGCCACCACCTCTCCGGCCCGGATGCGCAGATCGATGCCGCTGAGAATAAGCCGCTCGGGCGTATAGCCGAAGTCCACGTGCTCGAACGCGATCTCGCCCTTGAGGCGCGGCAGCCTGCGGGCTTTCGGCCGCTCGGTGACCTCCGGTGCGGTATCGAAGACCTCGAAGATGCGTTCGATCGCCGCGAGGGAGTTGTGCAGCACCGTGTTCATCTCGCTGATGCGGTTGACCGGGAAGTAGAGCTGGCGCAGCAGGAGGATGAACGCGATCACCTCGCCGATCGTGCTCTCGCCCCTGAAAATGCGGTAGCCGCCGTACCAGATCAGCGCCAGGGTGGCCATCTCGGTCAGCCATTGCACCAACGAGCTGGACAGGTTGGTGATGCGCGCGTTGTCCATGACCAGGTCGTAGAGGTTGCGCGCGCTGGCGAAAAAGGCGCGCGTCTCGCGCTGCTCGCTGGCGAAGCTCTTGACCAGCGCATAGCCCGCAACGCGCTCCTGCAGATCGCCGGAGAACTCCTCCATCGCCTCCTGCACCTGCTTGGACGTGCGCTTGGACTCCGCCCCGAACGTGTGCATGCACAGGATGTACAGTGGGAATACCAGCAGCGAGACCAAGGTCAGCTGCACGTCCATGGAGAGCAGCAGGGCCAGGTAGAACACGCAGGCCACGACGTCCATCCAGATGTTCGTCATGGCGGCGCCTACGAAGTTCTGTGCGAGCGCGATGTCGGCCGTCAGGCGCGAGACGATGCCGCCCGACTGGCGCGCCTGGTAGAACGAATGACTCAAGCGCTGGACGTGCTGGAACAGGTCGGTGCGCAGATCGAGCATGACGCGATGGCCGGCGATCTGTGCCCAGTAGCTGCGGTAGTACATCGCCACGCCCCACACGGCATACACGACCAGCAGCGTCGCCGCCAGGATGTTGAACAAACCCCACGGCGTGGTCGCATTCCAGCCGGCCGGCAAATGGGATGCGACCCATGCGAGATAGTGTTCGGTGGCTCTGAAGACGGGATCGGTGGGCTGCACCGCCACGCCGGACGGCGGCACCAGCCGGTCGGTCATGTAGCGCAGCGCAATCGCGAACGCGGCCGGCAGTGTGAACTTGAGCACGCCCGCCAGCGTTGCCCCCACGATCAGCCAGGCGTAGGGACGCACGTAGCGCAGAAAACGGCGCACGGGCGGGGGGTGCTTCACTGGGGTGGCTTCAGGGGACTGGGCGTGCACGGTAGGACAGCAACTTCCAGGAGCGGAACGCGGCCAAACGGGCGCCTGCCAATTATCTCAGAATTCCGTCGGGGGCCTGGGGCGCGTAACGTGGTCAGACCAGCCCAACACCGGGTATTCTTCGAATAGAGGAAAAGAATGACACTGGTTCGCATCATCGCCATCGCGGTGCTGACGCACATGGCGTTCGTCGCCGCGCGCATGACCGCTTCGCTCTACGCGCTGGCGAACCACGCGTCGACCTTCACTGTCGGCGTGATCATGGCGCTGTTCGCCCTGGTGCCGATGCTGATCGCGGTGCGCGCCGGCCGCTGGCTCGACGCGGTGGGGCCGTGGCGCCCGACCCTGATCGGGACGCTGTTCATGCTTGGAGGCGTGCTGCTGCCGGCGGTCTTTCCCTACGCGACCGCCGACGTGGCGCCTCTGCTGGTCGCGGCCGCCCTGATCGGCACCGGCTCCACGTTGACGATGCTCTCGATGCAGCAACTCGTCGGCGATCGTGCTGACCCGAACCGCCGGGCGGCGGCGTTCTCGTGGCTGGCGCTGGGCGCGTCCATTTCCGGTTTCACCGGGCCGGTCCTGAGCGGGCTGCTCATCGACTCGTTTGGACATCGCGCCGCCTTCGGCGTGCTGGTGGGGGTGGTGCTCGTCGCGCTGGCGCTGGTATGGATCAATCGTGGGCTGCTGCCCGAGCGCGACGGCAAACCGAGCGGTCCGGAGCCCCTGCACCCGTTTGAGCTCCTGAAGCACACCGAGCTGCGGCATCTGCTGATCGCCTCGGCGCTGGTCTCCATGTCCTGGGACCTGCAGACCTTCGTGGTTCCGGTGCACGGCACGCGCGTGGGTCTGTCGGCTTCCGAGATCGGCTTCGTGCTCGGCTGCTTCGCGCTGGCGACTTTCACGATCCGGCTTGCCATGCACTGGCTGTCGCAGCGGTTCACCGAATGGCAGGTGCTGACCTATACGCTGTTCTGCGCCACGCTCGCGTTCGGACTGTTCCCGTTCTTCTCGTCCCTCGTGCCGCTGATGGCGGTCGCCTTTCTGCTAGGACTGGGGCTGGGCGCCGCGCAGCCGAACGTGATGTCGCTTCTGCACTCGCGCTCGCCGCAGGGCCGGGTGGGCGAGGCGCTGGGGCTGCGTTCGACCATCATGCACAGCAGCCACGTTGTGCTGCCGCTGGTGTTCGGCGCCTTCGGCTCCGTGCTGGGGATTGGGGCGATGTTCTGGACGATGGCTGCAGTGGTGTGCTCAGGAGGTGTGGCGGCGGTCCGCTGGGGAAAGCACAGGCGCGAACCGACGCACCGGCGCCAGACCGCGTGAGGTGCCCTGGTGTCTTTGGAGTGAGCTCATGCTCTCGCGCGCCCTGTAGCGGAGCAGTGAAGGATCGAGAAATATCACTGCCTGAAACCATTTGAGGCAGTCCCGTAATGGTGCTAAGGTCAAACCGGCAGTGGCCAAGGGAGGGTTGCTCATGACTTGCGCCGATTCTCGTTGGATTCCGTTGGCAGGTGGATGCGTGTTGACGTTGCTGAGCCTGGCGGCAAGCACAATGTCTATCGCTCAGACGGCAGATCTTCAACTGGGTGCCATGTACGAGTGCCCAAACGCCGTGAGCTTCAAGGTCTTCTCTTGCGCCGGCTCGGGAAACGCGGATGCGTGCGATGTCGAAGCCGCCGTTCGTGGACAGCCCTCCCAGCGCGGCAAGTCGACCCGCCAACAGGTGATGACGCTGCTTCAGCTGTGTCACTTACAAACGCCGGCGGAGACCCAGGCCGCGACAGGCGGCGCTGAGGCTAAGGCCAGTCCACAAGCCGATACCAATGGATTCAAGATCGGGGAAACGGTTAGCGTCGCGACCGCCGGCGGCTGGTACGCTGCTGTGATCCTGCGGGCAAACGGGGATTCTTATTTCGTGCGCCTCGGCCCATCCATCGAGGTCTGGAAGTCCTATCCCACCGAACTGCGCCGAATCGGTCCCCTTACCGATGTCGACAAGGCGCGTGGCTTGTTCGCGTTGCACGAAAAAGTACAGGTCAACGTCGAGGGAAAATGGGTCGAGGGCGAGATTATCGCGGAGTTGGGAATGGAGTACCAAGTTCAACTGGCAGATAATCGCAGCGCCTGGGCAAGCGCGCAGCACATGCGCCGTGTAGCAGCGCCGGCGAAGGCTGCGCCGCTAGCCGCCGGTGGGCCACCTAAGCCAGGGTTGAAAAGCTGCGGGGGAAAGTTCGACGGACGGTACGCGTCTGCCACCAGTGCGATGGGCAGCTTCCAGATTGTTTTCCGCTCGGGCAAGGCAACCTTGAAGTCGCTGGGCGACGCGGAGGAATTCGAGTGCTGGATGGACGGCGAGAAGATTTACCTGCACAAAACCGGTGAGTCCACTGACACCGATATGCCTATCGACATCAACAATGACGGAACACTGGAGACGCCTTTGGGGGAGATCAAGAAGAAAGGCAACTGAGGCGATGTGCGTCCTTCTGCGGGTACGGCCTCAGGTCCTGCAAACGTACAGAACTGTCACGCTTATCCGAGGTCACCGGGAGTTGGGGGCCTTACACGACATTAGTAAGGTCGCTGGAGAAGACCGGGGACACCCGCGATGCAAGCCCATTAGGTCGCTACGACAGGTCTTCCTCGCGCCGTCTCCGACAGGAAAGGTCCCGGGGTGCCAGTCTTGAGCTGGGACCCAGCACTGTAAAGCTATGCGGGGTTTCCTCTGGCGTCA
>Ga0326726_10006382_pt1 | contig 10631 bp, 9 predicted proteins | sample MHFenrmetagenome_2_FD_207603 | JGI IMG/M metagenome (GOLD analysis project Ga0326726, IMG submission 207603) | Lab enriched peat soil microbial communities from Michigan Hollow, Ithaca, NY, United States - MHF15MN | ecosystem: Environmental > Terrestrial > Soil > Wetlands > Peat | place: USA... | reverse complement strand
TGGAGCGAACGAACCCGGACCGGGCGGCGGAGCTCGCGGCACTCGCGCAGGCGGACGCCGACGAGCGGTGGCGGTACTACCAGCAGCTCGCCGACATCCAGCGCAGCGTGCCCCACCTCCAGCGGCCGGACCACGATGCGGCACCGGGCACCGGCGGCCATGCGAGCCCCCGGACCGACGGCGAGGAGGCCTGACATGAGCGTCGACCTCCGCACCCGGTACCTCGGCCTGGACCTGCGTTCTCCGATCGTGGCGTCGGCCGCGCCGCACAACGGGGAGACGTCGACGGCGGCACGGCTCGAGAGCGCCGGGGTCGGCGCGATCGTCCTGCCATCGCTGTTCGAGGAGGAGATCCTGGCCGAGGAGTTGGAGCTGAACGGCTCGCTCGAGCAGGGCACGGAAGGCTTCGCCGAGGCCCTCGGCTACTTCCCGGCAGTCGAGTCGTTCGTTGGCGCAGCGGAGCGCTACCTGGCGTCCGTCGAGCGGATGAAGTCCCGCTGCGGCGTGCCGGTGATCGCCAGCCTCAATGCCGACACGACCGGCGGCTGGGTGCGCTACGCGCGACTCATCCAGGACGCCGGCGCAGACGCGCTCGAGCTGAACCTCTACCATGTCGCCGCAGACCCGCGGAGGAGTGCCGTCGAGCGGGAGGCGACCGACCTCGAGCTCATCGCGGCCGTTCGTGCCGCGATCACGATCCCGCTCGCGGTGAAGCTGAGCCCGTACTACTCCTCGCTCGCGCACTTCGCCGCAGCCGCGGCCGCCGCGGGCGCCGACGGCCTGGTGCTGTTCAACCGCTTCTACCAGCCGGACTTCGACCTGGACACGTTCGAGGTGGTGCCCCGGCTCGAGCTGAGCCAGCCCTGGGAGCTGCGGCTGCCCGTGCGTTGGATCGCGATCCTGCGGCCCCAGGTCGGACCGGCCGTGTCGCTCGCGGCGAGCTCCGGCGCCCACGAGGCGATCGACGTGGTGAAGGGCATCATGGCGGGCGCGGACGTCGTCATGATGACCTCCGCGCTCCTGCGGCGCGGACCGGAGCACGTGGCGACCGTCGAGGCGGGCCTGCGTGCGTGGATGGCCGACCATGAGTACGAATCGGTCGCACAGCTCCGGGGATCGGCGAGTGCCGCCACCGCGGAGAACCCGGCCTCGTTCGAACGTGCCAACTACATGCAGACCCTCCGATCGTGGTCGACGCCGCCCGAGCTCACCCCGAGCGGGCCGCGGCAACGCCGGGAGGCGTGACCAGGTAGCTGCGCGCCCACGCGCACACCCGGCCTGATCAACGGGCCGCCGTGCCCTGTCACGCGTCGCATGTATCGTCCAGGTGGCACTTGGCCGGGGCACCACCTCCGCGCATCGTCACCATCGGAGTATCCGGGGGTGGCGAAGGGAGGAAACGCCATGGGTGCGGTCCGGGCGGCGGGTCCCGTGGTCCTGGGCGGCGTCCTGCTCAGCGGCGCGATCGTCTTCGTGAGCGAGCTCTGGTTCATCAGGGCCGAGGACCTCGCCGGCACCGACAGGGACTGGGCCGGTGTCGGCGGCGTGATCGCGATGGCGTTCTTCGCCTTCATGGTCGGCGCGCTGTCGACTGTCGCGGCCGCGGTGCTCGCGCGCTGGTTCCCCATTGGCCTGGTCGTCTTCACGGCCGTCGCAATCGGGCTCGGTGTCTACGTGACGTCGGCTGCGCTCGATCAGAAGCCCGTCCTGGCGCCAATGTTCATCGTGCTCCACGCGGTGTTCGTCTCGGCGTTCGGCATGCTGCTGCCGTACCGGCTGTACGTTCATCGCGGGTCGCAGCCGGCGACGTCCAGGTTCGGCCGGTCGTAGCGCGCCGGGCGCCGCCCGGGTGCTCGCCTGCCCTCACGGGCGGATTCGCATCGCGTCGCTCAGGGCAGGGGTCTCCAGGCCCGCCCCAGGAGGATCGCCAGCGCCGCGAGGAGGCCGCCGAGCGCCACGAACGCCACGCTGACCTCCACGACCTCATGCTTCGTGATCAGGGAGACCGGGAGGTCCCGGAAGACGTCTTCGAGTTCGCTCGCGTTCTCCGCCGAGTGGTAGGTGCCGCCCGTCTGGTCGGCGATCTGCTGGAGCGTCGTCTCGTCGATGCCCCTGCGGAACCCGCCCCCGCCGCCGAACCCGCCCCCGCCACCGAATGGCGCGCCGCCAGGCGGTTCGCGTCCGATGAACTGCGGAGCGCAGGCCTGGCTCAGCGCCCCGCCGTTCGCCGTGCCGAAGCCGATCGTGTAGACGCGCACGCCGCGGTCGGCGGCCTGCCGGGCCGCGTCCAGTGGCTGCGGACCGGCGTTGCTCACGCCGTCGGTTAGCAACACGACGACATCGGGTGCGTAGGCGCCCTTCGGCACCGGCGCCGCCGGGACGTCGGGCCTGCCCGCAACCTGGCTGGGCGCAACCGCCCTGTCGACCTCGGCGATCGCATCGAGCGAGGCGAGGATGCCGCTCCCGATGGCCGTCCGCCGTCCGGTGGCCAGGCTCCGGAGCGCGTCGACGAGCACTTCGCCGTCGGTCGTGGGCGCCTGCACGACCTCCGCGAAGCCGCTGAACGCCACGATCGCGATCTGCGTCCTCGAACCCTGCGCCTGGACGAACGCCGCCGCCGCGGCCTCGGCGGCCTCGAGACGGCTGGGCGGGATGTCGGACGAGCACATGCTGCCCGAGACGTCGATCGCGAGGACGATGGTCGTCCGGTTCGCCGGCACGCTGAGGATGAGAGCGGGTCGCGCGAGTGAGATGACCAGCCCACCCAGCGCGAGGACGAACAGGGCGAAGGGGAGATGGCGCCGCAGCCGGGAGGCCCCGGGCAGCGCCTCGCGAACCAGGGCGAGGCTCGAGTACCGGGCCCCGGAAGGGCGGCGGCGACCCAGGGCCCAGGCGTAGGTGGCGACCATGGCGGGGAGGAGCGCGAGGAGCAGGAGGAAGCCCGCCCACAGGAAGGTCATGGGTCAGCCGCCCCGCTGGAGGCGCGGGGCGCCGGGGACGTCATGGCAGCCGGCCCATCCACCGCAGGGCCAGGAGACCGCCGACCGTCAGGATCAGGATGCTCGCCCCCGCGAAGATCGAGGTGATCTCCATCGCCTCCGGTCTCACGACCAGCTGCGTGTCCATGCTGTCGTAGACGGACCGTAGCGACTGCTCGTCGGCAGCGCCGAAGTACGCGCCGCCGGTAACCCGTGCGATCTGTCGAAGCGTCGCGTCGTCGAGCTGCGTGTGGACCTTGAATCCGCCGAGGTCGAGGGTGCTCCCGCCCGGGCTGCCGATCCCGACGGTGTAGATGCGGACGCCCCGGTCCGCCGCGGCCTGTGCCGCGTCCGCCGGGTCAGGCGCAACGGTGTTCTCCCCGTCGGTGAGCAGGACGATGACAGCCGGGGCGTATGTCCCGGGAGGCACGGGTGTTGGCTCCGAGGTCGGCACCGGCGATCGGTTGCTGTAGTAGTCCACCGATGGTCCGGCCGCCGCCACGGCGATGGCGTTCAGCGACGCGCGGATTCCCGTGGCGAGGGACGTTCCGCGCTCCGGTGCCAGGCGATCGATCGCCGCGAGCACGGGGGCGGGGTCGCTCGTCGGCGCCTGCACGGTCAGCCCGGAGTCGCTGAATGCCACGACGCCGATGAGCACGGTCGGTGGCTGCCGCTCGACGAAGTCTTTCGCCGCGGTTCGAGCTGCGTCGAGTCGCGTCGGCGACAGGTCGGTGGCCGCCATGCTGCCGGACACGTCGAAGGCGAGGATGACGGTGCCCTCCTCACGGGGCAGGCTGACGACACCCTGGGGCCTCGCCAGGGCGACCGCCATCACTGCGAACCCGGCCAGGAACAACGCAGCCGGAACCCGGCGCCGGAAGCCCGCACGCCGGCCGGGCTCAGCCAGGGCGAGGCCGAGTCCCCCGTGAGCCGCGGCCAGCCTGCGTCGTCGCCGTCCGACGGCGCCGTACAGCAGGACGCCGGGCGGGATGAGCGCCAGCGAGAGGAGCATTGGAGGCCACAGAAACGACACGGCCTACCGCCTCCGTCGTTTCCGGTCCGCGGCCATGCGCACGATCGCCCGGACGAGGTCCTCGTCCGTGGAGAGCGACACCGCGTCGATGCGTGCCCGCCTGAACGCGGCGACCATCGTCGCCTCGCGTTGACGTGCCGCCTCGCCGAACCGGCGGCGGAACCGTGCGTCGTGCGTGTCCACGTAGAGTTGCTCGCCGGTCTCCGCGTCCTGAAGGATGAGCGGGCCGACGTCGGGCAGGGCCTCCTCGCGCGGGTCGACCAGGCGGACGGCGAGGACTTCGTGCCGCCGGCCCAGCATGGCCAGCGGCGCCTCCCAGCCCGGTACCGCGATGAAGTCGGAGATCAGGAAGACGAGGGAGCGCCTCCTGATCGCGCGCTGCGCGGCCTCGAGCAGCGGCCTGAGGTCGGTGAACGGCGCTGCCGGCAGGCGGGGCTGGCGCGTGAGATCGTCGATGAGCCGGAGCACCTGGTTGCGTCCGCCGAGCGCCGGGATGGTGCGCTCGACCCTGCTGCCGTAGAACACCGCGCCGACGCGATTTCCCCGCCGGGTCAGCAGTCTGGCCAGCGTCGTCACGAAGTCGATGAGCACGCTGCGCTTCACCCGCTCCGCGTCGACCGTGCCGAAGTCCACCGAGGGACTGAGGTCGAGCAGGAACCAGGCTGTGATCTCGCGGTCCTCCATGTACTCACGGACATACGGCGCATCCATGCGCGCGGTGACGTTCCAGTCGATGTACCGGACGTCGTCACCAGGCTGGTATTCGCGCAGGTCCGCGAAGTCCACGCCGTAGCCGTGGAAGAGGCTCCGGTAGTCGCCCTGGAGCAGGCCATCCAGCCGGCGGACGACCTGCCAGTCCAGGCGCTGGAGGACGCGCTCAGGCGCTGAAGCGTGCGTGGGACGGCTCCTGGAGCGGTACGACCGGTGCCGGGACGCGGTTGACCACGGTCCGCAGCACGTCGTCGCTCGTGACGCCCTCGGAGAGGGCCTCGAACGACAGCACGAGCCGGTGGCGCATCACGTCGAATGCCATGTCGAGCACGTCCTGGGGAAGTGCGTAGTCGCGACCCCGGACATACGCGAGCGCCCGCGCCGTGAGGATGAGGTTGATCGATGCCCGCGGGCTGGCTCCGTACAGGATGTAGCGTGCGAGCTCCGGCATGCCGTACGCGCCCGGCGTGCGGGTGGCCGTCGCCAGTCGCACCGCGTAGTCGTACAGGGCGGGGTCCACGTAGATGCGGTCGGCCTCTCGCTGGAGTACCAGCAGGTCGTCCGTCGACAGCACCTTCTGCAGCGCCTCCGCAGGCCCCGTCATGCGCTGGACGATCACGAACTCCTCGGTCGTGCTCGGGTAGCCGACCAGCACCTTCAGCATGAACCGGTCGACCTGCGCCTCGGGCAGTGCATACGTGCCCTCCGTCTCGATCGGGTTCTGGGTAGCGAGGACCAGGAACGGGTCGGGCACCGCGAACGTCTCCCGGCCGATCGTGACCTGCCGCTCCTGCATCACCTCGAGCAGCGCGCTCTGCACCTTGGCCGGGGCACGGTTGATCTCGTCCGCGAGCAGCAGGTTCGTGAAGACCGGGCCCTTCGAGGTGCTGAACTCGCCGGTCTTCTGGTTGTAGATGCGGGTGCCGACGAGATCCGCCGGGACGAGGTCCGGTGTGAACTGGATGCGCTTGAACTCGCCACCGATCGCTGCGGCCAGCGTCTTGATGGCCATCGTCTTCGCCAGCCCGGGCACGCCTTCCACCAGCAGGTGACCGCGCGCGAGCAGGGCCACGACCAGCCGCTCGAGCAGGTGGTCCTGGCCGACGATGACCTTCTTGACCTCGTACAGCACCCGCTCCATCGGCACGGTCCGCGCCGCGCCCGAGTCCTGGTCCACTGGCCTCCACCTCCTGGTCCTTCGGGATCCCGCGATCTCGCGGGCCCGGGTGCTGCTAGTACTGCGGCAGACCGGCTGCCCCGCCGGCGACGTCGATCGGCACCGCAAGCCCGATGCCGATGAACACGTCCTCCTTCGTCGGGTTCACGAGCGCGGTCACTATTCCGATGACCTCGCCGTCGCGGTTGAGCAGCGGCCCGCCGGAGTTGCCGGGGTTGACTGCAGCGTCGACCTGGAACAGGCCGTGCAGCACCGGGCCGCCGTTCGGGAGCCGGAACGAGCGATCCAGGCCGGACACGACCCCCGAGCTCATTGAGCCGTACAGGCCGAAGGGGTTGCCGACGACGAATGCCTCGCTGCCGACCCTGACCGAGTTCGGGTCGCCCAGGGTCGCCGGCGTCAGGTTCCCGGGCGGTTGGGCCGCCTTCAGGACGGCAATGTCGTTCTCGGGCTGGCGGACGGCGACCTCGGCGGCGGAGTGGGTGCCGTCGGCAAACGTCAGGTCGACGGACGACGCGCCGGCAACGACGTGGAGGCTGGTGAGGATGTCGCCGCCCGTGTCCACGATGACGCCGGTCCCGAGGTTGCCGTCCGGTTCCCCGGTTCCGTTGGGGACCTTCGTCTCGATGAGGACAAGGGATGCCTGCACCGCCGCGTACACGCGCTGTGAGAGCGGGGGTCCGGGCGTCTCCGAGGCGAGCGCCCGGGCGACGCTGTCGTTCACTTCGCCCTGCGTGAGCTGGTGCGGGCTCGGAACGAGGGTGCCGTAGATCGCGAGTGCCACGAGCACAGCCAGCACGCCCGCGGCGAACGGAGCAGCCGCCCGGATACGGGCCCGGATGCGCGGACCCCGCTCCGGCCTCGCCCGGTCCGGCGGGTCCGGCGCATCGTGTGCATGGTCGGCCATGAAGGACAGCGCGCTCCAGTCCGTTTCGCCGCTCTGACGGGACGTCCGCCGCCGGACGGACAGGCCGGCAGTATCGGAACCGAGCCTTAGAGCTGTCTGAGAGCCGGGACGGCCGCCGCCAGATGCGGGATTCGAGAGTCTACGCCAATCCCGCGCCAGCCCCGCCGCGTTCGCGAGTCCGCCGGCGCCCACGCCGACCCGCTATCGTCTCCATCGACGGCATTCGTGCGTTTCCGGGAGGTAGTCCGAGCCATGGCCGTGTTCGACCTGCCCCTCGACGAGCTCATTGCCTACCGGCCGGAGCGAAACGAGCCCCCCGACTTCGACGCGTTCTGGGGGGACACGCTGGCCGGCTCGCGCGCGGCGCGCTTCCCGAGCGACTTCCGGCCCTCACACGCCGAGCTGCGTGCGCTGGACGTCTTCGACGTGACGTTCGCCGGATACGCGGGCCAGCCCGTCCGCGCGTGGCTCATCCTGCCGAAGGCCCGCTCGGGACAGATCCCGGTGGTCGTGACGTACATCGGCTACGGCGGCGGCCGCGGCCTGCCCACCGACTGGCTCACCTGGCCGGCGGCCGGCTGTGCCTGCTTCGTGATGGACACCCGCGGGCAGGGGAGCGCCTGGGCCACCGGGGACACGCCGGATGTCGCTCCTGACGGTGGTGGCCCGCAGTACCCCGGCTTCCTCACGCGCGGGATCCTGGAGCCCGGCACGTACTACTATCGGCGCGTGTTCACCGACGCCGTCCTCGCCCTGGCGGCGGCCCGCGAGCACGAGTCGATCGACCGCAGGCGCGTGATCGTCGCCGGCGGAAGCCAGGGCGGTGGGATCGCACTGGCCGCCGCCGCGCTCGACGGAGCGGCCGCCGCCGCGCTCGTCGACGTCCCGTTCCTCTGCCATTTCCGGCGGGCGATCGACCTGACCGACGAGCATCCGTACGCCGAGCTGCGCCACTTCCTCTCGATCCATCGCTCGCGGGCCGACGACGTGTTTCGGACCCTGGCGTACTTCGACGGCTGCAACCTCGCACCCCGGGCGCGGATACCGGCCCTCTTCTCCGTCGGTCTCATGGACAGGATCTGTCCCCCCTCCACGGTCTTCGCCGCGTACAACCACTACGCCGGCCCGAAGCAGATCCGGGTATGGCCGTTCAACGAGCACGAAGCGGGGAAGGCGCAGCATGTCGTGGAGCAGATGCGCTTCCTTGCCGAGCTGGGGATCCTGCCGGCTTAGTGCCGCCCGGCTGGTGAGCCGTGGCGGCCGCGCTTCCCCGACCTGGTCCAAACGCAGTAGGGGATGGCGGACCATCGCGACGCAGCGCGGGCGATTCGGGTGCTGTCCGGCGTCCGTCGATTCGCGCACGCTGCACATCGGCTTTTCGACCGCGGACGGTGCCGTAGGGGGCCCACGCCGCGGCGATTGCCAGCGCACCGCCGATGGCCTCACTGGGAGGTCGAGGCGGCGTGCAGCCGCTTCGAGCCGACATCGGCGGCACGGGCGGTCGGCAGACCGGAGGAGACGCACGTGACTGCGGAACCCGCTCGCCTCGCACCCGAGGCGGTCGAGACCATACTGCGGACACTCCTCGAAGAGCACGCCGACGCGTTCGTGGCGGCCCTCGACCCGGGCCCGAACGGGCTCCTCGTGCCGATGCCGGCGTCCGTGCCCCTCGCGGGGCAATACATCCTGCAGGCGCGGTCGGCACTGGACCTCGTCATCCCGGCGGATCGGGTTCTCATCATCTCGGCCTGGGAGAGGGCCCGGGCGACAGGCGCGGGACGGGCCGTCGTTCACCTCGCGGTCGACGCCGACGAGGACGCGGTCATCCACTTCCTCGACGTCCGCCCGGCGCATGGCGTGCTGGTGGGGATCGTTGTCTCCGGGACGACCTCCGGCCACGGGCTGACGATCCTGCCCGAGGACTCGCTGCTGCCACCTCGCATCGGCAGGGCGCACAAGAACGAACTGGCGGTCATCGTCGAGGTCGACGACGCGCTGCTGAGCATCCTCGGATGGACGGCCGCCGAGATGACGGGGCGCCGGTCGCTCGAGTTCGTGCATCCCGACGACCAGGAGCTGGCCATCCGCAACTGGATGCAGATGCTGGAGGCGCCCGGGCCCATGCGGCCGGTTCGCCTGCGCCACAAGCGCGCAGACGGCAGATGGACGTGGTTCGAGGTCAGCAACGACAATCGCCTCGCCGACCCCGCGTTCGCGTGCGTGCTGGCGGAGATGGTGGACATCTCCGACGAGATGGCGGCCCAGGAGGCCCTGCGCGCGCGCGAGCGGATGTTGCGCCGCCTCACGGAGACCCTGCCGCTCGGCGTGCTCCAGGCGACGACCGACCGGCGCGTCGTCTACACCAACGAGCGCCTGCTCCACATCCTCGACACGAGCCTCGGCCTCACGCTCGACGAGCAACTGCAGACCGTCTCGCGCTCCGACTGGCCGGCGCTCGACGCTGCGCTGGAGGCGGCACTGGCGAGTGGCGTCGACGGCGACGTGGAGGTCGGGGTGCGGGTGACCGTGGACCGGCGGGCACGCCGCTGCATGGTGCGGCTGCGCGCACTCGACGACGAACGCGGGAACCCGGCCGGCGCGATCCTGACCCTGGAGGACATCACCGAGAGCTCGCACCTCCGGGCGGAGCTCGAGCGGCGCGCGACGCACGACATGCTCACCCACGTGATGAACCGCGGTTCCGTCCTGGCGTCGCTGGAGGTGGCGCTCCAGCGTCCGCGCGCGGGCGCCGCGGCGATCTTCGTCGACCTCGATCGCTTCAAGTGGGTGAACGATCACCTCGGCCACGCGGCAGGCGACGAGTTGCTCCGCACGACCGCCGACCGCCTGGCCAGCGGCGTACGCGGCGGCGATTCGGTCGGCCGGTTCGGGGGCGACGAGTTCCTCATCGTCTGCCCGGGCGTCCGGGAAGCCGCGACCGCGCTCCGGGTCGCCGAGCGGATCGCGGGAGCGGTGAGCCAGGACCTTCGCCTGGGCAACATGACGCTGAAGCCACGCGCGAGCGTCGGCGTCGCGTACGCTGGTCGCCGGGATCAGACGGCCGAGGAGCTCGTCCGCCGCGCGGACGCGGCCATGTACGAGTCGAAGCGCCGGGGCGAGGGCCGGCCGGTCCTGTATTCCTCGGCCACTGGACGCCGGCAGCGCGTGGCGTAGTTCGCCGGCGGGCGCCGCCGATGACGGATCGGCGGCGCGTGGCATCATCCTCGGATGAGTCCGCGTGCCCGCATGGCCGTGCTCGCCGCCCTGGGTGTCGGTGTCTTCCTGGCCGGTCTCGAGCTCATGGTGACGGCCGTCGCGCTGCCCAGCATCGTCACGGACCTCGCCGACTGGACGCAGCTCCGCCACGCCTCATGGATCGTGAACGCCTACCTGGTCGCCTACGTCGCGATGATGCCGCTGGCGGGCAGGCTGGCGGACAGGTACGGCATCGTGCGCCCGTTCACGATCTCGTTGCTCGCCTTCGCCGCAGGTTCCGCCGCCGCCGGGGCGGCGCAGTCGCTCGACCAGCTCATCGCCGCTCGTGTGCTCGAGGGACTCGGCGCGGGAGCCATCGTGCCGCTCGCCACGGCGGGGGCGAGTCACCTGTACGAGGGCCCGGCGCGCGCGCGGGCGCTCGGGATCATCGGCGCGCTGACCTTCCTGGGCATGGCCGCCGGCCCGTTCGCCGGCGCCGCCATCCTGGGCCTGTTGAACACGCGCGCCCCGCTCGAAGCCGCCGGGCTCGCGAACGGGCCCCTCGTCGACCTGCTGGCGCCTGCGTGGCGCTGGGTCTTCTATTTCGACGTTCCGCTCGCCCTGCTCGCT
>Ga0326726_10006381_pt1 | contig 10632 bp, 13 predicted proteins | sample MHFenrmetagenome_2_FD_207603 | JGI IMG/M metagenome (GOLD analysis project Ga0326726, IMG submission 207603) | Lab enriched peat soil microbial communities from Michigan Hollow, Ithaca, NY, United States - MHF15MN | ecosystem: Environmental > Terrestrial > Soil > Wetlands > Peat | place: USA... | reverse complement strand
CGATCAAGGCCATTCCACCTTCTTACCGCGAAGTGAGTTATTCTCTCGGTGGGACGAAATGGCAGACGATCACCCGGGTAGTACTTCCCAGCGCCTTACCGGGAATCCTTACAGGAATATTACTCAGCGTTGGAAGGAGTATCGGGGAGACCGCTGCAGTCATTCTAACGGCTGGCTCCTCTTTAGTGATGCCTACCTCCCTCTTCTCTCCCATTCGAACCATGTCCGTCCATTTTTATATCCTCGCTAGAGAGGGGATTTCTATGAAGATGGCTTATGGAACCGGAGCGGCTTTGATTCTGCTCGTCTTGATGGTTAATGTGATCGCTCAATGGTCGATCAGCCGGTATATCCGCCATCGGACCTAAAGGAGTTCTATGTCTCAAGAGAGTAAAATCGTTATCAACGATTTCAGCTTCTATTACGATGCCTCTCAGGCCCTAAGGAATATCAATCTCGATATTCGACCCAAGGAGATATTCGGCGCCTTCGGCCCGGCTCGAAGCGGAAAGACAACGTTCCTCAAGAGCCTTAATCGTCTAACGGATCTGATTTTTGGGGTCAGCCACACCGGAACCATTTTCTTAGATGGGATAAATATCTATGACCCCAAGGTAGATCTTACATATCTCAGGAGACGGATCGGAATGGTTTTTGATCTCCCAACCCCGCTTCCCATGTCCGTCTTCGACAATGTGGCTTATGGTCCCAAGCTCAATAAAATTATTCATAAGAGGCGCTTAGCCGAAGTGGTGGAAAAAGCCCTGAGATCAGCGGTGCTTTGGGAGGAGGTCAAGGATCGTCTGCATACCTCGGCGCTTCGACTCTCCGGGGGACAACAACAGCGCCTTTGTATCGCTCGCATCCTGGCTTTGGAACCGGAGGTTCTCCTGCTCGATGAGCCTTGCTCGGGATTGGACCCTATTTCTACGGCCAGCATTGAGGAAACCCTCATCCATTTAAAGAAGGACTATACCATCATTCTGGTGCCTCATAACGTTCAACAGGCCTCCCGGGTGGCTGACCGGGCAGGATTTTTCTTAAATGGTGAGTTGGTTGAAGAAGGACCGGCTTATCAAGTCTTTACCAAACCAAGAGATAAACGAACCGAAGATTATGTCACCGGACGTTTCGGTTAAAATTAGATAACACAGATTTAATAGATAGATTACACAGATGGAAAATAGAAATCAGCTAACAAAACGTATCATCGGATGTTGTTTCAAAGTCCATAAGTACGTGGGGCCCGGGTTCAATGAAAAAGTTAACCATAATGCCCTAAAGCTCCTATTTGATAAAGAAGGTTTGCAATATGAAAGCGAAAAGGAATTCGAGGTCTTTTTTTTGAATAAGAAAGTAGGAAGCTTTAGAGCCGATCTTGTAGTAGAAAATGAGGTCATTGTTGAGATTAAGTCTTTATCGATTAATATTCCGGTCCTTTTTCAGCACCAATTAATTTCCCATTTGAAGGTTTCTGATATTCACATAGGTCTCCTGATCAATTTCGGGAATAAAAGCTGTCAGGTCAAACGAGTAATGTTTTAAAATCGGTGTAATCTCTACTTGGAATCGGTGTAATCATCTTATTTAGGAGGTAAAAATGCCTACAGAAACACATTTTCAAAAAGAATTAGGAGAACTGAAAGAAAACCTTCTCAAGATGGCGGCGATGGTGGAAGAGGCCATCCGTGATTCCGTCCAATCTTTAGTCCAGAGGGACTCGGAACTTGCTCAGAGGACGTTTGGGTTTGAAGATCGAATTAACAAAATGGAAATCGTCATCGATGATATGTGCATAAAACTTCTCGCCTTAAGACAACCCATGGCGACAGACCTCCGCTTCATCACCTCGGCAATGAAGATAATCACCGATCTCGAAAGAATGGGTGACCAAGCAGTGAATATTTCCGAGCGCGCCATCTCTTTGAATCAGGAACCTCAGCTCAAACCTTATATTGATATTCCCAGGATGGCCGAGATTGCCCAATCGATGGTCAAGGATGTCTTAGATGCTTTTGTAAACCGAGACCCCAAACTGGCCCGATCCGTCTGCGAAAGGGATGATCTGGTCGATGGGTTAAACGACCAAGTAGTGCGAGAGCTCCTCACCTACATGGTGTCCGATCCAAAGACCATTACTCGAGCGGTCCACCTGATGATTGTTGCCCGATGCCTGGAGAGAATTGCCGACCATGCCACGAATATCGCTGAAGATGTGATCTTTATGGTGGATGCTCTGGTTATCAAACACCATGCGGATGAAAAGAAGGAAGAAGACGTGTGAAAAAGCACCAAGTTCCAATCTCCAAATCTCAAAAAAATCACAATGACTAAATTGACAATTTCAAACAAAATCCTTTCGGTCATTCAGTAATTCGGTATTGGAACCTATTTGAGATCTGGGATTTGTAATTTGGAATTGACGGGAGATCAAACCCATGCGACCAAGGTTTGACACTGATCCACAGGTTCTCAAAAAACAGGTGGTCCTCGAAACCTACCGATCAAGAGGACCGGGCGGTCAAAGGAAGAATAAGGTTGAAACGGCCGTTCGCCTAAAGCATTTGCCTTCCGGGATCACAGTGGTCGCTACGGAACATCGATCCCAGTCAGAAAATCGAAAGCTCGCCTTTGAAAGGCTTCGCGAGCGTCTGATCAAGCTCAATCGGCCGAAAAGGCGCCGGATAGCGACCTCACTCCCGTTTACCGCTGTTGAAAAGCGATTGGAAGAAAAACAGATCCGTTCGAGGAGGAAACGTCTCAGGCAAAAATCCCAAAAAGAGCTGGCAGAGTGGAATTAGAGAAAACCCGGCCACTCGAAAGGAAGATGATGGACAATAAGGTGAAAGAAGCGATTTTCAGGAAAGTCGAAAAGGAACCTTTTGCTCAAAAGTTCGGGATCAAACTTTTAGACCTGGATGATGGATATTCCAAGGTTGAAATGAAATTCACTCCCGATATGGAGAATATCTTCGGCTTCGTCCACGGGGGCGCACTCTTTGCACTGATCGATGAAGCGTTTGAGACTGCCTCCAACTCCCATGGGACGGTCGCCGTGGCTTTGAGCATGAATATTACCTATGTCTCCTCACCTTCTCCGGGCAGCAGCCTCATTGCCGAAGCGAGGGAATTCAGCCGGACCAATAGGACCGCTGTTTATGACATCAAATTGTTTGATGACCGAAATAATCCGATCGCCTCTTGTCAGGCCCTGGTCTACCGAAAGGGTGAGAGACTCCCCTTTCTCAAGGACTAAAAAAGGGGCTGGAAGCATTCTCGCATCTCCAAACCCCTTGGATTGTCTTGGTAGCGGGGGCTAGATTTGAACTAGCGACCTTCGGGTTATGAGCCCGACGAGCTACCGGACTGCTCCACCCCGCGATCTATTCATTTCTAATCCATTCATAATAATTTGTCAAGCTTTTCAATACCTTCCTTGACAACCTTCCACCCGTCCCGTAGAATACGTAAAAACATCGTTGTGCCCTGTCTACCGGCAAGCAAGTGTGCCCCGCGACGAAATTTCTATGAAAAAAACCCTTTATCTCTATATCTGGAAGGAAATTCTCCCCATTTTTTTCATCGGCCTGATGACCTTCACGATTATCCTCCTGATGGATAAAATCTTCAAGCTGATCGAATTGATTATTAATAGAGGTGGAAACGTTACAAACATCTTGATGCTCCTTCTCTTCATCGCCCCTTCTTTTCTCACCTTTACTATCCCCACGGCGGTCCTCCTCGGAATCCTTCTCACCTTTGGCAGGCTATCGGGAGATAGTGAAGTCACTGCCCTCAAAGCTTCGGGAATAAGTCTTTATCAACTTTATATGCCGATCGCTATTTTTTCCATCAGTGCCTATCTCATCACGAGTTTCCTGGTCTTCTACGGCCTCCCATGGGGCAACCGTGGCTTTATTTCCACGCTCTCGCTCATTGCCAAATCTAAGCCAGACGTTGAAGTCAAGGAGCGAGTTTTCAACGATAGTTTCAAGGGCCTCGTGGTCTATGTTGACAAAGTTCCCGTTCAAGGGAAAAAAATGGAGGGGATTTTAATTTATGATGAAAGAGACAAGGAGAACGTCAACACCATCTTTGCTCAGGAAGGTTTTCTCATCAGCAGTCCCCAATCTCAGGAAGTGGTCCTAAAGCTTCTCAACGGAAACCTTCATCGGTTTGAGCCCCAGACAAAGGCGTATCAAAAGATGCAATTTGACGCCTACGATCTGAAAATCGAATTTGGGAAGACCATCGCTGACATTGAAAGGAAGTTTAAGGAACATGAGATGTCGATTGATGAGATAAAAAAGAAGATCGAAAAGATGAGGGCCCAAGGGGAGGACACGACCCCTCAGGAGGTTGAACTCCACAAACGACGTGCCATTCCCTTTGTTTGCATCGTTTTTGGTCTCATCGGAGTTCCACTGGGAATTCAACCCCGGCGTTCAGGAAGGTCGTATGGGTTCGTCTTCAGTATTCTCATCTTATTGGCTTACTACGTTTCCCTCATTGCCTTCGAAATGCTCGCTGTGAGAAGGGCGGTGCCCGCCTTCTTGGCAGGTTGGTCCCCTACGTTTATGTTTGGGGGGCTGGGTATTTACCTTCTGATCAAGGCGGCGAATGAATCGCCCTTCAAGCCGGCCGTCTGGGTGATCGAGGGTATCGATTTGTTACAGAAAAAACGGAGAAAGCTTTCTAACGATGTTTGATCGTCACCGGACCCTCCATCGCTACGTCACTCGCGAATTTCTGAAGATATTTGGCTTGAGTCTGAGCAGTCTGGTCCTCATCTATGTCGTCGTACTGTTTTTTCAAAAGATGAATCTCTTCAGCCAGTATAACGCTCCATTCCACTTGATCTTCGTCTATCTCCTTTACAAAATCCCGGAGGTCATTTTTCAATGGACGCTTCCTTACGCTATTCTATTGGCGACCCTTCTCACTCTCAGCACCTTCTCTCGAAATAGTGAGGTCACAGCCATGAAAGCAGGGGGCGTCAGCCTTTACCGGATTACGTTCCCGTTGCTTATCATTGCTCTGATCATCAGTTTCTTTTCCTTCCTGGGGAATGAATACCTGGTTCCCGTCACCTACCAAAAAACCCGGTATCTCCTGGATGTTCAGGTTCGAAAAGAAAAGCCGGCCAGTTTTTTTAAGAATTATAAGATATGGTATCGCAGCGGGAACCGTATCTTGAATATCCAACTTCTCGATCCCCACAGAAAGGTCTTGAGCGGCTTCACCCTTTATCAATTTGATGACAATTTTCAATGTATAAAACGGGTTGATGCCCGAGAGGTCAAATGGGTGGAGGGGGGATGGTGGTTCTTTGACGGAACCGTGCGCGATTTTCAAGAGGACGCGTCCACCCAGGTGGTTCCGTTTGACAAAATGGAATTCAATTTGGGGGAGGACTGGGAATCCTTACGAAGAATCGGGCGAAATTCCGAAGAGATGAGTTACGGAGAACTCTGGACCTACATCCAAAAGATCCAAGCTTCGGGCTACGACGCAACCCGATATCTTGTTGATCTTCATTCCAAGCTCTCTACCCCTTTCTTGAATTTGATCATGGTCCTGATTGGCATCCCGTTCGCATTGAAAACCAGTCGGTCTGGAGGGGTAGCCCTGAGCATTGGGAGTAGCGTGATGATTGGCTTTGCCTATGGCGTCATCTTTTATGTTTTTGTATCCTTCGGAAAATCGGGGGTTCTATCCCCTTTTCTCGCTTGTTGGATCCCCACCGTACTCTTTGGACTTGCCGGAATTCTCACCTTGATGAGCATCAGACAATAAACTTCAGCATAGCGCAGAGGGCATAGGGCATGGCGTTAAACATTCAAAAGTCTCGTAGTCCCATCGTTGAGTGGTCTTGTAGTTGTGTAGTCGGATAATTTTTAATTCTTCAACGATACAACTATGAGACTATATGACCAGGTGACTATTTGACTTCTTTTTCGCTATGCGCTTTGCCCTATGCTCTTTGCGTGAGTTGGGTTAGGGGTTGGTGAGCGTATTCAGATAGGAATTGATCTCTTTAAACGTGTCAGTCAGGAATAGAATCCCAATGCCGACCAGGAAAAGGCCGCTCACGATGTTGATGACCCTCATGTATCGTTTTATTCTATCAAAGGCAGAGAGGAATGAATTGAAAGCCAGGGAGGACAGAAAAAATGGAATTCCCAGGCCTATCGAATAGTAAGTCAACAGCAAAATTCCCGTCGTGAAGCTTTTCGAAGTGCTGGCATAGATGAGGATCGTGGAGAGGATGGGTCCGATACAAGGGGTCCACCCTGCTGCAAAAACCACTCCCACAAGGAATGAACCTGCGTAACCCAAAGGCTTCTTCCTCACCTCAAATCTTTTTTCAATATGGAGAAAAGGAATGTTGATGATTCCTGTGAAGTGGATGCCCAGGAGGATGATGAGTACCCCCCCTCCTTTCATAATCCAGTATTGATATTGAGCCAATAACTGTCCGAGATAGGTGGCCGAGGCCCCCATCAGAATAAAGATCAATGAAAACCCGGCGATGAAGAAGAAAGAATGGAAGAGAGCGGCCCACCTTAGCTTGGAGCGGGCTTCGACATCCGTCAGCTCTTTGAAGGAAGCCCCTGTGATGTAAGTGATATAGGAGGGAACCAGGGGAAGGACGCAGGGCGACACAAAGGAGAGAAGTCCTGCAGAAAAGGCGATCATCCCTGAAATCTCTTGTGGCTGGCTCATATCTCGCTCGAAATCATTATACTTCATTCTGCGCAAAATAAAAATACTTTTATTATGAAGCTCCCCACCCACAGGGTGGGGCTTCCCGGCAAGGTAATTTCATTTTATATTGTGCCCCTTTACCCCGCCTATCCCGCTTTGGCGGGGCGGGGCACGTTCCGGTCACGCCTCAATACCGTTGACCCGTTCGGCGGCGCCAAGCCTCGACCTTCAGGTGTGGATTCTAAGGGTTGACAACTCATTGAGTTGATGATAGTTTTTTTAACGCCCTATTTAGGGTTTTGAGATTTTGTCTCCCCTGGCTGCCCCGGGCAGGCGGAGAGAGGAATTTTAAGTCTTCAGAGAGGAGGAGAATCATGGCAATTTTACAAATCAGTGTCGTACCCATTGGCACGGGCGAAACCAGTCTCAGCGCTTATGTGGCAGATTGTCTTCGCGTTCTGAAAAAAGAAAAGGTTCGTTATGAGCTTACATCAATGGGGACAAACATTGAGGGAGATCTTAAACGTCTCTTCAAAATCGCCTTCAAAATGCACCAAACGCCTTTTAAAAAAGGAGCCCTACGGGTATTAACCACCCTGAAAATCGACGACCGAAGAGATAAAAAGGGCACTCTTAAAGGGAAAAAGAGGGCGGTTCAGAATAAGCTAAGAAGAAAGAGCTAAGAGTTATGAGTCATGAGTTGAGAATTAAATTGACCCGTTCGGCGGCGCCAAGCCCCACCTCTGAAGGCGGGGTGAAGAAGCGCCGCTCAGGGTCAACCCTGAGCGAGCCCTGGCCTTCAGGCCGGGGAGTCGAAGGGTTGACTTCTTCATTCTTTTCATTATACTCAAAATACCTTTATATTGCAGGAGGTTTAACATGAAGATCAAATGGTATGGGCATGCGGCTTTTTTAATCACCTCCGATCGGGGGACCAAATTCATTATTGATCCTTACGAACCCGGTGCTTTCGGGGGCCAACTTTCTTATGGGAAAATTAAAGACCAGGCAGATTTCGTTTTAATCACCCATGATCATGCCGATCATAATTATACCAAAGATCTTCCCGAAACTCCTCAGGTCGTCAAAGGGAGCGGTTCTAAAACAACAAAGGGAGTTTCGATAAAAGGCATCTCAACGTATCACGACCCTTCTAAGGGAAGTGAACGAGGCCCCAACACCGTTTTCACCTTCAAGGTCGATAATATTCAGGTCTGCCACCTCGGAGACCTGGGTCATATCCTGAGCGACAAGGAATTGGCTGAGATCGGTGTGGTGGACGTTTTACTGATCCCCGTGGGTGGGTATTTCACGATTGACCCAAAGGAAGCAACCCGTGTCGCCGAACAGATAAAGCCTAAAGTCGTCATACCCATGCACTTCAAGACGGAGAAGTGCGGATTTCCTATCGCGCCGGTGGAAGACTTTCTAAAAGGGAAAACGAACACAAAGCGGCCCGGGGCTAATGAAGCCATTTTTGACAAAGCAACCCTTCCTCAGCAGATGGAGATAGTGATCTTAGAACACGCCCTGTGAACCCCCGTTAGAAGGGGCGGGCCTTAAAATTCTACCCTCTCTTGATATAAGGATGGGGGCTTATATCCAGCCTGCCGTAATGGCCATGTTTTTCTAACAGTGGTGAGACTTATGGAAAAATATCATCTCCATCCGTTGCTCTCCCAAGAACAGATCGCTTCCATCGTCCGGGGTTTGGCAGATCGAATCTCGAGGGACTATAGCGGGAAAGAATTGGTGCTGGTCTGTATTCTCAAAGGGGCTTTCGTGTTTCTTTCCGACCTGGTCCGTCATCTCAAGATTCCCGCTAAGATCGATTTTGTAAGATTAGCCAGTTATGGATCCGGAATGAAGAGTTCCGGTAATATTGAGATTACAAAAGATATTGAGCTCTCCATTGAAGGCAAGGATGTCCTCATTATCGAAGATATCATTGATAGCGGTCACACCCTCCAGTTTTTGAAAGACCGGCTAATCCTCTCCAACCCCCGTTCTGTAAAAGTATGCGCCCTTTTAGACAAGAAGGGGCGTCGAGAAGTTGGGATGGAGGCGGATTATTTGGGAATCGAGGTAGATGACGTCTTCATCGTAGGTTACGGAATTGATTTCAATGAGAACTATCGCCACTTACCCGAAATTTATTATGTTACCATTATCAATGACCCATAGGTTAGGGGGATGGAAGTTCATCCTCCTGTCTCTTCTTTTGCTCTTCCTGCAAAGCCCTGTCTTCGCCCAGCCCCAGCCTGACGATTCGTCTCTCTTCAGGGAGGGAGAGATTTTTCTTTCAAGAGGAGAATTGGAAAAGGCACTGTGGCGCTTTAAGAGCCTGATCACCGATTTTCCCCAAAGCCCTCTCTTCAACGAGGCCAAATTCAGGATGGGAATCTGTTATACCCGGCTCAGAAGGCCTCAAGATGCCATTCGTATTCTAAACGAGCTCTTCACGACTTTCCTCTCCCCATCCAGGATGGTGCAGATCTTTAGCCTACTGGGAGACAACTACCTCGAATTAAGGGATCGGCCCAGCGCTCTCCATTGGTATGGGAAGGGACTTCTCATCCCCGGTCAAGCCAACGAGGAACTGAAGAAAAAGGTGAAAGCCACTCTGGACAACTCTAATGCTGAAGAGGAATTGAAGTCCATTGAATCTCTCTACCGAGGAACCTATGCGGGAGGGTATGCCAAATTAAGATTGGCCCAAATAGCCAAGCGCCAAGGAAACGATCTCGTCGCAAAGAGATATTTAACGGAATTAGAGAAAGAGTATCGTGACACGGACTATATGACCCAGGCCAAAGAGCTTTTGGACATGATTCTTCCTTCCATTCGGTCCAAGTATACAGTGGGGGTCATTCTCCCTTTAAGCGGGATTTATAGTCCCTTTGGAGAAAGAGCCCTCCAGGGAATCCAATCGGCGATAAAAGAAACGGATTACCCCTTAATCTCACTGGCCATCCGCGATTCGAAAGGGAGCCCGGCAGAGGCGGAGAAGGCCGTCGAAGACCTGGTCAACAAAGAAAAAGCGATTGCCATCATCGGTCCCCTTCTCAGTGTGGATGCTGACCAGGCAGCCAGAAAAGCCCAGCAACTGAAAGTCCCTCTTCTCACCTTCTCCCAAAAGGAGCCCCCTTCTAATAAAGAGGATTTCGTCTTTCGGAACTCCCTCACCCCTTCGGAGCAGGTCCGGACGCTCGTTACGTTTGCCATGAAAGAATTTGAACTTGGCACTTTCGCCGTCTTTTATCCCAACTCCCCCTATGGACTTTATTTCAAGAACCTCTTCAATCAAGAGATTACCCGAAACGGCGGAAAGGTCTTAGGATCCGTGGCTTATCAAGAGGGTCAGACGGATTTCAGTCAGGAGATCAAAGGGTTCTTTAAGATAAAGGCGGTCCAGAAACCTGACGCGAAGAGAAAAAAAGAGGATGAGTTCAAAGCCCTTCTCGCTGTAGATGGAATCTTCATTCCTGATAGTCACGATCGCGTGGGCATGATCCTTTCCCAGATGGCTTTTTATGATGTGAAAGGAGTTTTTCTCGGGACCAATTCATGGAATGGTCCAGGCCTGATCTCGATTGGCGGGAAGGGAGCAGAAGGGTCGATCTTTGTGGATACATTTTTTCAGAAGAACTCTTCCCCTTTGGTGGCTCGTTTTGTGGAAGAATTTCGAAAAACCTACCAGCGGGACCCCGAGACTCTCGAAGCCCTGAGTTATGATGGAGCTAAATTTATTAAGGAAATTCTTCAATCCAAATCGGTCTCATCTCCTTCGCAACTACAAGAAGAGCTCCGGCTGGTTAAGAATTTTCAGGGTGTTTCCGGTCTAAAGGGTTTTGGAGAGGACGGAAAAGCGATTCGAACTCTCTGCATCCTGAGGGTCAATAAAGGGCAGATCGAAAAAATTTC
>Ga0326726_10006380_pt1 | contig 10632 bp, 8 predicted proteins | sample MHFenrmetagenome_2_FD_207603 | JGI IMG/M metagenome (GOLD analysis project Ga0326726, IMG submission 207603) | Lab enriched peat soil microbial communities from Michigan Hollow, Ithaca, NY, United States - MHF15MN | ecosystem: Environmental > Terrestrial > Soil > Wetlands > Peat | place: USA... | reverse complement strand
CTGTCACCGTTTGGGACATTCTCGAATCACGATTACGAACTATCACCAATAAGGAGGTCTCCCTCCATGAAGTCAGAATCCATGAAACAGGAAAAAACAGTGTCGCAAATCTTGGAGAATAATGGTCTGAAAGGGTCTCATCTGGTGCAATGCGACCTGGACGAATGCCTTGACGAATCGCACGACCAAGAGGAGAACTCTCTCGACAGCATGGCAGATGCAGTGTACCGTTTGCTGAAAGGGGTAGGTGAAGATCCGGAGCGCGAAGGACTGCTCCTGACTCCGGAACGTGTCGCCAAATCCCTGAGGTTCCTGACAAAGGGTTACCGCCAGGACCCGGAGCAGCTTCTGAAGAAAGCGGTATTTACCGAATCGTACGACGAGATGGTGCTGGTCAAGGATATCGACATCTACTCGATGTGCGAGCACCACATGCTTCCCTTTTTCGGAAAGGCCCATGTCGCATATATTCCAGACGGAAAGATCGTCGGTCTATCCAAAATCCCGAGAGTTGTCGAGGTGTTCGCAAGGCGCCTGCAGGTTCAGGAGCGCCTTACCCAGCAGATTCGTGACGCCATACAGAATGTGCTTGCACCGCGCGGCGTAGGAGTGGTGATCGAAGCGACTCACATGTGCATGGTTATGCGTGGTGTTGAAAAACAGAATTCGTTGACGACCACATCGGCCATGTCCGGCGAGTTCCTGACCAACCAGTCGACACGCAGCGAGTTTCTTCGACTGATCGGGTCGAGATAATAGTGCATGTCGCCCCTGAACCTCTGCGAGCAGAGCGTTCACGAGAATATGTTTCCCTGTATAGAGGCTGTCTCGAAAGCGCAGTCACAAAAAAAGGCTACTTGAAAAAGTGGCCTTTTTTCTTGTATGCATGTTCATATCAACACGCCCCCTTAAACCCGAGGATAGAGATTCCTTTTTGGTTTCAAAATAATATATACGGGACGTCTGAGAGGCTGTCTCAAAAGGATTGTCGATTGCAATCTTGAGCCTGGGAACGCCGACCTCCAGCTCGGCAATTCATACGCATGCTTCAACCTGGCAACATACAAAGTCATTTATTGCCGATCAGGCTGAATGCAGAGCCATTTTGAAATCCTTGAAAATGCCGAGCTTGAACTCGGCGCTCCCGGCAAAAGAAAAGGCTGCCTCGTCCTGACTTATGAGACCGCCTCCTGCAGAAAACAAATTGCGGTGCCATACAATATCTCAACGTGGACGAAGCGATAAAAGATAACCCACAATAGATGTCGGCTTCGAAATCCTCATGTCCTGAAAGTGCACTCCGTCTTCTTCTGATCCGGATGCCTTCCTCGCAGGGGCGGATCGCGAACAGCCCGTTTCCCGCCCGACAATAAATTGCGGTGCTCTTATGAACCGGACTCTTATCGCTCTGCCGCCTACTCCACCATCCATCCTTCGAGGACGTTACGAGCCGTCTCAACTGCAGTGTCGACATGGTTGCGCATCACATCGGTCAGCCCGCTACCGAGTTCGAGGTTCAGCGGAGGGGCTCCGATGAGTACGATATCGCCCGGCACCCTGCCATGCAGCTTTGCCACGCAGAGCAGTTCGCTCAACCCCATCTGGTGCGAAGACATCTTCCGATGGATGAACGCAGGAAGCTCTTCGTTACGGTAGAGGTATACTTTCTGCTTGAACTCGCGCGGAATGATCGAATCAAAAACAAGAAGAGCATCGCAAGACTCGAAATAGTCGAGCAGATATATTCCCTGGGTTCCGCCATCGATAAAACTGACAGATTCAGGGTACTCACCTGACGCTTCCAGAGCCCTTACCGCCTCGACGCCAAACCCTTCGTCGCCGAAAAGGATGTTGCCGAGACCGACAACGTTGATTTTTTTCAATGGTGTGAGATCGTTTGAATTAACAAAAAAACAAAGCCCGTCAGGATAAATCCATCTGACGGGCTTTGATATTCAGAGAACGATGCACTGTTCGACAACGGTTTATGCTGAAGCTTCGTCCTCAACCTTGTGCTTGAAGCCTGTGATGATCGACGAGGTAACGCTGGTCCTGTCGACGACATCGTGGCGGAACACAGCATACAGGTGGACGATCACGTAAAAAGGAAAAATCCATGCGACAAGGTGGTGCGCATAACGCAGGCCGTAACTTCCTCCCAGAAGCGGCAACGCCCATCCAAACCATGTTTCGGTAAACCCTCCCGGATTATTCTCTCCATACATTGCCAGTCCGGTTACGATCATGAACACCGAGCCACAGAAAATAAATACGAAATGGGCAAGGGCTGCAACCGGGTTATGGCCGACATAGTTTGGCTCGTCCTCACGCAGAAACATGTATGAAGCCACCTGCTCCTTGAACGGGACTCCCCACCATTTGGGGGACCACGGCCTGAATCCGCCGAAGCGCGCATACTGATCGTCGACAAGCAGTGCGTAATACATGCGGTACAGGAAGTTGCCGATAAAGACAAACGCTACCACATAGTGGAAATAACGCCACAGCGCCATGCTGTGATGCAGGGCAGCTTCCCCTGTCGGAGCGCTCATTACCGGCCATGCGATGTACATCCCTGTCGTAGAAAGGACAACGATGCACAGGGCGTTTATCCAGTGATACAGCCTTACTGGTAGCCGCCACACATAGATTTCTTCAATTATCCTGCTCATGGCGTTCTCCGTTTAAACGATGGTTACCTTGGTTATCTCTTCGCCGTTCATATCGAAGACATGCGAAGCGCACGCAAGGCACGGGTCGAACGAATGGATGGTCCTGATGATTTCAAGCGGTTTGGCTGGATCGACCATCGGCGTACCCTTCAAGGCTGCTTCGTAAGCACCTGAATTGCCTTTTCCGTCTCTCGGCGAAGCATTCCAGGTCGATGGCACCACGATCTGGTACTCGTCGATCTTCTCGTTCTTGATCCGGATCCAGTGTCCGAGCGCACCTCTCGGGGCCTCGGTATATCCAAACCCTTTGCACTCTTTAGGCCAGCTCGACGGTTCCCAGCGTTCGCTGTTGAAGGTTTTATAGTCTCCAGCCTTGACGTTGGCGATGAGCTGATCATAGAAGTGTCCCATGAATCCTGCCGTCTGCTTGCACTCGATGCCTCGGGCAGCAGTTCTGCCAAGGGTCGAGAAGAGCGCTTCAGGTCCGACGTTGAGCTTGCCGAGTACCATGCCGACGGTGTCCTTGATCATCGGATCACCTTTGGCATAGGCGATAAGCACGCGGGCCAACGGACCGACCTCGACCGCATGATCCTTCCAGCGCGGAGTCTTCAGCCAGCTGTACTGCTTGTCTGTATCGAGGAACTCGAACGGAGGCTTCGGACCGGTATAGTTAGGCTTGGTCTCACCCTGCCATGGATGAAGTCCCTTGTCGGAACCATTCGAGTAAGTGTACCAGCTGTGGCTGATCTCTTCCTTGATCTGGTTCGGGTCTCTTGGATCGACATCGATAACCGTCTTGAGGTCCTTGTTCAGGATGACGCCCCTCGGCCAAAGCAACGATTTGAAGTCGTTGATATTCGTTTCAGGGAAATCACCATAGCTCATGTAATTGCCGAGTCCGCCGCCATGGAGCCAGCCCTTGTAATAGCCTGCTATGGCAAGAAGGTCGGGAATGTAGACCTGGTCGATGAATGTCTGCGTCTGGTCGATGATCTGCTTGACCATGTTGAGACGCTCGATGTTGATTGCCGTATCGCTGTTGATATCGATAGCGCAGGCCATGCCGCCGACAAGGTAATTCGGGTGCGGGTTCTTGCCGCCGAAAATGGTCTGGATCTTGACGATCTCCTTCTGGAAATCGAGGGCCTCGAGGTAATGGGCAACAGCGATCAGGTTTACTTCCGGAGGAAGTTTATAGGCCGGATGGCCCCAGTAACCGTTCGCGAAGATACCGAGCTGGCCGCTCTCGACGAACGACACGAGCCGCTGCTGCAGATCCTTGAAGTATCCGACCGATGATTTCGGCCATGGTGAAATGCTCTGGGCGATCTCGGATGCCTGTTTGGGATCGGCCTTGAGAGCGCTTACTACATCAACCCAGTCAAGGGCATGCAGATGATAGAAATGGACGAGATGGTCCTGGGTTGTCTGGGTTGCCTCCATCAGGTTCCTGATGATCCTGGCGTTTGTCGGAATCTGGATGCCGAGCGCATCCTCGACGCAACGCACAGACGCAAGCGCATGCACGGTGGTGCAAACGCCGCAGATTCTTTCAGCGAACGCCCATGCATCGCGAGGGTCGCGATCCTTCAGGATCACCTCGATACCGCGCCACATGGTGCCCGTACTGTAGGCATCCTCGATAACGTTGGCATCGTTCACCTTCGCCTCTATTCTCAAATGTCCCTCGATACGGGGAATCGGGTCGACAACTATTTTTTTGGCCATGCCTTGTGCTCCGTTTATTTACTTTTCGTCATTTCCAGCTTTCTGCTTCTTCACAGCGGTAACCGCCGCATGGGCTGCTGCTCCGACTGCAGCGGCACCGACCGCCACCACGCCGATCTTGTCAGCCGTCGTATCCGTTCCGAGGAATGAGACCTCGGCAAGGCGTGTGTAGAATGGACCTTTGTCCCAGAAGCCTGGTTCCGAACAGCCAATGCACGGGTGGCCGGAGCCGATCGGGAAGCTGGTCCCTGCATTCCACTGGATTTTCGAGCAGGAGTTGTAGGTCGTCGGACCTTTGCACCCCATCTTGTAAAGGCACCATCCCTTACGGGTGGAGTCCTCATCAAAACCGTGCACGAACATTCCTGCATCGTAGAACGCACGTCGATAACACTTGTCATGGATTCTTGTGCCGTAAAAGGCTTTCGGCCTGCCGAGCCTGTCGAGTTCAGGCAGCGTGCCGAATGTGTGGAAGTGGGTAATCACGCCGGTCATAACTTCGGCAATGGGCGGGCAGCCCGGTACCTTGACGATCGGCTTGTCCTTGATGACATCTGAAATCGGCACAGCACCGGTCGGGTTCGGGTGAGCGTTCTGTACGCAACCGAAGGAAGCACATGAGCCCCAGGCGATTACGGCAGCTGCACCGGCAGCGGTCTCCTTTACCACATTGAGGAAGGAGTCCCCTCCGACCATACAGTATACGCCATCATCCTTCATCGGGATATTGCCTTCAACGGCGAGGATGTACTTTCCGTTGTAATCCTTCATGATCTTCCTGCGGACCTCTTCGAGCTGATGACCTGCTGCTGCGTTGAGCGTGTCGTCATAATCGAGGGAAATCATGTTCAGGACGAGATCGGCCGTCATCGGATGCGATGAGCGGATGAACGACTCGGTACAACAGGTGCACTCAAGACCATGCAGCCAAATGACAGGTAAGCGGGGTTTTTTCTCCATCGCCTCAACGACCTGCGGAAGCAGTGATGGTGCAAGGCCAAGGGATACTGATGTAAGACTGCAGAACTTGAGGAAATCCCTGCGCGAAAGGCCCCGGGACTCGAAAACCTCTGCGAACGTTTGTTTGGTGGGCATTAACACCTCCTAAGATATGGGCACAGATTCAACTACCGGCGGGATTGTGAAACTGTCCCGAGATTACAGGAATGCGTCGAGAAACAGGAATGCGTTGAAATACAGGAAAGGGCCGAAGATTTAACAACGTGTTATATCGGTAAATATAATTAACGATCGTTACTTATAAAATGATTATGTGACCAATATTAACCACACAACCATAATCTGTATGATAATAAAAAACCCGGCATGTCTTTGCATACATGCCGGGTTTTTTTGTTTCAGCGAGCTGATACTTAATTAATTAAGGACAGCACCAAACATCGAGGCTGAGTATTTTGCAAATTCAGCGATGGGCTGGAAAAACAGTCCCAGGTAGAGAGTCGCGACCATGAGCACGACAGTAACGATCTGGGAACCGATGCCGATTTTGACATCCTGCTGGTCCTGCCTGTCTGACTCCCTCAGGAACATGTTGAGGGGTATCAGCATATAATAATAGAGCGAAATAACACTTGTCAATATACCGATAAGAGCAAGCCACATGTAGAGGTCGCCCTTTCCGATCAATGCCGTGAAGATCATCAGTTTACCGATGAACCCGAAGGTCGGAGGAAGACCGACTAGAGAAATGAGAAACACAGTCAGCGCCGCACCGGACAATGGCATTCTCTTACCTAATCCCTTATAGTCGTCAAGGTTCTCGCTGCCGGTCTTGTTGGAGATGAGTACGACGACATAGAATGCGCCGATGTTCATGAGGAGATATGAGGAAAGATAGACCAGTGTGGCCTGGGTCCCCATCTTGTCCATGGTGATGATGCCAAGCAGGAGGTATCCTGCATGGGCGATCGACGAGTAAGCGAGAAGGCGCTTTACGTTTTTCTGCCAGATGGCGACAAGGTTGCCATAGATCATCGAAGCCGCAGATATGATCATCAGGAGTGCGAGCCAGTCGACATTGAGCATATCCTCGACACCTTGCTTGCCGTGAGGCACGGCCACGTAAAAGAACCGCATGAGCATGGCGAAACCGGCAGCCTTTGATCCGACAGAGAGATAGGCCGTAATCGGAGTCGGAGCACCTTCATAAACATCCGGGCTCCAGAAATGGAACGGCACTGCACCCATCTTGTAGCCGATGCCGGCAAGAACAAGCAGGGTTGCAAAGATCATGACCAAAGGATCGTAACCGTGTGCGGAAAGTTCCGTACTGATTTTGGTGATGTTGGTCTGCGCCGTCATTCCATAAATCAGTGAAAAACCGTAAAGAAGCATACCCGTAGAGACCGCACCGTAAACAAGATATTTCAGGGCAGCTTCAGACGATCTCGGTTCGCGTTTGAGGTAACCGGTCAGGGCATAAGCCGACAAACCGACAAGCTCCATGGCGAGGAACATCATCAGGAGGTCTGTTGAGGAGGCCATCATCATCATGCCGATGACCATACCTACGATCAGCGCATAGTACTCGCCGAACCCTGACTCCTGGCGGTTCAGATGCTCGTCGTCAATAGATATCACGACGGTGAGCACTCCTGAAAGCACGAAGAAGTACTTGAAAAAGATACCGAACCTGTCGAGAGCGTACATGCCGAAAAAGATCTCCGCATCCGGCAATGCATGCTGCTGGTATATAAAATACAGACTGCCGAGCAGACCTGCGATCGTCGCTGACGCGAGGATCCGGTTTTTCCTGTGACCGAGCACGAGGTCCAGAATGATCAGCACCATGAACAGGGCTGACAGATAGATTTCAGGGATAAAATATCCGGCACCTGCCCTGAGGCTCGAGATGATGCTCTGTATTTCAGCGCCTGATGGCATTTCGAACATATTTCTCCAACGTTTATTCTTTTACACAGAAATACCGGATCATTTCACTGCCGACATGGCAACGGGCGTAAGAACCTGTACAAGCTTGTTGATGCTCGTGGTCAGCATGCCCATAACCGGCATGGGATAGATACCAAGCGCTATTACAATAATGACAAGCGGTACCAGCATGGTCAGCTCCCTTGCATCAAGATCAAGCTTTCCTGTCCAGTCATGGAAATGGATGTGCTCATGGCCGTCCGCACCGACTTCAAGATCATAGGCTGCATCCGCCTTGCGCTTTCCGAGGAAAACCCTCTGCAGCGACCAGAGCAGATAGGCTGCTCCGAACACGATGCCGAGAACCGAAACGATGGCGATAGGCCTGGTGGTCACCGACGAGAAGGCGCCGACAAAAACGAGCGCTTCGGAGATGAAGCCGCTGAGGCCGGGAAGTCCGAGGGATGCAAACCATGCAACCATCAGGATACCGAAATAGACAGGCATGTACGATGCGAGACCTCCGAACTTGTCGATGAGGCGGGTGTGTGCCCTGTCATAGATAACACCGACGAGAAGGAAGAGCATTGCGGTGATGGTGCCGTGGTTGAACATCTGGTAAAGGGCGCCGAGCATGCCTTCGCTGTTCGCGGCGGCAAGACCGAGAAGAACATAACCCATGTGGCTGATAGACGAATAGGCCACCATCTTCTTGAGATCCTGCTGAGCCAATGCGCAGAATGCACCGTAGATGATATTGATCGCACCGAACACACCGATCACATAAAGACCTGCATGATATACTTCAGGGAAAAGCGGGAAGTTGATCCTCATCATGCCGTAGGTGCCGAGCTTAAGAAGCACACCGGCCAGGATGACCGAAATCGGAGTCGGAGCCTCGACGTGTGCGTCAGGCAACCATGTGTGGAACGGGAACATCGGGACCTTGATGGCGAAACCGACGAAGAGAACGATGAATGCGATATAACGCCAGGTGGTGCTGTCGGGACCGAGAATTGTGCCCTTGACATAGTTAGCCTGGCTGGCCATTGCAACAAGGCTGAAGGTATGGTTGCCGGTCAGCGGATCGACTACGCTGAAGTAGAGGCCGATCATGACAAGCAGCATGAACACTGAGCCGAAAAGCGTATAGAGGAAGAACTTGATAGCGGCATATTCCCTGTTCGGACCACCCCAGATACCGATCAGGAAGTACATCGGAAGAAGCATGAGTTCCCAGAACACATAGAAGAGGAAAAAGTCAAGGGCAACGAAGCAACCCATCATGGCCGTGCTGAGCAGGTTGAACAGGATGAAGTAGCCTTTGACCTGTTTCTGGATAGTCCAGCTCGACAGTACACCGATGATAGAGATCAGCGCAGTCAGGATGACCATGGTGATCGAAATGCCGTCGACACCGATGAAATACTCTATCGTCATCGGACCGAACGAGCCGAGATTGAGCGAAATCCAGGGGATTCGTTCGATCAGCTGGAACGAGCCGAAAGGAGATCCTCCCGGTGCGGCTATGATGCCCGCCATGGTCGGGTCATAATGACGCCAGATAAGCACGGCGATCACTCCCTGCGCAACAGCGGCAAGCAGAGACACTATCCTGATGATCTGCTTCTGCGATGCAGGCACAGCCAAAATAATGAGTCCGGCAATGATCGGCAGAAATACAATTAAGCTCAGCATGTTCAGTACCTGTTATGTTCGGAGATAAAGATTAATTCGTTCGGTTATTTCATGAGTTGTACGAGGTAGAAGGCAAAATAGCCAAGTACCGCGATGAGCACCATTACCAGGTAGGTCTGGACCTTTCCTGTCTGGATCTTCCTCATGACTGCACCAGATGTCTGTACAAAGAACGCCGTAAAGTTTACGAAGCCATCGACCACATATTTGTCGAAACTGCCGTTGGCAAAAGCGACTTTTCTGTAAACCGTCGCGATCCCGTTGACGAACCCGTCGATGATGTTGGTGTCGAACCATGCGCATGACTTCGAAATCAGCATGGAACCCTTGATAAACGTGGCATCGTAGATCTCGTCCCAGTACCACTTGTTGAACGAGTAGAGATAGAGCGGCCTGATAGCCTGTGCGGTCTTTTCAGGATCGATCGCTCCGAATTTATAGACTATGAGCGCAAGGCCTACGCCGAACACGATCATGGCCGAAGAGAGATAGATGGCCGTATAATGGTTGGCGTGTGTCGCATGGGCGATCTCGGCCTGCCTCGCATCGGCGAATACCGGACCATGTCCTTCCGCGGCAGCTTCGGCATGAGCTCCGGCAACTGCGGCTTCTGCATGTGGTGCAACTGCAGGATGTTCAGAATCGTTTGAGGCCTCGGCAAGCAGGCGTCCGCCGGTTACGAGCGCAGCGCCCTCATGAGCAGTCACAGAGGACTTGACCACCGTTGAAGGTGTGGGAACGAGATGCATGAACCAGCCCTTGCCGCCGTCGAGCGGATCAGGAGAGAAAACGATGAAGATCGACAACGTTGCGAGAATGACGAGCGGAAGCCTCATGACCCAGCCGACCTCATGCACACCGTGATGTTCACCATGACCATGCCCAAGTCCGTGGTCAAAAGCATCGTTGCCATGCGCATCGTGACCATGTGCTGCATGATCGTCATGATGCTCTTCCGCCGGCTTCAGGTGGGTGCGGCTTTCGCCGAAGAATACGAGCCAGACCTGGCGACCCATATAGAAAGCCGTCATCATGGCCGAAGCGAAACCGAGGACAGGAATGAGATAATAGATTCCTCCGCCTTCAGTCGATGCAAAACCGAGCGCACCGGCAAGGATGGCATCCTTGCTCAGGAAGCCGCTGGTAAGAGGAAGTCCCGCAAGCGCGAGGGTAGCAATGCTGAAAGTCGCGAACGTCCAGGGCATGTTCTTGCGAAGCCCACCCATCCAGCGCATGTCCTGTTCGTGGTGCATCGCGTGAATGATGGCGCCTGATCCGAGGAAGAGGCATGCCTTGAAGAATGCGTGGGTCAGGAGGTGGAACAGTGCTGCCGAGTAGGCGCCGACACCGAGGCCCATGACCATATAACCGAGCTGCGAAACCGTCGAGTATGCCAGCACGCGTTTGATGTCATGCTGGGTGATCGCGATGGTCGCCGACATGAACGCTGTTATGGCACCGACGAATGCGATGTAATGAAGCGCATCGACCGAAAGGATCGGGAAAATGCGCCCGACGAAATAGACGCCGGCGGCAACCATCGTAGCAGCATGGATAAGGGCAGAGACCGGAGTCGGGCCCTCCATGGCGTCAGGAAGCCATATGTGAAGCGGGAACTGTGCTGATTTGCCGACGCAGC
>Ga0326726_10006379_pt1 | contig 10632 bp, 8 predicted proteins | sample MHFenrmetagenome_2_FD_207603 | JGI IMG/M metagenome (GOLD analysis project Ga0326726, IMG submission 207603) | Lab enriched peat soil microbial communities from Michigan Hollow, Ithaca, NY, United States - MHF15MN | ecosystem: Environmental > Terrestrial > Soil > Wetlands > Peat | place: USA... | reverse complement strand
GGCTCGGATCGGCCGAGTGAAGCGGCCAGCAGCGGGATGGCCCGGGCGTCGCTCACCGGATACTGCAGGCTGATCCGCTGGGACCGCACCGCCCCGCCGAGATCATGCAGCGCATTCGCCGGCGAGGCGGGACCGCTCCACCCCCAGCCATTGCCAAGCATGTCCACCGCCAGCTCGCACACCGCGGGTTCCGTCTGGGCCAGCGATCCGAGCAGAGCCGACACGCCCGCGGAATCCGGGCCGGTGCCCCGGACACCACTCATGTGGAATCGGTGCGGTCCCCGGACATGCGGAACCCGGAAGCGGGGCGGCCGCATGTGTGGTGGTCGCATCGCCAGCATCGGCCGCATCGCCGGCGCGGCCCGCGCCGGTCTCACGGCCGGAGGTGGAGGAGGAGCAGGCGGCGGGTTCTGCGCGGCCAGCGCCGCCGGGGCCGACACTGCCACGAGCAACAGCGCCACACAGAGGCGGTCGTGGGCGGGCATGTTCAGTCCCCCCGCTGGCCCAGGGCCTCGGCAGCCGACCGGCGCACCGCTGGATCGGACGACTTGAGCGCGCCCACCAGCGCTTCGAGCGCGGTCCGGTCACGGATCTCGCCCAGGGAGCTGACGGCACACTCCCGCACATCGGCGCTCTGATCCTGCAGCAGCTCCTTGAGCGTCGGCACCGCCCGGGCATCGCCGATCCGCCCCAGCGCCCCGGCCACCGACTGGCGAACGTCCGCGTTCTTGTCCTTCGCCGCCGCCAGCAGTGCGGCGGGCGCCTCCGACAGATGGCTCTCGCCCAGCGCCTCGGCGGCCTGCTGCCGGGTCTCGGCGGAGGCGTCGGAAAGCAGCCTGGTGAAGGCGCTCACGTAGCGCGGGTCGGCCTTGGCGTTCTCGTCGTCCTCGCTCCCCTGCATCCGGTTGAGCGCCAGGCCGATGGCGGCCACCCGCACGTCCGGGTCGCTGTCGCCAATGGCGCCGAGGATCGCCTCATCCGGCACCGACTCGGGCATGGAGTGCAGCGCGGAGAGCGCCGAGGCGCGCACATCCTTGTTCCCGTCCTTGAGGAGGGCAACCAGGCCGGGCACCGCCCGCTTGTCCTCGAGGCTGCCCAGTGCCCGCGCCGCGCCGGCACGGACCTCGGCGTCGGTGTCCTTGAGGGCATCGATCAGGCCGGGCACCGCCCGCGGATCCTCCAGGTTGCTGAGCGAATTCACCGCCGCGCGCCGCACTTCGACGTCGGAATCCTTGAGCGCGAGGACCAGGGCGGGCACCGCGATGTTATTGGTGTCGCGCTCCTGCCGGCCGAGGCCGACCCCACCTGCGAAGCCGAAGGCCCGCGGTGGCAGGGGCGGACGGGGCGGCGGGGCCGCGATGGGCCCGGTGCTCCAGACGGCGGCCCGCGGGGCGATCGCCGTGCGGGCCTCTGCGCGCGCTTCGGCACGGGCCATGTCGAGGCTGGCCTTGGCCCGGGCAGCGCCGGACACCCGCCGCTCCAGCGCGCGAAGCTGCCAGGCCATCCGGTTCCAGCCGCTCCGCGAGGCGCTCTCCGCCGCCACGACGGTATCGGTATCGGCGCGCTCCGCCTCCAGGGGCAACAGCGAGTCGGCGTCGTATCGCGCTGGCCGGGACGGCTCGTCGGGTGGGTCGGCGATGGCGCCGCGGTTAGTGGTCACGCCCGGAGCGGCGACGGCGGTGATGCCGAGCAGCAGGACCGCGCCGGCGGCCAGCCACAGCGAGCGGGGAGAGGTCGGCATGGTGCGGCCCTCGATGAGACGGTGAATCCGGGTGACCAGCTGGGAGCGGTGCTCCGCCATTCCGGCGAGCGGCACCGGGCGCGGGGTAGTGTCCACCCACTCGGCGACCTTCACCAGGCAGGTGGCGAGAGAGAATCCGGAACCGGTGCGATGCACGGCCCAGTCGTCACAGAGGAGCTCGGCCGCCTCCTGCATGCCCGCCCGAGCCACCCGGTTGAGCGGCTGGAGGAAGAAGACCCGCTCGATCATGCAGGCGGTCGCGAGCCAGGCGGGATCGCGGCGGGCCAGATGGGCCAGCTCGTGCGCCAGCATCGAGCGCTGCTGGTCGGAATCGAGCTCGGTCAACGCGGCCTCGGGCAGCACGATCTCACTGCTGCCAAGCGCCACCGGGCTGCCCAGCCCCTGGGCGCAGGTGAGACGGATGTGCCGGCTCACGTTGCCCGCCCGCCGGAGCGCTTCGAGCATCGCCAGCAGGGATTCGTCGGTCACCGGCCGGCGTACCCCGATCTCGCGCATCGCACGGGCCCGGCGGAACAGATACAGTCCGGCCAGGAACAGCGCGACGACGGCCCAGATGCCCACCACGACCGGGAGGAACCACGAGGGGCGTCCGGGCGCCGGTGCCGGTGCCGGCGGAGACTCGGGCACCACCGGCGCCGGGCCGGCCGAAGCGGGCCGCGCCACGGCTCCGTCCTGGGTCGGAGCCGCCGCCTGGCGAGGCACCCGTGGTGCGGCCATCTGCGTCTGCAGCAGTTGCCCACCCCAGGCGCCGCTCTCGGACACGGCCGCCGCGCCGGTTGCCACCGGGGTAACGGCCTGTTCCAGGGCGAGTGCCCCTCCCAGCGGCTCGAGCCCCAGGCCAACCTGCAGAGTGCTGGTCAGCACCCCCCCGAGCATCGCGATCTTCCACAGGCTTTCCCGGAGAGCTGGTGCGGTGACCCCGCGGCGGCAGAGCAGCCACACTGCTCCGAGCAGCAGGGTGCTGTGCGCCACGTAGGTGAACAGCCAGCTGCCGGCGAGCACAACGAAGTCAGCGCGCATGGGCCTTCTTCTCCTTCCGGCCGGCGTGCTCTTCGAGCATCGCCTTGATCCGGTCGAGGTCGCCGGGGCTGATCTCCCGGCCGGTGAGCAGGTGCGACATCATCTCGGCCACGTCGCCATCGAACAGCCGTTCGGTCAGCTCACTCACCATCGAGCGGCGCACATCCGACTCCGATACCAGGGCGCGATAGACGTACTGCCGTGCCCGGGTCTCATGACTCACTACCCCCCGCTTCTCCAACCGCGAGAGGAGTGTGGCCACCGTGGTCAGCGCCAGCGGCCGGTCGGGCCGGAGTGCGTCGCAGATTTCGGCCACGGTGGCCTGACCCCGGTCCCAGAGTACGCGCATGATCGCGATCTGGAGATCGGTCAGCTGATGGGTCTCGGACATGGAGGCTCCGCAAGCGGACGTTTGAAGGCAGCCAATAAACTACAGCTGTAATATTACGTCCGTAGTGGTGGTGTCAAGACGGGAGCTGTCCGCGGGGGGTTTCAGACTGCGCCGGCGGTGGTCGGGCGTCGGAATTCGGCGCTTGGCCGTTGGCCGTTAGCCGTTAGCCATTAGCCGTTCGCTGGGCAATCGTGGGGTTAGGCTCTCCTGCGAGTACCCGTCAACGCCCAAAGCCCGGCTGCCGCCTTGCCTGCGATCCATGGCCCTTGGCCAGCTGCTAATGGCTGATGGCTAACGATTAACGGCTATATTCCCCGCCATGCCTTCCCCCAACGAATCACCCGGGACCCGGCTGGCCCGCTTGTGGGCCCGGCTGGCTCCGTTCCCCGGCGGTCAGTGGCTGTTCAGCCGAGTCCTCGGTCTGATGGTTCCGTATACCGCCTCGATTGGCGCCGTGGTGCGGCAGCTGGAGCCGGGGTTCGCCCGGGTCGAGCTGCGCGACCGGCGCGCGGTTCGCAACCACCTGCGTTCGGTACATGCCGTGGCGCTGGTCAACCTCGGCGAAGTAACCAGCGGGCTCGCCATGCTGGTCGGTCTACCGCAGAGCGTCCGCGGGATCGTGACCGGACTCTCGATCCAGTACCTGAAGAAGGCCCGTGGCACCCTGCAGGCCGAAAGCCGGGTGGCCATTCCCACGGTGACGGCCCCCACCGACTACGATGTGCAGGCGGACATCCGCGACGGAACCGGGGACGTTGTCGCGAGAGCCACGGCCCGGTGGCGGCTGGAGCCGGTGCGATAGCCGTCGACCATCGGTCGGCAGCCGCCAGCGCCCGGGCTGCCACCCATCCCACTTCCTCCATCGCAAGGCTGACGGCTCATGGCTGACGGCTCCCATTACGCTACGCCGCTGACCCGGCACGCCGGCATCGAGGTGCCGCTCATCTGCGGCGCCATGTATCCGTGCAGCAACCCCGAGCTGGTGGCTGCGGTGTCGGATGCGGGCGGTATCGGGATCGTGCAGCCGATCTCCCTCACCTACGTTCACGGCCACGATTTCCGGGAAGGGCTGAGGTTCATCCGGCGACTCACCCCCAAGCCGATCGGGATGAACGCGCTGATCGAGCAGTCGTCCCGGGCCTATCACGAGCGGATGACCCGCTGGATCGACATCGCCCTGGAAGAGGGAGTGCGGTTCTTCATCACCTCCCTGGGCAATCCCCGCTGGGTCGTGGAACGGGTGGCTCCGCTGGGCGGCGTGGTCTACCACGATGTCACCGAGCGGAAATGGGCCGACAAGGGACTCGCGGGAGGCGTGCACGGCCTGATCGCAGTGAACCGGCGGGCCGGGGGCCACGCCGGAGAGAAGAGTGAGGAAGAGCTGATCGACGAGCTGGGTGGCCTCGGGGTGCCGGTGGTGTGCGCCGGCGGCATCGGCGACCCGGCCGGCCTGGTGCAGGCTCTCCGGCTGGGATACGCCGGCGCGCAGCTGGGCACCCGGTTCATCGCCACCACCGAGTGCCGCGCCAGCGAGGCCTACAAGCGCGCGATCCTGGCCGCGAGTGAGGATGACATCGTGCTGAGCGAGCGGATCACCGGGGTTCCCGTGGCGGTGATCCGTACCCCGTATATCGAGCGCATGGGTCTCAAGGCCGGCCCGATCGCCCGGTGGATGCTGCGCCAACGGCGGACCAAGCATCTCATGCGCATGATCTACGCGCTCAAGTCGCTCTGGCAGCTCAAGCGGGCTTCGCTGGACGAGTCCGGGGAAAAGGACTACTGGCAGGCGGGAAAGAGCGCCGGTGTCATCGATCGGGTCGAGCCCGCCGGGGAGATCGTGCGGCGATTCGCGGCGGCGGTGGAACAGATGGCGGGAGTGAGAAGTGAGAAGTGAGCGGTGAGGTGAGTTGACTGTCATTCCTCGGGCGCTTTGCGCCCTCAGAATGACAATTCGGTCCTTCAAGCTCACTGCTCACACTTCTTTTTTGCCGACGATCTCCGCATAGGCCACAGGGTCGGTGGCGCCCTCGGTGGAGATGAGCAGGACATGGGTCCGGTTTCCCACGCCGAGCGACTCCCTCGCCGCCGCATTCCCGGGTGCCATCAGTTCGACCAGCCCGGCCAGGCCCGCGGCGCCGGACTCCCCCGCCACGATACCGGCACCGGCCAGCTCCCGCATGGCGGCCCGGGCCTGGTCGTCTTCCACCGCCACGAAGGCGTCGATCCCCGCGACCAGATCCGGCCAGGCAGCCGACGAGGGTGTGCCGCAGTTGAGCCCGGCCATAATGGAGCTGTGCGCGCCCGCCTCGATCATCACGGGGTGTCCCGCCTCGATGGAGCGGAGCGCGCAGGCCGCGCCCGTGGGCTCCACCCCGACCAGCACCGGGCGAGAATCCAGGCCGGTCCGCCGCCAGTGCCGCACCACCGCGCTCGCCAGGGTACCCACGCCGATCTGCACCAGCACGAGGTCGGGTGAGGGGCGGTCGAGAGCCGCGAGCTGATTCTCCACCTCGGCGAAAATCGTCTCGTAACCCTCGGCGACCCACTGCGGGATCTCCTCGTAGCCTGGCCAGCCGTGGTCCTGGATCTGAAGCACGGTCTCGCCCCGGACCGCTGCGGCCCGCTCCACCGCCTGGTCATAGGTCCCTTCCACCTCCACCACCCGCGCCCCTTCAGACCGGATTCCCTCGATCCGGCTCGCCACGGTTCCGGCCGGGACGTAGACCTCAGCCTCGAATCCCAGCCAGCGGGCCACTCGGGCCACGCCGCGGCCGTGGTTGCCGTCGGTGGCGGTAACCAGCCGGAGGCGCGGCCGCGAGGCCAGACGCAGGCGCAACTCCTCGATCGACCCCCAGCCCGTCAGCTCTTCGCCAAAGCGGCGCCGCAGCGCCATCCAGGTAGCCCACGCCGCGCCCAGGACCTTGTAGGCCGGGAGCCCGAGCCGGCTGGACTCGTCCTTGAGCAGGACTTCGGCGAGGCCCAGCCTCGCCGCCGTGCCCGGCAGAGTCCGCAACGGCGTCTCGGCGTAACCGGGGAGCCGGCGATGAAAGTCACGGGGGGGCGCGGAGGGTGCATGAACGGCGTATTCCTGCCGGTGGTGGCGATTCAGGAGGACCAGGCCCATGGCTGCAACCTACTCGGGCATCGGTACTTGGCCTACCACCGCCAACCCAGCCAAGCGGCAGATTGTTCGCATAATTCTGGCTATTTCCCAGTCGGTACTGCAGCGATATGCATTGTAAAGCTTTTGTTTTCAACAGCTTGAATTATGGGCCTGAGTGTTGCAATGACTGACAGAGGGGAGCTTTGTTTCGTGTTGCGGAGGAGGCGAAAACCATGTACAGGATTCGGTCGGCCTCAGGGAATGAGGTCTCATACAACTCGCTGGAGGAGTTCAGCGCCGCGGTGCGGCGGGGTGAAGTGCACCCCGAGGATGAGATCTTCCATACCCGCGCCAATCGCTGGCTGGACGTCAAGAGTCATCCCCACTACCGGAGCGCGATGACCTGGCACGCCCATCAGCCGGCTGCCTCCGCGGCTCCGAAGTCGCCGGCTCAGCCGGCAGCATCGCCGCAGGCTCCCCGGCCGGCCGGCCCTTCTCAGGCACCCTCATCGTCATCCTCGCGGGCGCAGGTGTTCGAGCGTCCGGTGATCAAGAGCGCGCCCCAGACCACCGTGCGTCCGCAGTTGCAGCCCGCCCCGGCCGCACCCGTCCCGGCCCCGCTTGCCGCTCCGACGTCCGAGCCGGTGACCGCGCACCACGCGGAGGCCCACGCCCCCGTCGCGTCGAAGTCAGAAGCCCCCCAGCGCCACGGCCAGCCGCGCAAGAGCAAGGAGCTCGCGTTCATCGACGTGGGCGACATTCCGGGGACCAAGCCGGTGGCCGCGGTGGCCGAAGCCGAGACCCATGCACCGGTCGCGCCTCCCAAGCCGGAGCCGAAGGCAGAACCCCGGGCGGCCGTCGCCCCTTCTGCGCCAGCCGCGCCGGCCGCCCCCGCGGCCCCGCCGGCGCCCCCGGCCCCCGCAGCCTCGGCGGAGCAACCTACCGGGCCAGGGTCGGAAATCGATTTCCTGGTGATGGACAATGGGATCGAGTCGCCGGTGCGGACCTCCTCCGGGCACAAGACGATCCCGGAAGATCTCGATCTGCTGTTTGACGCCCCGATGCCCCAGTCGCCGGGCCAGACCTCGGCTCCGACTCGAGGTGTCGCGGTGGTTGGCGTCCCGCCGAAGGGGGCGCCGGCCCAGCGTTCCGGCAAAGTCCCGGCGGTCCAGAACGGCGCACACCCACCGGCCGCGCCCGGAGCCAGGGAAACCGCCGGCACCGGCGCCGGAGGCTCGAAGACGACGGCGCATGCCAGCCCCGCGCCGGCATCGGGCCACGCCGAAGTCGCCCATGCTGATCTCGATATCCCCTCGGGATCGATGCTGGATTCGCCCGTGGTGCCTGCTGCCACCGCCCCTGCTACCCAGACGCTGTCGCCGCGCCCCAACGCCCTGCTGCTCGGTGGTGGAATCGCGTTGCTCGCCGTGGTGGGGGCACTGCTCGCTTGGCGGCCATGGAAGGCCGGCTCCTCGGTGGCTCAGACCTCTGAATCCGGTCACGCCGTCACGACGGCCCTGGTCGGCCCGCCGGCGCCTACACCGATTCGCACACCTACCACCAGCGGTGCAGCCGCCAGCACCGGGCAGCCGCCGGCCAGGAGCGCAATCCAGAAGCCGGCAGAGACTGCGAAGGCCGATTCGGCGGGCGAGGACGAGATCATTGCAGCCGCCAAGCCCACCTTCCGCACCGACGCGGCGTTCAGCGCGGCGGCCGACTTCAACGTCGGCGCCGACGTCGCCGCCCGCGCCACCGGTCCCGCCTCCAGCCCGAGCCAGCTGGTGGGGCGGCTGGTCATTGCGGAGCGCCAGGCACAGCAGGAGCTCAACAACCGGCTCGCCGCGGCGGGCTTCCGCAACGTACTGGCCCCCGGGCGACTCGGCTCGGCGAGCGGCGTGGGCGGGGCACGGAGCTCGTGGAGCGCCGGTGCCGATGCGATTCGGCAGTACCGCGGCCGGCTGGCCCGGCTGGAGAGTGCCTATGAAGACAGCGTGCTCACTGCCCAGCGGGCGCAGCGCTGGTCGGGTGAGGAGACATCGGCCTGGGCTACCCGTCAGAGCCTGGCTGAGCCGGCGGAGACCTCGCAGCTGGCAGACCTGATGTTCAGCCAGGTCAACGAGGGGCTCGAGATCCTGGCGGCCCTGGATGGTGACTACACCATCAAGGCCGACCACATCACGTTCAAGAACGCCACATCGGCTACCCGCTACACCAGTATCCGTGGCTGGGTCGAGCAGCGGACCTCGACCTGGGCCGGCATCCCCGAGAGTGCCAGGCCCTACTCGGTGACGGTGATGCTGCACGCCCTGGGCGAGGGTTTCCCGGCGATACAGTAGAAGGCGGGAAGGCGGGAGGGCGGGAGCAGCTCCGCGCGTCCCGCCCTTTCGCCTTCCCGCCTTCCCGCCTTCCCGCCGTCCCGCCTTCTACGCAACCTATCGCTCCTGTGTCACGTAAATAGCTTTCGATCCCGCCCCTGTGGAAGGAAGCTCATGCACCGGACACTCCCGTTCGCCGCCATCGTGCCACTCCTGCTCCTGGCCCGGGCCGTCCAGGCACCGCAGGTGGTGGAGTACGAGATTCCCCGCCCCAACAACTTTCCGCACGATCCCGCCGTGGGTCCTGACGGCATCGTGTGGTACACCGATCAGAGCAACAGCTATATCGGCCGCCTGGATCCGGCCACCGGACAGATCACCGACTGGCCCACGCCGACCCCGGAATCCGGGCCCCACGGGCTGGTGGTCGCGCCGGATGGCGCGGTGTGGTATACCGCTCAGCGAATCGGCGCGCTCGGGAGACTGGATCCGAAGACGGGGAAGATCGACGAGTTCTCCCTGCCGGAGCAGGCCAGGAACCCGCACACTCCGATCTACCACCAGGGCAAGGTGTGGTTCACCGATGCCAACAACAACAGCTATGGCCGGCTGGATCCCGCCACCGGGAAGGCCGAGGTGTGGATCGCGCCAACTCAGCGCTCGATACCCTACGGCCTCGTCCCAGCGCCCGACGGGTCGCTGTGGATCGCCATGCTGGGCACCAACAAGCTGGGCCGGGTCGATCCCGTCAGCGGGGTGATGCGGGAATTCCCCCTCCCCAACAGCGAGGCCCGGCCACGCCGCCTCACGGTAGCAGCGAATGGCACGGTGTACTACACCGACTTCGGACGCGGCTATCTCGGCGCACTGGATCCTGGCACGGGCAAGGTCCGCGAGTGGCCTTCCCCGACAGCGAACTCGGGACCATACGGCATTACGATCGGCACCGATGGCCGGGTGTGGTACAACGAGGCCCGCTCGAATCTGATGATCGCGTTCGATCCCAGGACCGAGAAGATGGAGACGGTGCGAATCCCCACGCCGGGGTGCGTGGTCCGTCACGTGGTAACCGATCCGGTGCGGAAGCGGATCTGGCTGGCCCTCTCCGGCACTGGGAGATTGGGGAAGATTCAGCTGCAGTAAGGAAGTTCCGAGTTCCGAGTTCCGAGTTCTGAGTTCCGAGTTCCGAGTTCTGAGTTCTGGGTTCCGAGTCCTGAGTACTCGGAACTCGGAACTTGTCAACTCCTTTTCCACACCCTCCACAGTATCCACAGTTCCTCGCCGTCAAGCTGGTGAATTCCCCGCTTGACGGCGGGCCGGTTGCCTCCGATCTTGGGCGCTCTTTCCGATCCACTCGGAAACGCTCCACCGCACTCCCAAATGACCACACCGCTCGACGACCTCGCCAGTGCGCTGCAGTGCACGCTGTTCCCCGTGCAGGTCCTGATCGTGGACGACGATCCGGACGCGCGTGGCGCCATGCAGCGCGTGCTGGAGCGCCAGGGATACAGCGTGGTGGTTGCGGGGGACGGAGCGGAGGCGCTGCGTCTGCTGGAGGGCACTCACGTGCCGGTGGATCTGCTGGTGACCGACGTCCAGATGCCGGGTCTCCTGGGAGACGCGCTGGTGGTGCAAGTGCGTCAGTCCTGGCCCGATCTGCCGGTGCTGTTCGTCTCGGGGGAGCCGCGGTTCGCCAACCTTCCCGATATCACCGGTGGCCGCTCGGGTTTTCTGCGCAAGCCCTTTGGTCCCGCCGAGCTGCTGGAAGGAGTGCTGAGGGTCCTGGCGCCGCTGGCGGGAACGGCGGCAGAAGTGGAAAGGGCGGAAAACCTTCCCGCGGTTCCCGCCCTCCCCGCCCCTCTCGACTGGCCCGCGTCCCTGTTTACGGCCGCACGAAGAGCGTCGCCCAGTCCCGATCCGGCATCGCCATCAACTTGAGTGACAGTGTCCCGCTGGTGGCGTCATAGTAGTACTTGTCCCCGCCCGAGGCGTTGAGCTCCGCGAGACTCGCTGCGGCGGTCACCGGGTTCCCATCCCAATA
>Ga0326726_10006378_pt1 | contig 10633 bp, 7 predicted proteins | sample MHFenrmetagenome_2_FD_207603 | JGI IMG/M metagenome (GOLD analysis project Ga0326726, IMG submission 207603) | Lab enriched peat soil microbial communities from Michigan Hollow, Ithaca, NY, United States - MHF15MN | ecosystem: Environmental > Terrestrial > Soil > Wetlands > Peat | place: USA... | reverse complement strand
CGCGCTGGGGCGCTGTCGGCGCGCGCCCCGGGGGACCCCCCGCCGCGCCCCGGGCGTCGCGCGCGCGACCGCCCCGCGGCTGCGACGGCCGCGCCGGATCCTTGCCGCCGACGAGGCTCGTGATGTCTCCATCGACCATGCCGCCCCACTGGAGCTCGAGCAGATCGTACGTGCCGCCGGTCGTGCGCTTGTCGAGGAAGCTCTCGCCGCCGGTGCGGACCTCGATCACGACGCCGGCCCGGCGCGCCGCCTCGACGAAGAACTCGCGCTCGGTCTTCGGCGCGGGATTCGACGCGTCCTTGGGTGCTGCGTGATCGGTCCCGATCAGCACCAGCTTGAGTTGCTTGCCGGCCTTCTCGCGGATGCCGTCGTGGTCGCTATCGATCCAGCCGCTCGCATCGAGGAGCTTGCCGGCGGCCGCCGGGTCGAAGTCGGGCACGGTGGTCTCGGCGCCATCGACCGGCCCGCCCGGCCAGATCGGCCAGAGCGCCGGGCGCGCGAGCCCGTCGAACACGCGCTTCGCGATCGCGCGGCGATCGATCAGGAGCGCGAGCGCGTGACGGACGCGCGGATCGTCGAGTGGCGCACGCGCCGCATCGAACACGAGGTAGCGCAGCCGCGGCGGTGCGAGCTGCAGCGGCCGGAACGCGGCGGTGACGCCGGGCGCGCTCGCCTGCTCGGGCCAGTGCGCCGCGATCAGCGCCGGCACGAGGTCGAGCTCGCCGCGCTTGGCCGCGGTCAGCGCGATCGCGGCGTCGGGTTGGTAGACGAACTCGAGATCGGCAATCGCGGGAGCCGGCCCCCAGTAATGGTCGTTCTTCGTGAGATGGACGACGCCGCCCTTGTTGGACACCAGCTTCCACGGTCCGGTTCCCACGAGTGCACCGCCGGCGAGCAGGCTGCCGTCGTAGACGTGCATCGGCATGATCGGGATCTCGGCGAGCGCGCGCAGGACCCAGCCGCTCGGCCGCTTCAGCCGCAGCCGGATCTCGTGCGAGGTGATGAGCTCGATCGCCTCGACGTCGTCGAGCATCGCGCGCAGGTGGTCGATGCCCTTGTGCGGGTCGCGGACGGCATCGAGCGTGAACTGGACGTCGGAGGTGGTCAGCGGACGACCGTCGTGAAACGTCACGTCGGGCTCGAGCTCGATGCGAATCTCGAGGCCCGTCGGCATGATGCGCCAGCTCCGGGCGAGCCGCGGCGCGTAGCGGCCGGGGCCGGGGCCGTCGGGCGGGATGTAGCGGACGAGCGGCTCGAAGATGGTCCCGAGCGTGATCCGGCGGGCCCACGTCGACGGCTCGACGAGCGGCGTCAGCCGGCCGGGCTCGGCATCGAGGTGGATGCGCAGGGTGTGGGCGCGATTGGCATGGACCTCGGCCTCGGACGGCCCCAGCTCGCCGAGGCCCGAAAGCACCTTCGACTTGGGTGCGGCCTCGGCCTCCTTCGTAGGATCCGGCGCGTGGCGCCAGGGTTTGACGCGTGCCGGCGAATCGCAGCCAAGCAGCGCCGCGATGACCGCGACGGCGACGGCGACTTGAGGGGCCCGCAGCACCATGTTAAGACCGCAGCATGTCGCATGTTCTGGGGCTTCGCACCACCATGTTCGCGGGCGTGATCTTGATCGGCTGCGCCACCTGCGGCAAGGACCAGATCCAGGGCCCCGCGGCCGAGGTCAAGAAGACCGACGTCAAGCTCGACCTGCCGAACGTCCCGGCGTTCGATCTGCCGCCGGCACCCGGCGATGGAGCGCACGCGGTGAAGGAGCTGCGGGTCAAGGGCAAGAAGCTGTTCGAGACCGACATCACGGTGCACGGCTTCATCACGTGGCAGTACGACTGCGCCACGGCGGTCCGCAAGCCGGACGAGACCGACAAGGATCTCCAGAAGCGGCTCGACGAGGATCCGACGCTGTGCGAGCGCCCGAAGTTCTACATCGGTGACACCAAGGAGACCCCGGCCGAGAAGAGCCTGTGGGTCGTCGACGTGCCGCGCCCGTACAACAAGCTCGAGATGGAGCGCATGAAGAAGCCGGAGCGCACGCTGCCGGATCGCTGCGAGCCCAAAGAGGATCCGAAGAAGAACATCTGCCCGCCGTACGCGGTCGGCGACGAGGTCACCATCACCGGCACGTTCAAGACGTCATCGCCGCACAGCGAGCGGAACTCGGACGGCCTCCTGGTCTACAAGAAGATGAAGAACGTCACCCAGACGTGGGAGACGCCCGACCTGCCGCCGCCTCCGGGAGCCCCGGGCGCGAACGGCAAGCCCGCTCCGGCCGGCCCGCCGCCGCCGGCCACCAAACCGTCGCCGAGCGATCTCGTCAACGGCAAGAACAAGAAGGGCTAATCGCCCTTGGTGCGAGCGCTCGCGTGCTCGCTCGTCGCCCTGACCGGTTGCTCGCTGCTGCACGACGCGGTCGGTGGCTACAACCCGGCGCGCTCGACGCCGCACGCGTGCGATCACTCGATCCCGCACAAGGTCGACGTGATCCTCGCGGTGCCGTTCGCGCTCGAGGCGATCGTGATCGCGGGGTTCCTGAGCGCCGACACGCACAGCGACGCGCGCAGCGCGATGTCGGCGGGCCTGGCGATCACCACGCTGGTCGGCGGCCTGTTCATCGGCTCGGCGGTGTACGGATCGTCGCGCAACGCCGACTGCGAGACCGAGCTCGGGATCGAGCGTGCGACCGAGGCCGAGTCGGCGGCGCGGGCCGCGCGCGCGCGCGAGGAGGCGTTCGCGTCCGCGAAGGCGGCGCGCGTGCGCAAGGACCGCGCGCTCGAGCTCGGCAAGCAAGCCGCCGCGGCCGCGCGCGCCGGCGAGTGCGCGACCGTCACCGCGATCGATCCGCAACTGTGCACGCTCGACGCCGACTATCACGACAGCGTGTTCGTGCACGACGTGTCGATCGCGAAGTGTCTGGGCGAGCCGCGGCCGTGCCCGCCCGATCCGAAGCGCCCGTCCGAATAGCCCACGGACCTCGCGCGGAGAGCTAGCCGGCCGTCTGCAGCCCCGCCGCGATCCCACCGATCGTCGTGAACACGATCCGGGTCAGGCGTTCGAGATCGCCGGCCCCGGCGCGACGCCGGCGCAGGGCCTCGATCTGGACGTGCGAGAGCACGTCGAGGTGCGGGTTGCGGCGGGACACCGACGCCGCGAGGTAGGGTCTGGAGGCGAGCGTGTGGACGAGCCCGAGCGTGTCGTGAAGCGCCCGGACGGTGCGCGCGTGCTCGGATGCGATCCGCTGGAAGATCTCGGCCGTGTCGGGATCCGCGAGCCGAGCGTACTCGGCCGCGACGTCGATGTCGGATCGCACGAGCGAGACCTCGCAGTTGCGAATCAGGGCGCGGAAGAACCGCGAGCGATCGGCGAGCTCGCGGACGCGCGCGACACCGAGCTCGCTCACCAGCGCCTCGATCGCGGTGCCCACGCCGAACCACCCGGGCACGCCGTGGCGACTCTGGGTCCACGAGAACACCCACGGGATCGCGCGCAGCGACGCGAGCGACATCTTCTCGGCGCGAGACGCCGGGCGCGATCCGAGCGGGAGGTGGGCGACATCCTCGATCGGCGTCGCCGCGACCGTGTAGCGCGCGAGCCGATCCTCGTCCGCGGTGAGCTCGAGATACGCGCGGCGCGCGGCATCGGCGGCGTGCGTCAGGTGGGCCTCGTCGGCGTCGTCGACAACGCCGTCGTTCGGCCGGGTCGCCGACGCGCCCAGCACCGCGGCGATCGTCAGCTCGAGATCGCGCTCGGCGATCGCCGGGTTCGCGTAGCGCGCCGTGACGGTCTCGCCCTGCTCGGTGACGCGCAACCGGCCCCGGATCGCGGCCGCCGGCTGCGCGCGGATCGCCTCGCCTGCCGGACCACCACCGCGGCCGAGCGCACCCCCGCGGCCGTGAAACACGGTGAGCGTGACCCCGGCGCGATCCACCGCCGCGGCGAGTCCGAGCTGCGCTCGCCGGAGCGCCATCGACGACGCGACGTAGCCGACCTGCTTGCCGGAGTCGGAGTACCCGATCATCACCTCGAGGTCACCGCCGAGCTCGGAGCGCAGCCTCGGATCGGCGAGCACGTCGGTCGCGATGAGCTCGGCGCGCTCGAGATCCTCGAGCTGCTCGAGCAGGGGGACCGGACGCAACTCGCCCGGCGCCAGCCCGGCGGTGCGCGCGAGGAACACCACCTCGAGGAGATCCGAGACCTCGCGGGTGAAGCTGATCACGTAGCGCTCGCACGCCCGCGGTCCGAGCTCGCGCCGCGCGCGGCCGACCTCGTCGAGCGTGCCGAGGACCTCGCGCGCCTCGGCGGAGAGCGCGCCGCGATCGCGGACCGGCGCGATCGGCTTTTCGAGGACGCCGTCGAGCACCGCGCGTCGCCCGCGTTCGTCGCGCTCGAGATAGCCCGGTTGCCCGCCGCGCGCGAGCAGCTCGCCGACCACCCGATCGTGAACGCCGGAGTGCTGCCGGATGTCGAGCGACGCGAGGTGGAGCTCGAACACGTCGAGCCGGCGCAACGCGTCGCGCAGCTCCTGATCCGCGACCGCGCCGAACCCGGCCGCCCGCAGGCTGCGATCGAGCACGGCGAGGTCGGAGCGATAGCGCGCGGCATCGGGATAGCCGTCCTCGCCGCGCGCCAGCGTTGCCCGCAGGCGCGCTTGCACGTACCACAGCTTCTCGCGCCACGGTTCGTGAAGCGTGCGCGGCCGCGCGTGCGCGGCGACTTCCGGAAACTGGTCGCGATCGAGCTCGAGCGACGCCACGAGCTCGTCGACCGAGTCGGGCCTGGCGCGGGTGATCGACATCGACAGCGTCCTGCCGAGCAGCTCGACATCGGCGAGGTAGCGCGTGACCACCAGCGCGCGCTGGCGCGAGAACGCGGCGCGCGTGATCGGCGCGGTCACGTTCGGGTTGCCATCGCGATCGCCGCCGACCCACGTGCCCCAGCGCAGGAACGACGGCAGCCGCCACGTGCCGCCGAGTCGCGCCGCGAGGCGATCCTCGATCGTCCGGTAGATCCGGGGCGTGACGTCGAGCAGCGACCGGCGAAACACGTCGAGCGCGGTCTCGACCTCGTCGAGCACCGTCGGCCGGCGCGCGCGCGAGTCCTCGGTCCCGTGGAGCGCGAGGACCTCGGCGGCGAGCGGCCCCGCCGCGGGCGCATCGAGGAACGCGCCGATCCGCGACAGGTGATCGAGCGACGATCGCCGTCGCGACTCCGTGGGGTGCGCCGTGATCACCGGCATCACGAGCGCGTGATCGAACAGGTCGCGCCACTCGCGCTCGCCGTGGCCATCGTCGATCAGCGCGTCGATCGTTGCGACCAGGCCATCGCGAAGATCGCGCCGCGTCTGGAGCGCCCGCAGCCGCTCGCGCTCCTCGACCGTGTTCATCAGGTGGCAGTCGAGCGCGTGAGCGCGAGCCGCGGTCTCGAGCGCGTCCTCGTCGAGCGCCTCGATCCGTTTCGCGAACGCCCGCCGTCCACCCTCGAGCTCGCCGCGACGGAGCGTCTCGGCCTCGACGCCGAGCGTCTGACACAGCGCGGCCGACGCGGTGCCGTTGATGGTCGCGACCGCCGACCAGAGCGCCTCGGCCAGGCGCTGGAGCTCGGTGTCCAATCGAGGCGCATCGGTCATGCCCTGGTTCTACCCTCGGAACGATCGTGATACCCGCGTCCCGACGGCATCATCGAGCGCGCGGTGGCGAAGCCGTCAGAATAGCCAGCCGACGTCGAGGCCGATCGCGAGGCCGCCGCGAGTGAAGCCCGGGAGCCGGCCGCTCAGGTCGAGGTCGCGATGAGCCTCGATCCCCGTCGACGGCGTGATCGCGAGCTGGCGCCACGGCACGATCCGGTAGCCGACGCGCGCCTCGGCGCCGAGCTGGAGCGCGCTGCCGAGCCACTTGTGATCGGTAGTGTCGTGCGTGAGATCGGTGGCGACGTACGCACCGGCGCCGACGAACCAGCCCGCCATGTTTCCGGCCGGCAGCGCCGACAGCCACGGGCCGCGATCGGCGCGCCAGTACCAGCGCGCCTCGCCGCCGGTGCCGAGGCGCAGCCCGGTGTAATCCCCGGTCGCCGACTCGCGGACCTCGCCGGTGATCACGATCGACAGCTGGTGCGCGGGGAGCCAGTGCTCGTAGCTGCCGGCGATCCCGCGCCCGGTGTCGAGCGACGGCACCGCGATCGAGACCGCGTGCTCGTACGTCTCGGCGCCCGGCATCGAGGCGGTGATCGACGCAGGTGCACCGGCCGCGGCCGCGGCGGTTGCGATGGCGAGGGCGAGTGGGCCGCTCATGGAGGTGGTCCGATCGTGGTGTCGAGGAAGTCGATCATCGCGGCTTGCGATTCGGGCGTATCGATCGAGGTGAGCGGCAGCTCCCACGCGGTGCCATCGGCGCCGCGGTTGAAGATGTGGCCACCGCCGGGGACCTCGAGCAGGCGCGTCTCGACGCCCATCGCGTCGAGCGCGCGCTTCATCGGCCGCTCCTGCGCATCGATGTCGACGAACCAGTCGTCGTCGCCGTGGATGAACAGGAACGGCGGCGAGTCGGGCGCCGCATGGGTGAGCGGCGACGCCTGCGCGTAGAGCTCGGGGGCCGCGGCCTTCGTGCCGCCGACGAAGTCGATCACGACGGAGACCTCGGGCATCGCGGCCATGTCTTGCGGTCCCGCGCCCGCGACCACCGCGTTCAGCGGACCGGTGGGACCGGCGGCGCAGTCCGGCTGCACGATCGCGTCGCGATCGGTGCCGAGCATCGACACGAGGTGGCCGCCGGCGGAGTAGCCCAGGCCCGCGATGCGATCCGGATCGACGTTCAGCTCGGTCGCGTGACCGCGCACGTACGCGAGCGCGCAGTAGCAGTCCTGCACCTCGTGCGGAAACTGGCCTCCGTTCGGCGTCAGCCGGTAGTCGATGTTGATCGTGACGTAGCCGGCGTCGGCGAGGCGCGCGGCGTGCGCCGCCATGCTGTCGCGGTTGATGCCCTCGTGCCAGCCACCGCCGTGGATGAGGAGGACGGCCGGCCGTGGCGTGGTGGCAGGGGGTGGCATGTAGAGATCGAGGACGTTGGAGGGGAACCGGTCGTCGTACGAGATGTCGGATTGCACCACGACCTCCGAGCAACCGAGAACGCCGGTCCACACCGCGAGGACGGCAGGGCACAGAAACGAGCGATGTCGCATCACTCGGTGGGAGAACAGCAACGACCGTGCCGCGCTCTCCGGCGCGGATCACCACTTCAGCGACAGCCGCTGTCCGGTGATCGCGACCGACGTCTGCAGGGGTTGGCCGGCGCGCGCGAGCGTCGTCGCGAGCCAGCGCGTCTCTTTCGGACCCGCTTCGGTGATGTGGAAGCGGTGCATGTGGGTCGGGACCATCTCGAGCTTCGCGAGCACGCCGTGCTCGTCGAACGTCACGAAGTACATGAGGCCGAGGTCGCCGCGATAGACCTCGTTGCCGGTGATCCCCTCGTAGTCGGTGAGCAGATCGCCGCAGCCGTACAGGATCGGGCGACCGTGGTGGACCTCGATGCCCTTGACGTGATGCGACGAGTGGCCGTGCACGAGGTTGACGCCGCCCTCGTCGATCATGTGGTGTGCGAACCGCCGGTGGGCGGCATCGATGGAGAAGCCCCAGTTCGGGCCCCAGTGGATCGACAGGACGATGATCGTGTGCGCGCCTCGCCAGGGTTCGATCGCGTGGCGGAGTCGGCGTTTCGAGTCCTCGCCGAAGTCGACGAAGTGCACGCCGGGCTGTCCGGGTCCGGCAGCCCAGAACGGCGGGACCCCGGCGTCCGCGCAACCGACCGAGAACACCACGATGCGCCCGCGGTCGCCGAGCTCGATCACGGCCGGGCGGATCGCCTCGTCGGAGTCGCGGCCGGCGCCGCAGCGGCGGATGTGGAGCCGATCCAGCGTGTCGAGGGTATCGACGAGTCCGACGGGGCCCCAGTCGAGCACGTGGTTGTTCGCGAGCGTGCACGCATCGACGCGTGCTGCCGACAGGCACGCCGCGTTGTCCGGGCTGACGCGGTAATGGATCCGCTTCTCGCGATCGTGGTCGCCGCGCTGGGTGATGCTGGTCTCGAGGTTCACGATCCGCGCGTCCGGCCGGGCCGCGTCCAGGACCGCGAGCGCGTCGCCCCACGGATACTCGGGTGGCGCGCCGCGCGGAATCGGTCCGGACACGTCTTCGGCGATCGCGATGTAATCGCGAGCGTCTTTGATGTGCGGCTCGTGGAGATCCGGATCGCAGGGCGCGGTGAGGATCTGATCGATCCCTCGAGCCAGCATCACGTCACCGCAGACGAATAGCGTCACCATTGCGAGAACGATGTAGCAACCACGATGCCATCGCGACGCGCACAGCTTGCGCGCGCGCGCATTTCGAGGATCACGGCAGCGACAGGCCGTGGGACACGATCTGACCGATGCACAACAGCGACACGGTATTCACCACCTTGATGAGCGGGTTGATGGCGGGCCCCGCCGCGTCCTTGGTCGCATCGCCGACGGTATCTCCCACGATCGCGGCGGCATCGGCGGGAGAGTGCTTGCCCCCGAAGTGACCGTGCTCGATGTACTTCTTGGCGTTGTCCCAGGCCGCACCGCTCGTCGTCATGAAAAGCGCGAGCGGGAAGCCCGAGATCACGACCCCGAGCAGCACCCCGGCCAGCGCCACCGGCCCGAGGAGGAAGCCGACCGCCAGGGGAACGCCGACCGCGACCGCACCGGGCACGATCAGCTGCTGGAGCGCGGTCGTCGTGACGATCGCAACGCACCTGCCGTACTCCGGCCTCGCCGTGCCTTGCACGACCCCGGGAAGCTCCTTGAACTGCCGGCGAACCTCGAACACGACCGCCTGCGCCGCCACGCTGACGGCGTTCATGAGGAACGACGTGAAGAAGAACGGCAGGAGCGCGCCGATGACGAGGCCCACGACCACGAGCGGGTTGTCGATCGTGAGCCGGTGCGTGAAGGTGGCCCACGCGAGCCCGAGCTTGTCGGCCGCGGCAAACGTGTAGGCGGCGAACAGCGACAGCGCGGCGAGCGCCGCCGAGCCGATCGCGTAGCCCTTCGTGATCGCCTTCGTGGTGTTGCCCACCGCGTCCAGCGCGTCGGTGGTGGCCCTCGCCTCGGCGGGCAGCATCGCCATCTCGGCGATCCCACCGGCGTTGTCGGTGATCGGCCCGAACGCGTCGATCGAGATGATCATCCCCATCACCGCCAGCATGCTGGCGGCGGCGAGGCCGATACCGTACAGCCCGAGCTCCGGATCGAGATGTCCCGCCGTCCAGCCGGTCGCGAAGAACGCGGCGAGCATCCCCGCCGCGATCACCAGCCCGGGGAGCGCGACCGACGCGAGGCCGACCGAGATCCCGGTGATCACCACCGGTCCCGCACCGGCCTCGGCGGACGCGGCGATGCGCGCCACCGGGCGAAAGCGCGACGACGTGTAGTAGTTGGTCAGCCCGACGAGGGCGGCCACGACCACGAGCCCGACGAGCGTTGCGAGGAACACGCCGAGGCTGCCGTGCATCAGCCAGCGATCGAGCAGGTAGAGCCCGAGCACGGCGAACGCCATCGTCGCGCCGAGGCCGCGATACAGCGCGCCCATGATGGTCCCCCGCGGCCGCATGCGAACGAACGGCGTCCCGGCGAGGGTCGCGAGGAGCCCGCACCCGCTCACCGCGAGTGGATACAGGACGGCGTTGGGAAACGCGGCCCGGATATCGCGGATCAGGTAGCCGAGCAGCATCGCGGCGACCGCCGTGACGAGGTAGGTCTCGAACAGGTCGGCGGCCATGCCCGCGCAGTCGCCGACGTTGTCGCCGACGTTATCCGCGATCACTGCCGGGTTGCGCGGATCGTCCTCGGGGATCTTGGTCTCGAGCTTGCCGACGAGATCCGCGCCGACGTCCGCGCCCTTGGTGTAGATGCCACCACCCACGCGCGCGAACAGGCTCATCAGCGACGCGCCGACCAAGAGCCCCGCCATCGCGAGCACGTTGCCCCCGACCAGCGCGTAGCAACCGACGAGCTCGAGCGTCGCGAGGCCCGCGACTCCGAGTCCGGTGATGCTCCCTGCACGGAACGCGAACCGCATCGTGGACGGCAGATCGCGCCGGCACGCCACCGCGGCGGTGCGGACGTTGGCCCTCACGGAGACCAGGACGCCGAAGGCCCCGGCGGCCGCGCTGCCGATCGCGCCGAGCAAGAATCCGATCGCGAGCTCGAGCCCACTCCGGTTGAGCCCGAACGCGGCCACGATGACCGCGGCGATCACGAGCCCGACGACGAGCACGACCGTGTACTCGCGACGCAGGAATGCGGAGGCGCCCTCGCGGATCGCGCCCGCGATCGAGCGCATGAGCTCGGTGCCCTCGTCGGCCCGGAGGATCGACGCCGTTTGCGCGGCGGCAAACGCGAGCGCGAGCAGTCCGCCACCGGTCGCGACCGACATCGAGACGAGGTAGGCCGCGCTCATGGCTGTGCTCCGCTCGGCGGATCAGTGGGGATGTCGCGCCGGCGGCTCGGCCAACGATGGACGCCCGTGCCGGCGCTCCGCGAACGATTGGTATCCGCCGCCCGGCTCGCGCACCGTCAGCACCGGGCATGGAGCATTGCGGATGACACCTTC
>Ga0326726_10006377_pt1 | contig 10633 bp, 6 predicted proteins | sample MHFenrmetagenome_2_FD_207603 | JGI IMG/M metagenome (GOLD analysis project Ga0326726, IMG submission 207603) | Lab enriched peat soil microbial communities from Michigan Hollow, Ithaca, NY, United States - MHF15MN | ecosystem: Environmental > Terrestrial > Soil > Wetlands > Peat | place: USA... | reverse complement strand
TTTGATGCTTACCTTCACGACATCGCCGGGGGACAATATCTGTGTTAGTGAAAAATCCTTTAAAACTTTTACGGTTCCCTTTTTCTCGATAACTTTTGCAGCCCATCTCGCATCATTGATCAAAAGTTTTCCTATAATCCCCCGCGTTTTTATCGTGGCTTCCTTACTGTCGACCTTAATCACAAGACCGGTAGAGAGCTCTCCGGGGTTTGTGACGACCGCCGAGGTCATTTCTTTGGTTTTCAGCTCCTCGTCGGCATCGAAATCAGGTTTTCGGTCCAGCGGGCCGCGCCATCCCCTGCGTTTATCGAGTTCCTTAAGCCCCTCCTGAACGGCCCTTGCCGCGGAGAACTGGGCCTGCCTGTCCAGGGTGGTATAGACCTTCATATTCCCTTTATATACGGTTTCGATACCGTATTTATCCTCAAGGTATTTTCTTACATATTCAATGAAGTAGTTGTTTGCTTCCATGCCCTTCCTCATGCTCGAAAGGAGGAGGGGCGCTTTCAGGGCCTTTTCCTTTTCGGCCTGTTTGATATAGCCTTCCTCTTCCATCCGGGAGAGCACTATATGCTGTCTGTTCCTGGCTTTTGAAAGATCGTTGAAGGGCGAATATATTGAGGGGGCCTTAATGAGACCGGCGATGAGGGCAGCCTCCGGGAGGGTTATATCCCGCACCGATTTTCCGAAGTAGATCTTCGAGGCCATCTCGACGCCGTATGCGCCGTGTCCGAAATATATCTTATTGAGATAGAGCTCAAGGATCTCCTTTTTGTCGAGGTTTTTTTCGATCTTAATGGCAAGGGCCGCCTCTCTGAGCTTTCTTTTAAATGTTTTCTCAGAGGTAAGGAACACCACTTTGGCGAGCTGTTGGGTTATGGTGCTGCCGCCCTCTTTGAGCCCCACGTGAATAATGTCTTTGACAACTGCCCTCATGATGGCGAGATAATCAATTCCTTTATGCTGCCAGAACCGCGAATCTTCCACCGCGACGACAGCGTTTATCATATGATCCGGTATGTTTCTGATCGGGACGAAAATACCTTTCTCGGCCTTGAGTTCTCCGATCATGACGTCGTCGTCCGCATAGATTTTCGCGCCCGAGGCAGGTTTGTACTGTTTCATCTCTTCGATAGACGGAATGCCCTTGGTAACGGCAAGAAAGCTTCCCGCAGATATCCCGACAACGACAGAGAGAACCGATAAGATGACGATTATTTTGAGTTTCATGAATGTATCATTATACTATACCAAATACTATACCAACTGCGCTAAAAACCTGCCAAAACGCTGCATTGACTTAACACTCCTGCTGTAGGTAATATTTTTATTATGCATCCACATTCGGATTTTGTCCCCCTCCATCTGCATACGGAATACAGCCTCTTGGACGGAGCAATCAGGATCAAGGAGCTTGTCGAACAGGCCTCGGCATTCAGGATGCCTGCGGTCGCGATTACGGACCACGGCAATCTCTTCGGCGCGGTGGAGTTTTACCGGTTAATGACAAAAGCCGGAATAAAACCGATTATCGGCTGTGAGGTCTATGTCGCGCCGGGAAGCCGTCTCGAAAAAAGGCAGTCCCCTGACGGAGAAGGCGCATCCTTCCATCTCATTCTGCTCGCGAGAGACAATAACGGATACCGCAACCTGATCACTCTGGTGACAAAAGCATACACTGAAGGCTTCTATTACAGACCGAGGATCGATATGAATCTGCTTGAGCAGTATAGCGGCGGACTGATCGCCCTGACTTCGTGCCTGAAAGGGGAGATCCCCTATTATCTCCAGAGGGGGATGACGGACCGGGCCAGGGACAAGGCCCTCGAATACAAGCACTTGCTTGGACCGGACAATTTCTATATAGAACTGCAGGAGAACGGTCTTCCCGAGCAGGAAGAATTAAACAGGAAACTCGTTGAACTTGCAAGGGATCTGCATATCGGGATCGTGGCTACCAATGACTGTCATTATATGAGGAGGGAAGACGCGAAAGCGCACGATATCCTCGTGTGTATTCAGACTGGCAAATCGGTGAACGACAAGAACCGGCTCCATTTTACGTCAGACGGCCTTTACTTCAAATCGCCTGAAGAGATGAAGGCCGCCTTTAGGGAACTGCCTGAAGCGATTTTGAATACACGGGCCATCGCCGAGCGGTGTAATGTCGAATTCACCCTTGGGGTAAACCTTTTACCGAAGTATGAACTTCAAAACGGAAAGACGCCGGATTCGATGCTTGAAGCCCTTGCATATGAAGGGCTGGCGCAGCGTCTGGGAGCCGAGGCCCCTGTAACCTACGGAGAACGGCTTAAGAGAGAGATCGGCATCATAAAGGAGATGGACTACGCCTCCTATTTCCTCATTGTGTGGGATTTTATAAGCTATGCCAAGAGCAAAGGCATTCCCGTCGGGCCCGGCAGAGGGTCTGCGGCAGGGAGTCTGGTGTCGTACTGCCTTGGCATCACCGATATCGATCCCGTGAAATACAATCTCCTCTTCGAGCGGTTTCTCAATCCCGAAAGAATAAGCATGCCGGATATCGACGTGGATTTCTGCAAGGACAGGAGGGCGGAGGTCATCTCTTATGTTGCGGAAAAATATGGGACCGACCATGTGGCGCAGATCATCACCTTCGGGACAATGGCGGCAAAGGCCGCGATACGCGATGTCGGCAGAGCGCTCGACATTCCTTACAGCGAAGTGGACAAGATCGCAAAACTCATCCCGAATACATTGAATATTACGATCGAAGAGACGCTGAAAATAGAACCCCAATTAAAGGCCCTCTGCGATTCCGATCCCCGGATCGCGGAATTGATCGGCACCGCTGTGCGGCTCGAAGGGCTCTGCAGGCACGCGTCTACGCACGCAGCGGGAGTCGTGATCTCGCCTGCCCCGCTTACCGACTATACGCCCCTCTATAAAAACCCCTCAGACGGGAGTATCGTCACCCAGTTCGACATGGGATCGATTGAACGGATCGGACTGCTGAAGTTCGATTTTCTTGGATTGAAGACGCTCACCGTCATCGATAAGACCCTGAAATATATCGAAGAGAGGGGTGAGGTCTTTTCCCTCAAAGACATCCCGTTCGACGACAAGAAAACGTATGATCTGCTGAGTTCCGGACAGACGACGGGTATCTTCCAGCTGGAAAGTCCGGGGATGAGAGACCTGCTCGTCAAAATATCTCCGAACAGGTTTGAAGACCTCATCGCGATCGTGGCTCTCTACAGGCCGGGCCCCATGGGGAGCGGAATGATCGAAGAATTCATCAAAAGAAAAAAGGGAAAGATACCCGTGAAGTACGACCTGCCCCAGCTCAGGGAAATCCTTGATGAAACGTACGGGGTTATCCTTTATCAGGAGCAGGTGATGAGCATTGCGAACAAACTCGCAAATTTCACCATGGGACAGGCGGATATCCTCAGAAAGGCGATGGGAAAGAAGAGACCCGAGGAGATGGAAAAACTGAAAGAGGCATTTATAGGAGGAGCGAAGGCGAACGGGATCTCTGAAAAAAAGGCGATACGGATCTTCGACCTCATGACCTATTTTGCAGAATACGGTTTTAATAAATCGCACTCCGCGGCGTATGCATATGTCACCTACCAGACAGCGTATTTAAAAGCGCACTATCCGGTCGAATTTATGGCTGCCACACTCAGTGCGGACATGGATAATACCGAAAAGATCGTCAAATTTATAGCAGGCTGCAGGGAAATGGGGATCGAGATGCTGCCACCCGACATCAATCTGTCAGGGAAGGAGTTTAAGGTCGTAGGTAACTCTATTCGGTTCGGTCTTGAGGCGGTCAAGGGCGTCGGATCCGCGGCTATCGAATCCATCATCGAATCGAGGGACACGGGAGGTCCATATACAGACGTGACAAATTTCCTCGACAGGGTGGATCAGCGTAAGGTGAACAAAAAAGTGGTAGAAAGCCTCATAAAGGCGGGTTCTTTCGATTCGCTGGGGATTTCGAGGGCGCAGGCGATGGAAACGATGGGAAGGGTTCTCAACGGCGGGGCGAAACAGGCAGCCCGCCTTGCAGGTCAGCAGAGTATTTTCGGCGAGCCCGCCGGAGGAGAAACGAATGATATTGCCGAATGGGGTGAGGAAGAGATACTGAAGGCCGAAAAAGAAGCGCTTGGATTTTATATTACAGGGCACCCTCTGACGAGATACAGGGAACAGCTGCAACGCATGGGGACAACGAGGATATCCGAACTCGACGAAATGTCTGACGGCCAGGAGATCACGATAGGCGGGATTGTAACCGCTATACGGAAGACCCAGACAAAGTCAAAACAGGAAATCATGGCGTACCTTACACTCGAAGACTCCGAAGGACATGCAGAGGTCATCGTATTCCCCGATCTCTACAGGACGAGCATGACGGTTCTGCAGAAAGATATCCCGCTCCTCGTAAAAGGTACGCTTGACAAAACGGAAAAAGGAATCAAGATCGTCTCAAACGAGATCGTCAGGCTTGATTCCGTTGAAGCATCGCGCGGACATAAAATCGAGATCAGTCTGAAAGTCCCGTTCTCCGATTCTTTTGATCTTCGCGCCCTCAGGTCTGTCATCGGTTCGAACGACAAAGGTGGGTTTCCTCTCTACCTGAGGGTTTTTTCGAGAGATGCAGAGACATTGATCGCAACGGGGTTTACCGTCTCCTATGACAAGGAGACCGTCAGCAGGATCGAAAAAGTGACAGGCAAAGGAGCCGTGGTATTCCAATGATGCGGTATTATCTTGAATTCGAGCGGCCTATCGAGGATCTGGATCTGAAGATTGATGAGCTGAAACGTATTTCCGACGGCAAGGATATTGACCTCTCGGGCGAGATAAAGAAACTCGAGAAAAAAATCAGAGACCTCCGCACCGAAATCTTTTCATCGCTCACTCCCTGGCAAAAAACACTTATTGCAAGGCATCCGGACAGACCCTATACCCTGGATTACATCAACCTTTTTGCGAGCGACTTCATCGAGCTTCACGGCGACAGGAGGTTTGCAGACGACCCTGCAATTGTTGTGGGGCTGGCAAAGGTGAGCGGCATCCCCGTAGTCATCGCCGGGCACCAGAAAGGACGGGGCACAAAGGAGAGGATATCGCGCAACTTCGGACAGCCGCATCCCGAGGGATACCGGAAAGCCTTGCGGGTGATGAAGCTTGCTGAGAAATTCAAAAGGCCGGTGATTACGTTGATCGATACCCCCGGCGCCTATCCCGGAATCGGAGCGGAAGAAAGAGGGCAGGCTGAAGCTATCGCTGTAAACCTTATGGAAATGTCGAGGCTGAGGACGCCGATCATCTCGATCGTTATCGGAGAAGGGGGCAGCGGGGGCGCACTCGCTCTTGGGGTTGCCGACCGGCTGTTTATGCTCGAACATGCGACTTATTCCGTGATTTCTCCTGAAGGGTGTGCTGCGATACTCTGGAGGAAGAACAACGAGCTCGGTCCCAGCGACTTTTCCAGGGCAGCTGATGCGCTTAAACTTACCGCACAGGATCTTTTCAATTTCAAGGTCATAGACGGGATCATCCCCGAACCGCCCGGCGGAGCGCACAGGGAACCGGAGTCAATGGCAAGGAACATTTCAGAAACGATCCTCACCGCCTTTGAAGAATTAAAAAGCAAAACAGCGGGGAAACTGATCGAAGAACGCTATAAGCGATTCAGGAAAATAGGGAGTTTCCTGGAAGAAACAGCAGAATAATTCCTTCAATGCTTCACCCTCCTACAAATGAGAGCAGTCGGTTCAGCCCGGTTGAGAGACTCTCTACCGTTCCATCCAAGCCCGGCGTTTATATCTTCAGGAACGCAAAGGAACGGGTGCTCTATGTGGGAAAGGCGAAAAACCTCAGAAGCCGTTTGCGAAGCTATTTCCAGGATTCATCAAGCCTCGATGCACGAAAGGTCGCGATGATGCGCGAGGTCAGTGACTTCAGTTACATCGTAACCGGGAACGAACTTGAGGCATTCGTTTTAGAGGCGAATCTCATCAAGCAGTTCAAACCGCGGTTCAATATCATCCTCAAGGATGACAAAAATTATCCGTATCTGAAATTGACTGTCAATGAAATGTGGCCGAGGATTGAGGTTGTCCGGAAGGTTCAGAGGGACGGCGCGCTATATTTCGGGCCGTATGTCCCTGCAGGGGCGATGTGGGAAGCGCTCGATTTTATACGGAGGAATTTTCAGGTGCGGGACTGCAAATACGATCTCGATAAACCGGTGAGACCGTGTATCCAGTATCAGATGAAACGCTGTCTTGCACCATGCGCCGGAAAGATCAGCAGGGACGAGTATCTGAAGCTCATCAATGAGATACGGCTTTTCCTGAGCGGGGAAAGAAAGGATCTGATAAAGGGCCTCGAACAAAGGATGATTACGCTTTCTGAAGAAATGCGATTTGAGGAGGCCGCCGGGATACGGGACAGGATCAGGGCGATCGAAAAGGCCTGGGAGTCACAGAAGGTCGTTGATCCTGAACTCGGGGATATCGATGTCGCCGGGTTCCATGCCGAGGGCAGCGAAGCAGTATTCAAGGTCTTTTTCATCCGGAATGGCGTTATGATCGGGTCAAAGGATTTTTATGTCAGGAACATCGCCGAGTTGCCGGACAGTGAGCTGATGCATTCGTTCATTACTCAATTTTATGCGAAGGATATTCTCCCTCCGGCGGGGGTGGTAGTCCGCATAATGCCGGAAGACGCGGAATCACTGGAGATATGGCTGGGTAAAAGAAGAGGTGAACCGGTAACGATATCGAGTCCGAAAGCCGGTACAAAGAAAGAACTTGTTACTATGGCATCGGAGAACGCATTTTTTACCTTCCGGGGCAAGAAAGAGATGAAGGTTGACGATCTCTTGTCCGAGGTGAAAGATCGGCTGCGATTGGGGAAAAAAATAGAGGATATTGGTGCCTTTGATGTCTCGAACATCTCGGGAGAGGAGGCGGTAGGAGCTTTTGTATACTGGTCGGCTGGCAGCTTCAAAAAGGATATGTACCGGAGGCTCAGGATAAAGACGGTAAAAGGCATCGACGACTATTCAATGATGGCAGAGATTGTTGGAAGAATCATACACAATCTCGGAGGCAAGCTCCCTGACCTCATTATCATTGACGGCGGGAAGGGGCATCTCCAGACAGCCCAAAGGGCTGTAGACGACCATATCGCGGATATCAAAAGGATCCCTTCACTCATCGCTATCGCAAAAGACCCCGACAGGGCTTATCTGCAGGATGCTGGTGAACCGGTAGACCTTGAGGACGGAAGCCGCTCTTCTCTCTTTCTGAAAAGCATTCGCGATGAAGTCCACAGGTTTGCGATCGGTTATCACAGGAAGCTGAGGGCAAAAGAGCTGCTGCAATCGCCTCTGGAGAAAATTACCGGCATCGGAAAGAAGCGCCGGTTTGAACTTTTGAGAGTTTTTGGTAGTATAAAAGAGATACAAAACGCCACGGTTGATAAAATTGCAAAGCTTAAAGGGTTTAACAGGAGTATCGCCGAACACCTTTTACATGAATTAGGGAGGTCTCAATGAAAAAAATCATCTTTCTTGTTGTCATTTTGCTCATCCCCGTCTGCGCAGGAGCAGCGTATACAATTTACCTGAAAAACGGGTCCGTCATTTCTGATGTCCGTTCATACAATGAGAAAGGAGAAGAAATCTCCGTTTATTTCCAGACAGGCGCTATGGTAATTCCCAAGAGTGATATCCTCCGGATAACAGGGGAAGAGACACGCGAGAAAACCGTCCCGGAAGAGGCACAGGAGCCCCAGGGATCTCAGGAAAATAGCGACAAGCAGATTCCTGCAGCAGGCCGGCGAGAGATAAGGGAAGGGCAGGAGCAATCTGCCGGTTCCCCCGCACCGGAGGAGCCAGGGGCTGACAGGAATGCAAGGATACGCGAAGTGAAATCCGAACTGGATTCAGTCTATGCTGAAATCCGGACTGTTGAGGCCGATGAGGCGAAGCTGGTAAAAGAGATCAATCAAAAAAGGAGCAGCAGATTTAACTATAACAAATATCAGATGAACCAGTTAATACAAGAGACAGAGCCTTTGCAGCAGGAACTGTTCACAGTGCAGCAGAAGAAAGAGGAGCTGAGGCAGCGGAAGGATGCCCTGGAAAATGAGCTGAGAAGCCTGCAATAAAAAAAGACGAAGGAATGATTACAGAGACATGAAAAAAATATTTATCTCAGGTTCGATGGCCTATGACCGCATCATGGACTTTCCCGGCAGGTTTTCCGACCACATCCTTCCGGACAAGATACACATCCTGAATGTCTGTTTTAATGTCAACGGAATGACAGAAAAATTCGGAGGCACTGCAGGCAACATAGCATATTCTCTCAGTCTCCTTCAGGAGCAGCCGCTCATCCTTGCAACAATCGGGAAAGACTATCAGAACTATTTTGAATGGCTCCGGAAAAACCATATCCCTGTCGACGGCATAAGAATCATACCTGAGGAATTTACCGCCGGCGCGTACATAACGACCGATATGGCTGACAACCAGATCACGGGTTTCAACCCCGGAGCAATGAAGTACCCTTCAGGGTACGAGTTCGAAAACGCTGTTTCAGAAAACGCGATCACTTTAATCGCGCCGGGAAACCTCGATGATATGATCTCGTACGCAAGGGTATGCAGGGAAAAAGGTGTTCCATATATCTGCGACCCGGGACAGTCTCTCTCAAAATGGGACGGCAAGACTCTCAGTGAATGGCTTCACGGATCAATGGCGCTGATCTCCAACGATTATGAACTTGAACTGATCATGAAAATGACGGGAATGAAGAAGGAAGGACTATTGCAGCTTACGGAGAAAATCATCACGACCCTTGGAGAAAATGGTTCCCATATCTATTTCCACGGATCCGATATCCATATTCCCGCAGCAACGGTTTCCGATGTTGTTGATCCGACAGGAGCAGGAGATGCTTACAGGGCCGGACTCCTGAAGGGGATGACTTCGGGCAGAGATATCGAAACCTCAGCGAGGATGGGAGCGGTTGCTGCTGTTTACGCCATAGAGTATTATGGAACTCAGGAGCATGCCTATACCTATGAAGAGTTTATTGAACGATACAGGAGTAATTTCGGGGAGATGTAAGAGTGAGAGCGGCGGGGCATAGTATTTTCGCTCATTCTCGGTCGTACCTCCCTCCGAGGTAACGAATGTTCCAACTGTTGTTGGACCATTCGTTAAAGCCGCTCAAATACCATGCCCCGCCGTTGAATATAATTGAATACTTCCATGATCAATGAAGCTGCGATAAAATCCTACCTCCTTCAAAAATTCAGCGGCGTCAGCCGTATCGATATCAAAAAACTCGGCTCAGGGGTGCAGGGTTCCGGTTTTCTCATCGAAATGAAAACACGCGATGGGGTTCAATCCTTTGTCGTAAAAACGCTTCTTGCTGATGGGCTTGGGCATGACTATCCCTCCGACAGGGCTTCCGTGTTCCTCCTCGACCTCGACGAATACAAGAATCTTCCAAAGCACGTGAAGGCGATTGACGTCCTGGCCGAGATGGAGGACGGGTCGGTAAAATCCATTGGCGGAGGGAAAGAGTATTACCTGCTGATGGAGAGGGGAGCCGGCGTCGATTACTTTCATGACCTTTCCGCATTTTCTCAAAAGGATTGCCTTGCTGACAGAGATAAGGAAAAGATCAGGGCAATGGCCGTGTACCTTGCTGAAATCCATGCAATGAAAAAAGATTCGAAAAACCTCTACTGGAGAAAGCTGAGGGATACGATAGGGCATGGTGAATGTTTAATGGGGGTGTTCGATACGTATCCTGACGGCGTCCTGTCATATGAAGAAATGGCGGATATTATAAAAAAATCAGTCGACTGGTATGCAAAACTGAAACCCCGATACCAAAGGCTTTCGCAGATACACGGCGATTTCCATCCCGGGAATATATGGTTTACCTCTCATGACCTGGAGACTCTCCATACGACCATTTCCCCTTCCCACCCATCGCCTGACTTTATTCTCCTCGACAGAAGCCGGGGACCATGGGGAGAACCCGCTGACGATGTAACTGCGTTGACGATCAATTACCTGTTTTACTCGATAAAATATTTCGGCGATATCAGAGGGCCCTATCTCGAAGGATTACGCCTGTTTTTTGACGAATATGAAAAGGCATCCGGCGATCCGGCGATAACAGAGGTTTGCGCTCCCTTTTTTACCTTCAGGGGCGCGGTCATCGCTAATCCTGTTTTTTATCCGGAACTGACCTTACAGCAGAGAAAACGCATCTTCAGATTCGTCCATAATGTCCTCGATGACGATTGTTTCAGAGTCGAAAAGGTGAATGATTATTTACAGTGAAAGCAAAGAACAGGTGCTGCGGTTTAAGTTCAAACTTGAACTGAGCTCTTAATTCTCTTTTTTTCTGCTTTCTGAGCATCCTTGCTGCAATGCCGCGCTCTGTTACCTTTCTATTCTTGATTTCAAGTAATATCTTTTGCTAATTTAAACCGTAATGGGACGAATAACCGGAGATTTTGAAAGAAAGCCTGTTGACGTTATGTTTATTCTCAACGAGTATAAGGGATCGAGAGTCAGTCTTGAATACCATGACGGGAACCT